>Ga0163152_10002290_pt1 | contig 27666 bp, 10 predicted proteins | sample OliLakLV19MP8IB2_FD_148635 | JGI IMG/M metagenome (GOLD analysis project Ga0163152, IMG submission 148635) | Freshwater microbial mat bacterial communities from Lake Vanda, McMurdo Dry Valleys, Antarctica - Oligotrophic Lake LV.19.MP8.IB-2 | ecosystem: Environmental > Aquatic > Freshwater >...
TCCGCAGCCAGTTCGGCGGCAGTCGGCGGGGCGGCGGGGAGGTCGCGCCAGGTGCGGCGCGGGATGCGACGCGGGGGCGCGTCGACTTCAGGGGGAGTTCTCGGCATGCCGGGCACCGTACGGAACCGGCCATAAACCTGGCGTCAAGCCCACCTGTGAAAACCATGTGCTTCTGGACGCGCGTATCTGTTGCCAGGAACAGATACGCGCGTCCAGAAGCGGGACTACGACGCTTCCGCGGCCGGGTGGATGCCGTCGGTAGCGACGATCGTCGACGGGTCGGCTTCGGCGGTGCGCGGGAGCCACAGGGTGAAGATCGCGCCGGCGCCGACTTCGGACGCGACGGTGATGCGGCCGCCCTGGGCTTCGGCGACCTGGCGGGCGATCGTGAGCCCCAGGCCGCGTGTGCCGCCGCCCGAACTGTCGCCGCGTTCGGTTTCGTAGCGCCCGCGCCAGTTGCGGCGGAACACCAACTCGTGTTGCGCGGGGTCGATGCCGGGCCCTTGGTCGCGTACCGCGACCGATGCCCAGTTCTCGTCGGCACGCACGGTGACGGTGACGGTCGCACCGCGCGGTGAGAGTCGCACGGCGTTGGCGAGCACGTTGCCGACAACCGTGCGCACGGCCTGGCGGTCGGCGACGACGATGACGGCGGCCGGTGCGTCGACGCGCACGGTGACACCGCGAGTCGACGCCGGCCCTTCGTGTTCGGTCGCGAGACCGCGCGCTTCGGTGACGAGGTCGACGACACGGGTGCCCGGTGCTTCGAACGCGAGGCCACCGTGCGCAGCGAGGTCCTGCACGGTGCGGCTCATGCGGCCGACGGCTCGGTGCGCAGCGTCGACGTAGCGCAGCGTGTCGCCGTCGCTCTCGGTCTTGACGAGGTCGAGGTTCATCGACGTGATCGCGAGCGGTGTGCGCAGTTCGTGCACGACTTCTTCGAGGCGGCGCCGTTCTTGTTCGCGGAACGCGTTGACGGCCCGGTTGCCGGGGCCCGCGCCAAGGAGGCGGGGTCCGTAGAACCAGCCTCCGGCTCCGGCGAGGGGCACGACGAACAGCGCGGCGAGCAGCGTCCAGCGGGCGATCGCGGCGCGGGCCGCGCCGGGGTCGTCGACCGGTGCCGCAACGACTTGGGTGACAACCGTCTGCGAACCCGTCTGGTCGATGACCGTCGTCTGGCGCGGTTCCTCGGGGTCGGGCTCGGCCCGGGCCGCGAGCACGTACCCGAGCACGCCCGCGAGCGCGATGGCGAACAGCGCAACGCACGCCGCGGCGAGACCGCACCGGCGCGCGAGTTGGTTGTTCACGTTCACGTTCACGCCGCGACCGCCAGCCGGTAACCGCGTCCGATGACGGTGTCGATGATCGGACCGTCGCCCGCGGCCGCGAGCTTGCGGCGCAGGTTGCTGATCGTGACGCGCACGGTGTTGGTGAACGGGTCGGCCTGTTCGTCCCACACGTGTTCGAGCAACCGTTCGGCGGTAAGCACGACACCGGGGTGCATCATGAAATAGCGCAGCAGTGCGAGTTCCTTGGCTGTGAGCGGCAACACCTGCCCGTTGCGCAGGGCGACGTGCCCGGCGGCGTCGAGTTCGAGGTCGCCGATGCGCAGCACCGCGTTGGTGCGGCCGGCGTCGCGGCGCAGCAGCGCGCGCACCCGCGCCGACAGTTCGCCCAACGCGAACGGCTTGACGAGGAAGTCGTCGGCGCCCGCGTCGAGGCCCGCGACCCGGTCTTCGACACTCCCCCGGGCGGTCAGCACCAACACGCGAGTCGACGGGTCGCCGACTTCGCCCTCGGCCAGCGCCCGGCAGATCGACATGCCGTCGACATCGGGGAGGCCGAGGTCGAGGCACACGAGGTCGTATTCGTTGAGGTCGAGGCGCTCGTAGGCGGCCGCGCCGTCGCCGGCGATGTCGACCGCGTAGCCCTCGCGCCGAAGTCCCGACGCCACGGCGAGCGCCAGTTCGGCCTCATCCTCGACCACCAGAATGCGCATCGTCCCGGCAAACCCTCCGCGGACATCAACGATCGCGGCCGCCTCCGCGTTCCCAGCCGCTACCACATTGTTCCCGATCGACCCCTCCGGCAGAAATGGGCCGGGCGGCAGGGATCACCCCGGCGCTCCGATCGCGGTGCCGAGAACGGTCTTGCCGCCTCGTGCGATCTCGCTCCACAGCGGACCTTTCAGCAACTCGTCGAGTTCATGCCGCTCGACTTCGATCACCTTGACGGGGTTACCCGTACAGCGCCGCACGTTGATTTCGAACTCGGCTCGCGAATCGACCCACGAAGATTCCTCTGTTTCCGTAAGCGCGGGACGCACGATGAGGATGTCAATGTCGCTGTCGATGTCGGCAACTCCGCGCGCGAACGAACCGAACACGAGGACGCTCTGGGGGGTGGGTCGTATGCGTTTGGCCCAATCTTCGATCTTCTTGGTTGCGGCGCCGTGAGCGTCAGCGAGCCTGATCAGGAGTTCGCTCGCCACGTGGTCGCGCACCAGGGAGAAGAGTGCCGCGGGGGGCACGTCGGTCCGCTGCACCATGCCCAACGCAACGAGGCGCTTCAGAACACGCGAGCACTGGGCCGGGCTGACACCGCACACCTCCGAGAGACCTCGTAGCGTGAGCGGGCCGGATACGGCGGCGAGACTCGCGAGGATCTGGCCCTGCGAATCGGGGATGACGGCCGTGACGGGGCGACGAAAGTCCACGGCGCGAGCCTAGTCCTCATAGACCATAGATGGAACGATCGTTTCATAAATGAAACTAGCCGCGGCCTGGACCTGACGCTAACGTCATGTTCACGGAGCGGACGAGGGAGCCCTTTCGATGGAGTTGCCGAAGATCATCAGCGTTGACGACCACGTCGTCGAGCCTGCCCACGTGTGGCAGACCTGGCTCCCGCAGCAGTACCGCGAGCAGGGACCGCGCATCGAGCGCAAGCGGTGGGGACCGTTCTCGCACAAGCCGGGTGCGAAGTACGTGAACACCGAGGACCCGAACGGCCTGTGGGGCGACGCCTGGTACTTCGAGGACCGGCTCATCTACGTGCACAAGCGGTTCGTCGCGATCCCGTTGGAGGCAACCCCCGACGGCGACCTCTCCAAGTTCGACCGGTCGAAGATGGTCATGGAGGCGCTCACCTACGACGAGATGCGCCCCGGCTGTTACGAGCGCGACGCGCGCATGGTCGACTTCGCGAACAACTGGACCGACGGTTCGCTGCCGTTCCCCACGTTCCCGCGCTTCTGCGGCCAGACGTTCTACGAAGCGAACGACAAGGAACTCGGGCTCGCGTGCGTGCAGGCGTACAACGACTGGATGATCCAGGAGTGGTGCGCGCCGTCGAACGGGGTGAACATCCCGTTGTGTTTGATCCCGCTGTGGGACGTCGATCTCGCGGCCGCCGAAGTGCAGCGCGTCGCCGAGCAGGGCTGCCGGGCCGTCTGTTTCAGTGAACTGCCGCACCACTTGAAGTTGCCGACGATCCACTCGGGCGGTTGGGACAAAATGTTCCAGGTGTGCAACGACACGGGTGTGACGTTGTGCATGCACATCGGTTCGTCGTCGACGAACCCGGCCGCGTCGCCCGACGCGCCGGGCGGGGTCGGCGGCACGCTCGCGTTCAACAACTCGATGGCGTCGCTGGCCGACTGGTTGTTCTCCGGGAAACTGATCGAGTTCCCGAAGTTGAAGCTCGCGTACTCCGAAGGCCAGATCGGGTGGATCCCGTACGTGCTCGAACGGGCCGACACGGTGTGGGACCAGCACGACAGCTGGCAGCACAGCAAGGAACGCATCCCCAACCCGCCGTCGTCGTATTACTACGGCCGTATCTTCGGGTGCTTCACCGCCGACCACCACGGCCTGGCATCGTTGGGCGAGGTGGGCGAGGACAACATCTGCTTCGAGGTCGACTACCCGCACACCGACACGACGTGGCCCAACTCCAAGGAATACGTCGAGAAGATCCTCAGCGGCGTCGACCAGGACGTGGCCTACAAGGTGCTCCGCGGCAACGCGATCAAGATGCTGGAACTCGACCGCACCTAAACCCCGGTGCGTCGCTAGGGGGTAACTATTACCCCCTAGCGACGCACCGGGTTAGTTGGCGGCGAGGAAGTCGAGCAACAACGCGTTGACCTGGTCGGGGGCTTCGATCGTCATCCAGTGGTCGACGCCTTCGAGGCGTTCGTAACGCCACGGTCCGCTCACGAACTTCTGCGAGTCGTGCATCTGGCTTTCGGTGAGCGCGAAGTCGTTCGTGCCGATGATGCCCATCGTCGGCGCGGCGATGGGCGGGAACTCGAGCGGCGGGCCCACGAGCGTGGCGGGCGGAATGTTGGCCCGGTAGTAGTTGAGGCCCGGTGTCATCGACTCGGGTGTGGGGTGGCGGCGCTTCACGTCGTCGATGCCCGGATGGCGTGACCACTGCGCGAAGTTGGCCCAGTCGTTCATCGTGAGCCACTGCTCGGCGATGCCTTCGAACTGGAACAGCAGCATGTACCACGACTTCTCGCGCTGCGGCATGCCCGCGCCGACGAACGCCGACGGGTGCCCGACCGAGAGCGCGGTGAGTGTCTCGACGCGGTCGGGAACGAGTGCGGCGGTGGCCCACGCGATGGCCGCGCCCCAGTCGTGGCCGACGACGTGCGCCTTCTCGACGCCGAGGTTGTCGAGCACGCCGAGCAGGTCACCGACGACGAACGGGATCGAGTAGTGCTCGACTCCTTCGGGCTTGTCGGAGGCGCCGAACCCGCGCAGGTCGGGGGCGATGGTGCGGTAGCCCGCGGCGGTGAGCGCGGCGACTTGATGGCGCCACATGTCGTGCGTGTCGGGCCAGCCGTGGATCAGCAGCACCGGCGGCCCTGATCCCTGGTCCTCGACTTCGATTCCGGTTCCGTTCACGTCGATGCGCATGCGCGCATCTTGGCCCATCAGGCGAGAAACCGCACACCCTTCGGGTCGACCTGCACGGTCATCCCTTCGCGCGCGAGGCAGAGCCGTTCCTCGGCGACGTCGGAGCACCGATGCGCGTCGACGAGCAGCGCGTCGAGTTCGTCGTCGGTGTGGTACGGGTCGTGATGGAACAAGACGGTCGTGCCGACGTTGGCCCGCCGCGCGAACCCGACGACATGGTCGATGCACGAGTGCCCCCACCCGATGTGACCCGGGTACTCCTTGTCGCCGTACTGCGCGTCGTGGAAGAGCAGGTCGGCATCGCACGCGATGTCGTGACCGCTGATCCAGTCGGTCGGTCGGTCGTCGAGTGCCACGCCGATGGCCGGTTCGTGATCGGGGAGATACGCGAGCACGCTGCCCGCTTCCTCGATGCGATACCCGACAGTCGGACCCTGGTGCACGACGCTGCCGGCGCGCACGGTCGCCGACCCGATGGTGACTTCCTCGAGGGGCGCGTCGTGGAACACGATGCGCGCCGGGATGTCGGCCAGGCGCACGGGAAACAGCGGCGGCGACATATAGATCGCGATGCGGTCCTCGAGGCTCTGCACGGGCGAGGACGGTCCCCACAGGTGGATCTCGATGTCGGAGCGGAAGAGCGGCCGGAAGAAGCCGAGGCCTTGCACGTGGTCGAGGTGCAAATGGGAGAGCAAGATGTGCAGCACCGCGGGAGGGTTCCGCTCGATCTCGACGCCCAGCGCGCGCATGCCCGTTCCCGCGTCGAGCACGAGCGTGTCACCGCTCTCGAGTTGCACCTCGACGCACGACGTGTTGCCGCCGTAGCGCACGGTGTCCGCGCCCGGCGCGGCGAGCGAGCCCCGGCAGCCCCACACGTGGGCGCGCATCAGTCGGCTCCCGTCGGCCAGAACACGGTGACGACGCCGTGCAGTTCGCCGCCGTTGCCGAAGAGGGGGTATGCGGTCGCTTCGATGACGTGCCGTTCGCCGTTGAAGAACGTGGCCGAGACGATCTTGTGCGCCGGGCGCCGCTCGTAGAACGCGATGCCGGCCGGGGACTCGCGCGTCGGTAGGGCGGCCCCGTCCTCCCCGACCATCTGGAGCATCTCGCCGAGCTGGTTACCCGTTATCTCGCCGATGTCGCTGAACGGTTTGCCGAGGAGTTGTTCGGCCGCGTCGTTGAAGAACACGACCATGCCTTCCCCATCGACCAGGAACGTAGGCGTCGCGAGGTTCGACGCGAGCTCCCGCGCCAGGATCAGCAGCACGCTCCTGCCCGCGGTGCTCATCCTTCGAGCTCCACGGGTTGGTCGAGCGCGACCTGTCCGATGTACTCGTACGCTTCGTTCGGCGACAGCGGTTGCATGAACGGCCCCGCCCGCACGTCTCGGTACAGCCGCGACAGCGGGTTCGCGGTCATGTACCCCGCGCCGCCGCTCAACTGCATCGCCAGATCGACGACGTTCATCGCGGCCCGTTGGGTCGCAACCTTCGCGATCTGGGTGCTCGACATGCCCTGGTGGAAGTCGTCGTGGGTCACCGACGCAACCGGCCGCTGCGAGATGAGGTCGTCGAGCGCGGGTCCGACGAACGCGAGGTGGGCGCGCGCCGTCGCGAGCTCGATCTCGAGTTCGGCCATCGTGTGCTGGATCCCGTGCCGCGCCGCGAGCACGCGTCCCGACGGTTGCTTGGTGCGGGTCTTCAGCATGGGCACGACGTGGTCGCGTGCCGCTTCGGCGATACCCAGGAACGCGCCGATCAAGCCGAACGCGCCCGCCGTACTGACGAGCAGGTTCTCTTCGTCGAATGCGCCCCAGTCGCCCTGGTCGATGTACAAGCTGTCGGGGATGACGCAGTTGTCGTAGACGACGTCGTGGCTGCCCGACGCGCGCATTCCGAGCGCGTCCCAGTTCTCCATGATCGTCTGGCCCGGCGTACCCCGGAACACGATGGCGCGCCCGCGGCCCCACGTGCCGTCGTCGCGTTTGTGGCGCGCGGTCACGGTCATGACGTCGGCGACGGGCGAGAGCGTGCCGAAGATCTTGCGGCCGTCGAGGCGCCGGCCTTCGTCGACACGCGTGGCTTCGGTCAGAGGGTGTCGTATGTCGGTGCCGGGTTCGGTCGCGTTCGCCATCGCGATGGCGCCCCCGCCGAGCAGGCCCGCGAACCCTTCCATGAGCCCGATGGCGACGGGATCGTTCGCCTCGCGCGCGCCGCGCACGAGCCGGTTCACGATGATGCCGGTCGTGAGGTGCATGTTGATCGCGATCGCGACCGACGCGTCGCTGCGGGCGAGCCGGCTGACGGCGACCATCACGTCGTAGGGCGACGCGACGCCCAGCCCGCCGAATTCCTCCTGCAGCGGGCCGGAAGCGAAGCCGCTCGCTTTCATCGCGTCGATGGCCTCGTGCGGAAATGTGCCGTTCTGGTCGTGTTCAGCCGCACGCGTCGCAATCTCGTCGCTGTGCTGTTCGGCGAGTTCGACGAACTTCTCGCCCGCGGGTGTCCGCGCCTGCAACTGGTTGCGCATGCGGCCCAGTCTGCCCCGCCGCGGGGCCGTGGTCGACCGAGCTGACGGAACGACCTGTAGCCGCGCCATCAACCCGTAGAATATCTGCACGTCGTAGGTGCCCGCGGGATCGGACCGCCCGCCAGCTTCAGCGTTCCCGAAACTGTCCGCGACACGTCCGAGAGGGCCGGCACCCACATGAACTGCATGATGCACCCGCTTCCGAGGCCGGTATTCATCACCAGCAGGTCGCGTCGTCGGCAGAAATGTCGAACCAGTTGTAAGCGGTCATGCACGAGTAGTAACCGACGTACCGCGCGCTCGTCGTGTTAGCCGGCGGAGTCGACCCGTCGTCGGGCGCCGGGGACTCGTCGTCTGGCGTTCCGGGCGCGGGCTCCGAATCGGGCGCGTCGCCGTCGTCGTCGTGGCGACCGGTGCCGTTGTCGTCGAGACCGTCGCTTCGCGTTCGGTCTTGGTGGTACCCGACACCACGGAATCCGACTCGGGCTGGTGGACGAGCGCAAAGCCGCCGGCGCTGGCGGGTCGGCAGTGCGTCGCGCGCGCGGTGCAGGTCGACGCACTCCTCGGCGCACGACATCGTCGTCTGGTCGGGTTGCACGTCCGTGTTCTGAGACCGCTGCAATCGGCGCCGGCGATCGCGGGCCAGGCCGGCGCTCACGTGTACGACCCACGCGCCGCGTAGCCGCCGTCAGAGAGCTTGCGCCAGGCGCGTGCAGGCGCCGATGCAGGCTTCCTGCGCGATGTCTTCGGCATCGTGTCGATCGCCGAGCAATCGGAAGGCGACCCGGTACGCACGCCCGTGCAGGTCCGCGTACGAGTCGACAAAGTCGTCACGAACCGTCGTGCCCGCGCGCGCGGAGAGGAGAGGCGCGACACTCGCATTCTCTTCGTGTGTAGTCGGGGCTACGCGAGGTCGGAATACCGCTCGGTAACGCCCCGCATGCCGAGCTGGTTCGCGATGGCCAGCCCCGTGCGGGCCAGCGCCTGCGAGCGCACCCCATCGCCGCCGGTTTCGCGCAGCAGGCGGGCGTAGCCGAGGCGGTCGCGAGCCAGGAACGGCTGAGCCCCGAGCCGTTCGTGCATCGACATCGACGACTCGAAGTGCATCGACGCCCGCTGGGTCTCACCGAGGAGCGCGGCAAGCGGCCCGAGGTGCCGATGGATCGAACCCCAACACAGCGCGCCCTCGCCCGCGACGATCACGCGTGACGCGTGGGGCCCGAGCAACTCGTAGATCGGGGCCGCCGCGTCCACATCGCCGAGATGTACCGCGATCGTGGCCGACGCCGCGAGCGCGAGGAACCACAGTTCGTCGCGCGGCACGTCGGCGAACCCGGCTGCCAGCGACGACGCGAGCGCGGCGCGGGCACCGTCGTGGTCGCCGATCTCGGCGAGGAGGGTCCCGTAGCCGAGCCGCCAGGCGGGACGGTCGTACGCCGCCGCCCACGCTTCGACCGCGTCGCGCACTTCGACGAGCCGGCCTTGCTCGAATCGGATCGCGAAGAGTTGCACGGCGAGGCCTTCGAGGAACTCGACCGTCGGTTGCAGCGTGACGGCTTCTTCGGCGTGAACTTCGGCTTCGGTGAAGCGGCCCGCGAACAACGCCCGCATCGCTCGCCGCTGTTCCGCGCCGGCGCGAAAGCGCGGCTGTTGCAGCGCGTCGACCATCGCCTCGTACTCGCGTCCGACGTCATCGGACCTCGCGAGATCGCCGACGGCCAGATAGGCACGGCGCAACACGCTCATGGCAGTGAGCCGCGACACGGGGACGCCTTCACGCTCGGCCGCGTCGAGCTTGGCCCGAGCCAGGTCCAACATCCGTTCGGCCGGACTCCAGGCACCCAGGGCGCGGTACACGAACTCGAGGATCTGACCGCGCGCGGCCGGGTCGAAGTCGTCGCTGCGGGCCAGGGCCCACTCGCCCAGTTCGCGGCACCGCTCCCCCGGCTGGTGCGAGTAGTACTGCGCGAGCATCGCGGTGAGAATGACGCGGGATTCGGCCGTCTCGTCGAGCCGGTCGATCATCGCTTCGACCCGCTTCGTCCACACGTTGTCGCGGTCGGAGGTCTCGATGAACGACTCCATGAGGACATACGCGATGACTTCGGGGTCGTCGAGTTCGATCGCGATCGCGTACGCGCTGTCGCGCAACTCCTCGACCACGTCGTAGTCGCTCGCCCGGAAGCGCGCGGCAGCGGCGTCGATGAGCAGTTCGCACCGCAGGCGGAGGTCGATGGCGGCCGGCTCGGCTACGGCGCGCGCGGTGTCGAGGATCGCGACCGCGTCGTCGTAACGCAGCCGGGCCGTCGCTTCGCACGCTGCCTCCCGCGCGTACTGCACGCCCGGTGTGGCGTCGCTGCCGTCGGCCGCGGCGGCAAGGAGGTGGTGGGCGATCTCGGCGAGACGGTCGCGGTGGCCGCTCGCAACGAGCGCGTCGCCGATCCGGCGGTGGATGCGGGCCTGGCGCGCAGTGCCCAACCCGTCGCGCAACACCGTCCTGATCAGCGCGTGCGAAAACGCGTAGGCGCCGACCGTTCCCGGCAGCTCGGCGGCGACGCCGACTTGCGCGGCGAGGCTGAGCGCATCGTCGGCGTCGTCGACACTCGCACCGGCGGCTTCGGCCACGATGTCGAGGTCGAAGTGCAGTCCCGCGACCGACGCGATGCCGAGCAGGCGGCGCACCGGGTCGGGCAAACGGAGGAGGCGCCGGGCGATCGTGTCGCGCACCGAGTCGGGCACCGCGTCCTGCGTGAGCACGCCGCCGCTTTCGGCGACGTGCCGGAGCAGTTCCTCGACGTAGAAGGGGTTGCCTTCGGTCATCGCGTACAGCTGGTCGGACTCGACATCGGCACCACGCGCCCGGGCCAGCCGGTCGACATCACCCGCGTCGAGGCCGCGCAAGCCGATGCGTTCGAGGCGCCGCTCGCGCCGGAGGTCGGCGATGAGCGCGTCGAGATCGGTATTCGGTTCGGTGTCGCGTACCGTCGCGATGACGAGCAGCGACCCCCGGTCGGTGTCGCGCAGGAGATGCGCGAGCAACTGCACGGTCGGTGCGGGCGCCCAGTGCAGGTCGTCGAGCACGAGCAACACGGGCGCGCCCACGACCCGCGCGTCGAGGGCGGCGCTGACCGCTCGGAACATCAGGTACCGCTGGTCGTCGGGATCGAAGGCGGGAAGCGCACCGGCGTAGGGCGCCAGCTCGGGCACCAAGCCCGCGAGGACGGCGACATCGTTCGGCAGGCGGGCCGGTAGTCGCTGCTCGTCGGCGAGGGCGAGGCGACCGAGCGCTTCGGCGAACGCCTGGAGCACGTGCAGCGGCTCCTCGGCGCAGCGCCCGCCGAGTACGAGCGCGCCGTCGACGGCGAGCACGCCGCACGCTTCGCGCACGAGGCGGGTCTTGCCCACTCCCGGTTCTCCGGCGACGACGACCATCCGACGTTCGCCGTTCGCGGCCCGCTTCCACTCACGCCGCAGCGCGTCGAGTTCGTCGACGCGATCGACAAACGCGTCGCCGACCGGGCGCAGCCATCCGGGCAACGCGACCTCTGATGGTTCGGCCGCGGCCGCGATCACACGCGTGCGTTCGCCTTGCAGACCGTCGGCGTGCTGGAGGATCGCACCCTCGAGGTCGCGCAACCCCGGGCCCGGCTCGATGCCGAGTTCGCCGACGAGGATGGCGCGTACATCCTGGTAGCGGCGCAGCGCGTCGGCCTGGCGGCCGCTGCGGTAGAGCGCGAGCAGGAGCAGTTCCCAGCACCGCTCGCGCAGCGGGTGCTCCGCGACGAGCCGTTCGAGGTCGGCGACGGCCGCGGCGTGACGGCCGAGCGCGAGTTCGGCTTCGATGCGTTCTTCGGTGACGACGAGGCGGAGTTCGTCGTAGCGGCGGGCTTCGGTCGCGACGAACGGCGCGTCGGCCAGATCGGCGAGCACCGCGCCCCGCCACTGCGCGAGCGCGGCGTTCAGGAATTCGCTCGCCCGTTCGGCATCGCCGTGACCGAGCGCGGCGCGCCCCTCGCCCGCGAGCCGCTCGAAGCGGTGCGCGTCGAGTTCGTCGGGAGCGAGGCGCAACACGTACGCCTCGCCCGCGGTTTCGATGCGCCCGGACTGCGCTCGGGGCGCGCGGTCCGGTTCGAGGGCGCGTCGCAACTTCGAGACGTGGCTGTAGAGCGCGGTCTCCCAGCGGGCGGGCGGCCCGTTCGGCCACACCGCTTCCGCGAGGCGGTCGGTGGGCACCGGGATACCGGCCTGGAGGACGAGGGCGCCGAACAGCATCCGCGCCTTGCGCAGCCCGAGGTTGACCGAACGCGCTCCGTCGTCGACTTCGAGCGTACCCAGGATCCGGACGTCCATGTCTATGGCTCCCTCGGGAAGCGCATGGGGCCCTTCGGCGTGGTTGGCACTTTCCTGCGTCCGCACGCTATCCGCCCCCTTCCCCCCGATCGTGGAGGAACCGCAAGTGGACCGCAAGACGCGACCAGCAGGTTCTCGTCATGCATACGGAGAAGAGGGGCGAATCGGTTCGCGATTCGGAGCAACACGCCGTCGACCGGCTGTTCGACGGGGCCGCCGACCCGGCACCGAAACCCGCCCCCACCCCGGATGATGACCCGAAGGAGCATGAAGATGCGTAGCCGCGTGGCGATCGTCGTCCTGATCGTGTTCGCCCTCCTGGCCGGCAGCGCACTCCCCGCGAGTGCGGGTCGCATCTCGATTTCGCCGCGCTCGAGCGCGGTCACGCCGGGGCCGTGCACCCGCACCTACGACGGCCCGAACAACGGATCGTGGGGCACCGCCGCCAACTGGGACACCAACGTCCTGCCCGGCGACGGCGACGTCGCCTGTGTCCCAGCCGGTCTCAACGTCAACCTGAGCTCCGCGGTTTCTGTCGGCGCGATCAACATCGCCGGCCGGGTCACGATCAGCTCGATCCTGCGCACGACCGCGCCCTCGCGCGCGGTGGAAGTCCGGCTCGTCACCGGCTCGCTCGTATCGCACGGCGAGCTGTCGATCACCGGGTCGCTCGCGTGGCTGGGCGGCACGATCAGCGGAGACGGGTCGGTCACGATCGAGACCACCGCGACGAGTACGTGGTCGACGGCCGCCGCGAAGACCCTCTCGACGACGTTCGTGAACAACTCGCTGACCGACTGGACGGGCGGCAACCTCGCACTCACGTCTGCCGCGCACATCGACAACCGGCTCGGCTTCCTCATCACGTCCGACGCGATCATGTCGAATTCGGGCGGCGGCGCGAACCCGAAGCTCACGAACACGAGCACCGGCTTCATCACCAAGAACAACGTCGGTGTGCTCCAACTCCAGAACGTCGACATCGACAACGCAGGCACCGTGTCGATCGCCGACGGCCGCCTCGAGCTGTCGACGAACGGCAGCGACACGCTCGGCGGCCGGTGGGAAGAGATCGCGGGCTTCACCCTCGTCCTCGTCGCCGGCGACTACACGTTCACCGACTCGGTCAACGTGCTCGGCTTCGAGGTCGACGGCGCCGACGTCGTCATCGCGAACACTGCCGACTTCCGAGCCGACCACGTCGAGGTGTTCGCAGGGTCGTTGCAGTTCGACTCGCCCGACAACGACACGGTCATCCTGTCGTTACAATTCAACGGCGGCGAGATCAGCGGCTCGACGAACCTGCGGCCCGGCACCTTCGACTGGGAAGCCGGCGTGCTCACGGGCTCCGGCACACTCACCACACCGGCCGGCTCGTCGTCGCTGTGGTCGACCGACCAGGACAAGACCCTGGTCCGCCCCGTGATCAACAACGGCATCATCGATTGGACGCTCGGCGACGTCCTCATGAACTCCGACGGCCACCTCGACAACCGGGCCAACCTCAACGTCTCGGTCGACGGGCGCCTTAGGTGGGACAGCGGCGACGACCCGCCGATCCTGACGAACAGCGGCACGCTGACGAAGACCGGTGCCGGCACGCTCACGCTCGACGACCTCGACATCGAGAACACCGGCACCGTGCACATCGCCGACGGCACGATCGACCTCAGCGGCGAGATCGATGACATCCTCGGCGGCCGCTGGATCGAAGAACCTCTCGGCGACACGCTGATCGTCAGCGCGGGCGACGTCACGTTCACCGGCGAAGTCGACGTCGCGACGTTCAAGACAACCGGCGGGTCCGCCACGGTCGCCGGCACCGCGTCGTTCTCGGCCGACGTGCTGCGCGTCGAGGGCGGGGTCCTCGAGATCAACTCGCCCAACGTCGACACCGCAGTCGGCTCGATCTTCCTCGCCGGCGGCGAGCTGACCGGCTCGACCGACTACAGCGTCGGCGTGGTCGATTGGACTGCCGGGATTCTCTCCGGGTCCGGCACGCTCACGATCCCTCCGAACGGCGCGATGGCGTTGTCGACGTTCGGCGCCAAGACCCTGAGCCGCCACATCGTCAACAACGACACGCTCAATTGGTCGTTCGGCGACGTCGAGCTGCGGAGCGGGGCCCACATCGACAACAACTCGTTCTTCGTCGTCCCGAGCGTCGGTTTCAGCGCCACATTCTGCTGCGGCGGTCCCCCCGCGCAGATCACCAACAACCCCGGCGCCGTCATCCGGAAATTCGGCAGCGCGAACACGACGCTGGGAAGCGGCATCGACGTCGTCAACGACGGCACCCTGTTGCTCGACGGGCCACTCACGCTCGGCGAGAACGTCTCGCTCACGCCAACCTCCCAGGTGTTCGTCAGCTACGACGGCGAGGTCAACGGGCGGCTCAACGTGCCGCAGCACCTCACGATCGACGGTCACCTGGGCATCACCAACCTCGGGACCGACACGAGCGCGCAGCTCGTCGTCGACGCGGGAACGTTGAGCGGGACGTTCACGTCGGTCGACGGCTCCGAGGTCGAGTACAGCGAGGCGGCGGGCACCGTCGTCGCAGGGCCGAGCGTGCCGAGGATCTTCGTCGACGACGCGGGCGTCAACGAGCAGGACGAGGAAGCGATCGTCACGCTGTCGTTGTCGAAGACGGTCGGATCGGACGTGACCGTCGAATTCGCCACCGCCGACGGCACGGCCGAAGCGGGCAGCGACTACAGCCCGGCGAGCGGTCCGGTCACCTTCCCCGCGGGCACGACCACCGTCACGATCCCGGTGTCGATCACGAACGACGAAATCGACGAGAACAACGAGACGTTCAGCATCGTGCTCACGCCCACGGCCGCGACACCGCCCGCGACGCTCCCCGACACCGAGGCAATCGTCACCATTGTCGACAACGACGACAGCACCAGCTGCACCAAGACCTGGACCGGCGCGGCCGGCGGGACGTCATGGCACGTCGCATCGAACTGGGCCCCGTCCGGCGTGCCCGGATCGACCTCGGTCGTGTGCATTCCCGCCGGCAACTCGGTGACGTTCTCGACCGGGACGACGACCGTCGCCGGCCTCGAGGTCGCGGGCGCGTTGTCGGTGTCCGGCGGTTCGCTCGGCGTCGACGGGCTCTCGAACATCGCGAGCCTGACGGTGATCGGCGGCACCCTTGTCGCCAACGCCGACATTTCGATCGCGGGCGAGTTCACGTGGACCGCGGGCACGGTCGCAGGAACCGGCACGCTCGTCGTCGAGAGCGCGGCCGTCGCGACGATGTCGACCGCGGGTATCAAGCACCTCGCGGCCACGCTCGAGAACCACGGCCGGCTGGTGTGGACCGATGGGATCGTGCAGATGCACGGCGACGCGTCCGGTACCGCGCACCTCGACAACCGCAACGTGTTCGACATCTCGTCCGACAACAACGTGCAGTGGTGCTGCGGCGCGACGCGTCCCCAGTTGTCGAACTCGGGCACGATCACGAAGACCGGCGCCGCCACGCTGACGATGCACGACCTCGACCTCACGAACACGGGGACCGTGCACATCGCCGACGGCACGCTCGTCCTGAGCCGCGTCGGCGGGAGCGACACAATCGGCGGTACGTGGACGGGAACGCCGCTGGGCACAACGCTGCGCATCACGGGCGGCGTGTTCACGTTCACCGGCGACGTCGACGTCGCCACGTTCGATCTCGCCGGCGGCAGCGCGACCGTCACCAACGCCGCGACCTTCGCCGCCGACACCCTGCTCCTGAAGGACGGCGCGCTGACGCTCAACACACCCGGCGTCGACACCGCGGTCGGGAGTCTGTCCCTGACGGGCGGTCAGCTCAACGGCTCGGCCGACGTCACACCGACCGACGCGTTCGCGTGGACGTCAGGCACGCTCGCCGGATCGGGAACGCTCGTGATCCCGGCGAACGTCAGCGCGCTGTGGTCGACGTTCGGCGTCAAGAGCCTCAGCCGCCACGTCGTCAACGACGGGTTCGTCGACTGGGCGTTCGGCGACCTCCTGCTCCGCAGCGACGTCGACGGCGTCGGTCACTTCGAGAACAACGGCATCATGTTGCTCCCGGTCGCGGGCTTCACCGGCGCTTGGTGCTGCGGCGCCACCCCTCCTCAGATCACGAACAACGCGCCCGGGACCATCTGGAAGACGGGCAGCGCCACCACCACGCTCGGCGGCGGGATCGACGTCGTCAACGACGGCACGTTGCTGCTCGACGGGCCGCTCTCGCTCGGCGTGGACGTCACGCTGACGTCGACGTCGCAAGTGCACGTCACGTACGACGGCGAGGTGAACGGCCGCCTCATCGTGCCCGGCCATCTCACCCTCGCCGGGCTGCTGGGCGTCACCAATCTCGGGTCCGATCCCACCCCGCAGACCATCATCGACGCGGCATCGTTGAGCGGAACGTTCTCGACGGTCGTCGGCAGCGATGTCGCATACGACCCGGATACGGGCACGGTCACCGCGTCACCCGGAGCTCCGACGATCACGATCGCCGACGTCACCGTCGACGAGCAGGACGAGTTCGCCGAGCTCACCGTCTCGATGTCGTCGGCCCTGACCTTCGACATCGGCATCGCGTACGCCACGCAGAACGACACGGCCGAGGCGGGCTCCGACTACGAACCCGTGAGCGCGAGCGCGCAGATCCCAGCGTTGAGCCAGTCGATCACGTTCGAGGTCCCGATCATCAACGACGGCAACGACGAGAGCGACGAGACGTTCACCGTTGTGCTCTCCGACGAGGGCACTGGGCCGGCAGTCATCGTCGACAACGAGGCAACCGTCACGATCGTCGACAACGACGAACCGGCATGCACCAAGACCTGGTCGGGCGCGGGCGGCGGAACGTCGTGGCACACCGCCGGCAACTGGGCTCCGTCCGGTGTGCCGGGTTCGACCGACCTCGTGTGCATTCCCGCCGGCAACGCTGTGACGTTCACGACCGGGACGACCACCGTCGCCGGTCTCGAAGTCGCGGGCGCGTTGACGGTCGCGGCCGGTTCGCTGCGCACCGACGGGCCGTCGAACATCGCGAGCCTGACGGTGAACGGCGGCGAGTTCGGTGGCACCGGCGCCGTCGACGTCACGAGCCAGTTCACGTGGTCCGCGGGCACGCTTTCGGGAACGGGGGTCCTGACCGTTCTCGCCGGGAGCACCGCGAACCTCAATACCGACAGCATCAAGAACGTGGCGAAGAAGCTCGTCAACCAGACCACGATGGGGTGGACCGGCGGCTTCATCCAGATGCGCCCCGACCTCGGCGGCGTCGCCGAGATCGACAACCAATCCGTCCTCGACATCACCCTGCCCGCGACGAACAGCATCGCCGACTGCTGCGGCGGCGCCACCACACCGAGGTTCACCAACTCGGGCACCGTCAACCTGAACGGCAACGCGCTCGTCAGCTTCGACAGCCTCGACATCACCAATACCGGCACGATCGATGTCGGGACCGCGACGCTGCGGATCCAGAACCTGACCGACACCATCGGCGGCACCATCACCGGCACCGACTCGTCGACCATGATCCTCAACAACGGCAACCAGACCTTCACCGGCACCGTCAACGTCGAGATCTTCGACGTCCCCGGCGGCCGGGCAACGATCGCACCCACCGCGAACTTCGACGTCGGCTTCGCGCGCACCTTCGGCGGCATCCTCACCTTCAACAGCGCCGACGCCAACACCGACATCGACGTGCTCACCGTCGCCGCGGGCATTCTCAACGCCGGCACCAACCTCGCCCCCAACGACGCGTTCTTCTGGAACGCCGGCTTCGTGGAAGGGCCGGGCACGCTCACCCTCGAACCCGGTGTCGACGCCTTCATCGCCACCGACAACGGCAAGCAACTGGCCAAGAAGCTCGTCAACCAGACCACGATCGAATGGACCGGCGGCCAGATCCTGCTGCGCGCCGACCCGGGTATCACGCCTGAGATCGACAACCAATCGGTCTTCAACGCCACCCTGCCCGCGCCGAACAGCATCGCCCGGTGCTGCGGCGGCACCACGAAGCTCACGAACTCCGGCACGTTCAACCTGAACGGCAACGCGCTCGTCAGCCTCGACAGCCTCGACATCACCAACACCGGCACCATCGACGTCGGGACCGCGACGCTGCGCATCCAGAACGAGACCGACACGATCGGCGGCACCATCACCGGCGGCGACTCGTCGACCGTGATCCTCAACAACGGCAACCAGACGTTCACCGGCACCGTCAACGTCGAGATCTTCGACGTCGTCGGCGGGACCGCAACGCTCGCGCCCACGGCGCACCTCGACGCCGGATTCGCCCGCACGTTCGGCGGCACGCTCGTGTTCAACAGCGCCGATGCCAACACCGACATCGACGTGCTCACCATCGGCGCCGGCGTCCTCACCGCGACCACGAACCTCGCACCGAACGACGCGCTCTTCTGGAGCGCCGGAATCGTTCAGGGCCCCGGCACCCTGACCTTGGAACCCGGTGTCGACGCGACCTTGGCTACCGGGGGCACCAAGATCCTGGCGAAAAAGCTCGTCAACCAGGGCACGATCGACTGGACCGGCGGCCAGCTCCAGATGCGCGGCGACCTCGGCGGCACGGCCGAACTCGACAACCAGTCCGTCGTCAACATCAACCTGACCGCTGACACCACCGTCGCCAACTGTTGCGGCGGCACCCAACCCAAGCTCACCAACTCGGGCACCATCGCGAAGAACGGGTCGGCACTCCTCACCTTCGACGGCCTCATCGTCGGCAACACCGGCACCCTCGACGTGCGCGACGGCACCCTCGGATTCATCGGCGGGCTCACGACTGCGGGCACCATCGAGGTGGGCAGCGGCGCGCAGCTCACGACGACACCCTCGTTCACGCAACTCGCCGGCGGACGCTTCGCCTCAACCATCGGTGCTGACGGCGCAGGCCTGCTCGCGGTCACGGGCACCGCGACCCTCGACGGCGTCGTCACCGGCGTCGCGCAACCGGGGTTCGCCGTCCCGGCGACTCCGTTCGTCGTCGTCGACGCGGCGTCGTTGAACGGCACCTTCGCAAGTGTCGAAGGACCGTTCGCGGTCAGCTACGACACCGCCAACGGCGACGTGCTGCTGACGGGCGACGATCCCTTCGCCGGGTGCGACGCGATATGGGACGCCGACACCGACGACGGGCAGTGGACCACGGCGGAGAACTGGAGCGACGACACAGTCCCCGGTGCGACCGACACCTCGTGCGTCCCGAACGGCGCGGGTCTGGTCACCCACGTTGCGGGTACCAGCGAAGTCGGCGCGGTCCGGGTGCTCGGCCCCGACAACGCGACCGGCCTCCGGGTCGAAGGCGGCACGCTCACAGTCCACGAAGCGAGCGAGATCGCCGGGTTCCTCGAACTCGCGGGCGGCACCCTCTCGGTCGGCGACGAACTGCTGTTGAGCCTCGCCGACGGTACCGACGCGTTCTTCTGGAACGGCGGCACGCTGACGGGCGCGGGCAGTGTGCGGCTCGTTCCCGGTTCACTCTCGACGGTCGTCGGCACCGCGCCGAAGACGCTCGGCGCGCACCTCGTGAACGAAGGCGCGCTCGACTGGTCCGACGGCGACATCGCGTTTGCGGATGCGGGGCATCTCGACAACCACGCCACGATCAACGTCACCGGCGGCGACTTCACCAACAAGTCCGGCACCTCACCGGACACCAAGATCACCAACCGGGCCGGCGCGACCATCGTCAAGAACGACCCCGACGCGACCATCATCGGCGACACCGGCATCGACGTCGTCAACGACGGCACCATCCAAACCAACCTCGGTGGCATCGGCCTGCGCGGCACCGGCACCGGCACCGGCGACTTCACCGCCGCCGGCGACGGCATCGAATTCCTCAACGGCGACTGGGAACTCACCGGCACCCTCAGCGGACTCAACGCCATCAGCGTCCTCGGCGCCGACGTCCACCTCACCGACACCGCGCTCCTCTCCGTCACCGAACTCGGACTCTTCGGCGGCAACCTCCGACTCGACACCGTCGACCCCGACTTCGACCACGCCACCACCAACCTCATCCTCAACGGCGGCACCCTCTCCGGCACCGACCACCTCGAGATCCTCACCATCCTCGACTGGACCGAAGGCACCATCGCCGGCACCGCCATCGTCAACGACGCCGCCACCGCCACCCTCGGCGACACCACACCCAAAACCCTCACCGGCACCCTCACCAACAACGGCACCCTCACCTGGACCGACGGCGACATCGATCTCGGCGCGACCGGTCAGTTGACCAACGCCGGCACGCTGACGGTCGCCGGCCCGGATATCACGACGCTGAACGCGGACACCGGCGCGCCGCCGTTCGTCAACCGCGGCACCGTGTCGGTCACGCAGGGAGTGCTCCTCGTCCGCACCGACGTGACGAACACCGGCACCCTTGACCTCGGGCACGACGGCGCGCTCAACACGACGCGTGACTTCACCCAATCGGGCGCGGGCACGCTCGCCGTCGCCATCGCGGGCCCGACTCCCGACACCGAACACGGTCAGCTCCGCGGCGCCGGGGACGTGACGCTGGACGGCACGCTCGCGATCACGACGGTCGCGCCGTTCAGTCCGACGAGCGGATCGTTCACGATCGTCGACCTGGTCACGGCCAGCGGCGCGTTCGCGGTCGTCACCGGCACCGAGATCGGCAACGGCCTGGTGTACGACGTCGACGTCGACGAACCGAACGGCGACGTGTTCCTCACCGTCAGCAACGTCGTGCATCTCGCCCTCGAAGGCGACGTCGCGGTGTCGGAGTTCGCGGGCGACCTCCCGGTCAACTTCACGCTCGATCACGCGCTGGCGGTTCCGCTGCACCTCGTGTACGAGGCGGTCGAGGGAACGGCGACCGACGGCGAGGACTTCGACGCCGTCGTCGTCGCCACGACCATCGCGGCCGGTGAGACCACCGGTATCGCCGAGATCCCGATCATCGACGACGACTTCGCCGAGCCCGACGAGACGTTCACGGTCCGCATCACGAGTGCCGACGCGGACGGGATGCAGGTCGTGCTCGACGCTGACGAGTCGCTCGTCACGATCACCGACAACGACGACGCGGTGCCGCCGGCGGTCACCGTCGTGCCCCAGCAGACGGCCGAGGCAAACGGCAACCTCGTGGTCGAAGTCGTCGGTGTCGGCGGCAACATCCCGATCGACCTGCCGGTGACCATGGCCGGCGGTACGGCGAGCCCGCCCGCCGACTACGACGCGACCACGCAGGTCGTCACCGTCGTGCCCGACAGTTCGACGTTTGTTTCCGTCCCGATCGTCGACGACACGCTCGACGAGGACGACGAGACGTTCACGTTCTCGGTCGGGTCGGCCTCCGCTTCGATGACGATCGTCGACGACGACGTGCAACCGATCGCGGTGATCGACGGGCAGAGCATCACCGAAGGCGACACCGGCCAGATCAACGCGGAGGTCGTCGTGCGTCTGGTCGACCCGTTCCTCGGCGCGCTGCCGCAGGAGTCGGGGAAGATCGTGACGGTCACCGCCGAGACAATCGACGGCACCGCGATTGCCGGAGACGACTACGTCGACACGGCCGGGGTCGTCACGTTCTCACCCGGTCAGGACACCAAGACGTTCACCGTTCCGATCATCGGCGACACGACCGACGAACCGGACGAAGACTTCACCGTCGAACTCGACGCGCTCTCCAACGCGACCGTCTCCGAGACCGAGGCCGCGACCGTGCTGATCGTCGACGACGACGCGGACGGCGCCGTGTCTCCGAGCGAGGAACTCGAGCGCGGTAGTGAGGCCGTGTCGGACGCGCTCCCGCAGTGGGGCGAGTTCTTCAACCTCGACGAATTCGACGGCGTCGGCCTCGATCCGTTCGAACTCCCGGTCGTCACCGACGACCTGGGCGACCGGTTCGACGCGCCGAACCAACTCGGCGGGCTGGAGAACCCGCTGGCGAACCTGCCCGACCCGCTCGACGAACTGCTCGACGAGATCGAGGCCGCGGGCTGCACGACCGACTGGGCCGAGGGCGGCGCGGGCGGCCGCCCGACCCCACCGACCGGTCCCGACATCGTGCAGGTGCGCTGCACGACGACGCTCGCGGACCTGGCCGAAGCCGCGGGCTTCAGCAGCGACGAGTTCAACGACGAGATGGCGGGCGTGCTCGACGGACTCGCCGAGACGCTCGACCTTGACGCGTCGCTCGCGATCAGCGGCGACCTCACGGTGCTGCTCGTGCTCGGCGTCGACGAGACCGGGTTCTACCTCTCCGACGAGACCGCGCTCACGCTCGCGGTCACCGCGACGGGGACGGTCAGCGGCACCGCCGACGTCGACCCGCTCACGTTCGACTGGTCGAGCACGCACACGCTGACCGTCGACGCAGAACTGAACACGACCGACACCATCGACGCGACGCTCGACGCGACGCTCACGCTCCCCGAGTTCGAACTGCTGCTGCACGGCACGTTCGACGGCACGACGTGGGAGTTGCACGGCGAGGGTGACGACGCCGACGAACGCCTCGACGGCTTCGACATCGAAGGCGCATCGGCCGACGCCACGATCACCGGCGGCGACGTCGTCGCGGTGACCGTGCACGCCGACACCGTGTTCGGCTCGATCGCGGACGCGCTCGAGTTCGAACTCACGAACGTCGACTTCGATTTCACGCCCGGCGCGACCGGCCCGATTTTCACCGTCGCGACCGCGGTCGTGACCGTGCCCGATCTCGGTGACCTCACCGCGACCATCCAGGGGTTCCGGCTCAACCGCAACGGCACGTTCGGGATGAACTCCTTCACCGTCGAGCCCGGCGAGCTGGCCGAGGAAATCGGCATCGCCGGGATCCTGCCCTTCGAGCTCGACGAGGTCACGCTCGACTTCCCCAACCCGAACAACCTCGACACGTTCATCGTCACGGTCACCGGCAGCTTCGACGACGCGACCATGGACGCGTTGCCGTTCGAGCCGCTCATCGAGGTCGACGGCAACGACGTCGCCGCCGGCGAACCGTTCTCGTTCTCCATCGCGGTCGACTCGTTGGCGCAGGGCGACGTGCGCCCGCTCGACTTCGGTCCGATCACGCTCGGGTTCGAGGACCTCGCACTGGGAACGGTCACGGTCGACGCCGACCTGACCCTCGGCGGCTACGAGGACGGCGAGTTTGTCGGCGCCTGCGGCGGGCTGCTCACGATCGGCGGCGCCATCGACGTCGTCGACGGCGAAGCCACGGTGGAAGTCGGCTGCTCGCTCGACGACGAAGCGGGCACGCTCGCGCTCTCCGGGACGTTCTCGATCTCCGCCGACTTCGGCGACGACATCTCGATCGAAGGCGCGTCGCTCGACTTCGGGCTCGGCGTCGCCTTCGGACCCCCGCTCGCCGTCACCGGACCGACCCTCACCGGCGCGGGTATCGACCGCTTCGCGATCAACTTCGGCGACTTCATGACACTCGTCGGCGAAGACGTCGACGTCGACTTCACCCCTGCGCCCGGCGAACCGCTCGTCACCTTCGGGGAACTCGGTGTCGAGTTCGACGACTCCGGCGACTCCCCGCTCGCGGGCTGGGGCGGCAGCGCGGGCAACTTCGCGATCCTCGCCGACCTCACGCCCACGATGCTGCCCGGCTTCTTCGTCGACATCACCGTTCCCGAGGGCGAGCGGTTCGGCCTCCCCGACTTCCTCCCCGTGTTCGTCGAAGAGGTCGGCATCACGTTCCCCGACATCGACTTCGCCAACATTCCGCCCGGCGGGTTCCCGATCACCGACCTGGCCGCGTTCAAGATCCGGTTCTCGGGCGGCGTCGAGAGCAACGCCACGTGGCCCATCGCGGCGAGTGTCGACGGCCTCGAAGTCGACCTCGCCAAGTTGATGAACCTCGAGTTCCCGATCACGAACCTCGACGGGTTCAAGCTCGGCGTCGAGCCGTTCGAGATGGTGCCCGGGTTCGTCATCGGCGGCGGCATGGAGCTCGGCACCGTCGAGGTCGACGGCGACGACGCGCCCGGCGAGCAGCTCGAAGACGTGTTCTACGGACGCATCTTCGGCACGTTCGAATTCGAAGGCATCGGCGCGGGTGTCGACCTCGTGGTGTCGGAGTACGGGCCGGTGCTCGCGCAAGTGCAGGTGCCGCTCGGCATCCCGATCGACGGCGGCCTCCTCGGCGGCATCGTGCTCACGAGCGTCGAGGGCGGCGTGAAGTTCGGCGGCGACGCGTTCCCCGACCCGCAGCGCCCGATCGAGATCCTGCACGACCCCGCGTTCGACACCGACTTCCCGATCAACGACGCCACCATCCGGTCGTCGGTCGAGCCCGCGGTGCAGGGCGAGGAGTTCACGTGGGACAACGGGTTCACGCTCGCGCTGTCGGGCACGCTCATCCACGCGCTCGCCCCCGGCATCGTCACCGGTGAAGTGACGATCGGCGCCAACATCGGTTTCGACCCCGGCGACGGCCTGAAGCTGATCGGCACCGGCGACATCAACGTGTTCGGCATGCCGATGGCGGCCGGCGCGCTGCTCATCGACTTGCAGAACCCGATCGCACCGAAGTTCGACCTCGCGTTCGAGACGCCGCAGACCGGCAACCCGCTCGGGTTCCTCCTGCCGGCGCAGGGAACGTTCGAAGTGAGTGTCGACACGAAGGGCATCGTGAGCGGTTTCACGCTCGCGGTGCAGACATTCGTAGAGCGCGTCGTCGACGGAACCGTGGGAGCGGGGCAGGCGTTCTTCGACGGCGCGCTCGACGAACTCGCGGTGGCGCTCGAAGCCGACCACTCGCGACCGCTCGCGCGGCTGTTGTTGGCCGACGGCGTGACGGTCATCACCCGTCAGGCCATCGTCAACGCAGTCGCCTCGGGTGACCTCGCGGTCGCGCAGGCGTTCCTCATGGAGTTGCTCGCCGTCGTGCCGACACTCGGCGGCGGCGAGCAGGCGCTCGCCGACCTGCTGACCGTGTTGCACGACGCGGTGCTCGACGCGGGCGACGCGTTCCTCGACCAGTTCGACCCGTCGTTCTCGCTGCGCGGCGAAGTGCAGCCCGTGATCCTCGGCATTCCGCTCGGCGACCCCGAGGAAGAGGTCGAGGTCATCATCACCAAGGACGGGCTCGGCTTCGGGTTCGAGACGAGTCTCCAGAAGATCACGGAACGCATCGTCGACGGCGCGGCGCCATTCGTCGGCAGCGCGTTGCTGAACTCGATGTCGCTCGGGTTCTCCGACCGCATCGGCATGACGGTCCAACTGCCGGTCGGCGGACTCGTCGACGGCCTGTTCGGCGGTTCGGGCATGCCGCAGTTCGACCCGCTCAGCGGCGACTGGGCGATCGAGTTGCAAGGCGGGCTCGAGTTCCTCGACTTCGAGATCGGCCAGATGAACGGGCTCGTGATCGCGGCGGGGAACCAGGGCTTCGTCGACTCGCACGTGCAGAAGCTGTTCCTGCCGCACACGTCGATCGACCCGAACCGCATCCCGATCCGCACCGAGGAGCACTACGACGCGTTGATCGAGCACGGCGGCATCCTGCTCACGGGCCGGTTGTTGTTGCCGGAGCTGCTCACCGACCCGGTCGGGCTGCTCGCCTCGCTCAACCTCGAGGTGCCCGACAACCCGTTGGAGATCCCGCAGTGGATCTCGGACATCGCGGACCACCTGCAGCAGATCGCGCAGCCCGCGGCAATGCAGGTGTTCATCCCCGGCTTCGGTGCGATCCTCGACACCGACTTCGACGCTCCGACCGAGGCCGAGCGCGTCGGCTTCAACCTCTCGGGCACACCGCTCGCGAACGCGATCAACGACATCTTCTCCGCCGCGTACCTCGAAGGGACGTTCGACGGCACGTTGCTGTCGTTGCCGATGGGCGAGGCGCTGGTGTCGGTGCAGGCGGGCAAGGTCGCGGTGTCGGGCGAGATCCCGGTGATCGGGCTCGACGGCACGTTCCTGCTCGACACGAACGAGACCGAAGGGACCGGTGGCATCTCGGTGCCGCTGCCGCGCGCCGCGGCCGAGGTGACGATCGACAGCGACGACATCGACGACGTGCTCGCCGGGTTCGGCATCCCGCCGCTCGTGTCGGCGGCGGGCAACGCCGACGCGCAGTTCCGCATGTACTCCCCCGCGTACGACCCCGAGTCGTCGGACCCGCTGGAACAGCGGGGCGGTATCGAACTGACCGGCCACATGAACATCGGCACACTCGTCAACGACGCGTTCTTCCACGTGCTCGTCGCCGACGGTGCGGTCGCGGCAACAGCCGAGGTCGGCACGTTCCAACCGCTGCCCGGCCTGACGCTGACGAACGCGTCGGTGGGCTTCGCGGTGATCGGGAGCACGTTCTCCGGGTCGATCGACGGCACCGCGACGTTGCCGTCGTGGCTGGCCGCGTTCCTCGGGATCTCGACGATCACCGCGCACGGGACGTTCTCGTCGACCGGTGCGGTCACGATGCTCGTGACGATCGACGGCCACGTCTTCAACCTCGTACAGCTCGCAAACGCGAACATCAACCTGATCATCAGCACGCTCGAGAACCTGGGCGCCTCGCTGGCCGAGATCGTCGACATCCTCGAAACGCTCGGACTCACGTCACTCCAGGCGCTGACCGACGCGCTGGAGGCGGCGGGCAAGACCGCGCAGCAGATCCTCCAGGCCCTCGACGCCGCGACCACGTTCGCACTCAACGCGATCGTCAATGCCATCGACGACTTCACCAACTTCGCCGACGGCGTGATCATCGACGCCATGGAGGCGCTCGGTCACGCGATCGGTGTCATCGCCGGCGCCTTGCAGTTCATCGGCCGTTCGGCCAACGCGGTCATGGACCTGCTCGACGACTTCACCTCGGCGTCGATCAACAACATCGTGAACGCCATCGACGACTTCACGACGTTCGCCACGGGTGCGATCGTCGACGCCCTCGAGTTCATCGGGCAGACGTCGCTCGAGGTCATCACCGATGCCCTGGAGTTCATCGGCCGCAGCCTGGACCAGATCATGGACGCGCTCGACGACTTCACCTCGGCGTCGCTCGACGCGATCGGCAATGCGCTCGACGACTTCACCTCGGCGTCGACCGGGGCGATCATCGACGCGTTCGAAGCGGCGGGCCGGGGCTCGCTCGAGATCCTGACCAACATGATGGAGTTCATCGGCCGGACACCGAACCAGATCCTGAATGCGCTCGACGACTTCACGACCAGCTCGATCAACAACATCGTCAACGCGCTCGACGACTTCACGAACTTCACCACGGGTCAGTTGATCGACGCGCTGGAGGCCGCCGGCCACGCCTCGCTGCAAGTCATCATCGATGCGCTGGAGTTCATCGGCCGGTCGACCAACCAGATCCTCGACGGGCTCGACGACTTCACCAACGCCTCGATCAACACCATGGTCAACGCGCTCGACGACTTCACCACTGCGTCGACCGGGGCGATCATCGACGCGATGGAGTTCATCGGCCGGGGTGCGCTGGGCACGATCATCAACGCGCTCGAGTTCATCGGCCGGAGCCTGAACCAGATCATCGACGGCCTCGACGACTTCACGACGGCGTCGCTGAACACCATTGTCGACGCCCTCGACGACTTCACGTCGGCGTCGAACGGTGCGTTGGTCGACGCGATGCAGCACATCGGAGCGTCGATCAACAACATCGCCGGGGCGTTGCGGTTCATCGGCCGGTCGTTCACGTCGATCGTGACCGCGATCGACGACTTCACCGGCTCGTCGTTGAACGCGATCGCGACGGCGGTGCGGGCGGCGGGCGCGTCGTTCCAGCAGCTCATGCAGGCCCTCGAAGACGGTATGAACGTCACGAGGCAGCAGACCGCCGCCCAACTCAACCGCTTGGGTGCCAGCGTGA
>Ga0163152_10002291_pt1 | contig 27659 bp, 27 predicted proteins | sample OliLakLV19MP8IB2_FD_148635 | JGI IMG/M metagenome (GOLD analysis project Ga0163152, IMG submission 148635) | Freshwater microbial mat bacterial communities from Lake Vanda, McMurdo Dry Valleys, Antarctica - Oligotrophic Lake LV.19.MP8.IB-2 | ecosystem: Environmental > Aquatic > Freshwater >...
CCCGCAACTCGTCCTCCCGCTCCATGTCTTGGAGGAAAGAGACGATCCGCCGCACCTTTGACGCGAAGTCGGACTGAAGACTGGCGGCGTCATCGTCTTCGATGAACCGGCACAGCCCCTCGTGGACCACATTTCTGATCTTCATAGCTGAGACTAGCGGCGCAACTGAATAGCGTCAAGCGACACTATACACACTCCGGCACGAAACTGTCTTCTCAACTGCTTCTGCTGGGCAGGCTGAAATCCGCAGGCAAGGCGCGCATCGTCACCGTCGCGTATGGCACCTATCGCAGAGGCGGGGCCGTCAATTTCGCCGATCTGATGAACCACAAGGGCTACTAATCGTTCAAGGCCTAAGGTTGTTGTGGATCAATAGGCAAGGCGTGGGTGAGACTGCGTGATCCATCCGATTTACACGCCGCGGAAGCCGATTGCCCTACACCGTGTTGATGAGGCTTTCGTTATTCGGCGACTATTGCTTTCTATCGTCTTCAGTATCTAGCGCTGAGGAGAATGACGATGGCACGCATCGGGGAATTACCAATCAAACGAACTATCCGGAGACACCAGCTGCGGGGTGTCAACGCCGGACCAAAAGTACATCACTCGGCCGGAGTAAAAGTACATCATTGACGGCGGATGCAGGCGTTAACGCAGAGGGCCCCCGATCGGGGGCCCTCTGCGTTTCGGCGGCGATGTGAGGCGGGGTCAGGGTTCGAGGATTTCGCCGGTCTCGGGGTCGAAGGCGGGCTCTGGCGCCGGCGGCTGCTCGGTCGGTGCGACGGCGCGGCGACGGGCTTTGGAGTGCTTCAGGCGAAAGCTGTCGCCATTGAATTCGAGGATGTGGACGTGGTGGGTGAGCCGGTCGAGCAGCGCCCCGGTGAGCCGCTCGGAGCCGAGCACGGAGGTCCATTCGTCGAACGGCAGGTTCGAGGTGACGATGGTGGAGCCGCGCTCGTGGCGCTGCGAGAAGACGTCGAACAGCAATTCGGCGCCGGTGCGCGAGAGCGGCACGTAGCCCAACTCATCGATGATCAGGAGCTTCACGGCCAGCAGTTGCGCCTGAAGCTTCAGGAGGCGGCGCTCGTCGCGTGCTTCGCTCAGCGCGTGGACGAGACCAGCTGCGGTGAAGAAAGCGACGGAGAAGCCGCGCTGGCAGGCCGCGAGCCCGAGAGCCAGCGCGGTGTGGGTCTTGCCCGTGCCGGAATTGCCGAGCGCGATGACATTGTCGCGGCGGATGACAAACTCACAGCGCGCCAATTCGAGCACCAGCATCTTGTTGACGCTGGGTATGGCGGTGAAGTCGAACGTGTCGAGCGATTTGACGGCGGGAAAGCGTGCTTCCCGGATGCGGCGTTCGACGACCCGCCGCTCGCGATCGATCAGCTCCATCTCGACCAGGCGCAGAAGATAGCGCGGGTGATCGAGCTTCTCGGCCGCGCATTGGGCCGCGACCTTGTCGTATTCGCGCAGGATAGTCGGCAGCTTGAGCTGTTTCAGATGATGGGCGAGCAGGATTTCCGGCGGCGCGCTCATGCGGCTCTCGCTGTGGTCAGCGCCAGATAATCGGCGGCCCTCGTCATCTTGACCTCCGCGCGCGGCAGGTGCGGATAGGCTGTGAGATCGAGCTTGATGGTGCGCCGCTCGATGCGAGCGACCACGAGCTGTTTGACGGCATCGAAGCTGATGGCGCTGAGCGACAGCGCGGTCTTGATCGCCGCGGCTACGTCTCCGACGGCGAAGGTCTCCATGAGGCGCAGGGTCTGGATGAATTCGCGCCGGCCACGCGTGCCCATCCGGCTCTCCAGGAGCCGCCGCAGCGTCGAGAACGCCTCCGGCAAATCCCAGTTTTGCAGGGGCGCGGCCTGATCGAGCGCGCCGCTCTTGCGCTCCAGGAGTTCCAGATAGTGCAGCGGATCGAAGACGAGATCGGCCTTGGCGTACACGCGCGCATGGCGGGCGATGATCTCGGCGCCGCAGACGATCACCACCGTGTCGACGAAGCCTTTGACCAGCACCTCGCGATGGCCGTAGCGCGTGGGGACCGAATAGTCATTGGTGCGGTAGCGCACGAGCGAGAACGCGGAGACGCGGGCGGGCGTCTTCTCGCATGGCTCGAACGGGCCGGTCGGATCGGCGCGGAAAGCGCCGATGTCGGCGACCATGCGCTCCCCGATCGTGGCGCAATGACCACGCAGAACGTCTCGCTGCCGGCGGATGCAGCCTGCCGCCAACTCGGCGTTTAGCGCCTCGTAGCTGACGGCGTGCGGGATCGGGACCATGAAATTCTTGCGCGCGTATTTGACCAGGCCCTCGACGTTTCCCTTGTCATTGCCCTTGCCGGGGCGGCCGAACCGGTCGGCGAACAGATAATGGCTCTGCAGCTCGGTGAAGGCGCGCGAGCGCACGCGCTTGCCGTCGCCCAGGATGCGCGCCACCGCGATCTTGAGATTGTCATAGAGGATGGAGCACGGCACGCCGCCGAAGAACGCGAATGCGCTGACATGGCCATCGAGAAAGGCCTCCGTCGTCTCGGCCGGATACGCCTTGACGAAACAGCCATCCGAATGCGGCAGGTCCATGCAGAAGAAATGGATCTTCTGGCGCACGCCGGCGATCACCGCGACCGCCTCGCCGAAGTCGACCTGGGCATGGCCCGGTGGATGCGCCAGCGGCACGAACATCTCGCGCGCCGTGATGCGGGCGCCGGCGACATAGTCCTTCACCACCGTCATGCCGCCCGCGTACCCGTGCTCATCGCGCAGGCGCTCGAAAATCCGTTTGACGGTGTGGCGCTGTTTGACCGGCGCGTGCAGATCGGCGGCGAGGATCGCCTCGATCACGCCCAGGAACGGATCGAGCTTCGGGCGGACTGCCGGTCGGGAGCGACGATAGCCAGGCGGCACGGAGAACTCGCACATCTTCCTGATCGTGCGGGGATCCTTGCCGAACCGCCTGGCCGCCTCACGCCGCGATAATCCCTCGACGAATACGGCTCTGCGCACCGCCTCGTAGCTGAACACCTTGTACATCCCCGGCCTCTCGACCCGCCAAAACGGTCGAAAGGATTAATGGCGAGGTATTTTTACTCCGCCCGCAGACGACAAAATGACGCCGCTTCAGTGATGTAGTTTTGGAGCTATAGCCGAATCTTGGTGACGCGCTGACGGACTGGAATACGATCTGCTGTTCCGCTGGTTTGTGGGGCTTGGCGTTGACGATGCGACATGGGACGCCACGGTTTTCGGCAAGAACCGCGACCGGCTGATGGACGCCGACGTGGCGCGCAAGTTTCTCGCCGCTGTGATGGCGCAGCCGCGCGTGAAGAAGCAACTTTCCACCGAGCATTTCAGCGTCGATGGCACGCTGATCGAAGCGTGGGCGTCGCTGAAGTCGTTCCGGCCAAAGGATGGATCGGGCGATCCGCCAGGGCCGGGGCGCAATGGCGAGCAGGATTTCAAAGGCGAAACGCGCCGCAACGACACGCACGCATCGACCACCGATCCAGAAGCGAAACTCTACCGCAAGTCAGGCGGGCAGACCGCAAAGCTCTGCTTCATGGGCCATGCACTGATGGAGAACCGCAACGGCCTCGTCGTCGATGCCTGCGCGACCGAGGCCAACGGCCATGCCGAACGGAGCGCGGCCCTGCACATGATCGAGCCGCGCGCCGATCGGCCGGTGCGCATCACGCTCGGCGCCGACAAAGGGTACGACGCGGAGGATTTCGTCAACGAACTGCGGTCGATGAACGTAGCCCCGCATGTCGCGGCCAGGACGCGCCATTCGGCGATCGACGCGCGCACCACGCGCCATGCTGGCTACGCAGCCAGCCAGCGCAAGCGCAAACGGATCGAGGAGCCGTTCGGCTGGATGAAGGCGGCTGCGGGAATGCGCCAGTGTCGCCATCGCGGCGTGGCGAAGGTCGACTGGCAATTCACCCTCGCGATGACCGCCTACAATCTCGTCCGCCTGCCGAAACTGCTCGCCGCGCCGATGGCCGCACCGGCCTGATCGCGCCGACAGGAGGAATCCGTCCGTCGCACGCCGGGACGGAACGAAACGGCGGAAGTCGAGCAACACCAGAGACAATCGGCCGCCGTTCGCGCAAATTTCCTCAGCCTGTTAGATGACGGGCGCTATTCACGCGACCATGGGTGCCGGTCACGAGTTCTTTTTTCATAGCTGGGATGCGCGCACGGCCCGGCTCAGCCGAACGTGCGATCGAGTTGAGTCTGCTCGCAGCTGCTCCCGAGCGTGCCTCCCGTACCGAAGAGGCAACTGAGGGCGTCCGCGGCGCCAACATAGCTGTCGCCTACAGCTGCGCCTGACGGAGAAACATCTGAAAATTCAAAGTGACAGCTGAACGGGACGGCGCGTCCAACGCGACTCCGCGATTCCTATATATTTGGCCCATTATATAGGAACCGGAAACGTTGGGTTCTGGATAAACCCCAAGGGTCCCATGGCGCGCCCAGAGCGATTCGAACGCCCGACCCCCAGATTCGTAGTACCAAATGGTCAGCTGAGCACCGGCAGCCCTTCTCTTCCTATCGTGAGCATTCGAAGCACTTCTTGCGACCACGCATCCAGCGCAGCACGCTTCTGCGGCAGGTAGGAATTGCGGTTGTAGATCAACGTCACCGCCGGGCCGGGCGGGGTATGGTTGAGAATGCGGCTAACAATCTCGCCGATGACTGCCAGTCGCTCTGATGTGAGCATGGTCGCCCCCGTCCGACGAAGGTCATGCACTGTCAGATCCTCGATGCCGAGGTCTGCTACAAGACGCGCGAACGCTCGCGAGATAACCTTGACGTCGAGCGCGCCGGCGTCGCGGCCCGTGAACGCAAACCCGTCCTTTCGCTTGCCAAAGGCTTCGAGCAACACATTCAACGCAGCCCCCGACAGCGGCACGAGATGAGGGCCCTTCTTATTCTTGGTGCGCGGACCGGGAATGGTCCAGACCTTCGCCGCCCAGTCGATCTCGCGGAAGTGGAGGCCGGCCACCTCGCCGCGCCGCTGCAGCGTGAGCAGCGCGAACTGGATCGCGCGTGCTGCGTCACGGCAATCTATCCGCCCATCGGCCTTCGCAACATCGAGGCTCCGCCAGATCAGTCTCAGCTCGTCCTCGGTCGCGACACGTTCACGACTGACCTTCGGATACGGCTTGATACCCCGCGCCACGTTGCTCGAGACCCATCCGCGATCGACGGCGAACGAAAGCATCTGACGGACGACTTCAAGATTGGTGTTCGACGCACTTTGACCCGAGTTGACTGAGATTTCGCACAGGGCTGTGGAAAGTGCCGCAGTAGTCAGTTCGGCGAGCGGCGTATCTCCGAAGCGAGGGCCAAGGTGCTTGCGGACATACATCTTCTCCATCGCCTGCCGGGCTGGCGAGCGGCGGAGTTCGCCATCGGTCAGATAGACTTCGGCAAGTTTGTCGAAGGTCCATTGCCGGCGCTCTATAGCCGCCGCCTTCGCGGCCCGACGCTCCGCCACTGGATCTCGCCCCTCCAGCTGCGATGTGGCGAGGAGATCAATCGCGGCCTTGCGGGCTTGTTCGAGTGTCACCACCTTGGCGTCGCCGATCCGGGGCTCCCGCTGGCGGCCCTCAAGATCGCGATAGACGGCGCAGTAAGTCTTGCCGCCGTTCTTCGTGACGGTGAGCACGAGACCAGGGACACCGCTGTCCCAGAACCGCGCCTTCGCCTTGTCCATCGACGCGGCTCCGTTCACGAACGCCTGGGTCAATCGAGTGGCAGTCCCGCGCATAACACCCTTCCAGTTGTGGCGACCGTCAGAGCGCATCGGCGACCGACGCCCTCTGATGCTGGCTAAACCCAGGGAATTTTTGACCCCCACGCTTTTGCATTTGTTTGTGCAAAGGGGGTCATTTGGCCAGCAATTAGCCATCAACCACGGTCTGTTTCGGTCGGTCAAGAACTGAGTAGACGTGGGGGTCGCAGATTTTTTCTCAATAAAATCATATATTTTTTCGGCCGTAGCCCGCATCTATCCGCCTACATCGGCCAGCAGAAATTTCGGGAAATGTTTTTCGGGACGTGGGGGTCGTAAGTTCGAATCTTGCTACTCCGACCATCGTTTCAAGCGGCCGTCCCGGGGCTGCTGTTTCCTGAGCCTCGTCCAAAAACACACACGGATCGGCGCCTCCCTCGCCGCCGTCTTTGGCGACTCGGTACGGCGACGGGGGCGTCGCCGCTCCGGTTCATTGCCGAAAAGTAGGGGGATCGCGGTTGCGTTCGTCCCTCGCTTTCGACGGCGTCTTCAAAAATCTTCTCATGGCGCGCAACGCGCCCACGCGCGCGCTGCATAAAAATCACCAAAACAATCCGACCGGGTCGCCACCGCCCTGACACTCCTCCTCACGCGCTGCCGGGATGGTCCCGTCGTTGCGAAGAGGAGAGCCAGACATGCAGATCGCCAGACCGTTACGTCACCGCCGCGAAGCCTATGCCGCCGCCGCGCGCGATCTGCATCTGTGGCTCCTGCAAGTCGTCGCGTGGCTGATGGCGCGCGTGCGCCTGCCGCGCGCGTGGCGTCTGGAATTCCAGGCCGACATCCGCACCGCGCGCCGCGACATCCGACGTCTCGTCTTCCTGTCGATGTGTTCGCGCCTGACGTTTCCCGTCGATCGTCCGAACTTCACGCGCAGGCCGAACGGCGTCCTTGGTTTTCAGCGTCGACACGCGCGCATAGTGCATGCGTTCACGCGCGGCATACCCCTGCGCACGGTCGCGGAGATGCGCGACGCGCTGGCGAATTTCGACAAAGTAGTGAAGTGCGCCATCGCGCGCCTGCCGAAGAACGGTGCAACGCCCGGCGCTGTCGTCACGGTGCTTGCCGTGATGATTGCTCTGGGCGCGTCCGCGCTCGCACCTGCCGCAGAGGCGGCAGATACGTCATGACCGTCGAAACCGGACCGCGCAGCTCCCGCTGCGCATACCCATGTTCAACCACGCGAGATTCTTCGGAGTCTGGCGGCGCCGCCGCATGCGCGGCAGGAGCCGCGCGGTCCGGCATGAATACCGGCGCCTCTCCCGCTACGCGTCCGCCGATTTGTCGAGCACATCGCCCGATGCATCCGCCGCCGGTTCGGGTGCCGTCGCTGCAGGCGGCGCGGGCGGTTCGAGCCACCGGTCGCAACCGGTTTCCGAGAGGAGCGCCGCGAGGCGCCCGTCGCTCGCCACCATGGCACGGCGGCCACGGACTTCGGTGAACGCGCGCGCAGCGTACTTCTGCGGCTTCTGCGTGAAACGCCCGCCCGGCAGATCGACCGCCACGTCTGCGCCTTCTGCAGCGGCGGCCGCGTTCGCCGCCATCCACGGCAGATACGCGCCGGCAATCTCTTCGCGCAGCAATGGCCCGAGCGTCGGCGCCAGAGCTTCGAGCGTCTCGAACGGGCCCTCGACGGTCGCGTGCTCCATGCGCTTGACCCACGCCGCCACCTTCGGCGCCCGCGACGCCATCAGCGCGCCCGGCGTCGGGTCCGACGCAAGCTGGCCGAGTTGTCCGGCGAGGCTGAAATCCGCGAGCGCAGGCCGGCCGCCGAAAATGAAGTTGCGCGAGGCGAGATGCGTTTCGAGGAGCCGCAGGAGGCGCTCGTAAGAGGCCTCGATCACCGGCGCGGTCTCTGCGCTCGAGCCGACGAAATGCAGCCGTTCGACCATGCGCGACCGCACCGACGCTTCGACGTCCGCGCGATCAGGCACGCTCGCGCCGTCGAGCATCGTATCGACAAGCCGCCGCGCGGCGCTCTCCTGGTCGGCCGGGTAGGTCCAGCGATAATGGAACATCGCCTTGTTCACCCACTCGTCGCCGTAGTCCTCGAGCATGGCCGAGAGAAAGGCGAGCGCGGGGTCGTCCGGCGTGATCGAGGGTTCCGGGTAGCGCCGCTCCAGCGTCTCGGCGATCGGCGTCGAATCCTGCAGAGAGTAATCGTCGGCGCCGACCAGAACCGGGATCAGCGGCAGCTTCGCGAAGCGGGCGAATTCCGCCTGGCGCGCCTGACTTCTGGGCAGCCATTCATGTTCGATGCCCTTGAAGCGAAGGATCTGGCGGACCTTGACGGAATAGGGCGAAAGATCCGCCCCATAGAGACGGTACGGCGCAACCATGGCGGGAGAACTCCTTTGAGGGGCGAAGGCGTATGCGGCTCCCTCGTCGCTGACAAGCAGCGCCGCGCCCCAATCCGGCTGCATTGTCATGGCCGGTTGGGTCGCCCGCTGGTACGCTGTCACCGCTGATGCTGCACAAAGACGCCCTCGACGCTCTCGCCCGCGAGATCGCCCGCGCCGCCCGCGCGCTCGCGATCGAACGGGGCGTGGGACTGGCGTTGCTGCCAGTGCTGGCGCTGGGACTATGGATCGCGCTCTCGCTCGGCGGGCTTCACGACTTCATCCCGCCGCTGGCCGCAACGCTGGTCGGGATCGCCGCCCTTCTCGCCATCGTGGTGATCGCCGCCCGCGCCGTCACCCGCTGGCGCAAGCCGACGATGGTGGAGGCGCGCAACCGGCTCGCCCTCGACGCGGGTCTCGATCGCGGCGCGCTCGACTCGCTGGAGGACAACCCCACCCGCCTCGATCCGATGGGCCTCGCGCTCTGGCGGCGGGAACAGGAGCGGGCCGCCCAGGCCGTCGGTCTCGCCAAGGCGCTGCCTGCGCGGCTGCCGCTGCGCCGGCTCGACCCCTATTATCTCCGCGTGATCGTACCCATCGCGCTGCTGGCCGGTCTCATTGTCGCCGGCGAGAACACGCCCGACCGTCTCGCCCGCGCCTTCCTGCCGGACCCCGGACCGCTCGTCGGCGACCAGCCCATGGGCATCGAAGCGTGGGTCACGCCCGGCGCCTACACCGGCGGCGCGCCGGTGAGCCTCTCCGACCGCATCGGCGACAAGGTGGAAACCCCGCCCTCGCCGGAGGCGACGATCCGAGTCACCGGACCGGTCGCCGCGCCATGGCTCGTCTTCGACGGTCGCGTGAACGGCAAGCAGGTGCATCGCAAGGTGCGCTTCGCCAAGGCCGCCGACGGCGCCTTTGAGGCCCGCTACGCCATGCCCGCTGGCGGCACGCTGCGCGTCGTACGCTTTCACACCAAGGCCCGCTGGCGCATCGCGCCGACGCCGGACGCAGCGCCCGTCGGTCGCTTCGTCAGCGCGCCGGTCGTCGGCGAAAACGACCGCATCACCTTCGAATGGGCGGCCACCGACGACTACGGCGTCCAGGGCCTCGCCCTGCGACTGACGCCGGTCGATCCCCCGCCCGGCCTCGTCGGCGCCGAGCCGGTGGACACGCCGCTAGAGTCTCCGGCCGGCGAACCCAAGACCGCCACCGGCAAGGCCAGCGTCGATCTCGCGATGCACCCGTATGCGGGCATGAAGGTGGAGGCGCGCCTCGTCGCCATCGACGCGATCGGTCAAAAGGGCGCGGGCGCGAGCGCCCCGCTGCGCGCGCCGGAAAAAATCTTCCTGCAGCCGCTCGCCCGCGCCGCCGTGGAAATCCGCAAGGTCATTCTCCACGAGCGCCGCGCCTACGCGAAGCATCCGCCGTTCGTGTCGCCGCGCATCACCGGCCCTGCCGATCTCTTCGGCATCCGCACCGATGACGACGATCCGCGCATCACCCGCGCGCCGGCCGCGATCCGCCGCGCCGGACGCATGATCGATGCGATCACCTTCGCGCCGCAGGACGGCTATTTCCGCGACACCGCGGTGTTCGCCGGCTTCCGCTTCGCGCGCTCGACGCTCGATATCGCCCGCGACATCAAGGAAACCGACTACGCCGCCGACATTCTCTGGCGCACGGCGCTGCGCGCCGAATACGGCGACGCCGCCGACGCCAAGCGCGCGCTGATGGCCGCGCAACAGGCGCTTGCCGACGCGATCCGACGCGGCGCGGACGAAGAAGAAATCGCGCGTCTTTCCGAGGCGCTCAAACAGGCGACCAACAACTACCTGCAAGCGCTGATTCAGGAAGCGGTGCGCAACGGCGAAAGCGCAGAGGTCTCGGAAGATGGATTCGAGCAGTCGCAGATGTCGCAGAGCGACATCCAGGAGATGCTCGACGAAATCCAGCGCCGCGCCGAAGCGGGCGATCAGGCCGGCGCGCAGGCTTTGTTGCAGCAGCTCGCGGAACTTTTGAACAATCTCGAGATCAAGCTGGCCGACGGCGGCGAAAGCCAGGGCGGACAGGAGGGCAAGCCTTCCGAACTCGAACAGGCTGTCGACAATCTCTCAGAGCAGATCGGCCGCCAGCGCTCGCTGCGCGACGAGACCGCCAAGGAAGAACAGGAGCCGCAACCCGGCGAGCAGACCGAACAGCAGCTCGGCGAACAGCAGGAAGAACTCCGCGAGGACCTTCGCGCCGCCGAACAGAAGGCGCGCGGCGCCGGCGGCGAGGAAGGCGAAAAAGATCTCAACGAAGCCGGCGACGCCATGGATCAGGCGGCGCGGGCGCTGAAGCGCGGCGATCTGAACGAAGCGGGCCGCCAGCAGGAAAACGCCATCCGTTCGCTGCGTAGCGGCGCGGAAAAGATGTCGAACGAAGCGATGTCCAAGCGCGAAGGACGCAACGGCCGCGAAGAAGGCCGCACCGGCGAGGAAGACCCCCTCGGCCGTCAGATGTTAGGCGCCGGCGACGAGGGCGACGAGACGGCCGTTCCCAGCCAGACCGAACGTCAGCGCGCGCGTGAAATTCTCGATGAACTGCGCCGCCGCGCGCAGGACACCACGCGCCCGGAATCGGAACGCGAATATCTGAAGCGCCTGCTGGACCGCTTCACCGGCTCCTGACCGCAGAATCGCGGCAGCCGTCGCTTAATCGACCGCAGCCTCTGGCGCCCGCGCCAGGTGGCCCTTATGTCGGGACGGGGCTGGCGCGAACGTCCTTGTTCGCGGGCGTCGCTGACGCGCCCCCTTTTCACATCCGAACCGCCGGGGCCTTCGCCGTTGCAGCCGATCATTTCCGTTCAGGGTCTGACCAAGACCTATGCCACGGGCTTTGAAGCCCTCAAGCGCATCGACCTCGACATCCGCCAGGGCGAAATCTTCGCCCTTCTCGGCCCGAACGGCGCCGGCAAGACGACGCTGATCTCCATCATCTGCGGCATCGTCAATCCGAGTTCCGGAACCGTCACCGCTGACGGCCACGACATCGTGAAGGACTACCGCGCCGCGCGCGCCAAGATCGGTCTGGTGCCACAGGAGCTGCACACCGACGCATTCGAGAAAGTCATCGCCACGGTGCGCTTCTCGCGCGGGCTGTTCGGCAAACCGCGCGACGACGCCCACATCGAAAAGGTGCTGCGCGACCTCTCGCTCTGGGACAAGCGCAACGACAAGATCATGACGCTCTCCGGCGGCATGAAGCGGCGCGTAATGATCGCCAAGGCGCTGAGCCACGAGCCGAAGATCCTCTTCCTCGACGAGCCCACGGCGGGCGTGGACGTCGAACTGCGCCGCGACATGTGGGAGATGGTCCGCAAGCTGCGCGACTCCGGCGTGACGATCATCCTCACCACCCACTACATCGAAGAAGCCGAGGACATGGCCGACCGCATCGGCGTGATCTCGAAAGGCGAACTCATTCTCGTTGAGGACAAGCATGTCCTGATGCAGAAGCTCGGCAAGAAACAGCTCACATTGCTGCTGCAGACGCCGATCGCGGCCATCCCGCCGGCGCTCGCCGGCTATCAGCTCGAACTCGCCAAGGACGGCGCGGAACTCGTCTATACCTTCGACGCGCAAAGCGATCAGACCGGCATCGCCGCGCTGATGAAGGCGCTCCATGAAGCCGGCATCGACTTCAAGGACCTGCACACCGACCAGTCCTCCCTCGAAGAAATCTTCGTCAGCCTTGTGAGCGCGCGCCAATGAGCATCACCGGCATCAACGCCATCTACCAGTTCGAACTCGGGCGCTGGTTCCGCACGCTGTTCCAGTCGATCCTGTCGCCCGTCATCTCGACGTCGCTCTATTTCGTGGTGTTCGGCTCGGCGATCGGCTCGCGCATGATGGAAATCGACGGGGTGAGCTACGGCGCGTTCATCGTGCCGGGCCTCATCATGCTGTCGATCCTGACCGAGAGCATCTCCAACGCGTCCTTCGGCATCTACATGCCGAAATGGGCAGGCACCATCTACGAGGTGCTGTCGGCGCCGGTATCGTGGATCGAGATCGTCATAGGTTATGTGGGCGCGGCGGCGACGAAATCCGTTCTGCTGGGCCTGCTCATCATGGCGACGGCGCGCATCTTCGTGCCCTACGAGATCGAGCACCCGCTGGTGATGCTGCTCTTCCTCGTGCTGACCGCCGTGACGTTCAGCCTCTTCGGCTTCATCATCGGCGTATGGGCGGACGGCTTCGAGAAGCTGCAGATCGTACCGCTGCTGATCGTGACGCCGCTCACATTTCTCGGCGGCAGCTTCTACTCCATCTCGATGCTGCCAGAGTTCTGGCAGAAAGTGACGCTGTTCAACCCCGTCGTGTATCTCGTCAGCGGCTTCCGCTGGGCGTTCTACGGCGTGTCGGATGTCGGCGTGTGGACTAGCCTTGGCATGACGGCGCTCTTCATGACGCTCTGCCTTGCCGGCGTGTGGTGGATCTTCAAGACGGGCTACCGCCTGAAAGCCTAATCGAGCGCGCCCACATAAGGCAGGCCGCGATAGCGTCCCGCATCATCCATGCCGTAGCCAATGAGATAGCGATCCGGGCAATCGATGCCGATGTGTTCGATCGGCGCGTCGCCGGCGGCGGGCTTGCGGATGAAGGCGCAGGCGCGCGTCTCGATCGCGCCTTTGGCTTCCAGATGCGCTTTGGCGAAGGCGATCGTGCGGCCGCTGTCGAAGACGTCGTCGAGGATGAGAACCTTCAGGCCCTCGATCTTGCGTGAGATATCCGCCCGCACGACCACGCGCCCCGAAGAGACGTGCTCGTCGCGGTAGCTCTCGAGCCAGAGGCTGTCGAGGATCGGGTGCAGATTGCGCCGCGCCAGAGCGCGCATGAGATCGGTCGCGAACGGCCCCGCGCCCTGCATGAGCTGAACCACGCGCCAGTCGTCGTCGATCAGGACGGCGAGTTCGTCCGCCAGCGTCTCGATCCGCGCGGCGATATCGGCTTCACTGACGAGTACGGGAAAGCGTTCAGCCATGGTCCTCAGCGAACGGCTCGCTGAGCCGCGGCGCGAGCCCATCGTGCGATGCCGATGCGCCTTCGCTGGGGGCGAGCGTGTCCAGGGTCAAGGACCCTTCCACAGCCGGCGGGTCCAGCAGCGGCGCCGGCGGCGCAAGCGCTGCGGCCTGCGGCGGCATTTCGATCTCGCCGAACGCGGCGAATGTCGCTTCCAGATCCTGCGCGTCCGGCGAGGCGTTCTCGATGCGGACCTCGAAGGGCGCAGCGCCGCCGGCGGGAATGTTCGGGGACACCATGCGCGCCAGCACATGCTGGATTTCAGCCGACGAGCCGTCGCGCAGACCGAAGCGCAGCACGGGCGCCGGGCGATCGTCGCGGCCGATATTGGTCACAGCGCCGCGCACCACGAGCACGGGCTCGGGGCCGTCGAACACGTGCTCGACCTGCAGGTCCACGAATTCGAGACCGAAGATGTTCACATCCAGACCGACCGCCGCATAGGCGCTCGCGGTCTTGGGCCAGATGCGCGCCACGTCCTCACGGAACGCCACGGCGCTCGTCGTCGTCGCGGCCAGCGCGACGCCCGTAACGGTCCAGGCGAGGGCTGCCGCCTTCATGCGATCCTTGCGCTGACGCTCGGCCTGCATGGCGCGGTACTTGGCGGCCGAAGACAACGGCGCGGACTGGCTGTGGCCTCCAGCGGCCCGGCGCAGGCGCTCGACCTGCTCACGGTTCAGCGGGCGTTCCTCGTCGCGGCCGCGCAGGATGGCCGGGGCGTCTTCGCCGAGGACCAGCTGGGGTTCCACGAACCAGGTATGGGCGCACGAGGCGCAGCGGACGGATCGACCGGCGGCGCCGATGGAGGCGTCATCGGCGTAGTACCGTGTCGCGCAGGACGGGCATGTCAGGATCATGGTAAGCAATTCTTGATTGCGTCGGTTTAGATTTCGTGACTGCGCCGATTCCGGGACAGCTGTCCATTCGCCCGCCCTGTCGTCCGCCCATTGGCCGGAGCCGTAAGCCAGAAGCCTGATGCAGACCCCGTTGCCTCTCCTCGTCGACGCCGCCATCGCGCCCGACCGTCTCGCCGCCGTGCGCCTCGAAGGCGCGACGGTGGGGTATGACGCCGGCCCCGACGTGCTCATCGGCGCCTCGATGGACCTGAAGCCGGGCGCCACAGCGATCGTTACGGGCCCGTCCGGCGCCGGGAAATCGACCCTGCTGCACCTCATCCGCACCGCGCTGGCGCCCCGCGAAGGCCGCGTCACCCTGCTCGGCTCCGACATCGCGCGTCTTTCAAACGCCTCCCGCGCGGGCCTCAAGCGCCGCATCGGCTATGCCGCGCAGGAACCCCAATTCCTCGACGACGAGACCCTCTTCGACAACGTGGCCCTGCCGCTCAACCTCGACCCGACCAGCCGCCAGACCGGACAGGACGTGATGGATCTGTTGGGCTTCCTCGGCCTGACTCGCGATGCCGCGCGGCCTGCAGGCGCACTTTCTTCAGGCCAGCGAAAACTGGCGGCGCTTGCCCGCGCGCTGGTCGCGCGCCCGGACATCGTGCTCGCCGATGACCCGCTCGCCGGAGTCGGCGCGGAAGCGGAGCCCAAGGTGGTGCGCCTCCTCACGGAACTCAGCCGGCTGGGCGCCGCTGTCATCGTTGCGGCCTCCGGGCCGGTCAGCGGTCTGCCGGGCGCAGTCTGGCGGATCCGCGAAGGACGGCTCGAACTGGCGCCTGAAAGCGTGCTGAAGCCTTTGGACCCGGCCCGCTGATGCTTGTCTCTTTCCTCCGGCCCGGCCTGTTCATAAGCCTCGCGATCCTGATCGCCGCCGGCCTCGCGGTGGCGCTGGGCGCATCGGGCCTCGGCGCGCGCGCCGCCAGCGAAGCCGCGAAAGCCACGTCCGGCTACACGGTACGCGTGCTGCCGCCCGCCTCCGAGGACGCGCTGGCGAAGGCCGTCACCGCGCTCGCCGCCGCCCCCGGAGTCCGCACGGCCCAGCCGATGGACGCCGCCCGCGCTGCACAGCTCCTCACGCGCTGGGGCGGGCGACCGATCAACGCCGCCGACCTTCCTCCTCTGAGGCTCATCGAGGTCCGTCTCTTTGAGGCGGGCGACGGCGTCCGCACGCCCGCCCTTTTGACCGAGCGACTGCGGACCGCCGGTATAGCCGCCGAAATCTACGATGCGGGCCCTGCCGACCCGGGCCGCCCCGCAGCCGTCCGTCTGGCGACCATCGCCGGCGCCGGAGTCTGCGCCGCGCTGCTGCTGGCGCTCTATTTCGCCGCCGCCGCGGCCGCCCGCAGCGAGCGGATCCGCGTCACGCTCTGGGCCGATCTCGGCGCCACACGCGCCGCCACGCTTGCCGCCTTCGGACGCGCAGGGGCTGAAATCGCCTTCCTCGCAGGCGCCGCCGCGGTGATCCTCGCGCTGGTGGCCGCACCGGGGGTGCGAATGGCGGCGGGCGAGACCATATCCTTTACCTCCATGATCGCCTCGCTCTCCTCCTGGGACGTCTTCATCGCGCTTGCAGCGCCGCTTCTCGCGGCGACGGCGGCCGCCCTCGGCGCGCGCGCTGGGGCGGCGGGCGCTTTCGACGGCGCGGACCGGCTCGGATGAGCTGGTTGCGCGGGGCATTCCTGGCGGTCGTGACCGCGCTCATCGTCGCTCTCGGGCTGGGATACATCGCGTTCGCCAATGGCGTGGAGCGCGCCGCCCCCCAGCATCCGCTGCCGGAAGCCGACGCCATCGTCGCGCTCACCGGCGGCGACGCCGATCGTCTCACCACCGCGATGAAGCTGCTGCAGGAAGGTCGAGGACGGCGCCTTCTGATTTCCGGCGTCAATCCGAAAGTCGAGGACGCCGACGTCTATGACGTGCTCGAAGGCGCGCCCGAGCTCATCGCCTGCTGCGTCGATCTCGGACGCCAGGCCAAGGACACGCTCGGCAACGCCAGCGAAACCGCCGCGTGGGCCGGTCGCAACGGATTTTCACGGCTCATCGTCGTCACCGACGACTATCACATGCCCCGCAGCCTCGCGGAGCTGCGCGTAGCCATGCCGCAGGCGCAACTCATTCCCTATCCCGTCTCATCCTCGCTCTCGACGCCCGGCGCCTGGCAACGCGATCTCTCCGCGGCGATGTCCCTCGGCGGCGAGTATGTGAAGTATCTTGCCATCCGCGCCCGCGAAGCGTTTTTGACCGCCGAAAAGCCGACAGAGACTCCGCCCGCCGCATGACGCTTGTCCGTTCCGTACTGTTTGCCGGGTGGCTCTATCTGATGATGGCCGTCTCGGGCCTCATCTGCCTGCCGCAAACGATCGCCACCGGCGGCAGGAGCATGGCGGGTGGGCGCATGTGGGCGCGCACAACGCTGTTCGGTTTGCGCTGGATTGTCGGCGCCCGCGTTGTGTTCAAGGGCATGGAGCACGCGCCGGAGGGCGCGGCGATCATCGCGTCGAAGCATCAGTCGATGCTCGAGGCGATCGTACCCTTCATCATGTTCGAGCGCCCGGCTTTCGTGCTGAAGGCCGAACTCCTCGAAGCGCCGGTGCTCGGCTGGTACGCCAAGGCCATGGGCATGATCCCTGTGGATCGCGAAGCCCATGCGAGCGCGCTGAAGAAACTGCTGCGCGCCGCACGTCCCGCACGGGACGCCGGCAGACAGATCATCATCTTTCCCGAAGGCACGCGGCAGGAACCCGGCGTTGCGGGCGATTACAAACCCGGCGTCGCCGCCATCTATCGCGACCTTGGCGTGCCGTGCGTGCCGATGGCGCTGGACACGGGACGCATCTGGTCGGCGAAGGGCATCATGCGTCGTCCGGGCGTCGCCACCATTGAACTCCTGCCGCCGATCCCGCCGGGCCTGTCGCGCGACGAATTCATGAAGACGCTGGAAGAGCGCATCGAAAAGCGGTCGCAGGAACTGCTGCTCGACACGTCGAAAGCATGAGCCCGACAAAGCCCAAACGTCTCGGCCTCATCATTCCGTGGACGCTCTTCGCGCTCGCCTGCGTGGGTTGGACGGCCTTCTGGTTCGTGGCGAAGGATCAGGCGACCCAGCGGCTCGACGCGGCGATCGTGTCGGCGAAAGCGCGCGGCGTCGACGCGAGCTATGAGGGTGTGCGCGCCAGCGGATATCCGCTGCATCTCAAACTCAATCTGACGAATGTGCGCGTCGTTGCCGCCGCAGTACCGCGTCTGGAAGCGGCATTGCTGCCGGTCGCCATCAATCTCGTCGACCCGTCGCATCTCATCATCGACCTGAAGGACGGCGTAAGCTGGACTGGACGCGACGGCGTCACGCACATGCTCGATCCCGTACGCGGCGCCATAAGCGTGCACTGGAAAGACGGCGCGCTCACGCGCGTGTCGCTCGACCTCGAAGGCGCGCCGACGAAGAAGCTGCTCGCGCATGTGCGCCCCGATCCGCGCAAAACAAACGCCTGGCAGGTGGCGGTCGTCGTGGAAGGATCAAAAGACGAGGCGTTGCGCGCGGGCGTGGTGATCGACCACACCGATGCGCTCCTGCGCGCGGCAAGGCCCGGCGATCCGCTCGGCCCCTGGATCGACAGCGGCGGCCGCGCCACGGTCGAAGCGCTCGACATGAAGTGGCAAGGCGCGACGATGACGGGAACCGGCGCGCTCGGACTCGACGCGCAGCGACGTCCCGAAGGCGCTGTCACGCTGAAAGCCGAAGGCCAGTCCGCAGCGATCCTCGCGCTTCTCGGCGCGCTTGATCCCGGTGCGGAAAATACCGCAACGCTGACCGCGAAGGAGGGCGTCTGGCGCCTGGGTCAGGCGACGCATCCGGCAAAGCCGCTCTACGACTTGTCTTCCCCGCCCTGATCAGCGCCGCTCTGATCGCGGCCCCAGTTCGGCGCGGGCGTATCCTGCCCGGCCTCGATCACCTCGCGACGCACGCGACGCGCCCGCGCGAAGATGTCGTGCAGCGCATCGCCGTCGCCCCAGCGGATCGCGCGCTGCAGGGCCGCGAGGTCTTCGGTGAAGCGCCCGAGAATTTCGAGCACCGCATCCTTGTTGGCGAGGAACACGTCGCGCCACATCACGGGATCGGACGCCGCGAGACGCGTGAAGTCGCGGAAACCGCCGGCCGAGTACTTCACAATTTCGGACTCGGTGACCGTTTCGAGATCTTCCGCCGTCGCCACGATGTTGAATGCGATGAGGTGCGGCACGTGGCTGGTGATCGCGAGCACGAGATCGTGGCGATCAGGATCCATGATCTCCACGCGCGCGCCGAGCGCGGTCCAGAACACCGACAGTTGTGCGAGCGCATCGGCATAGCCGGGACGCGGATCGTCCTGCGGAGTCAAAATCGTCCAGCGGTTCTCGAAGAGCGACGCGAAGCCCGCCTCTGGGCCCGACTGTTCGGTGCCCGCAATGGGGTGACCCGCGATGAAATAGGCCCGCTCCGGCGTGATCTTCGCCAGCGCATCCACGACGGCGCGTTTGGTGGACCCGACGTCGGTCAGCACTACGCCGTCCGCCAGCGCGTCGGCGAACCCGGCGGTCGCAGCGGCCATCGCGCCGACGGGCGTTGCGAGGATGACGAGATCGGCGTCGCGCACCGCCTCCTCCGCCGTCGCGGCGACGGCGCCGATGCCAAGCCTTGCCGCGCGGGCGCGCACATCCGCCGACGCGTCGAAGAGGCGAACCTCCGCCTTCATGCCCGATGCAATCACCGCGCGCGCAATCGAGGAGCCGATCAGCCCCGCACCGACAATGGCGATGCGCGCAAAGTTCATGACGCCGGCAAGTCCTTCATCGCCGCGAGCAAGGCGTCGTTTTCAGCGGTCGTGCCGATGGAGATGCGCAGCGCATCCGGCAGGCCGTAGGCCGCGACGCGGCGCACGATCAGGCCGCGTGAACGGAGAAAGGCATCCGCATCCGCCGCCTTGCCCTTCGGAAGATGCGCCAGCACGAAGTTGCCGACGCTCGGCGTGATCGTGATCCCGTAGGACTGAAGCCCCGCAGACACCCGATCGAGCTCGCTTGCATTGTGCTCGATCGTGCGCTCGACGAAGCCAGTGTCCTCGATCGCGGCAACGCCGGCCATCTGCGCGGCGGTCGAGACGTTGAACGGCGTGCGGATGCGGTTGAGCACATCGATGACGGCGGCCGGTCCGTAAGCCCAGCCAAGGCGCAGCGCGGCGAGGCCGTGGATCTTCGAGAAGGTCCGCGTCATCACCACATTGTCAAACTCCGACACGAGCGCGACGCCCGCTTCGTAGTCGTTGCGGCGCACGTACTCCGCGTAGGCCGCGTCGATCACCAGCAGCACATCTTCCGGCAACCCGGCGTGCAGACGGCGCACTTCCGCGAACGGAAGATAGGTGCCCGTCGGATTGTTCGGATTGGCGAGGAAGACCATCTTCGTCTTCGCCGTCACCGCCGCGAGCATCGCGTCGACATCGACGGTGAAATCGCGATCCGGCGCCGAGATGGTCGCCGCACCCGCCGTCTGCGCGACGATCCGATAGACGAGAAAGCCATGCTCGGACTGCACGATCTCGTCGCCCGGCGCGAGATAGGCGCTGCCCAGGAGGTGGAAAATCTCATCGCTACCGGCGCCGCAGACGATGCGCTCGGGATCGAGGCCGTACCGCGCGGCGATGGCGTTGCGCAGGACGGTGGCGCGCCCTTCGGGATAGAGATGTGACTTCGACGCCGCGTCGGCGAACGCCTTCAGCGCCGCAGCGCTGGCGCCGAGCGCGTTTTCGTTGGACGCGAGCTTGATGGGCTTGGCGATGCCGGGCAGCACGGACTCGCCGCCCTTGTAGGGCTCGATGTCGAGTATGCCGGGGAGCGGCTTCGGCGGCATGGCGTTTCAGACTTTCGCGAAGGATCAGATGCGGGCGTAAACGCCGACGATGCGCACGCCGTCAAGGCCGGCCTTCGAAAGCGCGACAAGACGCCTGTCGTCGTCGGCGACGTACCCCTCGAACTCGATCATCAGCAGGGTGCGCGCGCGCGCCAGTTCGCGGCCCTTCAGGCCGGACTCGTTCATGCTGCGGACGAACTTGTGATGGGGATCGAACGCGAGCGCGAGCGTGGTGTCGTCGCCCGACGGTTCAAGCGCCCCCCCCGCCATCACCAACGCCCCTTCCAGTCCGGACGGCGTGCCACGGATCGGCAGGGCCGCGACGATGGCGGCGCCGTGGAACTTCGACTCCGCGAGGATCGGCCACCACATGCCGGGGCCGGAGGCGCTCGGGAACGGCAGCACCGCCGCCGAGGACGGCGTGTCGATCATCCGCGTCAGCGTCGCGCGCGCATCGTCTGCGCGGGCGATGCGGGTGGAGGCGCCGAAATGTCGTCGCGCGAGATCGAAGTGACGCGTGACATCCGGCGCGCCGCCGGCGAACACGTCCACAGGCTTCTGGCGTCGCAGGTTGGCGGCGATCAGAGCACGCCACACCTCGACGATGACCGCCTTGTCCATGTCCTTGGGCGCCGCCGCGATCAGGCGACGCAGCATGGCCGCTTCCCGCGCAGGCCGCATGGAGGGGCCAACGCCTTCCGCCTGCTTGCCAGCCGCGATCGCGCCCGCAAGCGCAGTACGTTCCACGATGAGCGACAGGAGCTGATCGTCCAGCGCGTCGATCGCCGCGCGCGCCTCTTCGAGCGGCGAACGCGTCGCCGACGCACCTTCGGGATTGACGGGATCGTGTACGGACATGATGGGAAGACCCTAGAGCAGCATGGCAAGCTGCGCCAAGCCGGATCAGCCGTGCCGTGCCTTTCGTCACGGCGCTCGCTTAAAAGGGATGCGCCCCGCGCGGCGCAGTCTATCGTGGAAGACATGAGTCGAGCGTCCAACACCGTTCCCGCGTCGCCCCTGCGCGGCTGGTCATCCACAGGGGGCGTGCGCACCATCACGTTCGGCGAGGATCAGCCGCTGCATCTGTCGAGCGGCGAGAAGCTCGCGCCGTTAACCATTGGCTACGAGACTTACGGCGAACTCGCGCCGGACAAGTCGAACGCGGTGCTGGTGTGCCATGCGCTGACGATGGACCAGTACGTCGCAAGTCCGAACCCGGCGACGGGACGTCCTGGCTGGTGGCCGCGTATCGTCGGTCCCGGCAAGCCGATCGACACCAACCGCTTCTTCGTGATCTGCGCCAACGTGCTCGGCGGCTGCATGGGCACGTCGGGGCCCACTTCGATGCATCCGGACGGGCGCGCCTACGGTCTGCGCTTCCCGGTCTTCACCGTCGCCGACATGGTGCGCGCGCAGGCGATGCTGGTGGAGGCGCTCGGCATTCCGCAGCTCTTCTGCGTCATCGGCGGCTCGATCGGCGGCATGCAGGCGCTGCAATGGGCGGCGGCGTACCCCAACCGCGTCTTTTCCTGTGTGCCGATCGCCACCGCAGCGCGGCACTCTGCGCAGAACATCGCGTTCTATGAAGTCGGCCGTCAGGCGATCATGGCCGATCCCGAATGGCGCGAAGGCGACTATCTCGCTCAGGGCACCCGGCCGTCGAAGGGCCTCGCGGTGGCGCGCATGGCCGCGCACATCACCTATCTTTCCGAGCAGTCGCTGCATCAGAAATTCGACCGTGCTTTACAAGAGCGCGAGAAGATCTCGTTCGGCTTCGACGCGGACTTCCAGGTCGAAAGCTATCTACGCCACCAGGGCCAGAGCTTCGTCGATCGCTTCGACGCGAACTCCTACCTCTACATCACGCGCGCCGTGGACTACTTTGATCTCGCGGGCGATTTCGGCGGGTCGCTGCCCCGCGCGTTCCACGACTGCCCGTCGCGCTTTTGCGCGTTCGCCTTCTCCTCCGACTGGCACTATCCGCCCGAGGGCATGAAGCACGCAGTACGTGCGCTCATCGCTTCGGGGTGCGAGGCGTCCTACGTCGAGGTCGAGAGCGACAAGGGCCACGACGCCTTCCTGCTCGAGGAACCCGCCTTCGAGCATGCACTCGCAGGCTTCATCGACGCCGCCGCGCAGGCGCGCGGGCTCACGACGGGAGCCGCGCGATGAAGACGGCGCGTGCAGACTACGAGGTGATCTCGGCGCTCGTGCATGAAGGCGCCCGCGTGCTCGACGTGGGCTGTGGCGACGGCGCGCTGCTGCAGAAGCTGATCGCGGAAAAACGCGTGAAGGGCCGCGGCATGGAGCTGTCGCAGGCGGGCGTGAACGCGTGCGTCGCCAAGGGCCTCGCCGTGGTGCAGGGCGACGCCGACCGCGATCTCCAGTTCTTCCCCGACGGCGCGTTCGACTATGTCATCCTCTCAAAGACCATCCAGGCCGTGCACCGCCCCGGTGCGGTGCTCGCGGAACTCGCACGCATTGGCCACCGGGTGATCGTGTCGCTGCCGAACTTCGGCCACTGGACGACGAGGATGGCTTTGCTCTTCGGCGGCCGCATGCCGGTGAACCCGTCGCTGCCGTCGAGCTGGCACGAGACCGGCAACATTCACCTCTGCACCGTGCGCGACTTCGCCGAACTCTGCGCGAGCCTCGGCCTCATGATCGAGCGCGGCGTGCCGATCAGCGGCGGCCATGCGGGGTCGCCGTTCGCGAAAACGCTCTGGCGCGCGAACTGGTTCGCAGAGGACGTGGTGTTCGCCCTGGTGGCGACGGATGCGGCGGTGAAACCCGCCGGAGACGTGGTGAAACTGCGCGCCTAATCCAACACCGCCTGATCGTCGCGTTCGCCGGTGCGCACGCGCACGACGGTGTCGAGATCGGCTACCCAGATCTTGCCGTCGCCGATCTTGCCGCTTTTTGCGGCGTCGACGATGGCGTCGACGATGCGTTCCCAGCGATCCACCGGGCACACCACTTCGAGCTTCATCTTCGGCAACAGCTTCACCGCGTATTCGGCGCCGCGATAGACTTCGGTCTTGCCCTTCTGGCGTCCGAAACCACGCACTTCAGTCACGGTCAGGCCCGTGGCGCCGGCTTCCTTCAGCGCCTCCAGGACCGGGTCGAGACGGCTCGGCTTGATGATCGCAGTTACAAGTTTCATGGGACGAGCTTCATGAGCGCAATCAATCCGATGTGTCAGTTTTGTGCAAGTGCGGTGCAGCATGGGCTGGGGCCTTGGCGAGCAAGACTTCGCGCCCCTCCTTCGCGCTCGCGGCATAGAGCCGCTTCACCGCCTCCATCATCACCAGCCCGCCAAACGGAGAGCGCAACAGCCGCCCTGCGCGCTCCAGGCCGTCGGCAAGCGGACTTGCCCATCCCCACGGCAACGCGTGCAGCGCAACGGCGGACGCCGTCGGTTCAAACATGGCCTCGGCGAGCAGGCGCCCGAGTTGGCGTCGCGAGTAGGGTCGCCCCGATCCAAACGGCGTCGCATCGCCGAGCGCCCACAGCCCTGCGCGATTGGCGGCGATCACCACGAGCCGCCCCTCCGGCGCCATGACGCGCCAGATCTCGCGCAGGAACTGACGCGGCGCCTCGGCCTCCTCAAGCGCATGGATGAGGATGGCGCGGTCGAACACAGAATCGGCGAACGGCAGCCGCATCTCGTCGCCGAGCACCACGGCCGATGCGCCGTCTGCGGGCCACCGTTCGGCCCCTTGTGCGGCAGGCATGAAGGAGACCGCGCGCCGGGCGCCGCATTGCCACGGCTCCATCAGGGGACCGGCGTAGCCGACGCCCAGGACGTCCAGCCCGGCGTTCGAAGACCACAAGGTTTCGAGCCGGCGCGCTGCGGCATTCTTCGCCACCGCGCCGAGGCGCGAGGCGTAGAACCGTTGCAGGGCGAGCACGTCAACACGCATGCCCCGTACTTAGGATGCTTCGGCGCCGGTCTCTACAGGCCGACCTTGCGCAGCATTTCCGCGCGCGTCTCCGCAGAGAGTCCGTCCGCGCCCTCTATGAACTCTCGCGCCGACTTCGCATCCGCGCCGCCGATGCGCACCACCGCACGCTCGCCGTCAGCACTATCCTTGGCGTCGACATCGAGGTCGAAGCCCATGGCCTTCATCTTCACCCGCCCGCTCTCACCGTTCGGGCCGTTCTCGGTCACCTTGAGCGAAAAGCCGGGAAGCGAGATGTTGACGTCCTCGCCCGCCGGCTCGGCAGCCGCGAGCGCTGCCTGATTGGTGGCGACGAGGTTCTGCGCCTCGGCCGAGCCCAGCAGCGAGGAAACCTCACCCTCGACCTTCGCCGCCGCCGAGCGCCCGTCCGGCGACGTGACGACATAAACCTGCTGGGAGTCGGAGCCGACCACCTGAAGCGTGTAGCCGCCCCGTCCGTTGATCTCGACCGTCTCGCCGCCGTCGGTCTCCACCTTGATGGCGCCGGGCGAGCAAGCCGCCATTCCGAGCACTGCAAGGGCGCACAAGCCAAAACGCATCATCGCCGGTTCCTCCTCGCGCGCCGTCGCGCGTCTATCTCAGGATGCAGCCGAAGGCCGTTCCGGATGCATATCACGTCGCCGCGGGCGTCCGCAGGCAGTCCTCGAAGGCGATGTCGGGGTGGTGGGCCGCGACCTCGGCGAGGTAGGCGCGCGCGTCCGCTGCGAACCGGGCGTGGTCGGCGGCCGTCCAGCCGCCGGGACCGCCGGGGTCGTCCCAGTCGATCGAACCGTCAAATCGCAGGATCAGCGCCTCGCCCCGCGCCGCGAGAACCTCGGGCAACGCCAGCTTCTCGGTCTCGACCGGATAGTCTGCGAACCGCGCGTGAGCGTCCGCATCGGCGGTCCAGAACGATACCCCGGAGCCGGGGTCGAAGAAGAAGCGCAGGCGCACAGGGACGTACTCTGGGGACGGCCGAAACTCGGTGTTGCAATTCGGAAGCGCGACTGTATGGTCCGCCCCCTTCGCGTCAGAGGCGAGCGACGATTCGCCTCCGACCGACGGGTGTATAGCTCAGTTGGTAGAGCAGCTGACTCTTAATCAGCGGGTCGTAGGTTCGAATCCTACTACACCCACCATTGCTTCTCGAAATCGCTGCAGGAACGGTGCGTCTGCGCCTATCCGCCGATGCGGTGACCGGCGACGATTGCTGCGTTGAATGCAAAGCACGCCAGCGACACCCAGAACAGCGGCGAGACCGCACGCCCCGTACGTCGGATGAAACGTCGCTCAGCGATCCAGCCAGCGGCGACCAGCACTGCAGAAATCCCCAGCAGCCAAAGTTCGCGACCATGCAGGAAGGTGTGGAAGCGCAGCACGCCGCCCATGAGCGCGGCACTCGCCGCAAGCCCGGCCAGCGAGGCCACGATCGGCACGCCGCAGCACAACGTGTGGATCGCCACCACCGCCACGTGCGCCCAGTGTGAGCGCGCGTCGCGCGTTGCATGCACGTGCAACGCCTTCACCGCGGGAACCCCGGCTTCGTTCAATGTCTGCCCACCTGCTTGGCCGTTATAATGTAACGCGACAACACTCGCTCATCGCGGGAACGTCGTCAAGCAGCCGTCAGTAATTTGTCAGGTGTGTCCGGCGCCCCCTTGCCCAGCTCAGGGGAAAGGCGCAAAACGCCTCCACGGATGGCGAGGGAGTCGCACATGGTCGCCGCATTGATCGTCGTGCGTGACATGATAATTGCTCTGGCGTTGAGCTGGATCGGCGTGAGCGTCGAGCCTGCGAAGACAGAGCCGTGCGCGCTCAAGGGCGCGGATGCCGGCATGTGCAGTCAGCGCGGCGCCGGTTTCGACGCGACCGGTTGCGACCTCCGCTAAAGGCGCCCTTCAGGCGCGCATTTTATCACTCGTAACGTGAGAATCGCGCGCTGCAGCGCGAACGCCCTTGTCCTGACACTTTTTAAACGTTTCGATAACCGCGCTGACGCGCCCGCTTTCTCGTGTGCGCCATGCTGTTCGCCGTTTCGAACGCGTCGTGGGACGCGCCGGGCGGCCGGAAAAGAGACCGCCATGGGACGCACCGATCACACCGATTTCGCCGAAGCGCAGGAACGCGCCCTGCCATCGATGCGGCTCGTGGAGCGCGCCGGGGGCTGGATGGCTGCGGCGGCCTTCGTACTCGCCGCAATCTGGGTTTCGGCGGCCTTCACGGTCGCCATCGCCGTGCTCGGCGCCAGCCGGATTGCCGAGCTCACAACGATCGAGACCGCCGCCCTCTTCTTCGTGGCGCTCCTGCCCGCCGCTCTGCTGGTCTTCTCCGGCGCCGCGGCCCGTGAAGGCGTCCGCGCCCAGGCCCAGGCCCGCCGCCTCGCCGACGCCGCTGACCGCATGATGAACCCCTCGCCGGTCGCCGAAGCCGCCGCGCGTCGCCTCGGCATTTCCGTGCGTGGTGAAATCGCGGCCCTGGATCGGTCGTTGGGAGAAACATTGGCGAAGTTGGAAGCGGTCGAATCCGTCATCGCCCGCCAGACCCTGGCCGTCGATCAGGCGGCCCTGACGGCGCAGCAAGGCGCCGGCCACCTTGTGAACGGCCTTGAGCGCGAGCGCGCGGTCCTCACCAAGATTTCCGAAGACCTCGGCGCCCAGGCCGCCCGCGTGAGCGACGCCATCGGGCGCCAGACCAATGCGATCACCGCCTCGGCCCGCGAGGCGGACGCGCAACTGCGCGCAGCTGACCAAGTTCTTGAGGACCGTGTTCAGTCCTTTGGAGCAGCCTCCGCGATGATGGGCGATCGCACGGCGATGCTTACGCAGGCCGCAGCACAAACCACCAACAGCACGCAACGCCTCGAAAGCGCGCTGGCCGGCGCGCTGGACACGCTGGCGAAGGCGACCAGCCTGACCGAAGCCGCCAAGCAATCGACGGAAGCAGCGACCCTCGCCGCCAACGCCACCGCCGGCGCTGTCCGCGAAACCACCACGCGCGCCATCGACGACGCCAAGCGCGTCGCCGAGTTGATCCGCTCGGAAGCGCAGGCAGTGGAGCGTGAGGCCGCCGCTGCGCTGGAGCGTCTCCGCGAAGCCGCCGACATGGCTCGCACCGCCGCCGAAGGCGCCCGCGCCGCGACCGGCGCCCTGCCGCCGCGCCAGCCGACCCCGGTTCCGGCGCCCTCCTCGCGCCCGTTCTTCTTCAATAGCAACGGCGCGAAGGACCGCGAGACCGTGCGCCGCGACACCGATCGCCGAGCCTTCGACCGGATGGAATCCGAGCGTCTCGGGCAGGTCGCGCGAGCTCCGGATTCCGATCCCCGCCGCAATGGCGATGACGGCGCGACCGCTGTCCGCGTCTCCGAACGTCCGCAAGCGCGCCTGTCTCTCGATGAGACCGTGGCCGCCGAGCGCAGCAACCGCGAGCGCTGGACTTGGCGCGACATGGTCGGCGCGATCGACGCTGAGGCTGTAGCCGAGACGAAGACCGACGTTGTCATAGAGGCCAAGGCCGAAAAGCCTGTGGCTCGTGTCTATGCCGCCCCCAACGAATACGAGGCGCGTCCCGCGTTCACCATGCGACCCGCGCCAGAGGCAAAGCGCGTGGTCCCGCCGGTCGTGGCGCCGCTCGCCAGCGCGCCCGCCCTCAGCCGCCCGCCCCAGCAACATCCGGCTACGGCGTCGATGGCCGCGGCCTTCGCGCCACGCGCCGCACAAGCCCAGCCC
>Ga0163152_10002292_pt1 | contig 27654 bp, 19 predicted proteins | sample OliLakLV19MP8IB2_FD_148635 | JGI IMG/M metagenome (GOLD analysis project Ga0163152, IMG submission 148635) | Freshwater microbial mat bacterial communities from Lake Vanda, McMurdo Dry Valleys, Antarctica - Oligotrophic Lake LV.19.MP8.IB-2 | ecosystem: Environmental > Aquatic > Freshwater >...
GCGACGTACGCAAGTGCAGTCGCGGCGTATCCAGTCCCTTGGCTGAGCATTCGTGGGCGTCCTCGTGTGCCTCTCGGTGGGCACAACTTAGGATCTGTATATCTTTTAGTCAACTGAAACGGGTGGTCAACTGAGGCGGGCCACGCCGCTCGACGGGTGGTCCCCGACGCTTGGCCTTGGCTTGGCGCTTCCCAGCATCGTTCCGGATGGTCGTCTTGACCCCAGAACCATGCTCGTTTGTGATGACTGTGCTTTTTTTCACAGAGTCTCTTGGGATGCCTTGACGGTTTCGCCTCGAAGCCCCACAATCGTCCTTCAAGATGACGAGATACTCATCTAATCGTTTAGTCCGGTGTCTGCTTCCACTTTCCCGCCCGCCCGTCGCACATGCACCCGCGTTGTCCCAACCGGTCCCGCACTGACGGTCGGGAGCCCTCCCGCCTCGTCCGCCACTTCCCTCCCGCAGCGAATTCGCACGGGAGGCGAACACCCCTTTCTTCTGTTCGAGCTGAGTTCCCTCGGAGCGCTGCATGACCCCTTCAGACCAGACCGGGAATCCGCAATCCCGCGAGACCACGACCTTCCGACCGCCCGCTGGCGGGTCGCGTGATCCACACGGCATGCTCGCCACCGGGCCGATCGAACGGTTCACCTACGACGACGCCATCGTGCGCAAGTTCGCGGTGGCCACGATGGTCTGGGGAATCGTGGCCTTCCTCGTAGGCCTCATCGTGGCCGTCGAGCTGGTGCTGCCGGAGCTCTCCAACAACCTCGAGTGGATCTCCTTCGGACGGCTCCGCCCGCTTCACACCAACGCCGCGATCTTCGCCTTCGCCGGCAACGCCGTCTTCGCCGCGATCTATTGGTCGACGCAGCGGCTCTGTCGGGCCCGGATGTTCAGCGACATCTTGAGCGCACTGCACTTCTGGGGCTGGCAGCTCATCATCGTGTCCGCGGCGATCACCCTGCCGCTGGGCTACACCCAGGGCAAGGAGTACGCGGAACTCGAGTGGCCCATCGATCTGGCCATCGCCGTGGTCTGGGTCGGCTTCTTCGGCGTCAACTTCTTCGGCACGCTGGCCCGGCGCCGCGAACGACATCTCTATGTCGCCCTCTGGTTCTACATCGCCACAATCGTCACCGTCGCGGTGCTCCACGTCTTCAATTCGCTGGTGGTTCCCGCCGGTCCGCTCAAGAGCTACCCGGTCTACGCCGGTGTGCAGGACGCCTTCATGCAGTGGTGGTACGGCCACAACGCCGTGGCCTTCTTCCTGACGACACCCTTCCTCGGGCTCATGTACTACTTCCTGCCGAAGGCCGCGGAGAAGCCGGTCTTCTCGTACCGACTGAGCATCATGCACTTCTGGTCGCTGGTCTTCCTCTACATCTGGGCCGGACCGCACCACCTGCACTACACCGCGCTTCCGGCGTGGGCCAGCACCCTCGGCATGATCTTCTCGCTGATGCTCTGGATGCCGAGCTGGGGAGGCATGATCAACGGACTGCTCACGCTCCGCGGCGCCTGGAGCCGCGTGGCCAGCGATCCGGTTCTCAAGTTCTTCGTCGCCGGCATCACCTTCTACGGCATGAGCACCTTCGAGGGGCCGCTCCTCTCGATCAAGAGCGTCAACGCCCTCAGCCACTACACCGACTGGACCATCGCTCACGTGCACAGCGGGGCCCTCGGCTGGAACGGGTTCATGACTTTCGGAATGCTCTACTGGCTCTTCCCGCGGCTCTTCCAGGCGCCGCTGTGGAGCAAGAAGCTGGCCGAGACCCACTTCTGGATCGGCACGCTCGGACTCCTTCTCTACATCGTCCCGATCTACTTTGCGGGTGTGACCCAGGGACTCCTGTGGCGGGCCTTCGACCAGAGTGGCGCCTTGGCCTTCCCCGACTTCGCCGAGACCACCCAGGCGATCGTGAAGTTCTACTGGTTCCGGGCCATCGGCGGTTCGCTCTTCCTCGCCGGCGCCGTGCTGATGGTGATGAACGCCTTCATGACCTGGCGGGGCCGTCCGCCGCAGTACGTCGAGCAGGTGCACGAGGCTCCGGCGCTTCACCGCGGCTATGTCGACCCGCCGGCGCCGGTCAGCCAGCTCGACGCGGTGCTCGAGAGCGCCAAGACCATCGATGTGTGGTCCAAGGCCGCGTGGCATCGTCGCTGGGAGCGTCTGCCGCTTCGGTTCACGGTGTGGACGATCATCGCCGTCGTGCTGGCGTCGGCATTCGAGTTCATCCCGACCTTCCTGATCCGCTCCAACGTGCCGACGATCGCCTCGGTCCGTCCCTACACGCCGCTCGAACTCGTCGGCCGCGACATCTACCTCGCCGAGGGGTGCTACAACTGCCACTCGCAGATGGTCCGGCCGCTCTGGCACGAGACCAAGCGCTACGGGCGATTCAGCGAAGCCGGCGAGTTCGTCTACGACCATCCCTTCCAGTGGGGCAGTCGTCGCATCGGTCCCGATCTGCATCGCGAGGGCGGCAAGCAGAGCTGGGACTGGCACGTGCGCCATCTCGAGAATCCCCGGCAACTGGTGGCGCAGTCGATCATGCCCAGCTTCGCCCATCTGCTGCGCCAGCCGCTCGACTACAGCATCATCCAGCCGCGAGTGCGGGCCATGGCCATGCTCGGCGTGCCATACGGCGAAGCGGTGAAGGACGGCGTGGCCGAACGGATGGCTCGCGAGCAGTCCGCGAAGATCAACGCGGAACTGATTGCCCAAGGCGGCTCCAACCAGGTCGCCGACACCAAGGTGCTGGCGCTGATTGCGTATCTTGAGCGCCTCGGCACCGACATCAGCAACCCGCTGCCGACGGATGCGGCGGTGCCGGCGTCCACATCTGCGCCGGCGTCCACTTCCGCGCCGGCGTCCGCGCCCGCACCCACACCCGCACCCGCTCTGGAGAAGGCTCCATGACTGCGATCATCAGCGCCCTCGGCCTCTGGTTCTATCCCACCGTGGCCATGGTCATCTTCATGGCGACCTTCGTCGTCCTGATGCGCCGCCTCTACCACCCCTCGCGCAAGCAGGAGATGCGCGACGCCTCGCGCATTCCGCTTGACGATTGAGCGCGGCGGGCAGCGCACCTCGTGTGGGTCGGGCGCCTGTCGCCACTGGCTCACGTTCCCTTCGACCATCGCAGCTTCAACCTTCCATCCCACCATGTCCGCACGACCACACGATCCACTGCTCGACCACGAGTACGACGGCATTCGGGAGTTCGACAATCCCGTGCCCGGCTGGATGCACCTCATCTTCTTCGGCACCGTCGTCTTCTCGGTGCTGTACTTCGCCTTCTTCCAGTTCAGCCCCGTGGCCTGGACGGTGCAAAGCACCTGGGAGGCCCACCAGGCTGCGGCATATCAGAAGGTCTTCGGCACGCTCGGCGAGCTGAAGCCGGATGCTGCGACGCTGGTTTCGCTCGCCCAGGACGAACAGATGATGGCGGTCGCCAAGGGGATGTTCGTCACCAACTGCGCCCAGTGCCACGGCAAGGATGGTGGCGGCATCAACGGCGTCAATCTCACCGACGACGTCTACAAGAACGTCAAGCAGCTCGCCGACGTGTACACCGTGCTCACCAAGGGCGCCGGCAACGGGGCCATGCCCGCGTGGGAGAACCGGATCAGTTCGAACGAGCGCATCCTGCTCGCGTCGTACGCCGCCACGCTTCGCAACACCAATGTGGCCGGGGGCAGGGCCGCGGAAGGCACCCCCATCGATCCGTGGCCGACTGCGTCGAGCGTTCCCCCCGCCGTCAGGTGAGCGCAGCCGCCGAGTTCCCGCGATCGCACTGAACCGTCCACGTCATGACCTCTCCCGTGAAGAACAGCCCCGGCAACACGCACGCGCCACCGGAGCGCGTGCTGTCGACTCTCAACGAGGATGGCTCGCGGCGCTGGCTCACGCCGCGGCCGATGCCCGGGCGGTTCATGTCGGGGCGGCGGATCGTGGCGTATCTCCTGATCCTGATCTTCACTGCAATTCCCTCCATCTCGCTGAACGGGCGCCCGCTCGTCCTGCTCGATCTGCCGACGCGGCACTTCACCATCTTCGGGATGACCTTCCTCCCCACCGACACGCTGCTTCTGGCGTTCTTCGTCGTGGCGATCTTCGTGGGTGTCTTCCTGCTCACCGCCCTGCTCGGGCGCATCTGGTGCGGCTGGGCCTGTCCGCAGACGGTCTATCTCGAGTTCGTCTTCCGCCCAATCGAACGCTTCTTCGAGGGCACACCCGGACGTCGGCTCCGCCCCTGGCAGGGCAATCCCGTGGGCACGGTGGCGAAGTACGTGGTCTATCTGGCCATCTCGCTCTATCTGGCCCACACCTTCCTCGCGTACTTCGTGGGGGTGGAGCGGCTGGCGGTCTGGGTCCGGCAGTCGCCCTTCGAGCATCCCGCACCTTTCGTGGTGATGCTCGTCGTGACCGCCTTGATGCTCTTCGACTTCAGCTTCTTCCGCGAGCAGACCTGCATCGTCGCCTGCCCGTACGGCCGCATGCAGTCGGTGATGCTCGATCGCAACTCGCTGATCGTCACCTACGACACGCAGCGCGGTGAACCTCGTGGCCCCCTCAAGCGCGCTCGCCGGCCGGAACAGGCCGACGTGTCCCTGCCGGTGGTTGCTTCGGGCGGCGACTGCATCGACTGCGGGATGTGCACGGTCTGCTGTCCGACCGGGATCGACATCCGTGAGGGATTGCAGATGGAGTGCGTCGGCTGCGCCCAGTGCATCGATGCCTGCGACGCGGTGATGACCAAGCTGCACCGGGCGCTGGGCCTGATCCGCTACAGCTCGCAGGCTGCGGTCTCCGGCGAGTCCCGGCGGCTGCTGCGGCCGCGAGTGGTGCTCTATCCGCTCGTGCTCCTTGCGCTCATCGTCGGCTTCCTGATCACTCTCTCCTTCACCGGGGGCTTCGACCTTTCGGTGCTGCGCGGACTCGGCTCGCCCTTCACCAATCGGCCCGACGGCACCATCGGCAACACCGTCAAGATCAAGATTGTGAATCGCCGCGACACCGAGGCCACCTACGCAATCGTCGCAGAAGGCATCGAGGGCCTCGTCGTCAGCGCCGAGGAGAATCCAGTCACGCTCGCCGCCGGCGAAGTCCGCACCGTCCCCATCACCCTGGTGGCCCCGCGCGGCGCCCTCGACGACGGAGGGAAGCAGATCACCGTGAGTGTCACCGACGACAGCGGGCAGGTCCGCACTCGTCCGTTCCAACTGGTCGGCCCCGCAGGTGGACTGCGGATCGGTCCCTGACGCACTGCCCCGCGCGTTCGTCATCCCTCTTCTCACACATCCGTCCATGGACTCCCTTCCGCTCATCTCCGCCGTCCTGGTTGCCAGCCTTCTCGGAAGCGCCCACTGCGTGGGGATGTGCGGGGCGTTCGTGGCCTTCGCGGTGAGCGGCGATCTCGACCGGGGCACTGGCGAAAGGGGCACTGGCGACCGGGGAACTGGCGACCGGGGAACTGGCGACCGCGGCACTGGCGACCGCGGCACTGGCGACAGGGGCAATGGGACTGGCGACGACCCGACGACCGACCGTCGCCGCGCTCCCAGTCGAACGCGACTCCAGGTGATGTACCACGGCGGCCGACTGGTCACCTACACCGCACTTGGGGCACTCGGCGGCGCCCTCGGCGCGGCGGTCGACCTCGGTGGCAACTCGCTCGGCATCCAGCGAGTAGCCCTGACACTCGCCGGCGCCTGCATGCTGCTCTTCGCCGCCACGGCCCTGCTGCGCACACTGGGGGCGCGGATTCCTCGAGCACCGCTGCCTTCGTCTCTCAAGCGCCTGGTCGCCGCAGGGCACCGCGCCGCGATGGGTCTTCGGCCCGATCGTCGGGCCCTCGCCATCGGCATGCTCACCACCCTTCTTCCCTGCGGGTGGCTCTACGCCTTCGCCATCACCGCTGCCGGAACCGGAAGCCCGGTGCTGGGAGCCGTGGTGATGGTCGCGTTCTGGCTGGGAACACTGCCGGCGCTGGCGGCGCTTGGATACGGCGTGCAGTCGCTCACCGGCGTGCTGGGCCGTCGGTTGCCGATTGTGACCTCGATCGTCCTTGCCGCGGTCGGACTCTGGACCTTGATGGGACGAACCAGGCTCCCCGCGCTGGCCGAGGCAACTGCCGACCGCGGCGCACTCCGAAGCATCGCTTCGGGCGAGGCTTCGACTGAAGACGCAATCGAACGCGTGCAGTCGCTGGAGCATGAGGAGATGCCATGCTGCCAGCAGTGAGAGACTCGGCGGCGACTCCTCCGCGCTGCGCCCACTGCAGCGAGTCGGTGCCGAAAGGCCTGATCGTCGACGGCGACGCCGAGCAGTTCTGCTGCAACGGCTGCCGCACGGTGCGCGAAGTCATCACCGGATGCGGGCTGGAGCGCTACTACGCCCTTCGCGACGGCGAAGCCTCGAGTCGATCGACGCGGGTGAGCCTTCGCCCGGCTCGTGCCAGCGAGTTCGCCGATCCGGTCTTCGCCGAGCGGCACGTCCGCATGCTTCCCGGCGGTTTCGCCTGCGTCGACCTCTTCCTCGAGAACGTGCATTGCAGCGCCTGCCTCTGGCTGGTCGAGCGCCTGCCTCGCGTGGTGCCGGGAGTCGTCGAGAGCCGACTTGATCTCCGCCGCGCGATGGTGCGGGTCACCTGGGCTCCGGACCGCACCGATCTTCCGACGATTGCCCGGGCCCTCGAGCGCCTGGGCTACCCGCCTCACCCGGTTCGCGAGCGGGCGGCGCGGCTCTCGCGGCAGCGCGAGGAGCGGCGGCAGCTCGTGCGGCTCGGCGTCGCCGGGGCCTGCGCCGGCAACGTGATGCTGCTGGCGGTGGCGATGTACGCCGGGCTCTTTCAGACCATGGCCCCGGAGCATCTGGCGCTCCTTCGCTGGACCAGCATGGCCCTCAGCGTCGTGGCCATCGCCTGGCCCGGCGCGGTCTTCATCCGCGGCGCGGTGGCCGCACTGCGCACGCGCACGATGCACCTCGATCTGCCAATTGCAGTCGGGCTCGGCGTGGGGGCGGTGTGGGGCGTGATCAACACCTTCCGGGGCGATGGCGAGATCTACTTCGATTCCCTCAGCGTTCTGGTCTTCGCCCTGCTGCTCGGTCGCTATGTCCAGGCCCGGCAGCATCGCTTCAGCGCCGATGCCGTCGAACTGCTCTTCTCGCTCACTCCCAGCAGCGCCACCCTGGTCGATTGGGCGCTCTTCGACGAACGGCCGACGGGGTCCGCGACGGCTCTCGACCCTTCGCTCGAGTGCATTGCTGCCGCCGATCCCTTCCCTCGGGGGCTCCATCGGGGGCTCGACCGGGCACTCGATCGGGCACTCGATCATCGGGTGCTCTCGAGCGCCCGCAGCGTGCCAATCGAGCGGGTTGCACGCGGCGACTGCGCTCTCGTTCGCAGCGGCGAATCGGTTCCGGCCGACGGGATCGTCGTCCTCGGCAGTTCGCGAGTCGATCGATCGCTTCTGACCGGCGAATCCGAACCGGTGGCGGTCGGACCGGGCGACTCGATCGCCGCGGGCTCGGTCAATCTGCTGGCGCCGTTCGTGGTCCGAGTCGAAGCCACCGGCGAAGCCACGCGGATCGGTCGCTTGATGAAGATCGTGGCCGAAGCGGCCGAGCGGCGAGCCCCGATCGTGCGCCTTGCCGATCGTCTCGCGGGCTGGTTCACGCTGGCAGCGCTGACTCTGGCGGCGCTTACCGCGGCGATCTGGTGGCACCAGAGCCCCTCGAGTGCAATCGAACGTGCCGTTGCCCTCCTCATCGTCACCTGCCCCTGCGGCCTTGGACTGGCGACGCCGCTGGCGGTGACCGTGGCCATCGGCCGCGCCGCCCGCTGCGGCATTCTCATCAAGGGCGGCGAGGCCATCGAACGCCTTGCCTCGAGGAATCGTCGACACCGCGCCGATGGCGCAGGAGACGCGGGAGATCTCGCCTCGACCTCGGCCTCGGCCAAGGCCAGAGCCCAGCCGCGCCACCGCGGGATCGTTCTTCTGGACAAGACCGGCACGCTCACCGAGGGTCGCCTGACCGTCGTCGAGGTCGCGGGTGATCCCACCGCGGTCGGCCTTGCCGCCTCCGCCGAGCGTCACGCCAGCCATCCGATTGCCGAGGCCATCCGTCGTCACGCCTGCGATCCCTCGCAGCGGGCCTTCTTCGAACATCCCGACGACTCGACGGTGCTCGATGCCCACACCCAGATCGGTTCCGGCGTGAGCGCTCTGGTCGACGGTCGGCGGGTGATCGTCGGCTCCCCCGCGTTCGTCCGCGAGTCGCTGGCCCGAGGCAGTCGGAGCCCACGCAACGGAAGCGACCAGCTCTCGCCAGAGCTCGAAGTTGCAATTGCCGAGAAGGGTCGCACACCGATTGCAATTGCAGTCGACGATCATCTCGCCGCCATCGTCGGTCTCGGCGACGCCATTCGTCCCGACACCGCCCAGGCCCTCGATCGCGTCCGAGCGCTCGGGTGGGAAGTGGCGATTCTCTCGGGCGACCATCAGCGGGTCGTGGACTCCGTCGGAGACCAGCTTGGCATTCCATCCGCGCGGCGACTCGGCTCGCAATCGCCCGAGGCCAAGCTCGCGGCGGTCACCGCCTCGATGTGCGAGAGACCCACGGTGATGGTCGGCGACGGCGTGAACGACGCGGCGGCGCTGGCTGCGGCGACGGTCGGCATCGCGGTTCACGGCGGCGCCGAAGCCAGTCTCGCCGCAGCCGACATTCACCTCGCGACCCCGGGCCTCGGTGGAATCGCCGATGTTCTCGAAGGCGCCCAGCGCACGCTGCGCACGGTGCGACTCAACCTGGCCGTCTCGCTCGGCTACAACGCGGTGGCCTCGCTCCTCTGCCTCTCGGGATTCATCTCTCCGCTGCTCGCGGCGATCATCATGCCGGTCAGTTCGCTCACCGTGGTTGCGCTTTCGGTGCGCCGGCGGAGCTTCACGCCCTCCTCGCGAGTCCGGGCAACGGCGAGCGGCGTCGTCTCTCCGAGCTGGACCGACAGCACGCCGTCGACGAACTCCGCCCCGGAGCTCGCCCCGCTCGAGGTCTCGCCATGAGCGTCATCTTCATCGCCCTGCCCATTGCCATCCTGCTGGCCGGCTCTGCGGTCATCGCCTTCATCTGGGCGGTGAAGGGCGGGCAGTTCGACGACCTCGATTCGCCGGCGGTGCGTGTTGCCGTCGAACGCGATGAAGATGGGCTCGATCCGTCGACGACGAGGTCGCCGGATCAGTCCTGACACTTGAGCACTCACAAGGCGAGGTCGTCCTAACCTCTCTGCCTCCTCAACTCCAGCGTGACCTCATCCCCGAATCCGCCACCACCACACTCGCGCTCCCGCGTCCTGCCGCCACGCAACCGGCGCGGCTGCTCTACCGCTACGTGATTCCGATCATCTCGGTGCACGTACTCGGGCTTCTCTGCGTGATCCCCTGGTTCTTCAGTTTCACCGGGCTCATCGTCTGTCTCCTGGGAGTGCACCTCTTCGGGCAGGCGATCACCATGGGCTACCACCGGCTGCTGGCCCATCGCAGCTTCACCACCTCGCGATGGTTCGAGCATCTGCTGGTGGTCATGGCCCTCTGCTCGCTTGAAGATTCGCCGGCGCGCTGGGTGGCGACCCACCGAAGCCATCACGCCCACAGCGACGAGGAACCCGATCCGCACAGCCCGCTGGTGACCTTCTTCTGGGGCCATGTCGGCTGGCTCTTTCTGCACAATCGCTCGCTCCAGACCATCTCGGCCTACGAGCGATACGCCCGCGATGTGCTCAAGGACCCCTTCTACATGTGGCTCGAGCGACGCCCCACGCGGCCGCTCTGGTTCTACCTGGGTCACGCGGTGATCGTCTTCGCCATCGCCTTCGTCGCCGCGCTCCCGTGGCTCGAGGTGGCGGCGGCGCTGCAGCTCGCGTCAAGCGTCGTGGTCTGGGGCGTGATCCTGCGGACGATCCTCGTCTGGCACATCACCTGGAGCGTCAACAGCCTCACCCACCTCTTCGGCTATCGAAACCACGAGACCGACGAGAACAGTCGCAACAACTGGTTCGTGGCCCTCGTCGCCGCCGGCGAAGGCTGGCACAACAACCATCACTCCGACCCTGCCGCCTGCTCCGTCCAGCACCGCTGGTGGGAGCTCGACGTGACCTACTGGGAAGTGCGGGCCCTGCAGTGGCTGGGAGTGGTGCGCGAGGTCGTTCCGCGCCGCGACGAGAGAGCGGCGCGGGCGGGTGCCATGCGGAAGGTGTGAGCGGGGCCCGGGGGCAGGGAGCAGGGGGCAGCACAGATTGCAGTGGGTTGCACGAGTGGGTGCGTGCGCGGGGTTCCCGCGGGCACCGTGTCGAACGCAGCCCACGCATCCACTCGTGCAACCCACTGCTGCTCCCTGCCCCCTACAAGGCCGCGCAGCGGCCGGTCTGCACCTACAAGGCCGCGCAGCGGCCGGTCTGCACCTACCCAAAGTACTGCACCGCCACCCTCACAATCGCGTCGCCGGCGCCGACCAGGGCGTCGCCGACCACGAAGCCTGATGCCAGGGTCACGAGGAAGCGGGCCGTCCAGTTCTTGAAGAACTTGCCCACGATCAGGGCCAGCAGGGCCCCGATGAAGATCGAGATCGCGTACATCGCCGAGACCACGAAGGCGAGACCGAGGCTCGAGGCGCTGGGCAGCCACGACTTCAGACCCTTCGGTCCGAACCGCTCGGCCACCGGCAGAATGACTCCGACGATCGCCGCAATCAGCATGGCGGTGGCGCTGCCCGCGGGAAGTGCTTCGAACCCACGCTGGAAGAGTTCGGCTACCGCCTTCCACGTGGCCACCGCCGGTGCCGGCCACTCCTCGGTCATGAGCTGCTTGTGCGGCTCCGGGATCAGAATCAGATAGAACGCGCAGCCGATCAGCGATCCGGAGACGGCGCCGGCGATCTGGGCGACGATCTGCTTCCACGGGGTCGACCCAAGCATGGCACCAGTCTTCAGGTCGTGCATCATGTCGGCGCACTGCGAGGCCGAGCCGCCGGTCACGTTGGCGGTCATCAGATTCGCCGCCGGATCAGCCGGGATGATGGCACCGAAGACGAGCTGGGTCACCTTGCCCATGGCGCCGATTGGGGTGATGTTGGTCTCGCCCGACACTCGGGTGGCGACGACGGCGAGCACACCGGAGAGCAGGACGCCCAGGAGCGCCGCCCACCAGGCGATGTCGAAGAGAAGGAGTTGGGCGAGAATCGAGAGCACGAAGGTCACGAGCGCACCGGCGAGGAACCACTTCGCGGGAACATCGCCCGTTGATGGTTCGTCTTCCGCGTCGCCCGCCGAAGTCTCGCTCTGGCTCGGTGCGCCGGCGGCTCTGGAGGGCGGCTTCTTCGAACCGGTGAAGGTCGAGACGATCGAGCGCCACGAGAACGAGAAGGAGACCAGTGACGACACCACCATCAAGGTCACGCCGGGCCAGAGCAGCCACTCGAGCACATCGGTGAAGTTTGCAGTCACCGGCTGGAGTCGGGCCTCGCCTTCGATCCGCCCCAGGAACACGGCCATCGGGGCCTTGGCATCGGTTGTCGGATTCATGGCGCGGAGCGCCTCGACATCGCCCTTGGAGGCAGCACCGTCGACGAAGAGATTACCGCTCTCGATGCGGAAGCGCTCCGCCAGTTCGGGAGCGATCACGAGAGGCAGACGGGCGTCGTCGACTGCGGGAATCGCCAGGGCCGTGGTCCAGGAGAGCGAGCTCTGGTCGACGTTGGCGATGTTCGACTCGAGCGCCAGCTTGTTGATTGCGCTCTGCCAGGCGAGGTCGCTGCTCATCGCCAGATAGCGATCTCTTTCGGCCTCGGTCATCACGCCGCGATGCTCGAGGACGCTTCGAAGCGGCCGGAATTGAAGACGCTCGGCAATCGAGAGCTCGACTCCTTCGGGCATGGCCGCAAACGTCTCGCGCGACTTCAGTTCGGCGAGGTTGTTGTTGATGGCCCACGGGGCCAGCACGCCCCAGGCGAGGATCGAACCAAGGAGCATCGAAGATGCTCCGCGCATGCCAATCAGCGCCCCGACGCCGACCATCAGAAGGCTCGGGTCGAGCTCGAATCCGAGCGGGCCGAGCTTGTGTCCGCCGACCGATCCGGGAATCGGAATCGCCTTGACCAGCTTGAGGACACCCAGAAGCTTGATTGTTCCGGCGACCACCGCGCCCACCCCAAGCATGCCGACGCGCTGCAGCGCTTCACGGCCTTCTCCGTACACCTCCTTCAAGGTCTGGGCGCAGGCGAAACCGCTGGGGAACGGAAGCTTGTCGACGAGGATCATCTGTCGACGTATCGCCGCCGCGGCCATGATCCCGACGAGGCAGACGGTGAAGACCCAGATCGCCAGCAGGATCCACGGAAGTTCGCGCCCGGTCATGAGCGTCAGCGCCGGAATCGGCGCCACCAGTCCGGCCGAGGAGATCGACGCCGCCGCCGAACAGGTCGTCTGGCTGATGTTGTTCTCGAGGATCCCGAAGGGCTTGAGCTGGGCGAAGAGCACCTTGAAGCCCCGCCAGAGCGCATAGCCGATGAGCACGCCGGTGATCGACATGTTCGTGCTCCAGCCGATGCGCAGGCTGAGATAGATGTTGCACAGGGAGAGGAGTCCCCCGAGCACCATCCCGGTGAGGATCGCCCGCGCCGTGAGCTGCGGGAGCGATCGATCGAGCGGCGGATAGGTCACACCGTCGGCAATCGGCGTCGTGGCGGTCTCACTCATTCGTGGCTCCTTCGGGCGCTCTTTCGGGCTCTCTCCTCCGACGGGTCGTCGGGCCTCTTGCCTCAAGGGGGCAACGGGCCGCGGCACCCTACCGCACGAGGGCCACCGACGCGAGAAGTCCACGCACCCAACATCACCTCGCGCACCGACGCTCCCTGGGACCGCCGAGCCCCAGCTCGGCGTACGGCGACGCCAGTCGCCGTGAAGCACGGTGATTCTGCCACGTGGACGAAGACTGAAGTGATGCGGAGGGCCCATCCCTCCTGCACGCGACGTGACGGAAGTCGGGCGAGAATCGTCGACGTGCCTTGGATGGTGCGAGCATCAGCGACTCCCCAACCCGCCGACGGCACTGACGTTGGCTCCGTCCGCTCAACGCTCGCGGAAATGCTTGAGTGCCAGCGGCCGCTGCTCCGGGGTGAGCACGGCGAGCAGCTTCTGCATCATCGCCCCGCGGGATTCCGGCGAAGCCTTGTACTTGGACTCGGTGGCGGACTCGGCGGCGTCCCGAAGGATCGAGGTGATCTGCTCGGCCTGCTCCGGAGTGGCGTCGATTGCGGTGATGAGCTCGGCCATTCGGGCCCGGCGCTCGGTCACTGTTGCGGCGAGAGTCTGGGCCATCTCGCGAAGGAGCGCCATGGCCTCGACCCGTTGGGCGACGGCCTGCGCACCCGGGCGTCCTGCTCCTGCGGGTCCTGCGGGTCCTGTGAATCGCCCCTCGGGACGCGCACCATCTCGAGCTCGCGGATTCCCCGATCCATCACCACCCATCGGCTCGGATGGCGCGTTCGCGCCGCTGCCACGGCTTCGGCGGGGACGTTCGCCTTCCTCCGGAGCCGCTTCCTTCGCGAGCGCCTCGCGGTACTCGCCGACGAGCCGGCGCAGCTCCGCAGCGTTGGTCATCGAGAGCGGCTCGGTGAGTCGGTCGAGGAGTGTGGGATCGGTCAGCGGCGCCGCGAGTTCGCGGAAGCTCGTGAAGCTCGCACGAAACGCATCGCGATCGCCGCTCTGGCGCTTCGACTGCATTTCGAGGAAGAGGTCCATGTTGTCGTAGAGCAGCGCTCGCACCGCCACCTTGTGGGCCGAGAGCACCTTCTCGGTCGCCGCCCGCTCGCCATCGTCGAGCGTGAGAAGCGCCAAGCCCGCCTCTTCCGCACGGGTGTCGAGCGGTTCGAGGCGACCCTCGAAGTCCTGCCTGACGAGCGTCTTCGGCGGCGCCGAATCGTTCACCGTCGGCCCGCGAAGGAGATCGTCGGGGGCCCGTTCGCCCACCACCGGTGGTGCCGCAAGTACCCCCGGTGCTGACGACCCCGCTGACGACCCTGCTGACGACCCTGCTGACGACCCCGCCGACGACGGCGGCACCACCGCGCCCCCGTCCAGAGCACGCGCTGGCCCCGAACACAGGGCGATGGCAACGCTCGCAATGAGGAAGGCAGCGAAGGGACGGGAGGACAGATTGTGCATGTTGGTCAGCGTGGTCACGGCAGAACTCCGGGGTGAGTATCGCCAGGGATGTGCCACGGGGTGCGGGCGGGGGACAACAGTTGATGATCACACTTTCGCTGATACTCGACATCGTCGTCCTGGCACCGGTCTGCGCCGGCCTCATTTCCAACCCGAACTGGGTCCGAGGAACCTACGGCGATGCAACCGCGGCCCGCGGCATCCTGCTCTCCGTGTATCCGGCGATCGGGCTGGTCTCCGCGCTCCTGCTCTTTCTTCCTGACCCCAAGCTCATTGCCGCGCTCCTGCTGGTGCAGGTTGTCTGCACGGTGACCACACCGCTGACAGTGGGAACGCTCCGCAACCCGGTCGTCATCAGCAACCTCGGCATCGCAGCCTTCCACGCCGTGACCCTGATACTCATCTGGCAGGCGAAGCAGTGATGAACTCGACCCACGGCGACGGGGAGCCGCAGGACGGTGAGGTTGTTCAGGCCGGTCGTCGGTTTCCCGAGTGCGATCAGGCGCGCGATCATGCGAGTTGGGGGCGGCCGCGGAAGTCGACTCCGGCCAGTTGGCGTCGAAACGTGACAAAACGACCGTCACCCGCTGAAAGGACGGGCGACGGTCGTTGCGAAGGTGGGAGATGACGATGGCGCTGTCGAGGACGTGGTGGTTTGGTGGTTCCCGGGTTCCGTAGACTGGACCGTGACACGAAGGCGCAAGGTCTCCTCGCTGGCAGTGCTCGTGGTGGTGTGCTACGCCGCGGCCGCCATCGGCGGGCTTGCGACAGATGGTTCGGTCTCGGGCTGGTTTCAGACGCTGAAGCGCCCTTCGTTCCAGCCGCCTGACTGGCTGTTCGGACCGGTCTGGACGGTGCTGTACGGACTCATGGCGGTCGCCGCGTGGCTGGTGTATCTGAAGACGGGGCGGGTGCGGTCGACACCGATGACGCTCTTCATGATTCAGTTGGTTCTCAACGTCGCGTGGTCGATCATCTTCTTCGGGCTTCACCGTCCCGGGCTGGCCGTGTTCGACATCATCGCGCTCTTGTCGGCGATCATCGCAACGACTGTTGCGTTCTGGCGAGTCTCAACGACTTCGGGCGTGCTCATGCTGCCCTATCTGGCATGGGTCATGTTCGCGTCGGCGTTGAACATCAGCCTGTGGCATCTCAACGCGTAACCGGCGATGCCAGGTGTGGCGTGCGTCGCCGTGGGACATGCGAACCTGGTTCACTCCGGAACGGCGCGAGCAGACCCGTCCAGGTGTCCCGGGGCGTCTCGATGGGAATGAACACTCGGTGCGGGTCGTCACGGAGTTCCGCGACGCCGTACTTCAGCCATGGGCATCGCCGCATTGCGTGTGTGTCATGAGTCACCGGCCATGGGTCATGGGGTCAAGGGTGCGCGGCGAGACTCCGGCGCTCGGCGAAGGCGGCGCATCCGCGCGAGAGTTCAGGATCGCGTCAAGTTCTCGAACAAGTTCCCGCACACGCCGCTCGCTGGTGTCCGGCGCGAGCACGCGGTGCTGCTCGATCTCCTGCACCTTCTGGTAGTTGTTGATGACGGCGCCGACGATGAGGTTCACGAGCAGGAAGGTTGCCACCAGGATCCACGAGACCTGAAAGACCGTGAACGCCCCCAGAGGATGACCAGCCTGAGCAAGCTCGTATCGCATCTGGGTCCAGTCATCGCCGGTGAGGATGCGGAAGAGCGTGAAGCAGGCCTCGTGAATGCTGGCGAAGTACGACTGCATCGGGTGACCATCGCCCCCGAACAACTTCACCCCGATGACGGCGTAGACATAGAACAGGATCGCCGCCAGGAGCGTCACGTACTTCATGCTGGCGACGGATCGCAGGAGCACGTCGACGATGAGTCGCAGTTCCGGAATGGTCTTGACCAGCCGCAACACCCGGAACACGCGAAGGGTGCGAAGAACCGGCCCGACCCCGCCCGACGCGGGAATGAGCGCGGCGATGACGATGACGAGATCAAAGATGTTCCAACCGTTGCGGAAGAAGGTCGCCGTCGACTCGCGAGCGAGGAAACGCAGAACGATCTCCACGACGAAGATGCCGACGCAGATCGTTTCGATTGCGGCGATGGCGCGGAGCGATGGCGCATCGGTCAGGTACGTGCTCAGGCCGATGAGCGCGGCGTTCACCACAATGACGGCAATGACCACGTTGTTGAAGAGTGCGGATTCGACGAGCTTGCGGATATCCATGGTGCTGCCTCGGTCAGTGCGATGCTCGCGTATCCAGCAGTTGCCGGAAGATTGCTTTGTGTGGGAAGAGGTCGTCTGCGGGCGTTGCGTCACCGTGTGGCGCATGGACGGTCCGCTCGGGTCACCACCACCAGCGCACCACCGCGGAGTACAAGGGGATTCCCAGGATGATGTTGAATGGGAACGTCACACCCAGAGAGAGGGAGACGTAGAGCGCAGCGTCGGCCGTCGGGAGCGCCAGCCGAAGCGCGGCGGGCGCCGCGATATAGGAAGCCGATGCGGCGAGCACGGCCAGCAGGACCGCGTCGCCTTCGCCAATCCCAAGTTGCTTCGAGGCCACGATCGCCAGTGCGGCGTTGACAAGCGGTGCGACGATCGCAAACGCCAGCAACAGCCGAGGTGCTTGAACAACTGTTCGCCACCGTCGCGCGGCCATCAGACCCAGATCAAGCAGGAAGAATGCCAGTGCACCGGGAAAGGCATCCGTGCAGAGGGGCTTGAAGGCGGCGTAGCCCCTCTGCCCCGTGAGAACTCCGACAGCGATGCTCCCGAGCAGCAGCAGCACGGGACCATTCAGCAGTGACTCGTGGAGCAGTGTGGCCAATCGAGGTGACGCGGTTCGGTCGGCGTCGGTGCCCGTCGCTGCGGTTGCCGGGTCCTCTCGCGTTCGCTTCTTGTCGAGATTCAGAAGAATCAAGGACAGAACGATCGCCGGCGACTCCATGATCGCCATCACGGCCACCATGTGTCCGCTGAAGGGCGTTCCGCTCTGATCGAGCGACGAACAGGCGGTCAGAAACGTCACCACGCTGACCGATCCGTAACACGCCGCGATCGCCGCGGCATTTCGGACAGCCACAATCCGGCGAAGGGCGAGGTATGCCCAGATGGGAACGACGGCGGAAAGAGCCAGCGCGAGGGCTACGGCTTTCATTGCGTCGGTCGTGAACCCGCTGGCAACAAGCTCAACTCCGCCCCGGAATCCGATGGCCCACAGGAGATAGAGCGAGAGGAGCTTGGTGGCGGCCTCCGGGATGGCGATGTTGGAGCGGACCAGCACCGCGATGACGCCGAGGAAGAAGAAGAGAACCGGGGGGCTGATCGAGAGCAGCCCGGTGGGAGCGTCAGTGCCGACCGCACCCAGTATTCCAGCAGTCAGGTCATGCATGTGCGGCTCCGCGAGGCTTGGTGGCTGGTGACGGAGTCTCTCGACGCCGGAGCCCGGTGGCAGAAAACGCTGCGGACGTGCGGGTCATGATCCGCCAAACAGAACTCAGTGCGGTCTGCCCCCGCTTCCCTTCGACGCGGCCTTCGAAGGTATCGACACGCTCAGCACCGTTGCGAGCGCCAGTGTGCCGACGACGACCAGGAGTGACACCGTGGTGTCGATCTTGATCGGGTAGGCCTTGGCCATGCCGATCACATCCAGGTACGGCGGCACGCTCAGCAGCAGCAGCTTCACGCCGACGAACGCCAGGATCAGGATCAGGGCCGGCTTCAGGAATCGGAACTTCTGGATCAGCGCCGCCAGGCAGAAGTACAGCGCCCGCAGCCCGAGGACGGCGAAGATGTTGCTCGTGAACACGATGAACGGGTCGGGCGTGATCGCGAAGATGGCCGGGATCGAGTCAACCGCGAAGACCAGGTCGGTGATCTCGACGAGGATCAGCGCCAGGAACAAGGGCGTGATCGCCCAGGCCGCGCTCAGCGAGCCGGCTGGTGCGGGGTCCATCACCTCCTTGCCCGCCGAGTTCCTGCTGTACGTCGGCCTGAGGGTCCGCTTGGTGAAGAACCGCTGGCCGTCATAGAACTCGGTCACACGGAAGAACTTCTTGCACAACCGCACCACGATGTTCTGCGAGACATCGTCGTTGCCCTTGATCAGGGCCATCTTCAATGCCGTCAGGATCAGGAACCCGCCGAAGACGATCAGGATCCACTGATACTTCATGATCAGCCCGGCCCCCAGGAAGATCATCCCGCCGCGCATGAATAGCGCCCCGATGATGCCCCAGAAGAGCACGCGGTGCTGGTACTTCGCCGGCACCGCGAAGAACGTGAAGATCAGGGCGATGACGAAGATGTTGTCCATCGCCAGCGACTTCTCGACGACGTATCCCACCAGATACTGCTTGGCCGCTTCGAATCCCCCGACCTCGCCCGACACGATCAGCGGCGCGCCGGCCTTGATCGCCTCCGCCGTGCTGTATTTGGCAGTCTCGAGCCCCAACCCAAGCCAGTGGTTCTCGTACGCCAGGAACACGAACCCGCTGAACGCGATGCCGCAGGTCAGCCAGATCACCGACCATGTGATCGCTTCCTTCATGGCGACTTCGTGGGCTTCGCGGTGGAAGACGCCCAGGTCGAGGGCCAGGAACACGACCACGAGGCCGATGAACGCGACGTACGCCCAGATCTTCAGATCGGCCGGGTTCGACGTCGCGGTGGTGGCAAGCAGCAGCAGTTCGTTCATGTGGTTCACGGAGAGATCACATCGTGGGCCTGCACCTGCTCGAAGAACGCAGGCGCAGCGCAACGTCGCGACACAATGTTGGTCTCGCCAGCGGCGTCGGTCCGCGTCCAGAAGTGACGAGGACCAAAGCCGCAGAGGGGCCGGGAGGGATCGCGAACCGTTCCATCCGTGTTGACGACCCGTCCCACCCGCATCGGCGGGCGGCTACTCCCCAACAGGAAAGTTGGGCCCATGGTAGCAGGTGATCACCGCCTCCTGGTCGAGGGCGACGATGGACTTGACGCGCCCCTGGAAACAGCTCCAAACTCAATGATCGACGCAGAGCCCCCACGCTCCGGCGCCCTCCGCGCCAGTCGGTCCGGTCTTCGTCACGCCGGCGCGCCGACCGGTGGAGAACCAGTCGCGTCCGGCCAGGTCCAGCAGCAGAGAGAACGACGCGGCCTTCGTGCGCACCCAGTGGTATTCGTTGCCGCCTGACTCTCCCTGCGTCGCGCCGCCATTCGTGGCGTAGCGGTCGTCGCCGGCCAGGTCGACGAGGAACGCGAACGCCTGCTGCGCTGCTGCGCCCTGGGCGAGCCCATCGGCCTGGTAGGAATCGTTGCCGCCACGGTCGAGCAGCAGCCCAGCGGCGATGTCCCATCCGGCTCCCTGGCTCGCCGCAGTCATCGACCAGTAGCTGTCGTCGCCGCCACCATCGACCAGCGCGCCGAAGCCCTGATGCACGCCGAATCCCTGGGCGTAGCGGTTGCCCGAGTAGAGATCGCGCCCGCCGGCATCCCACAGCACGCCGAGCGCGTGGTAGTACCCGCCACCCTGCGCGAACTCTCCTGCGTCGTAGCGGTCGTCGCCGCCCAGATCGCAGAGAAGTCCGATGCCGCCAGCCGCGTAGTGGCGGTATCCGAAGCCCACGCCCTGCGAGAACGCGCGGTTCACGGCGGGGGTGCCGTAGATCGAGCCGTGGGGATCCTGCGCTCGGTACCAGTCTCGCCCGCCGTCGTCGATCAGCGCCCCAAGCCCGCGCGGACCACCGACGCCCTGGCACAGGAACTCCCCCTCGTAGCGATCGCTGCCGCCCCCGAGATCGGCGAGGATCCCGATGCCGAACGCCGCGGCGCCGAGCGACCACTGCGTCCCGCGATAGAGGTCGTCACCTCCACGGTCGATCACCAGCGCTGCGCCGAACATCGCCCCTGCGACGCTGAGCACGCCACCCTCGTAGCGATCGTTGCCGCCACGATCGTCGATCAGCGAGAGCCCGAGCAGCGCCGAGCCCGGTCCCTGCTCGGGGGTGCCGGTATACACGTCGTCGCCCCCAAGATCGATGATTGCGCGATTGCCGATGCGCAGCGCGCTCGCCTCGTAGCGGTCGTTGCCACCGAAGTCGATCACCGCCGCGATCTTCGCCATGTCGTAGCGGTTGGGACCGGGCCCGCCCACCACGCACCAGCCCACTCCCGGGATGAACTGGCTGTTGAGAAGCTCCCCTTCCATCGCACCCTTGAGTTCGTCGGGGATCGGCTTTCGCTCGCCGTTGGCGATCTTCATGTCGATTGCCAGTTCGCCGTCGAGATGATGCAGGGCGTCCAGGAACTTCGAGCAGTCGATGGTCAGCGCGGCGCGGATCACATCGATGGCCTGCTGCGCCTCGGGGCCCTGGATGTAGAAGGTCGTCGACGGCACCGCCAGGAACGTCAGGCACTGTCTGGCGAAGGCCTCGCTGCCCGCCCGCGCCCCGAGCGCCGCCTCGAACATCACTCGTGGTTCGTCGAGCAGGAATTCCAAGGCGAAGATCGCGTCCCGGCTCTCCTTCAGCTCGTAGGTTCCGAAGCCTGGATTCTTCGGGAGCGGCAAGTCGAGCGCCTTCGCCGCAAGCTCCACTGCTGCGGAGACGGGACGATGCGGCACGCCGCAGGCGGGGTTGGCGATGGCCTCGGCGATCTCAGGCAGATGGAACGGATTGGCGAACGCTGCAAGCACTGCGGAGAGCTCGAAGGCGTCGGGCGTGTCGATTGGCACCTTCGCCAGGAGCGCACGGCTCGTGGCGATGGCATCTGCGAGTGCGCTCTCGGCGACGGCCTGGCCCAGCGGCGTCGCCGCGGCGTCGGGATCGAGCAAAGCCGACGGAGCGAGACGAAACGAGACGTCGCTGCGCCGAGTGCGACCGATCGAACCCTGCCAGGGCTCGCGGTCAACCACGGTGACGGTCGTCGTGCGGATCTCATCGTCGTGATCGAGCACCGCGGGGATCGCGGCGCCGCGCCGCCGCGCCGCACGCGAGGCGATGGTCAGCGACGATCCGGGCGCTGTGGCCCGCACCAAGCGCTCGAACGACGCGGCGTCGACTGGCTCCCCGTTGACCGAGACGATCAAGTCGGGTCGCGCGAAGCTGGGAGAGACGAGTCCCTCGCCCGACAGCGGACCTGGGAGAATCCAGGAGACGATCGCGCCTTGACCCTCGGGCAGGTCGCGCAGGGTCAAGCCGATGTAGCCGTCAGCCGAAGCGAAGCTGGCGGCACCGAGCGCGCACGCGGCGCTGCGGACGTGGAGCGGGAGTCGAGAGGAGTTCACGGGGCCATTGTCGCACCCTCGCGAGCCGCGGGCGAGCGAACGGACGGCCCCCCTCCGTCGCCGCCGCGCAGAACCGGGTTCGAAGACCGCGAACGTGCGTGTCCAGTGCGAGCCCCCCAGTGCGAGCCCCCCAGTGCGAGGCTCTGATGACACGCGACGTGCGATGACGAGCCCGAGCGCAGCGAAGGGACGCAGTCCACCGATGCCGAGTGCACACCGGCGCGCAGGCTCGTGCTTCCGGCGCCGGTGAACATCCGCCAGTCGCTTCGCTCGCGGCTCGTCGCCCCTCGGCATGCGGGCACCCCCGCCGGCTCGCCTTCGGGGGCTTGGGCGAGCGAACCCCATAAGGGGCGACAGTCGCGGCGGAAGGTTGCCGTCCCAGCGCGATCCGCGCCGTGTGGATGCACGATCCGGGCGCGGTCGGACTTCAGGCCGGGCCGCTGCCCGGGCGCATGTACACCGACGAGGCCGTGGGGCTCAGCACGCACGCGCCCCGCGCCGCCTCGATGAGCAGTTGAGCGATCGTGGAGGTGGGATCGTCCTTGACGATGTACCCCGCCGCTCCCTCGTTCAAGGAGCGCTCGATGAGGGCGGTCTGGGCGTGCCCGCTGAACATCACGACTCGCGAGGACGGGCACTGGGTCGTCAGCGATCGCAAGGCGGCAAAGCAGTCGGCGCCGGGGATCTCCACATCCAGAAGAACCACGTCCGGTCGCACCTGGACGATCATCGGGACCGCCGCGGCGGGGTCGGGGCACCACCCCAGCCAGCGGAGCAGGCCCGAGAGAGTGAAGTACCGCTCCATCGCCTCGGCGGCGAGATCGTTGTCGTCCACCATGAAGAGGCCGGGGATGGGTGGAGTCTCGTTCATGGGTTACTTCCTGAATGTCGCCGCCGCGCTCGCATGGCTGGCGTGGGTGATGGCGTCTCGAAGATCGCTGGGGCTCGGCGATGCACTCAGCACGGTCACGCGCTCGCTCAGATGATTCAGCCCCGCGCCGCTCCGCGTTCCCTGCCGGCCCCCGTCCGTCGGGGCGGAGTCCATCCCGGCTGCGAGGACGACGATCCAGCCGTGAGGGTGGTGATTGAGGTATTCCCGCACCAGCGACGGGTCGGGGCTTTCGACCACCCACAGCGAGGCGTCCGGGGCGGATGAGTCCAGATGACGGTGCGTCTTCAACGCCAACTGACCCAGAAACATCATGGCCAGAGCCGCCTCGCGCTGGGTCTTGATGGTGACGGCGGCCGTGCGCGGCGCGCTCGCGTCCGTCGATGGGCCGGACACGGCGGCAGGGATCGTCAGCGTGAAGGTCGTGCCCTCGCCCGGTGCTGAGCGCACCGCCACGGTGCCGCCCGCGGATTCCACGATGCCCCTGACCATTCCCAGTCCCATGCCCGTGGCAATCGCCCGCCCCTTGGTCGAGAAGTACGGCTCGAAGCAGCGGGCCACCACCTCAGCGGGCATTCCCGGGCCGTCGTCCTGGACCAGCACCCTGACCACCAGATCGCCCGCGGCAGTGGTCGCGGCTTCGGCGGTGAGGCGGACGGTCCCGGAGCGCTGGGCGGCCATCGCCTCGCCGGCATTCTGCACGAGGTTGAAGACGGCCTGCGCCAGCCGATGCCGATGGATGTTCACGCCCAGGCCGCGCGGCATCTGGCACTCGAAGTGGATGTGGCGTGGAAGCGATGCACCCAACACAGGCGAGGTTTCGGCACACCACGCCTCCAGGTCGGCGGCGGGAGTGGATGCCTCCACACGCTCGTGGTCCATCGCCATCAGCCGCATCCCGGCCGAAAGGTTGCTCAGGTGGTCCAGGGACTTGCTGATGGCGGCAAAGTCCTTGCGGGTGTCGTCGGTCGTGCATGAGGCTTCGAGCATCTGCAACCGCATGCGGATGGGCAGCGTGAGGTTGGCGATGTCGTGGCCCAGGCCCGCAGCGAGCGTGCCCAAGGCGGCCAGACGCTCGGCGGTGTGCAGGGCGACGGTCGAGGCGGCCAGCTCGGCGGTGCGCTGCTCCACGGCCCGCTGAAGGCCTTCGCGGTGGCGGGAGAGTTCCTGCTGGGCGGCCTCGCGCTCGGTGATGTCCAGATTCGTCCCCACCACCCATTCGGCCTGACCATCTTCGTTCATGCGCACCGTTTCCACGGCTTCGATGTGGCGGACTCGACCGTCGTCGCGGCGGCGGATGCGGAACTCGCGTCGGCTCTGCCCGCCGCGGCGCTCGGTGTCGTGCAGGATGCGCTCGTTTTCCGGCAGATCCTCCGCCAGCACGGCGCCGCTCCAGTCGCTGTATTGCACGAAGCCGTCGGGCGTGGGCGCGATGCCGTAGAGGCGGAACATCTGCGCATCCCAGCGGACCGCGTTGGTGAGGACGTTCCATTCCCAGATGCCCACCGCCGTCGCCTCGGTCGCCAGGCGCGTGCGCGTTTCGCTTTCACGCAAACTCGTTTGGGATTGCTTGCGCTCGGTGATGTCCGTGTGGACGCCGACCCATTCGCGGATTCTCTCCGCGGGGTCCAGCACCGGCACGGCCCGAATGGAACACACCCGCCACTGGCCATCATGCCGGCGCACACGGTGTTCAAACTCAAACGGCCGCTCTTCGGCGACCGCAAGATTCCAGGCGTCGATGGTCGGCTGCGCGTCCTCGGGATGCACGGCGTTCGACCAGCCAAAGCCCTGATAATCCTCTTGGCGCTGGCCGGTGAACGCGCCCCAGACGGGCTGCTCGCCCTCCATCTTTCCCTCGGCGTTGTTGGTCCAGATGATGTCGCTCACCGCGCCGAGGGCCGCGCGGAACCGGTCCTCGCTCACCCTCAACTTGTCCTCGGCCTGCTTCCTCGCGGTGATCTCGATCGCGGTGCCGATGAACTGGGACACCCCTCCGGCAGCATCGCGGGCAAAGACGGCATCGCGGCTGTGAAACCAGTGCCACTCGCCCGTGCGGTCGCGCAACCGATGCTCGAAGTCGGCGGTCTCGTCATCGCGGAGCGTGCGCCCGCGCTCGAGGTGCGCGGGGAAGCGCGCCAGGTCGTCGGGGTGCATCAGCATCGGCACGACGTTGTCCCCCATGGCGGCGATTTCCTCCGCGCTGTAGCCGAGCACGAAGGCGACCGTCCGGTTGATGAACACGCACCGCTTCTCCTCCAGATCGAAGACCACGATAATGCTGGGGCTCACATCGGTCATGCGCTGGAGAAAGTGTTCGCGCTCGCGCAGCACCTCCGTGCGCTCCGTCACGCGCTGTTCGAGGCTCTCGTTGAGTTCGCGCAATTGCTGCTCGGCCCGGCGGCGCTGCGTCACTTCGGCAAGCAGGGTGCCGTTCACCTGCTGGCACTGGCGGCTCTTGCGGTGCAGCTCGGCGAAGACGGCGACTTTGGAGCGCAGGATCGCCGCGTTCACCGGCTTGTGGAGGTAGTCCACGGCACCGGTGCCGTAGCCTTCGAGCACGTGCTGGTCTTCGTTGTAGTAGGCCGTGAGGAAGATGATCGGGATGCACGCGGTCTTCTTGCGGTCCTTGATCATGTGGGCCAGCTCGAAGCCGGTCATGCCGGGCATCTGGATGTCCAGGATGAGGAGGGCAAATTCCTCGACGACGAGCGCGAGCAGGGCCTGCTCGGCGGATTCCGCACGGACGAGCCGGTAGCTGGGATCGTCGAGCACCGTTTCGAGCACGGTGAGGTTTTTCGGCTCGTCGTCCACGATCAGGATGTTGATCGGCTCCTCGTGAATGGCGGGAGCTGCACTGGCCGGCGCGGCGTCCGCGGGCAGCATGTTGATGGGCTGGTCCATGCTCAATTGCCGGGCGCCTTGGATTCCTGTGTCGCGAAGATGTGCTGAAGCCGGGCGTTCTCGCCGCGGAGGGTCGATGCTTCGGCTTTCAGAGCGGTGCGGTGGCGATAAAGTTCGGCGAAGACCGCCACTTTCGCCCGGAGCATCATCGGGTCGAAGGGCTTGATGAGATAATCCACGGCCCCGGCTTCGTAGCCGAGCATCATATCGGTTCCATCCTTGCGGTGCGCGGAGACGAAGATGATGGGCAGGTGGTGGCTCAGCTTGCGGCCTTTGATGAGGCGGGCCAGTCCGAAGCCGGTCATATCCGGCATCTTCACGTCGAGCAGGACGGCGGCGAATTCCGTGTCGAGCAGTGCCAGTAAGGCCTCCTGGGCGGTTTGCACCATTACAAGGTGGTATTCGGGCATGGTCAGGACGCTTTCGATCGCCACGAGGTTTGCAGGACGGTCGTCCACGACGAGGATGGGAATGGTGTTTTTCATGGGAGTGTTTGGGAGCTGCGATTTGGTTTTCAGCGGAAGAGCCAGACGCGCATGAGCGAGAGGAGTTGGTCGGTGTTCACCGGTTTGGCGATGTAGTCGCTCGCGCCGGCATCGAGGCATTTCTCGCGGTCGCCTTTCATCGCCTTGGCGGTCAGGGCGAGGATCGGCAGGGTGCGGAACTCGGGTGCGCTGCGGATTTTGCGCATCGTCTCGTAGCCGTCCATGTCGGGCATCATGATGTCCATGAGCACGAGGCTGATACCAGGCGTGCTATGGATCAGCTCGATGGCGCTGCGGCCGTTGGTCGTGCTCATCACTTCCATGTCCTGGTTTTCCAGCAGCGAGGTGAGGGCGAAGATGTTGCGGGCGTCGTCATCCACCACGAGCACTTTGCGTCCGCGCAGGACTTCCTTGGAGCTGTGGAGCCCTTCCAGCATGGCCTGCTTTTCCGCCGGCAGATCGGTGACGACGCGGTGGAGGAAAAGCGCCGTCTCGTCGAGCAGCCGCTCGGGGGACTGGACGTCTTTGAGGACGATGCTCTTGGCCAACGTCTTGAGCTGCGCCTGCTCGGCGGGGCTCAGGTCTTTGCCGGTGAAGACGACCACCGGCACGTCTTCAAGCGCGGGTTCGGCGTGCATTTTCTCCAGCAGCTCGAAGCCCGTCATGTCCGGGAGACGCAGGTCGAGCACCACGCAGTCGAAGGCCCGCTCGAGCAGCGCCTCCAGCGCTTCACAACCGGTGGAGACGGCGTGCATCTCGATGTCGCGATAGCCGAGCAGTTCGACGATGGACTGCCGCTCGATGTCGTTGTCCTCGACGATGAGCAGCCGCTTGGTGCGCGGGAGGGTGAAGGTCTTGATGCGGTCGAAGGCCGCCTCCAGCCCTTCGGTGGTGGGCTGCTTGATGAGGTAGGAGAAGGCACCGTGCGCGAGGCCGTGCTGGCGCTCTTCCTCGAGCGTGACGATCTGCACCGGGATGTGGCGCAGCGCCGGGTCGAGCTTGAGCTGGTTGAGCACCGTCCAGCCGAGCATGTCGGGCAGGAAAATATCAAGCGAAATGGCCGCAGGCTGATACTGCCGGGCGAGCGAGAGGCCCATCACACCTTTGTTCGCGACGATGCCCTTGAAGCCTTTGTCGCGCGCCAGACCGAGGAGAATGCGCGCGTAGTGCGGATCGTCCTCAATGATGAGCACCACGGCGTCCGCCTGCCCGATGCTCTCGCGGTCGTCTTCGACGTGCTCTTCGCGCGCCACCGGCAGGACGTGGAGATCGCGGGAGATGGACGAAGGCGAGGTGCCGCCGGCGGGCGCGCTCCGCACGTTGTCGTGGCCGGAATAGTGGATCGGCAGGAAGAGCGTGAAGGTGCTGCCCTGGCCGTGGACGCTGACGAGCTTGATCTCGCCACCGAGAAGCACGGCCAGTTCGCGGCTGATGGCGAGGCCGAGGCCGGTGCCGCCGTATTTGCGGGAAGTGCCGGCGTCGGCCTGCTGGAAGGCCTCGAAGATGAGCCGCTGCTTCTCCGGCGCGATGCCGATGCCGGTGTCCTCGACGGCGAAGGCGACGACCTGCTGGGCTTTGCTGAGCACCGGGTGATCGGGACTCCAGCCCTGCGTGGCGAGAGCGACCCGCACCTCCACCTGGCCTTGGGCGGTGAACTTGACGGCGTTGGAGAGCAGGTTCTTGAGGATCTGCTGGAGGCGCTTCGGATCGCTGTCCATGAAGTCCGGCAATCCCTCGGAGAGGCGCACGTTGAACGGCAGATTCTTGGCCTCGGCCACATGCCGGAAGTTGCGGTCAATGTTGTCGCGCAGCCCGGCGAAGGGGATTTCCTCGACCTCGACGGTGACGGTGCCGGACTCGATTTTCGAGAGATCGAGAATGTCATTGATGAGGTGGAGG
>Ga0163152_10002293_pt1 | contig 27648 bp, 23 predicted proteins | sample OliLakLV19MP8IB2_FD_148635 | JGI IMG/M metagenome (GOLD analysis project Ga0163152, IMG submission 148635) | Freshwater microbial mat bacterial communities from Lake Vanda, McMurdo Dry Valleys, Antarctica - Oligotrophic Lake LV.19.MP8.IB-2 | ecosystem: Environmental > Aquatic > Freshwater >...
CGCGGCGATCGCAACCAGGCGCATTCCAACTACGCCACCGACTACTTCCAGATGGACGGCCACGGCCGCGACGGTCTGGTCTGCCGAGCGGCGCAGGGTGCCATGGGTGCGAAGACCGGCGCGGTCAGCCTGGCCTTGGGCCACCCCCGCGTAGTGGACGGTGTGGAAGCGTGGTGGCGGCACGCTCAGGGCCCAGCCGGCACAGGAGCGAGCGCGAAGCCTGGCCCTGGGCCACAGTGGATCCATGTCAACTGCGACCGTCCCGTCGGCGTAGGCCTTCTTCAGCGTGATGCGCAGCGCGCAGCCTACCCTTGGGGTATTGTGGCCCGGCGGGCGGTGACTGGCCCGACACCGCAGAGGATGCGAGGTTGCTCTCGGGATCACCCTCGCCGCTCAGGTCGAGGTCATGGCCCAAGGCCAGGCTTCGCGCTCGTCGTTGGTCCCAAGGAGGCCACACCGGCGAAGATGCCGTTCGATCCGTCGGACCGCATGCTCCAGCACATCGCCCATCTCGCTGGTCTTCAGATGCCCAAGGCCCGCAAAGAGCGCGCAGCCTGGCCTTGGGCCACAAGCTCGTTCCCTTGCTCGTGCCAGGCGCCATCAAGGGCGATCGTATGGAGATGAGGGTTGAGGCGCAGATCGGAGGAGGTCCTCTGTACCGCGGTGACTGCGCCGGTCTTCGCACCTATGGCGCCCTCCTGCGCCGCACGGCGGACATAAAACGCCTGCACCGTGGCCCAAGGCCAGGCTGCGCGCTATCCACGAAGATCTGTGTGAGCCGGCCGAGCAATTCACCGTGCCCCAAGGGCAGGCTTCGCGCTCCTGCGCGAGCCTTGGCCTCCACGAGAACGGGAAGGTCAGCACCCACTGCCGGCGCGAAGCCTGGCCTTGGGCCACAGAGAAGCCCGCAGTCGAGGTAGGCCAGGAGTTCCTTCCGCGCGTGTCGGGGGATGCGGACCGCAAGCGCCCCATCGTCGATCGCGCCGAAGCGCGGAGCCTGGCCTTGGGCCACAGCGTCTCGAGGTTGTCGCGCACCACCTCGTAGAGCGCCGTGGTGCCCCAAGGGCAGGCTTCGCGCTCTCGGGCCGATGGCGCCGGTAGACGCCGGGCGCGGCTCGGCCGACAGGTGGCGCGGTGGCGGCGGGCCGGCCCTGCGACGATGCCGGTTGACCGGCGAACCCTGCTTGCACTTACCCGCGCTCATTCCGGACACGGTCGAGACGGCGGGGCGGAGTACGGCGGGCGACCTCGATCCTGCCTTCTGGCATGGGGACTCCAGGGAGTTCGAGGGAGAGGCCGCGAGTATCGCTTGGGCTCGCGCCGTCTGGGGTCCGCTTATCCTGGAGAAATCAGAGTGGCGAGGCTGCGTCGGGCCTCATCGGTGAGCGTGCGTTTTCTTCGTAGGGAGCGGTTATTTACGGTAGATTCCTAAGAGCGGATACCGGCCATGGGCAGAACTCTTGAAGCGTACCTTCGGGTTGGAGCGCGCTCGCCAATAGCCACTTTCTCGCCATCCCGGTAAACGCGCGCGCGCCGGAAGGTGCCATGTTGGTTGCGAACTTCCTCCTCTCGCCGGAAGCGCAGGCGCGCAAGGCGGATGAGGCCATCTGGGGCGACCCCACCGTCCTTGCCATGGACCGGCTCGCCCCCGTCGATCAACAGCGTTTCGACGGACTGAAGCGAGGTCCGGCCTGGCCGCGTGAGTACGGCCCGCGCCTGAGCGAGCCGCGCGACGGCGAACGAGGGACGGAGCATTCGCTGAAGGGAGCGTAAGTGAAACAAGCGCGATTTGCCAACCAGTCCGCGCGCCCGCGTCGGGCCCTGGCGCGCGATCGGCTCGCTCCGGCCGCCCGTAGGCACGTCGGCGGCGCCCTCCTCGGAGGCGTCCAACGCGCCAAACCGTCGCGGCGGCGCGAAGCCTGGCCTTGGGCCAGCGCGAAGCCTACCCTCGGGGTACGCAAGCTCCGCCGCCCCGCGGTGCGCCCTGCGTTTTTACGCCGCCTCGTGGCCCAAGGCCAGGCTGCGCGCTCGCCCTTGCTGCCGTGGTCCCTGCCGTGGCCCGAGGCCAGGCTTCGCGCTCGCTCTCGTCACCCTGCGCCTGAAGACGGAGTACGGTCTGATGGTCTGGTCGCCACTCGCTGGCGGTCTTCTCTCCGGTAAGTTCGGCCCGGGCGCGCCGACTGCGGAAGGTTCGCGTCGCGCCGCCTTCGATTTCCCGCCCGTCAACAAGGAACGTGCGTGGCCCTGCGTCGCGGCCATGCGGGAGATCGGCGATGCGCACGGTGTCTCAGTCGCGCGGGTGGCGCTCGCCTGGATCCTCGCCAAACCGCACGTCATGAGCATCATCATCGGAGCGAAGGCCGTCGAACAGCGCGACGACAATCTGGCAGCGACGACTCTGTCGCTGAGTACGGATGAGATGAAGAAGCTCGACGAGGTCAGCGCCCTGCCGGCAGAGTATCCCGGCTGGATGATCGATCGCCAGGGCGGTAACCGTGTGCCGAAGCCGTTTGTGCCAAAGGTCTAGTTCGTCGACAGGCGTTTCGCGAGGGGGCCGCATCCCGCCGTGGCGTTGGTGCTTCCTGCGGGGACTTCACCGCGCCGAGTGCTACCTCCAAATGCGGCCCAAAGATCCCGAACGTTAGACGCGCCCGCGCCAGTAGTTCGGCCGGCGATGCTGATGTCCCACGACCAGAATGAGAACGCCCTCCGGCAGGGCGCGATACACCAGGGAATACGGAAAACGGCGAAGGGGATGAACTCGAAGGCCGCCCCGCATGGGCTTGCCGATTGAGGGAGTCTGTCCGAGAAGGTTTGCCGCCCGCCCGACCTCACTGAGGAAAGCATTGGCCAGCGCCCTGCCCGCTTGCGATTCATAGAAATCCGCCGCTGTAGTGAGCTCGATCTCCACTTCCGGATCAAGCGAATAGCTCACTTGAACCGGGCTCGCAGACGCGCCATAGCCTCGTTGCCCGGCACCGGCACGACCGAGCCGTTGTTGATCGCGGACTCGCGCCTTTGAGCCTCGGTCACCCACGCCTCTTCAATCTCTGGATCGGCATCAAGGCTGGCGATCAGCCGCTCCAACAGCCGAGATCTCTCGGCACTAGAAAGGTTGAGGACTTCCGCCTCGAGGACTTCGATATGAGTGGGCATGAGCGATCTCCAGTGCGCGTCTACGCAGGCCGAAGCTTGCCATAAGCCCCAGCCTTGCCCACAGTCCAGCCAGATCGGGGTCCTTCTCGACGGCGCGAGAGGGTTGCCCGAGCTCTGCCTCAGCTTCGGAGTATTCAAGCCAAGGCCAACCGCGCGGGTTGACGTCCAGACCGGAGGCGTGTCCGCGCAGAACGAATCGCCCACGATCGTGTAGGGCGCAAAGAGGACCTTGCCCGCAGGATTCAAGACGAGCAACTCGTGGGTGGTGGGCGACCAGCGCGGGAAAGAGCCGCCTTCCGTGGAGATCCGCCACGGGCCCTCATACGCGCTGCCGGACTCGTTCGACGCGTACGCAATCCAACGGCCATCGGGCGAAAACATCGAGTAAAGCTCGCTGGCCAGCGTGGCGAGGAAGACTGTCGGCTTGCCCGGCGTCCACCCGCGGGTTGCGTTGCCCTCCATGGGCAGGATCATCAGATCGCATCCGGTGGGCACGACGGTGTTCTGGACGAAGCTCAGGAACTGTCCACTCGGATGCCACGACATGGGGACTTGGGCGACAGGGCTGTCCGTCAGTCTGCTGACCGCACCCGTGCCGTCCGCGTTGAGCGAGTACAAATTCAACACGCCATCAGTCTTGCGATCGGACGCAAACCCGCGAAGCGTTCTGAGTTCGAAGCGGGACCAAAGGGGACGACCTCGATCTGAGCGGCGAGGGCGATCCCGAGAGCAACCTCGCCTCCTCCGCGGTGTCGGGTCAGTCGCCGCCCGCCGGGCCGCAATACCCCAAGGGTAGGCTGCGCGCTGGTCCAGCGGCCTCCGGCCGCTCAAGCTGCACGCGCTCGCGTACGACAAACCGCTCTGCGCGTCGCGTGGCCCAAGGCCAGGCTGCGCGCTCGCCCTCGTCGGCCGAGCAGGACAAGCAGTCCAGCAGGAGCACCGCCAGTGCGCCCGAGCACCTGCTGGGCGCGCAACGCCTCGTAGCCAGTCACGCAAGCCTCGCCGTCCGCCACTGTCTCTTTGGTCACTGCCGTTTTTTTTCCACCCGCGCCAGTGAGCGCTCGATGCTGCGCGGGTGCACCTTTACGCGGAAGTCTTTGCGTAGACGGTCGGCGAGGTCTGAGGAGTTCAGCGAGGGCACGAGCGAGAGTTGCTCGCGGAGGAAGCTTATGGCCTCTGCAGAGAGCTTGTGCGCGCGGCGCGGGCCGCGCTTCTTGGGAAGCAGGCCCGAAAGGCCCTCGCGCTGAAGACTCGCCTGGGCCTGGTAGAAGGAAGGGCGAGAGAAGCCGAAGGCCCTCGCGCTCTTTGCTACGGTCAGGCCATCGGTGCGCACGCGGCGGACCATCTCGTACTTGACCTGGACGAGGTCGCGGCCGTCGAAGAAGTCGGAGGCGGCAAAGAGCGGGTCGGTGACTCTTTCGGGGTGCGCGTTGAGGCACGCTGCCTGTCGGAGGGAATCGACTTTGGGTTCTGGGGCTTTGGACCTGGATCTGGGCATCGGACCTCCGGAGTGCGAGAAGATATGTAAATGGCATTCTGCCGCACATTAGAAGCACTGTCAAGCGATATCTCTTGCTGCCGGCTCGACCGCGACCGTCTCGCTCGCCAAGTAGTGGCACAAACAAAGGCTTAGAAACGAGATGCATGGACGCTGAGGAGCAAGCGCGGTCAGTCCGAGTCAGAGACGCCAGAGCAACATCCGGCATAAAACTGTTTACATCTTTGGCAAAATGGACCTTACACGGCCGCCCTGAATGGAAGTCGCCGATCATCGCCGTCCTCCCGCGATGAGAGCGGTGAGATCGATCAGATCTTGAAGCCGAAATCGTGACCTTCCCGCCGCGACCGCAACGTACGGGTCGGGTGGCGCCAGGCTGGTCCAGCCCACGGGCATCGAAGCTCGGTGGCCCTGTGGGTCGCGATAGAAAACGCGATCCTCACCCCACTGGACGAGGTGGGCGACGACCTCCAGCTCTCGCCCGTTCAGCGGGTGAAAGGGGTGAGTGACCTGAACCGGGCCGGTCAGGTCGCCGGGGCGAGGTGCAGTTGATACCGTGGTCGAAAGTTCGTTTGAGAAGTTCTGCCCATGGCCGATATCCGCTCTTACGCACCTGCTTCTCGGGCTCTTGGCCCAAGGCCAGGCTTCGCGCTCATCGTCGCTCGCCGGGGGCGGAGGCGGCGTCCCCTGAGGGGAGGCTCCGCGCTGATGCGCGAGCGCCATGGACTCGCTGCCGCGAGTAGCGCGCAGCCTGGCCTTGGGGTACCCCCGCGTAGTGGATCGTGTGGAACCGTGGTGGAGGCACGCTGGTTGCGAGCCGGCACAGGAGCGAGCGCGAAGCCTGGCCCTGGGCCACAGTGGATCCATGTCAACGGCGACCGTCCCATCCGCGTAGGCTTTTTTCAAGGTGATGCGCAGCGCGGAGACCGCGGAGGAGGCGAGGTTGCTCTCTGGATCGCCCTCGCCGCTCAGGTCGAGGTCATCTTCCTTGGTCCCAAGGAGGCCACACCGGCCAAGGTGTCTCTCGATCCGCCGGACCGCACGCTCCAGCACATCGCCCACTTCGCTGGTCTTCAGATGTCCAAGGCCCGCAAAGAGCGCGCAGCCTGGCCTCGGGCCACAAGCTCGCTGCCTTTCTCGTGCCAGGCGCCATCGAGGGCGATCGTGTGCAGATGAGGGTTTAAGCGCAGGTCAGATGATGTCCTCTGTACCGCGGTGATAGCCCCGGTCTTCGCACCCATGGCAGGCCGACGCCGGTGTCTCTAACTCGTATCAGAAGTTGCCGACACCCCTCAACCGGGAGCAGTTCGACCTTCATTCCGCCGGTGTGACCGCTCGGAAAGCCGTGTTTCAGGGCGTTTGAGAGCAGTTCGTTGACCAGGAGACCGCAGGGGATCGCCTGCTCCATGCCGACCCTTACGGAGGCCAGATCCAGGTCGAGTCGGATGTGGCCGGGCTGGGCGTTCAGGGCGCGGAAGGATTGAGTGGCCAGTTGTTTGAGGTACGCCCCCAGATCGACCCCGGCAAAGGTACCGGTGCGATAGAGGGTTTCGTGCAGCAGGGCCATGGCCTGGATGCGAGCCTGCATGTCCTTGAGCACGGATTTGGTGGCGGGATGCTTGCTGCGTCCGGTTTCGAGCCGGAGGAGGCGGGTGATGACCTGCAGATTGTTCTTGACCCGATGATGAACTTCCTTGAGTAATGCGCCCTTTTCATGCAGCGACTTGAGCAGGGCCCCGTCTGCCTTCTTGCGTTCACTGACATCGCGGACGATCGCGATGACGTGGGTCAATCTGCCTCTTGGGTCGAGAACGGGTGAAACGGTCAGCTCGTTCCAGAAGGTCGTACCGTCCTTGCGGTAGCTGAGGATCTCTCCGTCGAAGTGCCCTCCCTCCTTGGCGGCCAGGCGGATCCGGCCCACCATCTCAGGATCGGTCATTGGGTCCTTCCAGAAAAGGCGAGGTTTGGCCCGTCACTTCAGCCCCGCCATAGCCTGTGATCAGGGTGAAGGCGTCATTCGCTGAAAGAATACCGAGTTCCGGGCTCATGATAACGACGCCCTGGGAAATGGCTTTAAGTGCCTGGTCGCTCACCCCGAGGGCTTCGTCGGCCTGCCTGCGTTCGGTGATGTCGATTCTGACCCCCAGAACGCGGGTGGCGTGGCTTAAGGCGTCTCGGGTGAGCACTTTTGCGATGGAACTGACCCAACGGTACGACCCGTCCGCATGAAGCACTCGTGCCTCGTACCGGTACGGTATGTCTGAGCTGGCGAGCGCGTCCCGGATCTTGTCCGCCACCATGCCCCGGTCTTCCGGATGAATTTGGTCCAGCCATCGGTCCCGGTCCAGGAATTCGTCCTTTGGATCATGTCCTAACATCGAAAAGTAGGTGGAGTTCGCGTAGAACGTACCGGCCGCGGGGTCCCATTCCCAGACACCAATCGACGCCGTGCTCGTCGCGAGACTGAGTCGCTCTGCGATCTGTCGAGTCTGGACCTCACTTTGAGCGCGTTGCTGCCAGGCACGGTTCAGAAGCAGACCGAGGTAGGCGATAGCCATCGAAGCCAAGGCCCAAATGGCGAGGGAAAGTGCGGCCAGTTGTCGCCAGGGAGCCAGTAGAAGGTCGTACGGGCGACCCACCATCACGACCAACCCAGGCTGAGTCGAGACCCATCGGTATGCGAACTCGCGTTCGACCCCATCGATGCGGCTCTTGCGGCGCGCGCGGCCAGCCGGAGGCGAGGAATCGAACAATGGGTCAGGGAATGTTTGTCCCATGGCGGTTTCGTTGAAGCGGCTCCTGATCAGGAGCCGCCCATCACGGCGAAGTAGCGCCACCGATGCGCCGGCTCCCAGGTCGAGCGCGCGCCAACTCTGGTCAAAAAAGAGGGGCTCCAGAGCAGCGGCCACGACGCCGGCAAATGCCCCGTTCCTTGGTGGCAATGACCGCGAGATGCCGAATCCCCAGGTGCCGGTGGTCCGGCCGAGCACGGGTGCGCCGATATAGAAAGCGTCTTGATGTCCATCACGGTGCGCCTGGAAGTAATCGCGGTCCGCCAATTGGATGCCCATATTCGTCTCTTCCGAACTGAAGATGATTCGGCCGGTGGCGTCCATCACCCACATCGCGCGCATGAAGCCGACGTCCTTGATCGCCTTCCGCAGCACGGCCCTTGCCGATGTTTCATCGAGACCGCCCGCGGCCTCGAGTTGCCCGAGGTCCCGCAATGCCAGTTGCAGAGCTTGATCGGCGCCTTGAAACGTTCGGGAGGTTTGTTCCTCCACGATGTGAGCGACGGATTCGGTCTGTCGTATGCCCGTGTGGACAGCCTGCTTTCTCAGGTAGAAAAGCGTGACCGCGGCCATGGCGCCCGAAAGCAGGATGACGCCTGAGAGCAGCCAGATCAGCTTCGCCTGAATGGGGTTCTGGTCCCGGGCCGTCTGATAGGGCTGGGCGGGCGAGACGTCAGAGTCTGGTGGCATAGCGGTGGCGAGCGGTACGAGCCGGAGTGACACGACCTCCACCTCGGTGGCGATCCTACGTCCGCTCACCGTTCAGGGCCGAGCAGGTGGGCGAAATGCCGATGCGCGTTTCGACGTCCTCGATTCGCTGGCCCAGCAGTCCGTGGTGGAAGTCAGGCTGCGCGCTCTCGGTGCGGCGGCTGACTTTCACCACGGACAGCTAGGCCACGCGGCCCGCCTGACACCACCATTCGAACCTTTCCGGAATACGCGTCTTGAGGAGTACCTGAAGCGTCGGTCTCCGACACCTTCGCGCCAACGCCTCCCGGCTACCTGTCAGGAAACGAACGCTTCCTGTCGGACCCGACGGGCACGCCTTTTGCCCCGGTTCGGCGGAGAGGTGACCTGATGACGACAACCGTCTTGAAGGCATGATCGTACGAGGCCCGGGGGGAGTGCCTTCAGCAACCGCGCCCCATCGACCGGGACACGGATTCTTCAGCCGAACGACCTTCGGCGGCCTGGTGTTCGCCGCCCGGGCGCTCTGCGCCGGGCTGGTCTTCGCGGTAACGAGCCTGCTGCGCTTTCGTGAGGGGTATGAATGGGTCAGCTCGCGGCACGAGATCATCACCCAGGCCGAGGTTCTCCTCCGGCACGTGAAAGATTTACGCTCCATGCGCCGATGCGGCCTAGAGGGTCCCGGGCGTGGAGGGCATGGCCGGAGCGCCCGCCGGCTCGAAGGTCAATTCGAAGACGGCGCCCGGGCCGCTCCCGATTGCGAGCCGTCCTTGAAGCTGTCTCGCGAGGTCTGACACCAACTGAAGCCCAAGCGAGCGACCCCGCTTCTCCTCGAAGTCAGCGGGCAGGCCAACTCCGGTGTCGCTGATGCGCAGACGGATCTGCCGGGTGTCCGCGAGCGTGTGGATCTCAAGTCGAACGGCGCCGTTGCGGCCGTCTGGAAAACCGTGTTTCAGGCTGTTGACTGCCAATTCGTTCATGATCAGGCCGCAGGGAATGGCCTGATCAAGGCTCACGTGGACAGGCGTGAGGTCGAGCTGAAGTTCGACAGAGTGCGGATGGGCAACCGAGGATCGGAGCACGTGGGTGACTACCTGCTGGAGGTAGGCGTCAAGGGCCACCTCGGCAAAGTTGCCCGACCGATACAGGGTTTCGTGCACCAGGGCCATGGAGTGGATTCGGTTCACCATGTCCTCGAGGACACTACGCGTGGCCGGCCCCCCGCTACGGCGCGCCTCCAGCCGGAGAAGGCTTGCGATCACCTGGAGGTTGTTCTTGACCCGATGATGAACCTCCTTGAGCAGCGCCTCCTTTTCCTGCAACGACGACAGTATCGCGGCCTCGGCCGCCTTGCGCTCCGTGATGTCCTGCGACACGCCGATCACGCGCGCCGGACGGCCTTCGGCATCGCGAACCAGAGTCCCCCAGGCCGCCACCCAGCGCACCACGCCATCCGGAAGCAGCACCCGGTGTTCGATGTGACAATCCCCGCCACCGCCCACCAGGGCATCGAACGCCTGCTGGCGGCGTTCCCGGTCCTCTGGGTGGACGTGTTGCAGCCACGCCGAGAGATCGGCCTCGCCGGACCCCTGAACGTGAAGCCGGCGAGGAGCGTCCGACACGCAAACCCTGTTGGTCTTGAGATCCAGATCCCAGGTTTCCATTTGCGTGGCCGCGAAGGCGAGCCGTAACCGCTCCCCGGTCTCACGCAGGTCCAGATCGGCCTGCATCCGACGCTGGTGTTCGTCCACCTCATCCAGCGCGCGACGCACGGCCGACGCCAGACGTTCCGGTCGCTGCTTCAGGAGATAGTCGGTCGCGCCCAGGCGCATACACTCCACGGCCTCTTCCGCGCTTATCGAGCCGGAAAGCACGATCACCGGGGTGAGAGGGTGTTTGGCCCGGGATTGCTTCAGTGCGGCGAGTGCGTCGTAGCCGGGAAGGTTGTAGTCGGCCAGGACGATATCCCAGGGTCTGGAGTCGAGCGCCGTCTCAAAGCTGCCCTGGTCCCTGACCAGAGTGATTTGACAGGCCAGGCCGCTGGCCTCGAGGTGGTCGCGAACGAGCTCCGCGTCGCGCGCGGTGTCTTCCAGATGGAGAATTCGGGTCGGATCTTTCATCGGTGGACTTTGCCTCAGCGTCGCGCTTGCTCACAGCCCGGAGGGGCTCTCCTTGCGCAGAGTGCCCGGCGGCGGCTCGTTGAACACCGCCCAGAATGCGCCAACCTGTTTGATGGCCTCGACGAACGCGGAGAATCTCAGCGGTTTGACCACGTAGGCGTTGACGCCTCCTTGATAGCTGTCGAGCAGATCCTGCTCCTCGGACGAGGATGTCATCACCACCACCGCAATCATCTTGAGAGCGGGGTCGCCTTTGATCTGGCGCAGCACCTCCAGACCGCTCACCCTGGGCATCTTCAGGTCCAGCAGCACCACGGCGGGGTTTCCCCTGGAACGGCCGGCGAACTCGCCGCGCCGGTACAGGTAATCCAGGGCTTCGGCCCCGTCGCGAAGGGACAAGACCTCATGGGCCAGATGGTGTTGTTCCAGCGCGATGAGCGCCATTTCCCTATCGCGGTCGCTGTCGTCCACCAACAAGATCCGGCCCAGATTGTTCATGAGTTTTCTTTCGGTTCGATGGTCACGGAGGCGGTGGGGGACCTTAACGTGAAATAGAAGGCCGCCCCGACGCCGAGCTTACCTTCCGCCCAGGTCCGCCCACCGTGCCGGGTGATGATGCGTCGCACGTTGGCCAGACCAATGCCCGTGCCTTCAAACTCGTCCGCGCGATGCAGGCGCTGGAAGACCCCGAAGAGCTTGCCGGCGTATTGCGGGTCGAAGCCGACGCCGTTGTCGCGCACGAACAGGATCAGCCGCCCGTCTTCCTCGCCCGCACGGCCGATTTCGATTTCCGCCGGGTCGCGCGGACGGGTGTACTTGACGGCGTTGCTGAGCAGGTTAGCGAACACCTGCTTGAGCATCGAGGGATCGCCCACCACTTTGGGCAGGGGCGCGATCTTCCAGACGATGTTGCGGTCGTGCGTGGCCATCTCCAGCTTGCGAACGCTCTCCTGGACCAATCCGTCGAGGAGAACCTCGCTCTCGTGCATCTCGGCGCGGCCCATGCGGGAAAACGAGAGCAGGTCGTCAATGAGTTCACCCATTTCCAGGCTGGCATCGACAATGGTCTTCAAGTAGCGCTGCGACTTGTCCGAAAGCTGGGATTGCGCCTCCTGAGCCAGCAATTCCACATAACCTTGAACATGACGCAACGGCGCGCGAAGGTCGTGGGAAACCGAGGCGGAAAACGCATCGAGTTCCTTGTTGGCCGCTTCCAAACGAGCCGTGCGCTCCAGAACCCGCTGTTCCAACTGGGCGTTGAGCCCGCGAACCTCTTCCTCCGCCCCCTTGCGTTCAAGAACCTCTGCCTCCAATGCGGCCGTCCGCTCTCTCACTCTGGCTTCCAGATCCTCGTTCAATTGTCGCAGTTCGTCCCGCGCCGCGGACAATTCCCGGTTCCTCTGCACCGCCGCTTCGTAGGTGGAGAGCAGGAGGTTGAGGATTTGCAATCGATCGGAGGTGATGAAGAATTTCTGGCCGGCAAAGAAAATCTCCACCCCCATTTGCGAATTCTCGCTGTCGCGCAACCGCCGGTTGGCCAGCATGTAGGCGACACGGGCCAGGAGGTCTTGTTCGTCATAGGGCTTGAATATGAAATTGTCGGCGCCGCATTCCAGCCCCCTCACGACATCAACCGGATCCGTGAGGGAGGTCAGCAGGATCACCGGAATGTTCCTGAGATCTTCATCTTTCTTGAGGCGGCCGCAGAGCTGGTAGCCATCCATCTCAGGCATCACGATGTCGCTGATGACGAGCGCGGGGCGGCGCTCCCGGATGGCCGCGAGGGCTTCCCGGCCATTGCGGGTCATGGAGAGGTGATAGCCACGCCGTTCCAGGATATGTTTCAGTTGCTCGGCTTGGGTGGGGCTGTCCTCGACGATCAGGATGTGCGCGCCGTCCTTCGGATGGTTGTCTTGGGCTTTCATACAGGGGGCCCTTTCGTTCAGAACCGCGGCGCCGCCAAAGCGTCGGCAGACTTTTTCGCTACCAATCCGGCTAATACGGCCGGGATCTTGTCCGGGGCCAGAACATAAGTGGCCGCGCCCAGCCTGATCGCTTCGCCGGGCATGCCGTGGACGACGGAACTTTCCGCGTCCTGCGCAATGGTAACGGCGCCCATCTCGTTCAGGAGTTTGAGTTCCTCGGCGCCATCCCGGCCCATGCCCGTGAGCAACACGCCCACCGCTCCCTTGCCATGGACCGCGGCCACCGAGCGAAAAAGGTAGGAAACGGATGGCCGCAGTCCGTTTTCCGGCTCTTGTTTGCTGAGACCGATCTTGCCGAACCCGTCGAGGCCCAGGTGATGGCCGTCCGGCGCCACGTAGGCGCAGCCCGGCAACAGCGCTTCTCCGTGGACAGCGAGTCGAATCGGAACGCCGCTGGTCTGATTGAGCCACTCAATCAAGCCCGGGAGAAACCCTGCCGCGATATGCTGCACGATGAGCACGGGGATGGGGAAATCCCTGGGCAAGCCCGCGAGGATGGTTTGCAGCACCGGCGGGCCGCCGGTGGACGTGCCAATGGCGATCACTTTGATCACAACCTCTGAAGGTTTCAACTCTGGGGGCGGCGAAACTGCGGCCAACGCGCCCGGTGTCCGCGACCGCGGCCAGCGTTTCACGACCCTGACTTCGGACATCAGTTTGACCGTTTCCACCAGCTTGCCGGCCATGTTCTCGTATTCCTCATGTCCCAGCCCGACTGGCTTCGCGACGAGCGCCACCGCGCCCGCCTCCAGGGCGCGGAAGGTGGTGGCCACCTCGGCCGGGTTGAGGCTCGCGCTGCACACGACGATGGGCACCGGATGGGTTTCCATGATCTTGCGGGTCGCCTCATAGCCATCCATGCCGGGCATGTGGATGTCCATCACGATGACGTCGGGCTTGTTGCGCTTGAGGAATTCCAGCGCCTCCTCGCCGTTGTTGGCGGTCCCAAACACATGCAGTCGGGGATCGGAATTGAGGATATGTACCAGGAGGAGTTGGGCTACCGGGGAGTCTTCCACCACCAGCACGTTCAGTTTGTTCATGGTTATCAGGCCAGCCTCCGAATCGCGTCCAGCAGGTTGCTCTGGTCGAAACTGCTTTTCACGATGTAGGCACTGGCCCCGACATCAATGCCGCGCTCGCGGTCCTCGCGCGAGGCGAGCGCCGTCACCAGGACGACGGGTTTGTTCGCCAGTTTTCGGTCGCCGCGAATATGGGTGATCAGATCAAAGCCGTTCATTCGGGGCATCTCGATATCCGAAACCACCAGATCAAAGTCATTCGTACGCAGTTCCGTCAGCGCCTCTACGCCGTCGACCGTGGTTTTAACCTCGTGGCCGGCGGATTCCAAAATGTGCTTCAACAACATTCGGGAGGTGATGGAATCTTCAACCACCAGTATTCTCTTTCGTTCACCTTCCGTTTTGGCTTCAGTCACACCCGGCCCGGCCGCGGGGGGAGCGAGGCTGGTTTTCCGGGCGGACTTCATCAGATCGGTCACGTTGAGAATCGGCACAACCTTGCCCGATCCCAGAATGGTCGCGCCCGAAATATTGCGCACGCGGGAAAGCGGTTTGGCCAGGTTCTTGACCAGCACTTCTTCCTCATGCAGCACTTCATCCACGGCAAAGGCGATCCGCTCGTCGCCGGCGCCCACCACGACCACCGGAAGAAGATCCGAAGTATGGGCTTTCCTGGGCACGCGGGGCAGTTCCAACACCCCCGCAAGCCGCGCCAGCGAGACGGCGCGTCCGTTCAGCACGATCGTTTCGCGGTTCTCCACGGTTTTGATCCCGGCCGCCTCAATCCTCGCCACCCGTTCCACGCTGGCGAGGGGAATGACAAAAGTCCGGTCCGCCGCCCGCACCAGAATCCCGCGGAACGTGGCCAGCGTCACCGGCAGAACGATCCGGAACGTGGCGCCCGCGTGAGGGTTGGTTTCCACGGAAACCCGGCCTCCCAGTTTCTCGGTTTTGTCCCGGACAATCACCAGCCCCAGTCCCCGGCCGGAAATCTCGGTGATGATGGGACTGGTGGAAACATCGGACTGGAAAATGAGGGCGAGCGCCTCCCGTTCGTCGAGCTGGCCCGCGGCGGCGGCCGAAATAACGCCATGCTTCACCGCCGATTCCTTCACCTTCACAAGATCAATGCCGGCCCCGTCATCGGCGACGAGGATTTCCACCTTATTGCCGTTGACCCGTGCCACCGCGAGGGTGATGGTCGCGCGCGGCGTCTTTTTTTGCCGGGCCCGGAGTTCCGGCTTTTCGATCCCGTGATCAAGACAGTTCCGCACAAGGTGAACCAGCGGATCCTTCATTTCTTCCAGGAGGCGTTTGTCCATTTCCACTTCACTGCCGCGAATGACCAGATCCACCTCCTTGCCCTGCTCGCGGCTGATCTCGCGCACGAGTTTGGGGAAGAGATCCAACAACGTGGAGAACGGAAGCATCAGAAGCTGCTTGGAATCGGCGAGGAGATCTTCCACCCGCCTGCCGATGGCATGTTGATCCTGCGCGGCGGCCTTGCCGATCGCCTGGAGTTTGCCTTCCAGTGACTTGAGATGACCACAATTCCAGTCGAGGAACTCCAGCATTTCCGCCATGCCGGGGACATTCCGCAAGCCCCTGACCTGGGGTTGTATCCCGGCCCATTCTTTCTTCCAGCGCTCGAAGACACCCTGGAGGTTCCGCAAGTCGGCGGCGCGCTGGGCCGTCGTCAGCTTCACCGCCAGCATTTCTTCCGCTTCCAGCAAGAGCTTGTCCAGCTTGGCCGTAGACATTCTCACGGTCTGCGCCCAGGCGGGCTTTTCGGAGGGAACGTCGCCCGAAGGCGGAGCGGCCATTTCCGGCCGCCCATCCGTTTTCCCTGAGAGGTGAGCTTTCTCAACCCGCTTACCCCGACTTTCACGGGCGGGCGCGGCTCTGGGCGGCCCGCATCTTCCCAGGTCATCAAGCTCTCGGGTCACGGCCAGAAGCCGCGTTGCGTCCACCGGGGCCTGCTCGCCGCTGGCCGCGGAGGTCACCGTGCCGATCAGGTCCAAGGTGCGATGCAGAGTGTCATAGTTTTCGGGCGCTGGCTTGATGCTCTCTCGCTTCCAGGCCGCAAAAACGCTCTCCAGCAACTGGCAAATGGATTCAACGTCCGTGAGGTTGACCGCCCGCGCAGCCCCTTTCAAACTGTGGGCGTGCCGGAAAATGACTCCGATCTGTTCCCTCTGTTTTTCCCCCGGCGATGTTTTCTCCAATTCCAGCAGGCCCGACGACATCGCCTGAAGATGCTCCTCGGCTTCGACCTTAAAGGTCGCGCGGAGTCTTTTCAGAAAATCGTCTTCCTGTTTGCTCATGGCTGTGATGGTTTTGTCAAACTTCGTAGCGTTCGACCAGTTGTTTGAGTTTCTGGCCCAAGTCCTTCAAGTTGCGGGCCGCCGCCTCCAGTTGCTTGGCGCTGTCCACATTCTGCGTGCTTGCCTGTCTGATGCTCTCCATCGCGGAAGCCACCTGATCCACGCCGACCAGTTGCTGCTGGCTTGAGGCCGCAATCTGCACCGCCGCCTGCGCCGCTTCCGCGACACCGCCAGCCAGCGCTTGAATCGATTGCCCCGCTTGCGCTGACTGCTTGACGCCGGCCTCCACGGCCTTGCTGCCCTGGTCGGTCGCCATCACCGCCGCGCCGGTCGCCTTCTGGATGTCGGCCAAAATCGTCCGCACTTGCGCGGTGGCCTGCTTCGATTGCGCGGCCAGGCTTTTCACTTCCAGCGCGACGACCGCGAAACCCTTGCCATGCTCGCCCGCCTTCGCCGCCTCGATGGCCGCGTTGACGGCGAGCAGATTCGACTGCGCCGCGAGGTCCTCGACCGTCGCCACGACCTGCCCGATGGCCTGGCTCTGCTCGCTCAGGCGAATCATACTCTCGGCAATCGCCTCCATCTGCTGCCGGATGCGATTCATGCCCTCGGCCGTCTCCTCGGTGGCTTTCCTGCCGTCTTGGGAAATGTGGAACGCCCGCTGTGCGCTTTCCGAAACTTCCTTGGTCTTTTGATTGGAGAGGTGCGCCGTGTGTTTGACCTCGGCCACGACTACGGTCGTCTCCGTCACCGTCGTGTCGGTTTCCGCAGCAAGGGAGCTGAGTTGCGTCGTGGAGGCCAGGATGCTTCCCGCGGAAGAGCCCAGCACGTTGATGCCTGTCCGAATCTCCGACAGGACTTTGGCAAGGTCCGCCGTTCGTTTCGCCACCCGCTCTTCCAGTTCGTCGTTCGCCTGGCGCAGCCCCTCCTGGGCGAGATTGCGCTCGATTTCTTTGTGATCGAGGGAGGTGGCATTGGTCCAAACGGTGACCGTGAAGACGATGATCACTAGCACCACGATGAGGGTGAATGCCAGCGGCGCGTCGTAAACGCCCGCGCGTTGCCCGCTCAGGACCAGCCAACCCAGCCCGAGCGGGATGCCAATGATGACAATCAGCATGCGTCGCACCATCTGACCGCCGGCACCGGCGCTCGTCACGCGGGCCATCAGCCCGCATTCTGGCCGCGCGCACAGGATTCCGGTGGCAAGCACCAGGAACGTCGCCGCCGTGTGCAGCGCGATGGCAATGTAGTTGGAGAGCCGGTAGAGCTGCTCCACGCCATAAAGATAGCCGGTAAGCGCCAGCATGGCGACGAGGGCTGCGACCAGCGCCGCGAACTGGGCGGGCCGATACCCCCCGCGAGTTTTTACATCCAGCACCAGCAACGCCAGACCGACGGCGATAAAATTGAAGGCGGTGGTCGGCGCCATTCGATTGGGCGGAGCCGTTCCCGCTGCGCCGAGCTTGTCCCGAAACAGCTGTTGGTCGATTTCGATACCCCAGCCGAAAAGTATTCCGCCCAGCTTCAGCGCGCCCACCAGAGCAACCGCCACTGCCAATGCCTGCGCTACCTGCCACTTCCAGCGATCTGACCGTTCCGACCGCATTAGCCGCAGGGAGACACCGGCAAGCACAAAAGCGACCGCCGTGGCAGGATTCATCGCCACCAGCCCGGGATGGATTCGCTTCAATGTTTCGATGTCGAAAATCCAGCCAACGAGCACGGCGCAGCCCACCAGGATGGCGATTGCACTTGCCGCTTGTGCGAAGGACTTGAGCGAAGCACCGAGCCGGGCATTGGGTTGAGGGTTCATGCTTTCATCTCCGAGGAACCGACTGCTACACCTTGTAGCGGGTGACCAGTTGCCTGAGCTTTTCGCCCAGCTCCTTCAGGTTGCGCGCCGCGCTCTCCAGTTGCTTGGCGCTGTCCACATTCTGCGTGCTTGCCTGCCTGATGCTTTCCATCGCGGAAGCCACCTGATCCACGCCGACCAGTTGCTGCTGGCTTGAGGCCGCAATCTGCACCGCCGCCTGCGCCGCTTCCGCCACGCTGCCGGCCAGTGTCTGAATGGATTGCCCGGCCTGCGACGCTTGCTTCACGCCCGCCTCGACGGCCTTGCTGCCCTGTTCCGTCGCCATCACCGCCGCGCTGGTCGCCTTCTGAATGTCCGTCAGGATCGTCCGCACCTGCGCCGTGGCTTGTTTGGATTGCTCGGCCAGGCTCTTGACCTCCTGCGCGACCACCGCAAAGCCTTTGCCTTGTTCGCCCGCCTTGGCTGCTTCGATGGCCGCGTTGACGGCCAGAAGGTTTGAATGCGCCGCAAGGTCTTCGACCGTCGCCACAATCTGCCCGATGGCCTGGCTCTGCTCGCTCAGGCGCACCATGCTCTCGGCGATGGCTTCCATCTGCTGCCGGATGCGATTCATTCCCTCCGCTGTTTCCTCCGTGGACTTTTTCCCACTCTGCGAGATTTGCGCGACCCTCTGGGCGGTCTCGGAAACCGTCTTGGCTTTCTGGCTGGAGACTTGAGCTGTCTGCCGCACTTCTTCGACCGTGGTCGTGGTCTCGCTTACGGCGGTGGCCGTCTCGGTGGCGCTGGCGGCGAATTGGGTCGTGGAGGTCGAGATTTCAGTGGCCGATGTGCCCAGCACATTGACGCCCTCCGTGAGATCGGCGGTCAGCCGTTGAAGATTCTCCACCATGGACGCAAAGGCGTTTCCCAGGACATCTTTGTCCGATTGCGGTTGCACTTTGACCCGCAGGTCGCCGGCAGCAATTCTGCCGGCCACTCCAGCCATGCCTTTCAGCGAGTCAGTCATCCGGGCGAACGCCTGCGCCAGGATGCCGACTTCGTCCTGACGGTTGCTCATGGAAATAATGCCGCTGAGATCACCGGCCGCGATGCGCTCGGCGATCGCGGAGATTTCCCTGAGCGGAACGGCGATGATTCGGCTGAGGAACACGACCAACGCCACCGAGATCAGTATGGCCAATAGTCCAACCACTGAAAAGGTGAGCAGGGCCTGATCGGTCTGCTGTCTGGCCTTTAGCTGGGCCTCTTCGGCGAGCTTTCCGCCGAAGTCTCGGACTTTGATGTGGTTCTCATTCTGAATGCCCAGGGCCAGTGTGCGCGCCTCGTCGAGCTTGCCCTCCAGAATCAGCGGGATGATCTGCGTGTCGCGCATTTGCTTGAAAGCGGTTCGGGTGGAGGACAATTCCTCCATTCTGGCGAGCTGCTGCGGGTCGGCGCGACTAAGGTCGCTGACTCGCTTCACGAGATCGTCGTTTTCTCTTGATTGGTCGCGGATCTTCTGCTGCAGCGACTCCTGGGCGGCGCGATTGGTTATAACCATCATCGTGAGCACGGAGGCTCGCTGCTCATTTATGTTGCCCTCGATGGCCGTCAGGGCCTGCGCGACCGCGGAGCTGCGCTCGACCGCTTTGATTCCCTGATAGGCGGTCACGATCACGATCGCCAGGCAGAAAACAATCAAAGCGAAAGCCAGCAGGAGCTTGCTTCCGGTTTTGAGATTGATAAACCATTTCATGCGTTGGTCCCTTTCTGCCTCTTCATTCGTTATTCGTTCGCTTACGTTCCCACCTCTTCATGGACCATGATTCTCGGGTCAGCCAGAATCCGGGCAATGTCGAGAATCACCAACCGCTCCGCGGTCACGCCCTTGAGATACTCCTCACGAACGCCGGTGAGCGTGGGCAGGGAGGCTTGAATAGCGTCGAGTGGAATCGAGCGCACGCCGGCAACGGTGTCGGCCAGAATGCCTAGTTCCATTTCCGCGGTGTGAACGAGAATCATCTTGTGCGCGTCGATCATGCCCTCTTCCGGCAGGTCAAAGAATTTCTTGATGTCAATGACCGCCAGAATGCGCCCGCGCACGTTGACGATGCCGGCCACAAAAGGCGGCGTGCCAGGCAGTGGCGTCAGGTCTTCCAGCGGATCGACTTCCTGCACGTAGGCCGCCTCGATCGCATATCGCTCGTGAGCCAGTCCAAACTCGATGACTTTGAGAGACGTGGTGGTGTCCTGAAGGCGCTCTGGTTCGCGGGCGAGTGAGCGAGCCCTGGTCCGAAGAATGTTGGATTTGTCGTTCTGCGTTTCGAGTTTCGCGTTCATGCCCGGGCTCCCCCTTCCGCATCCCTCAAGGCGCCGATGATTTCCACAAGTCTGCCGGCGGTGATGCCTTCTGATTCAGGCAGAACTTCGTCCTGCGGACGTCCGCGGGTGAGCGCGAGCGCGTTCTCAAAGTGTTTGGCCGCTTCCCGGAACTTCCCCTCGCCGCGGGCGAGGTTGCCGAGCGCGAAATGGGCCAGCACGAAATCCGGATCCAGATACAGCGCCCGTTTGAACGAGTGGACCGCCTCAACCAGCCCGCCCTGTTCGTGCAGGACGCTGGCCCGCAGATAGTGCGCAACCGGGCTTAACTTGTCAGCGGCGATGGCTTTGTCGCACCAGCCGAGCGCCTCGGCGAGGTTGCCTTGATTGGCCAGGGTGCGCGCCAGGAGAATCGTTGCCCGTGGTTCAGGCGCCTGAGAGGAAAGCAACGCGTCGAGTGTCTCCGCCGTTTCGGCATAGCGGCCCTGCTCATAGAGCGCGAGGGCTTGGTCGTAGGCAGGGAGGGGCGCCTCTGGCAACTCCTGAACCCGCGCCACCGTCGGGATCGTCTCGGAAAAAAGTTCCGCTGGCGGCTGAAGAAACGCGGATATCGCTTCCTCCAGCCGTGGGGTGCGCATTTCCATCGGCCTGGTCCGAGTGCTGTCTTTCCTGTAGAGAATGGCTCCGTCGAAATTCACTGGCACGAGCTGGGGGAACAGGGCGTGCGAGGTTTCACTGGGGCTGACCACCAGCCACCCGCCTTCCGTTAGGCAATGGTGAAACTTCTCTATGACTGTTTTCACCTGTTCCGGCGAAAAATAAATCAGCACGTTGCGACAGAAAATGATGTCCATCGCGTTCGTGTCGTTGAGCAGCGACGGATAAACATCCTCCGCCAGGTTGAGGTAGGAGAAAGTCACCATCCGTGTGATTTCGGGAAGAATCTTCCAGCCTCCGGCGTCAGCTTTTTCGAAATGTCGCTCCTTGAGCCAGGCCGGCGCGTTCCGAAACGACCACTCGCTGAACACGCCCCTGGACGCCTTGTGCAGGAAGCGCGGGTTGATGTCGCTGCCCAGGATCGTCGTGTGCCAATCGGCGAAGTCGGGGAGGGCTTTCCGGAGCGAAATGGCCATGGAATACGGCTCCTCGCCCGAACAACAGGCAGCACTCCACAGACGCAGACGCTGTTCGCCGCCCCGGCGCGACCGCGTCAATTCCGGGAGAATATGCTCCTCGAGAATTTCGAATGTTCTCTGCTCGCGAAAGAAATACGTCTCTCCGACGGTAAGGTTGCTGGCCAAAATCTCGATCTGACTCCTGGTCAGGGGCGCGGACATCAGCCACTCGATACAGTCCGCGACCTGCTCGAATCCAAACTCGCGGGCAGCCGAGGAAATGCCTCGCTGCAGATCCGACGCTCGCTCCGGTGGACAGTGCAAGCCCATCTGACCGGCCACAAACTGGCTGAACCGGGAAAAGAGCAGGTCCGGAGGCAGGGCGATTATGGCGAGGGTTCTCCCGGCTTCATCGCCTCCTCCAGCACATGCTCTTCCTCGAGGGACAGAAACCGGTCGAGGTCGTGAATGAGAATCATCCCCTCCGGGAGCTTCAAAACGCCCTCGACATGCTCCAGTCCCGGCAGAATTGTCTCCGAAGCCACTACCTGCGCGTCGGTGCAGGGCACGACATGGCTGACCGTATCCACTATCAATGCGACCGTCCGCCGCGCGGTGCGGGCAATGACGATATGGTCGCTCGGATCGATCTCCCGTTCCGGCAGACGGAAGCGTCTCCGCATATTGACGACGGGAATAATCCGTCCCTGCGCGTTGATCACGCCGAGCACGATCTCCGGCGCTTTCGGTAACGAGGTGATCTCAACCGCACGGACCACGCGTTCCACCACGGGGAGGCGTACCGCGTAACGCTGTTCCTCGATGGTGAATACCATGAGTTGATCGGTCACATCCACGGTGCGGTCGAGTTGTGTCGCGGGCATGCTGTTATCACTCTTGTTGGCCCCTTGCGGTCCCGTTGGGACCACGTCGGGTTGGCCGGGCGCGCCCGCTGAACTCGCTTCGGAGAGAAAGTTCGTCGAGCGCCTCGACCCCGTCACGTTAACGGTAGCACCGTTTCCCGAAGTGGCGCCCCGGCAAGCGCACACGAAAAGCGATAACGACGCTTCGACTCCCGGCCGATACGCTCACCCGCTGGAAAGCGACAGGCCCGGGGTGGGAGACCCGCATGGCCGCGGTCCTGACCAAGCGCGCGCCTCAGGGCCGCGTAGCAGTCTGTGGTGAAAGTCGGGCGCATCGCTCGTCCCCCAAGGGGACGGGCAGACTTTCACCATGGACTGCCAGGCGAAGCGATCGACGTTCCGTCATCGCGAGGAGGTCGTCAATGCGCCCGAGCGCGAAGCCTGGCCTTGGGCCAGCGCGAAGCCTGCCCTCGGGGTACGAAGCGATCTCTCGAGAGATTGCTTCACTCGACGAGAACGACGTGTCGTTCGCAATGACGGTCATGTGGTTGCCGTCATCGCGAGGAGGCCAGGCTGCGCGCTCTCGGTGCGACGGCAGACTTTCACCACGAACTGCTAGGCGAAGCGATCTCCATGATTGTCCTTGAAACCGACCGCCTGGTTCTGCGGCGCCTCACCCTCAATGACGCCCCCTTCATTCTCGAACTTCTAAACGAGCCTTCATTCCTGAGGTTCATTGGAGACCGGAAGGTGAGGTCCCTACAGGATGCTCGCCAATACCTTCTTAAGGGCCCGATCGCCAGTTACGAGCGTTTCGGATTTGGTCTGTACCTGGCCTTCGTGAAGGAAACCGGCGATCCGATCGGCATAGCCGGGCTGTTGAAGCGCGATGGGCTCCCCGACGTCGACGTTGGTTTCGCTTTTCTCCCGATGCACTGGAGGAGGGGTTATGCGGCCGAAGCCGCCCGTGAATTGCTGACCTACGGCCGTGCGGCTTTCGGTTTGAAGCGAATCGTAGCCATCACGTCTCCCGACAACGTGGCCTCCATCAAAGTTCTCGAGAGGGTCGGGCTCAAGTTCGAAACCATGATCCGCCTTCAAGACGAGGGCCCCGAAACCAGCCTCTATGCGGTCGAGTTACTCAAGTAATCTCCAACCCATGGAGCGCTCATGATCCTTCAGGAAGACCCAAGTACCGACCTCGAGACGAAGACGGGGCCGATGAGGACCTACGTGTACCGTCCCGTGGCGCCCGGGCGTTATCCCGGCCTCATCCTCTTTTCCGAGATCTTCCAGCGCACCGCCCCGATCAGACGCACGGCCGCACTTCTCGCGGGTCACGGCTTCGTGGTCGCGGTGCCGGAGATCTTTCATGAACTGGAAGCCCCGGGCTGCGAGATTGCGTACGACACCGCGGGCGCCGACCAGGGAAATGCCGACAAGATCGGGAAGCCGGTGTCCGCGTATGACGACGACGCCCGTGCGGTGATCCGTTTTCTCATCGCCCATCCCGCCTGCACCGGGAAGCTCGGCGCCATCGGCATCTGCGTTGGCGGACATCTGTCGTTTCGGGCGTCGATGAATCCGGAGATCCTGGCGGGTGTTTGTTTCTATGCGACCGATATTCACAAGGGCAGTCTGGGGAAGGGCGGCGATGACACCCTTGCGCGAATGAGCCAGCAGAAAGCCGAGATGCTCATGATCTGGGGGCGTCAGGATCCTCATGTTCCGGCGGAGGGTCGGGCTCTGGTTCAGAAGGCGATGATCGAGGCCCAGGTGTTCTTCACCTGGCACGAGTTCAACGGAGCGCACGCGTTCTTGAGGGACGAAGGACCCCGTTACGACCCTGCGCTGGCACTCATGTGTTATCGGCTCGCCATCGACCTCTTCAAGCGAAAGTTGACGGAGGGGGATCTGCCCAGAGCTGCCTCCGCCGGGGCCGAAACGAAGCACTGAGAATCGGGCTCATTTCAGGCAGCTTCCGTCTTTGCGAGGGACACGTCCTCTTCCTTGGACTGAAGCAATCTCGGAATCTCGAAGGTGGAGAGATTGCTTCACTCCCCGAGGGAACGACGCGTCGTTCGCAATGACGGCTGACTTTCACCACGGACTTCTAGGGCTCATTTCAGGCACCTTCCGTCTTTGCGAGGGACACGTCCTCTTCCTTGGACTGAAGCAATCTCGGAATCTCGAAGGTGGAGAGATTGCTTCACTCCCCGAGGAACGACGCGTCGTTCGCAATGACGGCTGACTTTCACCACGGACTTCTAGGGATTCGGTGGAGCCTTGCCCTCTTCGGCGATGAACCGGTTGATGCGCAGTTCGAGTTGGGGAAGAGTGACCGAACCGAGTGACAGGACCGTGTCGTGGAAGGCACGGAGGTCGAACTTCGAGCCGAGCGCTTCTTCGGCCTGCGCGCGGGACTTCTCGATCTGCATCTGGCCGAGGTAATAGGAGAGCCCCTGACCAGGCCATGCGATGTAGCGGTCGATCTCGGTCGTGACCTCATGTTCGGCGAGTGCGGTGTGGTCGCGCAGATAGGAAAGGGCCTGATCCCGCGTCCATCCCTTCGAGTGGAGCCCGGTGTCAACCACCAGTCGGGCGGCGCGCCACATCTGGTAGGTCAACATGCCGAAATGTTCGTAGGGCGTCTCATAGATGCCCATGGGCACGCCCAGCTTCTCCGTGTAAAGCGCCCAGCCTTCACCAAAGGCCGAGATGTACACCCGCTGGCGGAACTCGGGTTGCTCCTTGTGCTCCGCGGCGAGCGACATCTGCATCGCGTGTCCCGGCGCCGACTCATGAAGGGTCAGGGCCGGAAGGTTGTAGAGGGCACGAGCGGGGAGGTTGTAGGTGTTGACGAGGTAAACGCCGGGTCCGCCGCGACCGGAAGTGTAGAACGGAGCGATGTCGTCGGGGACGGGGATGATGGTGAAGCGGGCCCGCGGCAGGTGGCTGAACATCTCGGAGAGTTTGCCGTCCACCCGTTTCGAGATCCAGGCCGCGCGCATCAGCAGTTCTTCCTTGCTCTTCGCGTAGAACTGAGGATCGCTGCGCAGGAACTTCAGGAAGGCAGGGAAGTCGCCCTTGAAGTCTGTCTTCTTCATGGTCGCAACCATCTCCTCGTGGATCTTCGCCACTTCCTCGAGGCCAATCTTGTGAATGGCGTCGGGAGTCAGGTCGAGGGTGGTGAACTCGCGGATCTTGGACTGGTAGTAGGCCTTGCCATCCGGGAACGACTCGGCGTCGAGCTCTTTGCGGGCTTTTTTCGTGTATTCGTTGCGGATGAAATTCAAGAGGTCGGTGTAGGCGGGCAGGACCGACTCGGAAATGACCTTGAGGGCGGCGGTTCGCAGTTCCGCCCGTTCGGCGTCGCTGAACTTTGAAGGCATCTTGTTGAACGGGGCGTAGAACGGATTCTTCTCCGGCTCGCGTGAGTCCGCCACCGCAGCGATGGACGCGTCACGCCCGGTCAGAGTCACCCGGGGCACCGAGAAGCCGCGCGACAGTCCCGCGCGCATGTTGACCGTCTGCTCGGAAAAGTACCTCGGGATATCCGCGAGCAGGCGCAGATAACCCCGGTAGTCTCCGAGGTTCCTGAGTGGTCTTTGAGCCGCACCCGTGACCTCGGCCCAGAATGACGAATCGGAGTTGAAGGGCTTCTCATGGTCCTTGAAACGCGCGCTGGCGTCGAGCGCCTCCACCTGGGCGCGGGCCCTTGCCCACGCGACCCATCCGACCCTGGTCTTCATGGACATCACGATCCAGGGACCGATCGACGGGATCGAAACCGCGAAGCGCCTGTCAAGCCAGATGGATGTGCCGATCGTCTTTTTAACCGCCCACTCGGACACCGGAACCATCCGGAGAGCCAAGGAGGCTCGTCCGTATGGTTATCTGGTCAAGCCGTTTGAAGAGCGCGAACTCACCGCCACTATCGAGATGGCGATATATCGCCATAAAACCGAGGCCGAGGCTCGGCTCCTCCAACAGGCGATTGCCAGCGCGCATACCGGCCTTGTGGTGGCGGACGCCCGCTCCCCTCGTCTCGATATCACCCTGTGTAACCCCGCCTTCGAGCGGATCACGGGATACCCGGCGAAGGAAATTGTCGGTCAGAGTCCATGGTTTCTTGAAGGGAGCGTAGGTGAAACAAGCGCGATTTGCCGATTTGCCAACCAGTCCGCGCGCCCGCGTCGGTCCCTGGCGCGCGATCGGCTCGCTCCTGGCCGCCCGTAGGCACCTTGGCGACGCTCGCCTCAGAGGCGTCCGGCGCGCCAAACCGTCGTGGCGCGCAAGCACCGCCGCCCCGCGGTGCACCCCGCGTTTTTGCCTCCGCTGCTACGCTGCCTCGTCCCCCTTCGGGGAGGCTTCGCGCTCGCCCTTGTTGCCGTCGTCCCCGCCATAGCCATCGTCGCCGAGCGCCTGCCGGCGGAGCACGCGGCTCTTCCAATACGGCGGGCCGCGACCAGGGGAGCGGCTCGGCACCTCGATGAGCTCGCCCGCCGCGGCCAGGTAGCGGGCGATACTCGCGGGGTTCTTCACCACGGCGAGGAGCTTCATCCGCCCCTGGCAACTGCGGCAAACTAGAACGTCCAACCCAAATGTTCGTTTCAAAAGTTCTGCCCATGGCCGGTATCCGCTCTTACGCACCCTTTTCTCGGGCTCTTCGCTCGCCGCGTCCGGGGGCGACAGCGGCTTGATGCGCGAGCGCCATGGACTCGCCGCGGCGAGTACCCCTGCGTAGTGGATTGTGTGAAAGCGTGGTGGAGGCACGCTGGTTGCGAGCCGGCACAGGAGCGACAGTGGATCCATGTCAACGGCGACCGTGCCGTCGGCATAGGCCTTCTTCAGCGTGATACGGACGAGGCCATCGGGTTGCTGCTCCACTCGCTCTTGGGCAATCGGCGGACGAAGCACATAGCGCAGCAGCGCCTCACGACCCTCGGCGTCGAGCCCACCCGCGCGGGTCGCCGCATGCAGGGTGAACCCATCAAGCGACGCGCAAAGCGGTTTGTCGAAGGACAGTGCGCGTAGTCTGAGCGGCCGAAGGCCACTGGACCACTGCGGCCCGGCGGGCGGCGACTGGCCCGACACCGCGGAGGAGGCGAGGTTGCTCTCGGGATCGCCCTCGCCGCTCAAGTCAAGGTCATCGTCCTTGCTTCCAAGAAGGCCGCACCGGCTAAGGTGCCGCTCGATCCGCCGGACCGCGCGCTCCAGCACATCGCCCACTTCGCTGGTCTTCAGATGCCCAAGGCCAACGAAGGCAAGCTCACTGCCCTGCTCGTGCCACGCGCCATCGAGAGCGATCGTGTGAAGGTGCGGATTTAACCGCATGTCGGATGACGTCCTCTGTACCGAGGTGATAGCACCGGTCTTTGCTCCCGGGGCGCCCTCCCGTGCCGCTCGGCGGACATAAAACGCCTGCACCGTATCCACGAAAATTTGGGTGAGCCGGCCCAGCAACTCACCGTCTTGGGCCAACCTCGGCCTCCACGAGAACGGGAAGGTCAGCACCCACTGACGCAGTGCGGTTGAAGGCGGCAGCACGCGCTCGATCAGGTTCGCGGCTGTGGCACACATGCGCCGGCCCATGCACGACGGGCAAAACCCGCGCCCCTTGCAACTGAAAGCCACCAGTCGGGTTTCGCTGCACCCGCGGCATTTCAGCCGGGCGAAGCCACGGCATAGAAGCCCGCAATCGAGGTAGGCGAGAAGCTCCTGTCGCGCGTGTTTCGGGATCCGCACCGCAAGGCCCCCATCGTCAATCGCGCCGAACAACGTCTCGAGGTTGTCTCGTACTACCTCGTAGAGCGCTGTGGTGCCCCAAGGGCAGGCTTCGCGCTCTCGGGTCGATGGCGCCGGTAGACGCCGGGTGCGGCGCCGGTCTTGGGCGGCGTGGTGGCAGCCAGCGTGCCATGCCACGATGCCGGCTGGCGGGCGAGCCCTGCTTGCACTACCGGCACTCACTT
>Ga0163152_10002294_pt1 | contig 27630 bp, 43 predicted proteins | sample OliLakLV19MP8IB2_FD_148635 | JGI IMG/M metagenome (GOLD analysis project Ga0163152, IMG submission 148635) | Freshwater microbial mat bacterial communities from Lake Vanda, McMurdo Dry Valleys, Antarctica - Oligotrophic Lake LV.19.MP8.IB-2 | ecosystem: Environmental > Aquatic > Freshwater >...
TTTCTTCATTGTTCATGTCATCGTTAAGAACAATTAAATAAGAAGTTAGGACAGGACAAGCACATTGAGGTTTATCAGAATGAGGCTCATTGTTAAAATATGCCACTGCTTCCATGACACACATGCCGTCATCGCTTGTTTTATGACTTCCCTTTGTTAACACCAAATTTTCAATATTCATTTTTTCTCCTTAAATATAAAGACTAACATAACATTCTGTTTTGACAATACTATACTAATGCATAGCATATGCCACGCGTATTTACATATAGACGTTATTAAGTCGCATAACGTGCGAGATGACATAAATTGTCACATAAAATTTAAAACACCTATGATATTAGGTGTCTAACTTTTAGATACCTAATCCCAAAATTGTCACATTAAAATTCGAATACAGTCATAGCAATGCCACCTGTGACAGCTCCTACCCAGCCCGACGTTATCCCATTTCTTGATACATACTTATCTATAAACATTTCTTTACCCGCGCTCAGTATCATAGCAAGCGCGACGGACGAAAGAATAGCAGACACCGGCTTTACACCGAGTTTTTTAAGTGTCAACGTGCTTAGTGTTACTATCGTTATACCTGCAAAAAAATGGGCGGTCTGACTTGTGTCATCTAAGATAGTAAATCTCTCACAACTAGGAATATGTGAAAAATCTCTATCTACGCATTCAGCATAAGCATAAGACGGCATAAGCAACATTAAAAATAAAATAAAATTAATTTTCATATATTTATTTCCCTTTAAATTAAAGCATCATTCCAAGCGCAAACAAAAACATTCCACCAAAAAATAAACTACCGTAAATAAAATTCTCAAAGGTCATCATAGGATATACTCCAAGTTATTTAGGACCAATCGCGGGCATGACGATATGCACTAAACCACATAATTTTTCGGCTTCGGATACATCCAATTTCATATGCTTATAGGTACTGTAGTTATAGCAGGAGTCACCGTATACATCAGAGTCAAGGCATGTTGTGGGAATATCAGGACAAGTTACAGCAGGAATAGTCTGACTACAACCCGTCAATAGTAAACAAATTGTTAAGTATTTCATTACTTCCTCATAATGCTAATAGTTGTATTGAATAGTCCACTAGTTGCACTCGGGTAACTCGAAACTACCATTACCCATATATTTTTAAATATAAAGAAGCTATTAGCTTGATATTGAACTTTACTATTAATTCTATATTCAAATCTCATAGATACCTCTTGAATACTAAGATAGCAAACTATAGCATGTCAAGCTATACAATAAGCCAACGATTATAAATTCTCATTTTCAATTCCTCTATTTTTTCAAGTTTAGTTATGTCATTAAATTTAATCATAATATCCTCAATTAAATCAGGAAAATACTGCATATTAGTAGTATCATTCCAAGGCAAAATAAACCATTGATTCTAATGCATCGTTCATGTTAATTTCAATCTTCATACAATAGTATATTGCATTCTCAATGCCAACGCCTACTGCTATTAAATCATAGCAGGCACTAATAGTGACAAATATTGTCATTATCTTATGACGTAAATTGTCACATTGTATATTCCTTAGTCTGTCATTGTAGACAAGCTTTTGAGAGTCATTCTTAGAGTGGTTCCTTGGAGCAACGAGACCATCGCAAGCGAGCACCAGACAACGTGCTATTAAGTGTTAAATGGTAATAAACACAAATAATAACAAATATTATCATTATCCTATGACCTAAATTATATTAGGATATTCCTTAGTCGGCAATTGTTACAAGCTCCTGAGAGTCAATGAGAAAATTATATTAGAATATAATTTACATTAAGTGTCAAATGATAAGGAATTTTTTAAATAATATATTTAGACAGTCTAATCTAGTCTTTCTCCGTCATCCTTCCCTCTCTTAATCTTTTCTTAACATTGTATTTTCTCCTTGACAACGTCAATGTTAAGCTCTCTTAACTAGGCTCTTAACACTTCATTCGCGATAAGTGTTCATATCGTGAATGAATATTTAACTCTATGATTGTCAAGCACATTTTATCTTAACAATGTAAGTAGGCATGATGTTTGCAATATTAGCAACATGTATGCCAAACCTAAGTGCTTGTTATTATTGAATTGTTAAGTGGTATGGGTTTTGCAATATTAGCAACATGTATGCTAGGTGAGGGGGGCTGGGGGCAAGATAGTACATGAACAAATGTTGATACACTGTCTCAACCTACATGCCCATTCATAGAGTTAATATGATTTTTTAAACGTCGTTATATTCGATTTGAGATTAGCCACACTACAGAGTTAATACGTTCGCCGTAGCCAAAGTTTGAAAAATTTTTTGGAATTTTTTAGAAGTTAATAACATCTGTTGTCATGTTATTAACTTTGAATTCGGGTTAAGGAAGTTTACTTAGTGTAGGTAGTGTAGGTAGTTTTCTAGACGCAATTGTACCCTACTATGTACTTTAGTATTTTTTAATATCCTAGAATACTTTAGATTCATCTAGGATGGCTTGTCCAGAGGACATATGTCACAAGGGTTAAGAGATAAGTCTGTAAATTTCTCTTAATTAACTATTAGGACCTTCCGCTTAGTTCATTCTGCATCTACGAATCTAAGGCTAGTTTTTTCAGATACACTAGCTATGCCCAATTTAGAGATTTAGTTTCCTAAGATTTCAATCTCACATATCAGTTCTTGAGGTATTTTTAACGGTTCCTAAAAGCCTACATATATAGTTGTTAATCATTCAACAAACCCTGAATAAGTAGTGTATGATATCGAAATCCTTGAGTATTCCAAGTTTCTTCTAAGGTAAATTGAAACTCAAAACATTCAGGATAACTCTTACATAAAGACTTCATCCACTTTTTATCTTTTCTTATGTCTCTGAGGTTAGGAAGTTCCTCTCCTAGGCCATACTTTACATTTCCTTAACAATTCGTAACTTCTCTAGTTCAATATACCCTATGAGGTATAAAAATTAACGGTACCAGTTCAATTTCCCCTCTAATATTAACTATTTTACACACTGTTAAGATAAAATTCAAGAAGAAAATTACACATTAACAACTTAAATAAAGAGGTTGTTATGGATAATATTACTGCTCTTCATCTACGGGAATTGGAGGAACTAAGGAAAGTTTTGACTGAAAACTGTTGGTGCCAGTGCCACTTAAAAACTGAATGTACTCTTGGAGCGCCTCAGCCTCATGAGACTTTGCACGTTCAGCATCAGATAGATGAGTCTGAAGGGCTTGAATGACTTCCCTTTCCTTTCCTGTGGCCCTTATAATGGCCAAGGTTAACCGTTCAGATGCTTGTACTTTGCTAATAAATTTCATAAGAAGTTCTTCAATTTTCATCTTTACTTCCCCCTCAACTCATCAAGGATAATACATTCTGCCAAGTCCATTGTTTCCTTGTAACGCCTGCTGCTATGGCAGGGGTTGTTTTAAGGGTTTCATGGGTGCGTATGAAGTTATACCACATGAAGTGCATGGCTACTGATGCCTTGTGGTTGGCAAGTTTCTTTGAATGAGCATTAGTTTTTCTGGAAAACCTTCTCATGCTCATGCACATAGTTAGGTTTTGGCGTTCAATAAGACTTGTAGAAATATGTTCTTCATCTGGACTACCAAGAACAGAAACGATTTGTATATCTAAAACTTTCTGACCATCTTCGCCTTCTTTTTTGCCATAAGTCTTCACTATGGACCCAAAATCTACTTCCTCACCAAAGGCATATTCCACTGCTTCAGGATAGCTTCTGAAGCCATCAGTGGTGAGTTGAACCCTGCCTGTAAGTCTGGATGCAAGGTCCATCATAAAGGTTTTAGCATCAGTGGCAGTACGTTTACCTACCAACCAGCAGGGAACAAGCTTTGTATCTGGGCATATTGCGGTCCAAGTCCAGGCATCACCTGCTCCTTCCACTTTCCTTTTTATCTTGGGTAGATTTTTTTTCTTACAGTAGCAAAAGGCCCAGAGTTCATCACATTGAACCTTCTCTAACTTGAGATTCCTGAGCATCTTATCTTGAAAGGCCAAAGATACCTTGCCTACATCTGTTATCAGTTTGAGAATGGTGTTTTTTGAAACACCTACATGGTTAGCAGTAAAGTTGATGCTGGTGTTGCCTTCTACAAGTAGTTTTAACACTTCAACACGGTGTCTAGTTTTTAGGCGGTTCATATGATGCGATGTATCATCTTATGCTTGAACGCTCAAGCATCCTTCTTAGACCACCTGGCATTTGCGGCTTTCTTGGCAATGTCTTTTCTCTCTTTAGAAGAAAGTTTCTTGGCTCTAGCTGGCCCACCCTTCTTCCCTCCTAAAGTGCCTAAATAAACTGCAGCAGGATTTTTTGCCTTTTTTGCAGAAGGGTCTTCTAAAGGTCTTCCAAAGTAAACGCCCTCTATACCTTTCTTTTTAGTAAACCTGCTTACAACGCTATGGGCATATTGATTGGCGTCTAATTTCTTGGTTTTTTTCTTGCTTGAGCGTTTAGGCATGGGGCAGTCCTTAGCAATTAACAACTTATATTGAAGGAAGTTAATTTTATGAATGATGATGAACGTGTCACTAAAAGAGCATTAGAAAAACTTAGTGAATTTATTTCTCTTCTTGAAGAAGATATTTCTGCCAATACGGACGTAGCTTTTGAGCGGCTTTTATCTCGGTCGTTGGGTGACCGTGATGGCCCATTGGATGCTTCTTCTCAAGGACCTGAAGCTTCTGCATTAATTTCTGTTTATAAAGAATTTTGTGCTCCTGAAGAATTTCTTTCAAACTGTCTAAAATCCATTCATTAAGTTTAAGAGAAATCTGTAACTCTTCTATCTTTTCGATTTCAGTCATTTTTTTTTCTGCTGCCTTCCATCTGCCTTTGTTGAAAAGTTCAAACTCCTGCTTGAGTAATGTTTCAATGACATCTGCCTGACTCATATTATGTGCTTCTGCTAATTTTTTTAAATATTCAGCAGCAGTTTTTGAAAGCCTCATGGAGACAGCTACAGGCTTAGGTTCTTTCTTGGGTATTATAGATAAAGGCATGTGTCTTACTCCTGTAAGACAAACGCTAATACTTTCCTAATGTATGACACAATACTCACCGATATACTATACATGTGTAATACAAAATGAGGATAATATGAAGAAATTACTTGGTATTTTCTCTTTACTGTTAATTGGTTGTGGCGGGGTAGATGGCCTACAAGGACCAGCAGGACCTGCAGGACCTGCTGGCTCACAAGGTGACATAGGACCATTAGGTCCATCAGCCAGCATTTCAAGCATCACCAGATGCTCAAAATCAGCAAATTCTCTGGTTTATATTTATACAGTCACTACTTACTCTGGAGGAGCAAAATACGTTACCTGTGAGGTTGATGGTGGCTTAATCCAAACATTCACCGGCTCAATGTACCAATACTTTGAAGCAGGAGCGGTTTTAGAAGGGTGTCTTGTTTCTTGGGACCTAGACGCAGCTAGTGGTGGATGGTGGACCTTTAGTAATACAGGAAGCAGCAGAACAGCAGTTTATAATGACAGTGTAAGTGCTAGTGATGGTAATACAGTGGCCTTTGCCACAAGTGATTGCACTACGAATTAACACAAACTTGGCATACTATTTTAGGTGGAGATGGAACTTGCTTAAAATTAACCTGTTATGCTTTATAAATCACGGTATACATCTGGGTTTATATTATACTTTTTTAATATTCTTAAGAAATTGTCAAGCTTCAAGCCTGCTTCTTTGCTAGACTTAATAACATTGCCTTGGTTTTTGAGTAGTATTTTGACTAGGTGGGTTATCATATATTGTCTGTTCATATAAAAATGGTAGAGGGTTTCAAGGGAATGTCAAAATATTTCCTACAATGGGTGTAGAAGGGCTTACAATCATAAAGTGCTGCCCGTTAGATAGGTAGTAGGTAGTGTGGGTGGTATAGGGTCCTACAAGCGTTCCTGTGCAAATTATGAGGTTTCCATGGGCAAGGGCTTTGTACAGAGCTGCTTGTGCTTCTAGGTTGCTGTAAAGAGATGTAAAGTCATATTTATTTAACATAGGAAATAGTAGAGATTATCAAAAGTTTATCAACGAATTCATTGTTTTCTTGGTTTCTTCTATGAAGATGCATAATATAATGTTTTCTTGTTGATGGGCTTCCTTTTGGTGACAAAGGTTTACCCAAGTATTATATTCTAAATAACCTTCTTTTTCCATTGCTTTTTCTGTAATAAAATCAATAATTTTCTTCATAATTTATCCTAATCCAAGAGAAATTGATGCCATAATAGAATTATACAATTCTGGGTTTTCTTTGGCTGTTTTGATTTGTTCTTCATAAGAAGGTTTATATTTTCCATCATGCCAATCATGATATAATTGTTTGTTTTCAATAGACAAACCTTCAGTGCAATGTGTATGCACTTGCTCCATATAATCTCTAATAGGTTTCATTACCTCTTCAGAGTTCATATAAGTCATCATATCTTCTTTTGTATTAAATGATTTAAATTCTAATTTCATTTTGATTCTTTTGGCTCCCAATGTCATGAGCTATGTTATCCAAATTTTCCATAATATTATTTTAATAGAACAAACGACAATATTTAACTGTTATATTTGGTATGGTTTATGAAGGTTATAGGTAGGAGGAAACTATGGCAAACGAAGAACCATTAAAAGCAGCCATTAAAGACCTAATTAGGGAAGTGATAACAGAACAGCTAGGAGAGAAGAATAAATCGGGTAGGCAGGATGATAGGAAGGAGAATGCAAAGGGTAGAGTTAAAAACCCTGAACAAGACAGACGCTTAAAGGAAAATCGAGCAGTATAATATAAAGAGGAGACAGGGGGGTTACTCTGTCTCCTCACTATATTACTTTCTGTTGTCATAATTCCTACTGTGAGGTGGAACATTAACCGTCACACAATTTGAAACAAATAGAGTAAATAGCACCAATAAAACAATTTTCTTAAGCATTTCCATACCTCTTTCTAAACTTACTATTCAATGCAGAAAGTAATTGTGAAACCCTACTTTCGGATACATCAAGAACTTCACCGATTTCTTTTAAAGTAAAATCCCATTTAAAATGTAGAACAGCAATAGTACGCTCTACTCCTTCAAGTTTATCCATAATTTTACTAAAATCACTATTATGTTCATTAACAGAAACTTGTTGTAAAACTTCTTCACTATTACTTAAAGACATTGTATTTTTTATAGTCATATTTCTTCTTCCCTTTGGTCGCCCATAATTTTTTCTTAGAAAATCTACTAATAATTGTTCTACCGTTGCTTTACTACCTTCTAAATATCTAAGAAGACAATATTGAGCAAAATCATCTTCAATATCACGATAAAATCTAGCCCTTCTATGTGCAGCTAGAGTAATACTAGCAATAACGTCCTTGTTATGTATGTCCATTTTAAATTACATCCACCTTTTCTTGTACAAATACATTACCTACATCTGAATACAAAATAGTTTTAATTCTATACTCTTTAATCATAGCCATACAAGCACTGCAGGGCCTAGACTTGGCGTAGTTTCCATGTCTATCCTGTCTATAAATGACAATGGTGCTACCTTTGAGCAATTCCTTATTGCGAACTTTCCATATCGCATCCATCTCTGCGTGCTGAGTTTTTAGACAACAGTAACGTTTAATTTTTGGATTTGTTTTAGTTTGGTGGTTTACCCCAAATGCTAAAGGTCTACCCTTATATAATATAGTAGCACTTAACCTATGTTGGTTATGGTTTTTATGGCCTGCCAGTCGAATAAGTTTTGCAATTAGATTTACACTCATAATTAAATTATACCTAGTGTTAAAGTAAAGTCCACTTTTTAATAGCTGCAAAAGGAACTTTGTGAATTTGTGCGTCCATAATTACCATGTCAGGATTGTGACGATAGGGGAAACAAACCCTCATTTTAATGTAATCTTTACCAATGTATTTAATAGCTAAAACATGGATGTCTACATCCAACATAGAAGCACATCGATAGGTTCTATTTTTAATTAACATTTAATTCTACTACAATAGGTAAGTTTGATAATTGATACTTTTCATTTAAATTAGCACAGTTTATAAATTGTAAATTAGGAAAATCAGGGTGAGTATAAGTCCCGAAACTCTCGTGCACGTGGCCGAATATGTGGTATTTAAGTTGCTTTAATTCCTTTATCTTGTTTAACAAATCTTTGCATCCTACATGTCCGTTTTCACACAGGTCTCCAATACCATAGGGTCCACCATGCGTAATTAATATTGAAATTTCTTCACCACGTTCTCTATTCCAAGCCCAATTATGAAAAAACGGGGTAATAGCAGAGCACCAAATTTTATGACCCTCTATTTCTACAAGTCCTTCATCCATGAAATGCACTCTAGGGCATTGCTCAACAGCTAAACACTTTGCTAAATCGAAATTCTTTTCCGCCCACTTTTCATGGTTTCCTTGGACAGAAATAATATGTGTAGCATCTTGCTTATTAAGCCATTTGTGAAAATCTACTACCATATGACGTTCACCTACAAAACTATAATCTCCTGCACTAATAAGTAGGTCGCATTTAGGAATATCAATTTTATTCCATCTGCCATGAACATCAGAAATACAAACAATCTTAAGCATTTTTTTTTCCTTAAAATTTTAAGTTTTTGTAAATTCTTAAAGGAAGTAATAATGTTTATTCCATCATCTAGGATGACTTGAGTGCTTACATCAAAGATATAAACAACTGTACCTCTTTGACGATAGAGAAAATGCTTCTTGTCAATAAACTTAACGCGGTCTTTAAGCTTTAATGGATTTACAGTGTCTTTAACAGTTGCCATAATTACTCCTCTAAATTTGCATATTCTAAACGTGTATTATTACTAGCCCCAAAGTAGGAAACACCAAACTCCAAATTGTTAATTTTTGGATTACCTGGACGATAGTTTGGTAAATAGGTGTAAAAATGATAAATCATTCTACCATCTCGGAGTTCAATACTAGTAAGCGTACAATGGCTGAGTTTTTCAGATTGTAAATCTTCTATCGCCTTCTTTGCTCCAATTTTCTTATTATATTGTTCTTTTGGGTGAACGTAAGTTACACCAATTTTGGTAATAAGAAATTCAGTGTGTGTATTAAATAAATTTACTAAAGCTTCTTTGGAGGGAACTTCAAAAGCTAAAGTAGCCCTAATCCAACCGGGCAGGCTATGGTTTACATGCTTAATTGCTAGCATTATTATCTCCCTTTTTATAAACAAAGTTCTTATCCACTACAAGTAGATTTAGGAATTCAAGAGCCAACACTTCAGCTTTAATCTTATTAGTTGTCTTAACTGTATCGAGGTTGTCGAGTACTTTCAAGATATATTGTTCAAGATATTTGTTGTCCATATTGTTCCTTTTAAATGGTGCCCTCGTTGGGTACTGACCCCAATTTTCCTAAGTCTGAAGTTTAGGCGCATTACCTTTGTGCTTCGAGGTATATATATTGTCTCCCATTGAAGAAGAATATTCAAGTTTTATTTAAAGAATTCCTTGATTTTTATATCTAGAACCTGTAGCAATTTTAGTAATAAAAACTCTATTAACGCCAAACTTAATACCTATTTTTTCGTGAGTTAGCTTCCCTTGGGATAATAATTTTCTTATCTCCACAAGTTGCTCTAAAGTAATTTTGGCTCTTTGGTACATAAGTTTGTATTGGCATCCTGCTCATGATACGTCATACAGGTTTACTTTCTCGATGGAGGCTATACCCTAGCCCTGACTTGAGAATTACACAACCGTTATTTCTGTGTTTCGGCTTACCTGTAGCCATTACACAAGCCTCTAAGGTTACTTCTTGAGGAAACAATAAAGTTTTAATGATGGCATGTCTTTTAAATAAAGTATACTCTTCCATTTCCTTTAAAATTTCTTTTACATCATCATTAGTTTGGCAATCAAAAATACCAGAAAGTATTGCTTCTTGAAAAGCATTTACTTTACCACTAGGAACGTAAATACATCCTCTTTTTTCATCAAGAGTTCCCATTGTCTTCCCTATCATAAAAAATTACATGTCTTTTAAGTAATATTTCATCTTGCTCAGTAGGTCTAAATCCTACCTGCTCTAATTGACAGAGTATGTCTTCTGCCATTACTCTATAAGATACATCATAAAAAATAGGGTCACAATGTTGATTTAAATATTTACTAATTAAAGTGATAATCGTGCTGCGTTTCATTTTTTATTTCCTAATATAATTAATCTTACCATGAGAGAATCTTCTGTTGGAAAGAAATTGTTTAAATATTTATTATCTACAATATAATTTGACTTAGTATATTCTCTTTTCATTTCGGAACATGTTGTCATCATTTGCGAACACCTTTGGTATAAAAAGTAAAAGAAACATAGCAAAAGCTACGATAATTATAGATTGCAACAAACTAGCGATAATTCGCATAAATATATTTCCCTGTTGCTATAGCTGTAGATTGCGAAGACCCGGACATTAACCCCATTCTTCCATCAGGTAAAGTAGATAAAACTTCTTCTCCTACTTCCCATAAATTAACTTTATTCCCGTAATTACTAAAAGTCGAAACATTTCTTTTTGTGTCAATAGAACCCACCACAATAACGTTATTAAGGTTGTAGGATGCAGGGTAAAAAGCGTGATAGGTGAGGGTTTTACCTTTATTGCCTGCAGCAACAAAGTATAAAGTACTTGGATTGTATTTTACAGCATTAAATTCTCTAGGAGAGAAGACATCTCCTCCTCCACTATAATTTACCACTCTGTAACGCTTCCTTGCTACCTCTTCTAAGGCTAGAATTAAACTATATAGATTTTGAAAATCTGATTTTCTAACTGAATAATATTTAATAATAACTAAGCAATAATTTGCATTTCTTGCATATTGCTTAATAAGTCCACTAACGTGAGTGCCGTGACCTAAATAGTCAACCATACCTTCTCCAGTATAGTCTCTGTGCCCGGTTTCACACAAAACATCTTTAAATCTAGGGTCAGATAAGTTTAAACCTGTATCGATAATTGCAATAGGTGTCCTATAAGCCTCACAAGGTAAACTAAATAGACAAGTCAGTAAAACAATCACAAATGCTATTGCTTTTCCCATATTCAAATCTTACCAAACTGGTTTGGTATATTCAACATTATTCCATTAACAACTTAAAGTAGAGATAGACAATTGCAAAGCAATGTAAATCGCCCAAATGGGCAATAAAAATTAACAGTTACTTACGCTAACGCACTTAATATCCGAAATAGTTCTAAAATAGGTGAAAAATGTTTAATAAAATTAAAGACTTAAGTCAAATTTTAGTAAGTTGCTATGTATTACGTCTATTAATAACAGGTGCAACTATTGGTGATGCTCTTGTAATTGCTAGTTTATCTGGATTATACGGCTTTTACCGTTATTTAGATAGTAAAAAGGAACCTGTAGCCAATCAAGAGTTAAAAGACCGCATATCTGGACTTGAAACTAAAACTTCCAATATGGATAACAAATTGGGCGTATTAACACTAAGAAGATAGTATGTCAAATGTCATTAAATTAACCGAAATTGGTAAGGTATTTGAAAGTCAAAAAGAATTATCTAATTACTGTACCGCTCAATATGTGGCTTTAGAAGCAGCCGCTGCGAAAATCAAAACCCTCACTGAAGAAGTTGAACATTTACAAAAATTATTAGCTACAAGCACTAAGTTAATTGGAGACAGTGAAGTAACTAGTGTCATTAAAAGCCCTGAACTTGCTTTGGTAGAAGAACAAATTCTAAAAATGGCAACTACAACTAAAAACTTACTTACTTTAGAAGAAGTAAAAATTTTAGACCTTCTTATAAAAAATAAGAATTTGCTCAGCGGTGAAGCAACCACAATAGAAGCCAGAAAAAAACCAAAAAAAGAATATACAGAAGCACAACTCATCTCCCTAGCTTCTAAATTACCCGATGGGAAATGAAATACACGAATATCTTTGTATAAATTGTTCAATGGGCGTTTTAGAGCCACATCAAGATAATGAACTTTATAATAAAGGGTATTTTAAATGTGCTGTATGTGGGTATTGCAAAATAATACCTTCTCAAATTTATAAATATAGAACTAGGAATCAGAAGTGAGTGAAGTAGACATTAGCCCAATAGAAGCCAGAAAAATACTTTGGGAAAAGGGGCTTCTTACCTTTAAATTAGACCCCAATCAATTGGAAATGGTAAATAAGTTTAAAGAAACCAGTTCAAAAGTAACAGTTTGGGCATGTAGTAGAAGGCTAGGGAAAACCAGAACTCTTTGTGTCTTGGCCATTGAAGCTTGTCTTAAAAGCAATAATGCTATTGTTAAATTTTTATGTCCTACACAAAGAATGGTTAAAAGTAATATACGTCCTCTCATGCGGGAACTCATTGCAGATGCTCCAGAAGAAATAAGACCTATTGAGAAGATAGCAGAAGGTGTTTGGTATTTCCCTAGCACAGGCAGTCAAATTCAAGTTGCGGGTTGTGACGGCGGTAGAGCAGAGAATGTTCGTGGTAGTAGCGGAGACCTTTGTATTATTGATGAAGCAGGCTTCGTTTCTAGTGATTTGGAATATATTGTAAACAGTATTCTTCTTCCTCTCACCACAACTACTAAGGGAAAAATTATATTAGCAAGCACTCCTCCTAAATCTGCAGTTCATGACTTTGTGTATTTCATGAATAAAGCCAAAGCTGAAAATAGTTTCGTTCATAAAACTATTTTTGATAATCCAAGACTCACTAGACCTGACATTGATGTTTTAGCAAATGCTGCAGGTGGATATGACAGCATTAACTTTAGACGTGAGTATTTAGCTCAAGTTATTACAGACACTGAGCTTGCTATTGTTCCTGAATTTGGAACAGCTAAAGATAGAATAGTTAGAGAGTGGCCGAGACCTCCTTTTTATGACACCTATACGGCAATGGACATAGGAATGAAGGATTTAACTGTTGTGTTATTTTCCTATTTCGATTTTAGAGCTAATAAACTCGTTATTGAGGATGAATTTGTTATTAACGGACAAGCATTAACTACTCAAGCACTAGCTGAAGGTATTAAACAGAAAGAACAAAAGAATTTTTCAGACCCCTTTACAGGGGAATTGAAACCTCCATTAAAAAGAGTGTCAGATAACAATCCTATCGTTATTCAGGATTTATGGAGACTCCATGGTTTAAATTTCTACGCTACAAGAAAAGACGATTCAGACGCTGCACTTAATAACATGCGTATTTTAATAAAAGATGGTGCCGTCATCATCAATCCTAGATGTGTTGCTTTAATAAGACATTTAGAAGCAGGTATTTGGAATAAAAATAAAACCAGTTTCTCAAGAAGTGGAGATAATGGTCATTTTGATGCCATTGACAGTCTTAAGTATATGATAAGAAACGTAGATTTCACTCGTAACCCCTTTCCTCCTGGTTACGGATTAATGAATGGTCATGATGTTTGGCGTTCGACCCCTATAACCAACAACGTCAATGAATCTGCTTGGAAACGTATATTAAACGTACAGAACAAGAAGTAAGGTTAACAACTTATATTATGGCAAAAGATAATCGTTATTTTGGAAGTAAAGATGGCAAAGATTGTGCAAATATTCTTTTGGCAAAAGCTGAGTCTTGGACAAATTCACTAGATACTTGTGGCTATCTTGAAAAATTAAGAACCATGTGGTGCTTCTTTCATGGAAGTTTCTATAATGATGGTTCAGAAGGTCATCAAATTAGCTTTGCTGGTGAACAAGGTGAGTTAGTTAGACTTCCTGTCAATCACATTAGGAATTTAGGTAGTCACATGATTACCATGACTACAAGTAATAGACCTTCAATGGAAGCAAGGTCTGTTAACACAGATTATAAATCCGTAAGTCAAACAAAGTTAGCAAACGGTATTCTCGAATATTACATGAGAGAGAAACGTTTAGAAGCTATATTAAAAAATGCAGTAGAAAATGCGGTAGTGCTTGGTGCTGGTTTTATTAAAATGGAATGGAATGCTACTACTGGAGAAATATACGATTATTTCCAAGATGATGAGACAGGCGAACCAGACCCAGAAAGACCTATTTACGAAGGTGACCTTGAGTTTACAAATTTAAGTCCGTTTGACATTGTGTTTGATGGAACAAAAGAAAATCACAATCACGATTGGTATTTAGTACGAACCTTTAAAAATAAATATGACTTGGCTGTAAAATACCCAGAATTTGAAGATAAAATTGTAAACTTACAAACAAAATCTGATATTCAACGTTATCGTGTTGGTATTACTAATTTAGTAGATGAAACAGATGACATTCCTGTTTATGAATTTTATCACAAGAAAACTGATGTTCTACCTAATGGTAGATATATGCTTTTCTTGGATAACTCTATTATCCTACAAGACATTGGATTGCCCTATCGTTCAATTCCTATTTTCAGAGTGTCATCAGGAGACATTCTAGGAACTCCTTACGGATACACTCCTTTATTTGATATTATGCCGATTCAAGAAGCGTTAAATAGTTTATACAGCACTATTTTAACTAATCAAAATGCTACTGGAGTTCAAAACTTTTGGACTAAGCCAGGCGGACAACTTAATGTCACCTCTCTATCAGGAGCACTCAATTTAATTGAAAGCATGGAGAAGCCTGAAGTACTAGAACTCTGTAAAACTCCTACAGAAGTATTTAGATTCTTAGAAATGTTAGAAAGAGTTGCTGAAACTCTCACTGCTGTTAATAGCGTTGCTCGTGGAAACCCCGCAGCTTCTCTACAGACAGGTGCAGCACTAGCCTTAGTTCAATCCCAAGCACTCCAATTTATGTCAGGACTACAAAGTTCTTATGTTCATTTAATTGAAGACGTAGGTAGCGGTATTATCTCTATTCTTAAAGATTACGCTAAAGTTCCAAGAATGATTGCCATTGTTGGTAAAACAAATAGAACCGAACTTAAAGAATTCGTAGGAGATGACATTTCTAAAATTTCTAGGGTTTATGTGGATGTAGGAAATCCATTAAGCCGTAGCATTGCAGGAAGAATGGAACTTGCTGCACAGATGATGCAATACCAAGTTGTCACAAATCCTAAACAAATTATTGAAGTACTAAATACAGGGAAATTAGAAGCACTCACTGAAGATGTTCAGGATGAACTTGACCTTATTAAACGAGAAAATGAAACAATTACAGAAGGCGAAGACCCTATTGTTACTGCAATTGATGACCATGCACAGCACATTATTGAACACAGAAAAGTATTACAAGACCCAGAATTAAGAAAAGACCCTGGTTTAGTAGAACGTGCTTTAGGTCATATTCAAAAACACATTGAACAACTTAGAACTGTAGACCCTGCCTTGTTACAGATGATGAAACAACAACCTCTACCTCCTATAATGCCTCCAGGAGCAAGCCCGGATGGTATGGAAGGTAATCCTCCTCCTGGACCCCTAGCGCCACCTACACAAGGACAACTTGGAATACAGCAAGGACCAGATGCAACTGGAAATATTCAAATGCAAGGTGGAGCAATGGAAAGTCCTACCAATATTCCAAAACCTGCCAAAGTTGATGCAAACATGCTTGTAAATCCAGAACTACAGCAACAAGCCATGGGTAATGTAAGAGAATAAATTAACAACTTATATTAGATGATTAAGATTTGTGATTTATGTTCTAGTTTAGAAACATCCAGATGGTGGCCAGAACTTCATGTACCTTGGAATTTACAGTATCTACCTAGAAAAGAAAATCAAAGAAAAAGTAACAAATTTCTAAACCTCAATAATGAGGAGGAAACACTAGACGCTACCCAAATTGGATGCGAAAGGAAACTAATATGTCAGAAAATACACAAGTAGAGACTCCTGTAATAGAAAACGTAGTTGTAGAAAATGAAGAAATTATGGAAGGGAATGAGGGGAATGAAGAACAAACTACTTCATCTCCGAGTGAGGAAAAATTAGAAAAATTAGAAGCAGAAGACACTTCTAACATGTCTAAATCAGAAAAAAAAGTCCATAAAAAACAACTTGAAAAGTTTAAACTCAAAGTCTATGGAAAAGAAATAGAAGAAGAAATTGACCTTGGAGATAAAGAAAAATTAACTAGGATGTTTCAAAAAGCCCACGCTGCAGACAGACAAATGCAAGAGTCTTCAGACCTTCGTAAATCTGCAGAACAATTTATTGACATGCTTAGAACAAATCCTCGTAAGGTATTATCTGACCCAAATATTGGGGTAGATATGAAGAAGTTTGTTCAAGAATACCTAGATGAGCAAATTGAAAATTCCACTAAAAGTCCTGAACAACTAGCACTAGAGAAAGCTCAAAAGGAATTAGAAGAATTCAGAGAAAAATATAAAACTGAAGAAGAGAAGCGTAAATCTGACCAATTAGCAAAAATGCAAGACGAGCATGAAGAAAAGGTTCAAACTGACATTGAAAGTGCTTTAAAAGGTAGTGAACTTCCAAAAACTGCTTACACTGTGCGTAAAATGGCAGAAATGATGATTCAAGCATTGGAAAATGACATTGAATTAAGTCCAAAAGACCTAGTTCCTCTTATTCGTAAACAAATGCAACATGACATTAAGGAATTATTTTCCTCTTCAAGTGATGATGTATTAGAGGAAATGTTGGGAAAGGATAATATTTCTCGTATTCGTAAGAGAAATATTGCAAAAGTTAAGCAGCAACAACAAGTTGCCCAAACAGCAAATAGTGTCAAACCAACAGGCACAAAAGTTGAGGCACCAAAGAAAGAAGAAGCGAAGATGACCATTAGAGACTTTCTAAAGGTTTAATTCCTAACAAAATCAAATACTTAAAAAGAGGAAACTAATAACTTAGTTTCCTCTTTTATTTATAGGAATAGCAATTAACAACTATTCATGTAACCAAGTCCATTTAGACCCTAGTCCATTAATACTAGATTCGTTAATTACGATACCAAATATTAACAGCGCACCAGGCATCACCAGGACAGAAATAATAATATAAATTTAATTTTTAAAAAGGAAATATAATAATGTCTTCATTTAATAAAAATGCGGCTGTTGAAGATTACAAAGTAAAATCTGAATTTTTGATGGTGCCTTTCTCTATCGTTTTTCATGCCACTCCTGCTAGCAAAACCAGTTCAAGTGCCCTTAGTGCTGCTTTAACTATCTCAACAGAAGGACTAACTGCTGCAGCTACTGCTATTGACAGTGGAACTTCTTTCACAACTCCAGTAGATGCCAACGGAATTTTCGGTCTTCTTCTATCCCAATTAGGAACAGTTTCAACGCTCACCAAGGTTGAAGTTATCGACCTAAGTTCTGGAACATGCACTGTTACTCGTAAAGGTGCTTCTAGCACTGGTGTTACCGCTAGTGGAAACATTGCAGTTTCAGTTGATTGGAACGGAGATTTAGCAACCACAAGTTTAACTGCAACACTTTGTGTGCATTACCAAATCTCTAAAGCTTAATAAAAAGGATAATATAAAATGTCAAGTTCAAATACGTTTTCAGGTTCATTAAATGCTTTATTTAAAGAAACCTATGCAGATAAGTTAGAAAATCTAGTTCCAGAGGGTCTTAAACTTTATAAAATGATTAAGTTCATGGCTAAAGATAAGGCACCAGGAAATCTTTATCACCAACCAGTTATTCTTGGACAAGAACACGGTGTTACTTTCGCTTCAAGCGATGATGATGCTTTCGCTCTTAATGCTCCTGTAGCTGGACAAATCAAGGATGCTCAAGTTCGTGGTAATCCCATCGTTCTTCGTTCTGTTCTTGGTTACACTGCTGCTTCTCGCGCTGCTCAAGGTAATGCTCAGAGTTTCATGAATGCAACTAAGTTCCTTGTTGCTAACATGCTTCGTTCTATTACTAAGAAATTAGAAATCTGCTTGTTCTATGGACAAATGGGTTATGGAACTGTTGCTTCTGTTTCTTCTAACGTAATTACTGTTACTACTGCAGAATGGGCACCAGGAATTTGGTCAGGCGCAGAAAATATGCCTCTCGAAATTCGTGATGTTGCAGGAACAACTGTTCGTGGTCAATGCACTGTTTCCTCAGTAGACCTTGATGCTCGTACTGTTACTGTTGATGCAATGCCTGCTAGTGTAACTGGTACTGATGTTATATGGGCAAAAGGTGCTTATGGTAATGAGTTTGCTGGACTACACAAGATTATCACCAACACTGGTACTCTTTTCAATATTTCAGCAAGTTCTTATAATTTATGGAAAGGTAATTCTTATTCAGCAGGAAGTGCTTCATTATCTTTTGCTAAAATTAACCGCGCCATTGCACTCGCAGTAGCTAAGGGACTAGACCAAGACGTTCACGTAATGGTTAATCCTAGAACATGGGATGACCTCTTAGTTGAACAAGCTGCTTTACGTAAGTATGATTCTAGCTACAGTTCAGAAAAAGCTGAAGCAGGTAGTAAGTCTATTAAGTTCTATGGACAAAATGGAATGGTTGCAATCGAACCTTCTATTTATGTTAAAGAAGGTTATGCTTACATCATCTGTCCTGAAGACTTTGAACGTGTAGGTAGCACTGATGTTACTTTCAAACGTCCTGGACAAGAAGGCGAGTTTTTCCGTGAACTCGAAAATTCTGCAGGATATGAGATGAGGACCTATAGCGACCAAGCACTTTTCACCTGTGCTCCTGGTCACCAAGTTATCATTACCGCTATTACTAATACCGCGTAATTATTAACTAAATTAAACTATTTAAAGGAGAGATGGGGTTCCTGTCTCTCCTTTTTTTATTTGCTTTTCTAAGTGAAAATGTCATAATTCCTATATGGCAAGACCAAAAGGCGTAAAACAGAAGAGAGATGAAAAGAAATACTGGCTTCCAGAAGGGGTTACTTTGGTAAATCCTCCTGAACATTACAATAAAGAAACTAAGCTAACCTTCCTAGATGCTTCATTAGGAGAATTCGCTTCCTATTTCAGAGCACTCCAGGATGCAAACGCTAGTACTCATCCAGAAGCAGTAAAAACACGAAGGGAAAGTACTAATATGGAACGCTATGGTCATAAGAACGCAGGAGCAAATAAAGAAGTAATGGAGAAACGTGAAGCTACTATGATTGAACGTCATGGTGCTAAATATGCTGGCATCTGTCCTGCTATTAAAGCCAAAAAAGAAGCTACAAATATGGAACGGTATGGTGTGTCTAACCCTTTTGAATCTGAAACTATTAGAGAAAAAGCAAATGATTCTCTTATTGCTTCACATGGAGTGGATAACCCAATGAAATCGGACACAATTAAAAATCAATTAAAACAATCGAATTTAAAAAAATATGGCGTTCAGAATGTTATGTTTGTTCCTAGTATTTCAACAAAACAACATAAGAATTCTTTGCTTTGGTATAGAAAAATAGGAAAATTAAATATGTTACCTATTGGATTATGTGTTTCCGATTACTGCAAACAAAATGGAGTATTTTCTACCCAAGGGGCAAATCAGGTCTTTAGAAGAAGTACTCCAGAGTTGGCACAATATTGGATAGAAAATCACCATAATTTAATTAGTGAATTAGAGCTAACATTTAAACGTAAATTTGTAAATGCAGTTCGTTGTGAAAGAAAAGTATTAAAAGAAAGAAACTTTCGACCTGATTTTGTTATCAAAAACGGAGACAAAGAGTTGTATATTGACGTAGATGGTCTTTATTGTCATTCTGAAGTTTATAAAAAAAGAAATTATCATCAAGAGAAAAGAATTTCTTATAATAAAGAAGGATTTGAATATTTTCAATTCCATGAAGATGAAATCAGAAACAAAAGTGAAATTGTTGAGTCTATTATTAGTTCTAAATTAGGGAAAATTACAAACAAATACTTTGCTAGAAAATTAACTATTAAGTCAGTGTTTGCAGAAGAAGGTTCTTTATTTTTTGATAAAAATCATTTAATGGGAGCATATGCTTCTGCCAAACACATAGGTTTATATTTAGAAGAAAATCTTATATGTTGCATGAGTTATAAAAAAAATGAAAATGGTATCGAAATTTCTCGATTTGCGACTAAATTGAATACTATGGTAGTTGGTGGACTCTCTAAATTAATATCCTATATTGAGAAATTAGAGAAACCTGAATACCTTATTTATTTTGTTGACTATAGGTATAGCAAAGGTCAATCTGTACTTAATCTTAACTTTAAATTAGAAAGCGAATCAATTGGTTTTCGTTGGACTGATGGTAAACAAACTTATAATAGATTTGTATGTCGGGCTAACATGGATGGACGTAAGTTACGTGAGAGAGAGCACGCAGAAGAATTAAAATTATATAAAATTTATGATGCAGGACAAGCAAAATTTGTAAAGAAGGTAACGTTATGATTAAACATCCATATCTAAAATTAGCAGAAAAATCTCTTAAAAATGAATATCATATTAATTTTATAGATAAAAATATTTTAGAGGTTGCTTTAGATAAAGATAGTGACCCCTTTGCTTTTCTAGTTGTGGAACAAGAATTTGATGGAGTGTTATTATCTCTATCTCATGACTTTCCTGAAACTTATATTGTAGCAAGCTTAACAATTCTTCTTATGCGTAATACCAATGTTGCACTAGGTGAACCTTTCTACCGTAGTAGAAATGGCGACCTATATTGGGGGCCTATGGGATTTGAGCAATTCATGATGGAACATGACAGTGACCTATTAAGGGACCTAGAGCCCATCAGTGACACACGTAATTAACAACTTATGGTAGAATGAAACTATATTTTACCTTAAAAGAATTAAATCCACATAACTATACATTAACTCCTGAGATAGAAGCCAATCTTAATATACTTATTAATAAAGTAAGTGTTATTAGAGAAGCCTATGGTAAATCTTTAGTAGTTACTTCTGGACTTAGGTCACAAGCAGACCAAGCACGTATTAATCCTAAAGCACCTAAATCTGCACATTTAGAGGGTAAGGCTGTAGATATCTCCGATGTAAATGGGGATTTTAATAAATTTCTTAAAAATAATACAAAATTACTAGAAGACAATGGTTTATATTGTGAAGAACGCCAAGGACCTTGGCAGCACTTACAAACTAGACAACCTAAATCTAAGAAACGTTGGTTTTTACCTTAGAGGCTTGTGTAATGGCTACAGGTAAGCCGAAACACAGAAATAACGGTTGTGTAATTCTCAAGTCAGGGCTAGGGTATAGCCTCCATCGAGAAAGTAAACCTGTATGACGTATCATGAGCAGGATGCGAATACAAACTTATGTACCAAAATCTTGGTAATTACCACTTTCTGGTAGAAATTTACATACGCTGCATCTAGTGTATTTTCCTTCATCTACTTGATTTGGTAAGCTTTCCCATTCATGAATGTCACAATGAGTTAACCTTCTGTAATTCTTAATGTTTTCTTCTTCTTCCTCAACTGGAATGAGAAAAATTACAATTAATGAAACAATTAAGATTAAAATTAAGATTAAAATTAAAACTTCCATTATTTAATTGTAAACCTAAAAAACACAATTAACAACTTAAATTAGAACTGGAGTGCTATTTTGTCTAAAACAGTAACTGTCAATGGAAATTCTTATACTTTAGCACAACAAGGAGATGAACCTCCTTATGGTGAGGACCAGGCTGATTTAATTGAAGCCTTAGTTGACGTAGCTGCAACTGTTGTGGCTACAGGCGACATTACCAGCACTACGTTCACTCTAGGGAATAACACTAGCAGTACAGTGACGGGGCTTGTTTTTGACCCTGCAGTAGTAAGAGCAGCAACAATCACTTATACAATTTCTCGCACAACAGCCACGCAAGAAGTAACAGAGCATGGCGTAATGCTTCTTACTTGCGTGAACACAGGAACTACCTTTGCATTTTCTCAATATAGCACAGGAGATGCTGGTGTCACTTTCACAGTAGCAAGCACAGGTCAATTTAGTTTTACAAGTAGTAATTTAACAGGTGGAAGTTATGTTGGAAAACTAACATTCTCTGCTAAATCAATAACACAATAACCCTTTAGAAAATGAAAAAGGAATAAAATGAGTTCAAATAGTTTTAGAGTTAGAAAATCACTAGTTATTATGCCAGAAAGTAGCCCAACTTTATCTGACCAAGGTGAATTGGCTTATGACAGTGCAACAGATAAATTAAGAATTAGAAGTGCTGCCTCTACAGGAGACATAGTTGAAGAAGCAAAAACTCAAACCCTTACAAATAAAACTCTTACTTCTCCTACTATTTCAGGTCCAGCAGTTTCTGGAACGGTTTCTGCTACCGGCATCATTAACATCCTTAACTCTACACTAACGGGAACTACCGCTGCAAGTAACGTACTTGCAAGTGTGTCTTCAACTGTGAGTGGTAGAGATGCAACCTTAAGATTTGGTGATAATGTCAATGCGTCCGCTCATATCAGTTATCTCTCTGGTGCTTTATCTTTAAGAACCAATGGGACGACTGTTTTAACTGCCAATGTAGGCGGTACTGGAGTCAATGTCACAGGAACATTTACAGTATCGAATTCTATTCAATCGGGTGACTCAACAAATGCAGGATTAGCTAAATTCAAAGGCTACAATAACGGAGGTTCTGGAGATTTTTTTGCAATCACCACTGGAGCAACTGTTACAAAAACAATTGGTGTAAATACAGGTTGGGGTTACTTTCTCATTCAAGACCAAACTGGCGGAGATTGGGCACGGGTAGTTTATGCAAATGGAAATAACTTACTTACAATTACTAACGAAGCTGGAACTACCTTTGTCACCGGCGCACCCGGCGCGCTCGAATCCCAACTCACTTACGTGAACACTACTGGTGAGCTTTCTATTAAAAATGGATACCCCACAACCCGTCAATATCAAATTATTGTATTAGGATATTAAGATGTCAAATAATGTAATTTTTCCAAAACCATTAATAACCGCAACTAGCATGGGCGCTAGCATTACTAGCAACGCAGTGCGAACACTATTTCAAGACAATATAGGATTTCAACTTGTTTGGACTGGAACTCCAACTGGAAGTTTTGATGTTCAAATTTCCATGGACCATGAAGAAGACAGTTTTGGAACTGTTCTCACTGCTGGAACTTGGACATCTCTTACTCTAAGTCCTACCATTTCAGCAGCAGGGGCTGCTGATAATGCATATATAGACTTAAATCAACTATCTTGTCCATTTGTTAGAGTTGTTTATACACGAAGTAGTGGAACAGGCACTCTTAATGCTTATGTCACTGCTAAAGGAATCTAATGTCTCAATATACACGTTATCCAGCAGTTAGTGGAGGAGGTGGAGGCAGCGGAACAGTTACATCTGTTTCTGTAAGTTCTGCTAATGGAGTTTCAGGAAGTGTTGCAAATGCTACTACAACTCCTGCAATTTCTTTAACACTTGGAGATATTACACCAGATTCCGTTGCTGCAGTTGGTACAGTAGCAGGTTCAAATTTATCTGGAAGTAATACAGGCGACCAAACAATTACTCTCACTTCCCATGTAACAGGTACTGGTACAGGGACATTCGCAACTACAATAGCAAATAATGTCATCACAAATGCAATGGTGAATAGTTCTGCAGCAATTGTAGATACTAAGTTAGCAACAATTGCAACATCTGGAAAAGTATCAAATTCAGCTACAACAGCAACCGCAACTAATACAGCAAGCACTATACTATTAAGAGACAGCAACTCTAATTGTAATATTAATGCCATGAATGAAGGTATCACTTCTACTGCAACAGCAGCAGGAACAACTACTCTTACTACAGCAAGTACTCCACAACAAGTGTTTACTGGAACTACAACACAAACTGTAGTTTTACCTGATGCTACAACTTTACAAGTTGGTAGAAAATTCCAAATATTTAATAGAAGTACAGGAACCGTCACTGTTAACTTTAATGATGGTTCTCTTGCTCAAGCAATTTTAGGTGGAACTAGAGCAGAATTCATAGTTTTAACAAATGGTACTTCTGCAGGAACTTGGTACATTACAAATCCACAAGCGAGTACAAATGTAGCTAGTTCTCTTGTCTTAAGGGATAGTTCAGGTAATTTTTCAGCAGGAGGTATTACATTAAGTACTCCTTTAGTTACTACCAGTGGTGGAACAGGTACTGGCACTTACACTTCTGGAGATATATTATATTCTTCAGCAACCAACACACTAAGTAAACTTGCTATTGGTAGTCCTGGCTATGCATTAAAATCATTCTCTAGTTTACCTGAATATTCTCGTATTATTGACGCACGCAGGGAATCTTTCTTGTTTGAAGATTGGGTCAGTCCCAATGCCGCTGGAAGTAACGCATGGAACTCTGTCCTTTCAAATAGCGGTAATCTTTCTCTTACCACTGGTGAATCTTCTGCTCCAGGAATTCTTAGATTTGACTCAACTACCACCAATAATGCTCAATCTGCAGTCAGGCTCAATCCAATCAATTTTCAGTTTAGTGGTGGAACATGGGATTTTGAATGGAGAGTGAGATTTCCAGTATTATCAACAGCTTCTGAAGAATATATTGCCCGTATTGGTTTTGGAGATACACCTTCAGCAGACCAAGTAGATGGTGTTTATTTTGAATATGATAGAAGTATCAGTGGTGATTTTTGGAGAATTAAAACAGCAAACAATTCATCAAGAACTGTTAGTGTAACTAGCACTGCTATTGTAGCTAACACTTGGTACAAAGTAAGATGTCAAGTTAATGCTGCTGGTTCCAGTGTCACTTACTTTGTTGATGATGTAAGTGTTGGTACTATTATAACAAATATCCCTACCGCTTCAAGTAGAGTTTGTGCTCCATTAAGTACTTTCTTTAAAACCGTTGGAACTACTTCTACCGTAATGGATGTAGATTATTATTGGCATCATTTCGTATTTACAACTCCAAGGTAATTATGAATTATATTGTTAAATTTTATTCAAGTTTTCCTAATTCTTTTGAGATGTTAAATGCAATTTTACCAGAGTGGCCAGCAGAATTTTATTCAGAAAATACTACGGAGTATGAAGAACGCTTAGGAATGCCAGAATGGGTACAAATGACTAAACAAGAATTAGATGCACACTTTGCTTTGTATAAACAAGCAAAAGAAAATTGGAACATAGAGATGGGGTATTAATATATGTCAATGACTAAATTAGATAGCGGACAAGCAATTAAAACAGCATTTGATGATGCTAGTGGTAGCTTAAAAGTATCGTCTATTTCAGGTGTATTGGTAACAGTACCTTATGATTATGTTGCTTTAACCTATGTTGCTTCTGGAAATGGAGCAGGTGAAATACAAACCACTACTTATAAATCTGGTGGAAGTGGTGGAACAACAGTAGCAACTCTTACTTTTTCTTATGATGCAAGTAATAATTTATCAACTGTAACTAAAACTTAAAGAATCGAGAAACCCTTGTCTTACAAGTTTAATCCATTTACTTCCACATTAGACTTTGTAGACAGCAGTGCTACTTGGTTATCTTCTGTTGCAGATATTACTGCTCTTAATGCAATTACAACTAACACTGATGGGGATGTAAGATTAATACGGTCTACAAATGATGCTTATAGATGGAGTTCTGGTAGTAGTGCTTGGCAATATGTAGGAAAAGTAAAAGTTGGAGCATTTGGTAGCACTCCTAATAGCGACGGGTTTTCCGTAGGAACGGATAACACTGTAACTTTGCAACCTGCAGATGGTAGTAATCCTGGTGTAATGACAACGGGAACACAAACCTTTGCTGGAGCAAAAACCTTTTCTAGTAGTATTATCGCTAACTTAACTGGAACAGCTACAGGAAATTTAACTAAGGCAACTGCAGATTTAAATGAAACTTCTTTTTCTGGAGCAAACAACCAAGCGGTTGCTGCAAACGTTACAAGCTTTGTATTTGGTGGAACATCTAAGGGATTTGAAGCATTAGTTAATATAGACGTAGCCGCTACTACCCCCTTAACCGAAACTTGTAAGGTTTTTGGTTGCAAAAATGGCGCAGGAACATGGGTAATTTCTCAGGTTACCACAGGAGATGATAGTTTAGTAGTATTTACTATTACTTCTGGTGGACAAATTCAATACACCAGCCCTTCATATACAGGATTTACCAGTTTAACTATTAACTTTAGGGCAATTTCTCTAAGAAGTTAATTTAACAACTAATATTACTAGGAGTTTACTTTGAGCCAAAATCCAACAATCACAATGCTTGACATAGCACAAGCATTAAAAAGAACATATAATGAAGCAGATGACGCTATTCGTGTAGAATTGGGTTCTTCTACCGGATTTAATGTGGCAATTGATACTGCAGATGGCGATAATATTGCAGTTTTAGGTTTAAGTAGTAGCACTAAAGTAAGTATGACAAGTGCGAGCACTGGAGTAGTAGTTCCAGCATTTAGCGTTGCCGGTTTAAAATCCTTTAATTTATACACTAACACTACTTCTACTATCACTGGACCTCAAGAATTTAGGTTTGAAATTTCTCCTTCAGATACAGATGATGTTTGGATAGCAACTCCTCTTAGAATTACTCCATCAACAACTAATGGTGTGGTAGTAATGGCAGAGAGTTATTCCAACATTGTAGCTAGACGTGCAAGGGTAAGCATTGCTGCTGCTATTTCATCTGGAACTGTAGCTTTATATCTAGTGACAAGTGGTGGTTAATGGGAAGAGTATCCCTTGGCCCCTCTCATCTTTTAAATAAACAAAGAACTCAACAACCAATAAACGTTCTTGATGAAGTAGTGCCTCAACAAGTTGTAGTGGAAAAGACCGTTTATGTAGACCGTGTAGTTGAAAAAGAAAAACTAGTGTACGTAGATAAAATTGTAGAACTACCATCAAAGACAATGGAAATAATCAAAGAAGTTTATGTAGATTTTCCAGTAGAAAAAATAGTTTATAAAATCCCAATGTATTCTTACTTGGTCATGGCAGCAGAAGCTGCCATGTTAATATTTTTATTAGTTAAATAAAGGAAATAGAATGTCAAACACAGCAACTGTTACTTTTACTACCGATGAAGCAAGTGGAAATTTAAATGATGTTTTTATTCATACAAATCCACAACAGGTATTAAATCAAATTCAAAATTATCTTAGTGGTATTGTAGGAGGTTCAAAAGCTGCTTCCTTAAATGTTAAAATTAACAGTGGAAATGGAACACAAGCAACTGCAACAGTTGGCGTTACTGCTCCTATTACTGGGGATAGTTTAGTTATCAATGGAGTTTCTTTTATTGCAGGAACTGATTTTGCACTTGGTGCATCTGATACCATCACTACAACTAATTTAAAAACTGCAATTAATGCATCTGCTAATGCTCTTATTTCAGGAATTGTCACCGCTGATTCTTCTGGTACAACACTTACTCTCACTTCTGTTTTATATGGAGCAAGTGGTAATTTGATTACTGTAGAAGGTAGGGGTACTCATGGTATTGACCCAACTGGCTCAGGTGTTGCTGCTTCTGGTACATTAGAGGCTTGTGTAATGGCTACAGGTAAGCCGAAACACAGAAATAACGGTTGTGTAGCAGAGTGGTTCGTGTTTAACAGCCCAAGGA
>Ga0163152_10002296_pt1 | contig 27617 bp, 20 predicted proteins | sample OliLakLV19MP8IB2_FD_148635 | JGI IMG/M metagenome (GOLD analysis project Ga0163152, IMG submission 148635) | Freshwater microbial mat bacterial communities from Lake Vanda, McMurdo Dry Valleys, Antarctica - Oligotrophic Lake LV.19.MP8.IB-2 | ecosystem: Environmental > Aquatic > Freshwater >...
CACGCGCACTGTCCCATTGGCGTAGCCTACGGCGATCGTGTCGCTACCGGGAGTTTTCACAGACCAGGCGGTCGCGGTCACGCCGTCGCGATCGAGCGGCAGCCGTTGAATCTCGTGACCGTCGTCGACCTGGAAAACGCCAACGTCCCGCGCCGCGGCGAGCGAAATACCGAGCACGCGGTGCTCGTCGACCTCCAATCGCTGTGGGGTTGGCAGCCAGGTTGTTTCAATCACTTGCGTGCCGGCGCTGTTCGCGGGCCACATCAAGGGGGCCGCGACCCACACTAAGTAAACGCACACGCCCAACATGGCCGCGATCGTGCTCACGCCCCCGATCGTGATGATCGAGCGCGCGAGCGCGTCGGCAAGTTTGACGCCGGGACGAGTATGTCGGCGTCGCGGTCGGTCGTTGAATCGAGGCGAATCGTGCATAACTTTGCAGGAGCTACTTTGTCCGTGGGATTACCTACTTCGCATCCAAGCGCACCTGGTCGCGGACACGATTGGCCATCTCGAAACGCAGCGGCAAGTAGCCATCTTTGACCACCTCTTGCTGTCCCTCGCGACTCAGAACAAAACGCACGAACTCACGCGACAAGGGGGGGAGCTCGCTGCCCGGCGGACAGTTCACTGTCAGCCAAAGGCTGCGCCACAGCGGGTATTCGCCGGAATAGGCGAACTTGGGCTCGGCTGGCACGGCCTTCGAGCCGACCTCGCTGGCCAGCGCCAGGGTCCGCACGTCCGCCGTGCGATAGCCAATCCCGCTGTAACCGATTGCCGCGGGGTCGCTCCCTACGCCTTGCACCACCGAGGAGCTGCCGGGCTGGGCTTTTACAGAATCCTTGAAGTCGCTACCGCCGAGCACGCGGTCTTTGAAGAACCCATACGTTCCGCTCGACGCGTTGCGGCCGTAAAGGCTAATGCTGCGCGAGCGCCAGGGCCCGGCGAGACCCAATTGCCCCCAACTGGTGACGTCGTGAGGGTAGCCAAGCTTGCGCGACTTCGAGAAGATCGCGTCAAGTTCACTCAACGACAGCTCACGAAGCGTGTTGTCGCGGTGAACGTAGACGGCCACCATGTCGATGGCGGTGGCCAGTTGCGTCGGCTTGTAGCCGAAGCGGGCTTCAAACTCGTCAATTTCCTTGGGCTTCAAGTCGCGGCTCATCGGCCCGAAAGTCGCTGCCCCGGCGACGAGCGCCGGGATCGCCGTCGACGAACCCTTGGCCTCGACCTCCATTTCGACGTCGGGGTAATAGCGCTTGAAACTCTCTGCCCAGAGAGCGAGCAGATTGTTCATCGAATCGGAGCCGACGAACGTCAACCGTCCCGTGAGTCCCCTGACGGGAGTGTAACTGGGGAGCGCCGAGTCGATCTCGACCGAGGCCAAGGGCGAAGCTGCCGGCGCTTCGCTCGATGCTCCCGCGGCAAGTTCGTCCGCTGCCCAAGGAATCGGCGGGCTCACGCCGCAACCCAGCGCCAATGCCATGAGCGGCAGGCTGAGTGCTCGGCAATGTCGATTTCCGACGGCCATCGTGGCACCTGCTGAAGGCAATTGGCTTCAGCTGAAAGGAAGGCCGAGGTCCGAATCTTCCGGCATTCTAAGAGTCGCGGGCCGTCATTCTGTGAAGCCTGCGTAAAGGTTTTGCTAGCATTCGGTGAAGATTCGATGAACGCGACTTACGACGAGCCGTAGCATCACGCAGGTTGGCGAAAGTGCTTGAATGAGCAGTGCTTGCGCAACAACCAATTGCAAGACGATTTTGCCGACATCGCCCGAGCAGCGTTACGCGCGCCACCTTAGTCAGAGTCAGATGCGACGAGCTTCGAAGCAAACGTAAATCGAGAAAAGCGATTAGCTTCCTTCGAGCACCGACTCGAGCGTCTGAACGCTGGCCGCTGCTGGCGGGTCGATGCCAAGCAGTCGCGCTAAGGTGGTTCCCAAGCAGCCCGGGCTTGCCGTTTCATCACGTTGCCCAGGTTTTATGCCCGCTCCCCAAAACAATAAGGGCACGTGGCGGTCGTACTCCCAGGGCGTGCCGTGCGAGGCGACGTTCTTGGTCCCCTGGAGGACGTAGGGGACCATTGCGAACAGCACATCTCCGCTTCGCTTGGGATGCATCGTGAGCCGGAACTGCTCCGGCAGACCGGGTCCACCGACAGGCAGTGCCATCAACTCGTCCTGCGTATAGGCGACCGCCACCGAGGGCTCTTCCAAGAGCGCTTGTCGCACACTGCGTCGCGCCGCGAACAGTCGCTCGCCTAGCAGTTCTGGCTGCGTGTGATCGAGGAAAATCTCCAGGCCTTCGGCCCGCGCGACAAGCGGCTTTCCGCTGGCGGTAATGCCCAGATCGTGACGCAGGCGCTCTTCAAGTTTCGCGGCGAGCTGCGCCGCCTCGCCCAGGGGGTTCCGCGCCGCGCGAAGGTGCAGGGCCAAGGCCAACTCAGGCACCGGGCCTACGCCATGATCAGAGCTCAAGGCAATCGTCCAACGTCCCTCGCCGATTCGCTCGTCGAGCCAACGCATCAGCTTGCCTAACTCGCGATCCGTGCGGAAGGTGATGTCCTGCACTTCGAGACTATGTGGTCCAAAGGCGTGTCCCACGTAGTCATTCGACGACAGCCCAATACAGAGGACGTCGGGCACGTCGTCGCTACCAAGTTGCTCGTGCTCGACGAGTAACTTGGCGACCGCCAGGGTTAGCTCGTTGCCGAAGGGGGTCACCTCAAGCAATTTGAAATAGTTGGCGTCCGCCTGCGGCGGCATCGGATGCGGAAACGCGCGACCAAGCGGCGGCAAGTTGGTTTCATAAGGGTTGTCGTCGGGAAGTTCTCGGTTGTATGCCTCGATGGGCGCGATGAGCTCCCACGATTGTCCGGCGAATGCTTCGGCGGCGCTCCCTTCGTTCAGGTTCCGCAGATAGCCAGGCAGGTCCGTGCGATAGTATCGGCTCGTCACCCAATTGCCGGAGTTTTCGTCGAACCAGTACGCTCCGTCTGCCGCGTGGCCCGCCATCAGCACTGCTGAGCGGTCTTTGAGTGAGACTCCAAAGACTTTGGCTTTGCCGTGTGTCGCCAGCTTAAGCGAATCGCCGAGTGTCGGCACCAGGAGGTTGCGGGGCGAAACGCCTTTTTCAAGCGTCGGCGCGCCGACAAGCGGCGCTTGCTCATCTTCGACGCAACCAAACGTGCCACCAGGTCCGCGGTGATACCAACCGTTACTGATGATTCCATGCACGGCCGGATCGGTGCCGGTCAGCAACGTAGCATGCCCAGGGCCAGTGATCGTGAACGCATGCCGATGGTTGCAATTGACAAACCATGCGCCGCTTTGGAAGACGCGCTCGAAAATGCCGTCCTTGTCAAAGCCCGCGCGAAACTGCTCGAGATAGCGCTGCGGCAACTGGTCGACGCTGACCACAACGATCAATCGTGGCTGGTCGGCCGCGGCTGCACTCGAAAGGCGCGCAAGGCCCAGCGCGACCAGAAACAAGACCGCGAATCGACGACTTACGACGACCGACCGCGCACACAATTTCCCGACATTTCGATGGTGGCTTCGCATGCGAGCCACTATAGGGCGCAGAGCGGCCCGCCTCAAATGAAGGCCGTGCTAGGATTGCGCGAAAATCTCGATGTCGGGGGGCACAGCAGCCGGCTCAGATAATGCCGTGTAATGGTCCACCTGGCGCACCCAATCGGTCCACGCGCCGGCTGATCTCGGGATCATCGATCAGCGGGGGTGCGTGATAGGGCTTCGCCCGAGCATCAATGACCAACGAGTCGCGGCAACCCCAATGCTTCTGATCGACGAACGACTCGATGCCGTACGTGTCGGCTGCCGGATTGCTGCGCGTAAAAGTCGTCCACAAGAAGTTGCCCAGCGACTCGGCTGTGAAGCGGCTGTCGTCGACGACTACCACGAGCGGAAAAGAGTTGATTGGATGCGCGAGATCCAACTGTTCGCAGAAACGCTTCACGGCCTGATCGTCGCGGCCGGTTCCCGCCCAGCGGGGGCCGCGAATTGCCAGCACGCCCGGCAGGCAAATCCGCGGATCGGTGAAGCCGTCGGACAGGATTGCACTTTCTGACAAGCGTGCCGGCAGTTCGCTCGACAACTCGCGAATTGGCGGCCCGACGGCGGCGATTACCAGCTTCGACCCTTCGTTCAGTCCGCTGCCTGAGTAGTCGAGCGTGTCGATCGTCGTGCACGTTTGAAAGTGCAAGTCGCGCCGCCAGTCGACTCTCGCCAGCACATGGCGTAAGAACGCCGCGATGTCATGGATATCGAGGTCTGGTGCGTCCTCGCGCGCTGTGATCAACAGATACTTGGCCAACGACATTTGCCCTTGCCCCAGAATAGCGTTGGCAATCGTCAGCAATTCTTGCGGACGCCGATGGTCGGCGAAGGGGACATAGCGCTCACTGCCGATCGCCAGCAGCAACGGATGCACACCTGCCGCATCGACGGCGTTCACGGCGTGCAATCCCGGCACAACCGTCGGGATCACTGGCCCGGTGATTTCATGCACCAGCTCACCGAAGGTGGTGTCCTCTTGCGGTGGCCGACCCACGACGGTAAAGGGCCAGATCGCGCCAGTGCGGTGATAGACGTGCTCAACGCGAAGTACCGGAAAGTCGTGCGCCAGGCTGTAGTAGCCCAAGTGATCGCCGAACGGCCCCTCGGGCAACAGTCGATCGGGATCGACGGTGCCCGAAATGCAAAAATCGGCCTCGGCGACGACGGGCAGTTGACCTGAAGGATAGAAAAGTCCGACGCGCCGGCCGCCGAGCGCCCCGGCGAAGCTCAGCTCGGCGAGCCCCTCGGGCAGCGGCATCACCGCCGCCAGCATCAGCGATGGCGGCCCCCCGACGTAGATGTTCACTCGCAGCGGCACACCGTGGCGCAGGGCCGCGGCATGGTGCACGCCAATGCCGCGATGGATCTGATAGTGCAACCCGATTTCGCGATTCGGCTGATATTGGCCGCCGGTGAGTTGCACCCGGTACATGCCAAGGTTCGAGCGCTTCCAGCCGGGGCGCTCGACATCCTCGGTGTACACCGCAGGTAAGGTGATGAAGGCGCCGCCATCATCGGGCCATGACTTCACGGCCGGCAAGCGGTCCACGGTAATCTCGTTGGCCATCACCGGCGCGCTGCGCACGCGCTTCGGTAGTGCACTCAAGGCCGCCAGCGGTGCGCGGCGGTATCGCCACGGATGCCGCAGCGCAACTGACGGATCGACCTTCAAGTCGACGAGCTGCCTGACGGCGGCCAGCGTATCGCGGAATAAAAATCGTGCCCGCTCGATCGTGCCGAACAAGTTGCTGACCAGTGGAAACTGGCAGCCACGGACGCGCTCGTAGAATAGGGCCGGTCCGCCAGTGGCATACACGCGACGCTGGATGGCCGCGACCTCGAGTTCGGCATCCACCTCGGATTTGATCCGCACCAACTGCCCGGTGCGGTCCAGATCGTCGACACACTGACGCAGGGTTCGATAGTCCATCAAAACTCAACTTGAAATCGCGCACCGCAGATATCAAAGGGGGCTCGCCCAAAGCCGCGGTAGGTGGGCATGCTGTGGATCCAGTTGAATTGTAGGCGGGTGAACTTATTCCACCACCAGTTCAGGGCCAAGGTAGTCTGATTCACGACACCGGGATTCGGCGCGGGGGGTGGCCCGGCCGAGTTCGAGATCTGATTGGCCGGATTGATATTCACGCCAGAGAGGTCTTGCCATGACCAGCGGAAGGCGGCTTCCCAGGCACCCCAGCCGCCGAAGCCCCGCTTCCGCCCAAGGCCGAAAAAGTCGCTATAGGGCACGACGTTGTAATCCAACACGCCGGCTTGCTTCAGGTACAAGCAGGATTCGCCGGTCAGGAAGTACCCGCACTGGAAGTAGGCCCCCGGATAAAAGATTGCCGGTCCGCCTAGTTGATTCAACGAAGTGGCCATGAACTCGGTTTGAAAGTGGGCAGAACCCCAGTTGCCGGCAAATTCCGTGTGCCAAAAGTTCAAGCTACTCGCCGCAATTCGGCCGGTATCGACAACGGCGGGCGTGCCGTTCGCGGTCACAAGTCCGCCCGACAGATCGCCCACGAAGAACTCTGGAACAGGGCGGGAGTTGAACGCTTTCGCGTCAGCACCAGTTCGGCCTTTGCCGCCCAGCTCGCTGAAGTTGTAACCGCCACCGACATGTAGCAGATAACGGCCGTCCGCCAATTCATCGTAATACAACAGGTGTGTCGCCCGAATCGCAAACGAAACACCGCCCGAATCGCCAATTTGCGTGCCGTATCGATTGTCGCCAATAGTCGTATAAGTCGTGTCGGCGCCGTTGAAGAATGTTAACCCTGTGCCATAGACGCTGTACGCCCACTGCATCATTTCGTCGTCGCTCATGGCATAAGCCATGATGCCGACGCGACGGAACGGGTCTTGCGACTGGAAAGGCAGCGAGCGCTCCAGGAACTCCAAGTGACGAATACTCGTCCAGTTGTCCATCGTTTCAGGCACGCGGAACTGTCCGACGCGTACCGTGCCAAAGAATGGCAAGTCGGTTTGTTCACCCCACACGTCGGCGAAGCTCGGGTGACCGGCAATCGCAAAGTCCATTTCGATCGACAAGTTCGTGTGCTCTGTCAATTTGCCGATTGCTTGCAAACGCGTGCGGCGGAAGCCAACGCCGTTCTGGATGTCACCCAGTCGCGCAAGCGATGCCTGGCTCTGACTGAATAAACCCTCGTCGAGTTGAGCGAAGCCGCTCAACCGAATCAATGGCAGTGTCGGTTTGCCGGCGTCCTGGAGTCGCTGCTCGACCTGATCCAGGCGGTTGTCGAGGTTGCCGATTTGATTGGGATCGAGGACCGGCGAGCCACCACTGTTGCCCAAACCGCTTGAATTGTTCGGATCGATTCGATTTTGAAGATTGCCGATTTGGTTGGGATCGAGCACTGGGCTGCCCGGTTGCAGCGCGGACGCAAACGAATTGCCATCTTGGTAGGCGACAAGGGCCGTTTGCGGTGTCACGGCGGGCAACGGTTCGCACCCATTGGCCGCGATCGGTTGTACAACTGACTGCCAGGGCGCTGCCGAGGGCGCGCTGGGAAACCGATTGGGCACGGCCGAAATGGTCCCTGGGACACCGGCAGCCGTTGCGGGCGTCACTGGCTGAAAATGCGAAGTGAGTTGTACCTGGTCGGTCGTCGCGCGTGGCCAACCCGCGGCCTGAATCATCGCCATGCCGGGGTCGGCGGCCGGTGCGTCCGGCAGACGTTGCTCCGCTGCACTGTTTTGAGGCGATACCACCAACAGTCCAGCGCTCGCATCACTTGGCATCTCCGGCGCAGCCGGAGGAGTGACGGGCATGAAAAACGGCGCCTGCGCAACCGCGTGGGATCGCAGCACTGGGCTCAATACGACGACGAGCGCCGCCAGCCACAAAAACTGTGGGTGACTCATCGAAGTTAACTTTTGCGAAATGCGAGTCCCGAATGGGACCGAAATTTGACAGGCCATGCAGCGATAAACCGCCGAGCCGGCAACAATAATCGGCCCTACAACCAGGAAACTTGCTTCAAAGCTCCCAGATTAACGGGCAGTCATTTCAGGAACTCGGACCTGTATTGTTTTGGTTCAAGGTGGGAAGTCGGGGTGAAGCGGAGAATCGCTAGCAGTGCGCGTGTCCGCGAAGGCAAGTCCATTTCCAGGGATTTGCTACGGTCCCAAGTCGAAGTTCGCTTTCCCTGCCGCGCATGGCTGTCAGATAGCCTCGTCGGGACGCCCCAGCCCCCGCGTGACTCCCTCTGCTTCGTCTTGGGCAGTGCAACGTGCCGGCGTGTGAATGTCCAAGCTCTGGCGACGCACGCGCTCCGCTGCCTCACGAGGCCCATGGCACGGCAAAACAAATCGGGTTCCCGAAATCGTCGCGCGCACACCTCGGCCAATGTCCGGCCGCCGGACTTTTCCAATCTTTCCGGTTCGGCGGGCGATTTCGAAGGCGAATTGCCGACTGCGCAGGCTGCGATGTATCAACTCTGCGAAGAAGCGGCCACGGAACTCTTGAACCCACGGCGATTGTTGTTAGAGTCGAATTCTGTGGAGCGACACGCCTCGTTTCGGGGTGCCCGTCGCGAGGTGAAATTGAGTCGTTGTTACCGGGTCGAGTTTGCTTGCTGGTGTCGCCCCCCGGCGACTGTTAGGAATGTTTTGGTCGTGGCCTGCTCATTGCGAGCGATTGCCACTTGTTGAGAGTTTTCGCCATGCCCCAGTCCCGCGGATATCCGTCGGACGACGTCGACCAGCTAATGCTCAACGCGCGGCTGCGCGACGAGCTCGAACCATTTCTCGACGACTCGATTTCGTATTTCAACGAAGCGGGTATGCCTACCGCGATCGAGAACGAGTTTCTGGCGAGCATGCTCGCTTGGGAGCGCGCTCCGGCATTGCCGATCTCGCGTTGGTTCGACCCCGAACTCCGCCTGCCGCCGCCCGATTCGCTCGACGACGCCGCGCTTCACGACAAGCTCTGGGAAGTTGTTCAGCGACTGTTCGATAAGCGCATTGTGCTGGATTTCACCGACCACCTTTCGGATCGCCAGCTCTACACGGTCATCTTCCGCGACATTCTGCCTTGCTACGAGAAGTACCTCGCCGCTGGCGATCACTACCTGCATTGGGATTGCGCCGATCAAGGGGGCGATCCAGAGATTTGGCTCCGCTACTACGCTGACGAAGACGAGCGCGCCGACTGGTCGAGTCAGTTCGACGATCCGCTCCCGCCGCGGGACTGTCTGCCATTTCCGCGAGATCTTCCGCGGCGACCTTTGTAGCGATGGCGGACCTCGACGCCACGATCCGCGATCGCCGTAGCGTGCGCGGTTTCCTTCCGGATCGGCTTGTGCCTCGCGAACTGCTGCGCCAATCGCTTGAAATCGCGCAATTCGCGCCCTCGAACTGCAACATCCAACCCTGGCGCACTTTCGTCGCCTCGGGGCCGCGCTGCCTACAGCTACGTGCCGCGCTCGTGGCTGCCGCTACGTCGGGCCAGACGCCAGCGCCGGAAGACCCCGTTGACGAGTTCCCGGGAGATTATCGCCGGCTACAGGTCGAGTGCGCGCTGGCCCTGTATCGCGAAATGGGAATCGAGCGACACGATCGTGCGGGCCGGTTGCAGGCGCTATTGCGCAATTTTGAGCTGTTCGATGCCCCGCAGGTCGCGATCGTCTGCATGGAAAAGCGCTTCGGTGTTGGCGTCGCGCTCGATGTCGGCATGTACGTGCAGAATTTGTTACTTGCCCTGTGGGCGCGCGGCATCGCGTCGTGCGCTCAGGCGAGTCTGCGGGTGTACCCCGATGTCATTCGCCGCGAACTAGGTATTCCTGACGAGTTGCGCATCATGTGCGGCGTATCGTTTGGCTATGAGGATCTGCAGACTCCGGCAAATCGCACCCGTCAATCGCGCGAGCCGATCACGAGCAACGTGACATTCCTCGACGAAGTGTCGTAAGTGCCCACTTCGCGTAAACTGGGGATGAGAACGCGTCTGGCCAGGCACTGCTGGCTGCCCTAGCCGACGGCTCGTCATCGGGCGCGTACCACTCGGGGTTGAACACACGAAATCGCTGGTCAATGACAAATCCGAATTCCGCGACTGAATCCAACGCCAGCGCGATCGCTCCAGCAGTCCCGCCGAGCGAGTCGTTCGCATTCGACGTCGAGGATTTGCGCGCCGATCACGCCGCGCAATTGGCCGATCTGCATGAGCGCTGCTTCCAGGGCTACTTTCTGACGCTCATGGGGCACGGGGTACTCGAGCGTTACTACGCCGAGTTCGCACGGCATGCATTCGATTACGGCTGCGTAGCGCGATCGCGAGCTACCGGAGAGCTCGTGGCACTCGCGGTGGGGAGCGCCGACGTGCCGGCGCACACGCGCGCTTTCGTGCGGCGCAACTTCGTCTACTTAAGTTTGGCGGTGTTCTGGCGCACGCTCGTTAACTCGGCCGCCAGGAAAGCCGTTTTGGAGCGAGCCGGGCGCGTCTTAGCGCTCTCCCAGTGGATGTTGCCATGGCGCAAATCTGAGGCGAAACCCACGCCCGAGCCGCGCCCCGAAGACAACGCCCCCGTCCGCTTTCTCTCGATGGGAATCGACCCCACATGGCGACGTTCGCTGGCATCGATTGCGGTGGTGCGCCGCTTTGAAGACTTGCTGCGCGAAGCCGGGCATCGCCGCTTCGGTTCGTCGATCTTTGCCGACAACGAGCGCGCGATTATATTTTTCACACGAATGGGTTACCGCGTCGTCAAGCAAACGCCGGCTGCTTGTTGGTTTGAAAAGGACATCAAAGCGTGACCCTGTTACGCTACTGGTACACGCTTCGCGACCTAAGACCGGTGCAAGTCTACGGCCGCATCGCCCAGCGCTTGGTGCGTCCCCGGCCCGACTATTCGCCAGCGCCCGAGTGCCGACCGCAATCGGGCATTTGGGTTTCGCCGGCGAGACATTCCCCCGCCATGCTGGGCCCGCGACGTTTTCGCTTTTTGAGCGAAGATCGCGAATTGAGCTGGCCCACCGGTTGGAACGATCCGGCAATCCACAAGCTGTGGCTCTTTAACCTGCACTACTTCGCCGACCTGGCTAGCGACAACGCGGACGAGCGCACCACCTGGCACAGCGAGTTGATTGCTCGTTGGATTGCCGAAAATCCGCCGTTCACCGGGCATGGTTGGGTGCCGTACTGCCTTTCGCAGCGGATCGTCAACTGGATCAAGTGGCTGCTGGCCAGGAATCTGCCGATCGCCAGCATGCTCGATTCACTTGCGCTACAAACGCGCTACCTGGAGCGGCGCGTCGAGCGTCATTTGCAGGGCAACCATTTGCTCGCCAATGCCACGGCGCTGGCTTTCGCGGGGCTGTACTTCAGCGGATCGGAAGGGGACCGCTGGTTGGCGACCGCGCTCGATTTATTGCGCCACGAGGTGCCGCAGCAAATTCTACGCGATGGCGGTCACTACGAGCTGAGCCCGATGTACCACAGCTTGGTGCTCGAGCACCTGCTCGACGTGACCAATGTCGCGAGAGCGTTCGCAGCGGCGGCGCCAGCGGCCGTAGACTTGACTGCAACCTGGCACTCGCAAATCGCACTCATGCGTCACTGGCTGCACACGATGTCGTTTCCCGACGGTCAGATCGTACTTTTGAGCGATAGCGCTTGGGAGATCGCGCCTTCGCCCGCGGAACTCGATGCCTACGCCGAACGCCTGTGCCTCACACCGGTCACTCCCTTAGCGCCGCGCGTCACCAAATTGGCCGACAGTGGTTATGTGCGGTTGGCAAACGGACCAGCGGTGCTGATCGCCGACGTCGGGCCATTGGGCGCCCGTTATCAGCCCGGGCATGGTCACGCCGATGTGCTCTCGTTCGAGCTGGCACTCGGCAACGATCGGGTCGTCGTCGATACGGGAACTTCCGTTTACTACGGCAACAATCAACAGCGATTGCAAGAGCGGGGGACTGCGGCCCACAACACCGTGACCGTCGACGGAGAAAACTCATCCGAAGTGTGGGACGTTTTCCGCGTCGCGCGCCGAGCGAAACCCGTCGACCTGACGATCGTCGAACCATCGCCTGATCAATTCGAGGTCGGTTGTAGCCATGACGGATACTTGCGACTTCCCGGCCGCGTGCGACAACACCGCCGGTGGCGTCTCTCCGCCGACGAATTGGAGATTGAGGACCAGGTGGAAGGGCGGTTTACCAGCGCGATCGCGCGGTTCCATCTCGATCCGCTGGTGCGTGTGGCAACGCCGCCCGCAGCTTTGCCGACTACGGCACCCGCAATCGCTCAATCGCGCGCGATTCTGGAACTAGGTCCGTGGGGAATTGAATTCGAGGCCCGCGGCAGCGAGCTGTCGATCGAACCGTCGAACTATCATCCGCAGTTCGGGGCCACGATCGAGAATCTCTGCCTCGTCTGTCGACTAACCCAGTCGAGTGCCGTGTTTCGCTTTCGCTGGTCCCGGCGCTAGGGCGGGCTCGCCGGGTGCTGGCCGACCGCGAGCCAGCACGATAAAGTACAATTCAGGCATTGTCGTGGCAGCGAGCGGGCCAAAAACGGGCGAAAGTCGCCCTAATTCACTGGTGCGGGAGATTCGAGGATGGCCGACCCGGAAGAGATACGGGCGATTGTGTTAGAAGCGATCGACGACCTCAACGCCACGCTTCCACCCGACGAGCACGTCGAAAAGGAGCCTGACGCTCCGCTCATGGGGGCGGGCAAGCTCGACTCGCTCGGTGTCGTCGACCTGATGATGATTCTCGAACAGAAGCTGGCCGATCGTCTCGACGCCCGGGTATCGCTGGCACTCACCTCGGGTGAAGGGAGCGGCACTCCGTTTGCTAGTGTTGGATCGCTCGTCACGCACGTCACGGCACTAGTCAACGAGAGCCGATAGGTGGTTGTTTCGATGGGTGTCGCGGTCCGTGACATTGCTTACGTTTTGCCCGAATGCGTGCTCACGAACGAAGCACTCGGTGCCCAATATCCCGAGTGGGACATGGCTCGCGTGGCCGCGCGGTCTGGGGTACAAAGCCGCGCAGTTGCGGCAGCCGGCGAGACCTCGCTCGATCTGGGAGCGGCCGCGTGTCGTCGCTTGTTTTCTGCCCAGCCCGGCCTGCGCGAGCGCGTCGACGCCTTGATCGTTTGCACGCAGACGCCCGACTACGTGATGCCCCCCAATAGTTGCTTGTTGCACGACCAGCTTGAACTCGGCGAGCACGTGGCGGCGTTCGACTTCAACCTGGCCTGTTCGGGCTACGTTTATGGACTGGCAATTGCTCGCGGGCTGATTGTGTCGGGGACCGTCAAGGAGGTGCTGCTCGTCACCGCCGACACGTATTCGAAGCTGATTCATCCGCAGGATCGCTCGGCGCGAGTGCTGTTCGGCGACGGTGCCGCGGCCACGTGGATATCGTCCACAGATGCGAGCGAGGGCATCGTGGATATCGCGCTGGGCACCGCGGGCGAGAAGCACGGATGCTTTATTGTGCCGGCAGGCGGATTCCGACAGCCGAAGTCCAGCGAAACGTCGCAGCCAATCGTCGACGACAGCAAGAACGTTCGTACGCTCGAACACATTCACATGGACGGCATGGGCATCTTGAATTTCGTCGTGTCGCGCGTGCCTCAGCAGGTCAACTCCATTCTCGAACGCAATCAGTGGCGCATTGACGACGTCGACCTATTCGTCTTTCACCAGGCAAGCAAGATGGCCTTGGATTCGCTGGCCCGGCTACTGCGTATCCCCGCGACGAAAATGGCCAACAACCTGGCACAAGTCGGCAATACGGTATCCGCGTCGATCCCCATTGCCTGGCAACAGGCGCGCGAGGCGGGTCGAGGCCCCGCGGGAAGTAAAGTGCTGCTCTGCGGATTTGGCGTCGGCTTGTCCTGGGGGACGGCCCTCTATCAGGCGTAACACCGTCAGCACTTAGAGAATGCGCTTTATGTCATCCGACGAACCATTTCTTTCCTTCTTTCTGCCCGACATCGGCGATGCGGAAATCGCCGCCGTTGTCGAAGTATTGCGCTCCGGCTGGTTGACGACCGGCGCTAAGACCAAAGAGTTTGAGCGGCAGTTCGCCGAACGGCTCGGCGTGAAGCATGCGGTCGCGGTCAACTCGGCCACCGCCGCGCTGCACTTGGCGCTCGAGGCGATCGACATTCAGCCGGGCGATGAAGTCCTCGTCCCCACGATGACCTTTGCGTCGACCGCCGAAGTGGTCGCCTATTTGGGGGCAAAGCCGGTGCTCGTCGATTGCCTGGAGGATACGCTCTGCATCGATCCCGCCGCTGCGGCCGCCGCCGTCACGCCGCGCACCCGGGCAATGATGCCCGTGCACTATGCCGGCCAGCCGTGCGACATGGAGCCGCTTTTGGCCACTGCTCAGCGCCACGGAATCAAGGTGATTGAGGATGCGGCCCATTCGTTGCCGGCGGCCTATCGCGGCCGCACGATCGGTACGCTGGGAGACGCAACCTGCTTTTCGTTTTACGCCAATAAGACGATCACGACCGGCGAAGGTGGGATGCTTGTCACGGCGGATAACGCCTTGGCCGACCGCGCGCGCATCATGAGTTTGCACGGCATCAGCCGCGATGCCTGGAAGCGCTTCACGGCCGAAGGCTCGTGGTTCTACGAAATCCTGCGACCAGGATTCAAATACAACTTGACCGATATCGCGGCCGCGTTGGGGATCGCCCAGCTCGCGCGATGCGATGAATTCTGGCAGCGGCGTTCGGCCTTGGCGCGCCGCTACGACGATTTGTTCGCTGATGTGGCCGAGCTCACACGCCCGACGACACGCGACGACGTATCGCACGCCTGGCACTTATACGTCGTGAAGCTGAATCTGGACCGGCTGAGTATCACCCGCAATCAGTTTATCGACGAATTGAAGAAACGTCGCATCGGGCATAGCGTGCATTACACACCGCTGCACATGCACCCTTATTACCGCGATACCTACGGCTATCAGCCCGGCGATCTCCCGGCGGCGCAGCGCACCTACGAGCGAATCGTCTCGTTGCCCTTGTTCCCCAAGATGACGCACGCCGAACAGGATCGCGTGGTGAGTGCGGTGCGCGAAATTCTCGCGGAGCATCGCCGGTGATCAAGCGGCTTTTCGACGTTTTGGTGGCAGTTGCCGGCCTGCTCGTGCTGAGCCCCCTGTTCGCGCTCGTAGCACTGGCGATCAAGCTGACCTCACGCGGGCCGGTGTTCTTTCGGCAGGAGCGCGTGGGTCGCAACTTTAGGCCATTTCGCATCTACAAATTTCGCACGATGGTCGTCGACGCTCCGCGGCTCGGCGGTCAGATCACGGCCGGTCGCGACCCGCGGATTACCTCAATCGGCCACTTGCTGCGCAAGACCAAGCTCGACGAGCTGCCGCAGTTGCTTAACGTACTCTCCGGCGAGATGAGCCTGGTGGGCCCGCGCCCCGAGGTGCCCAAGTACGTCGAGATGTTCCGGCCGCAGTTTGCCGAAGTGCTCAGTGTGCGCCCCGGCATCACCGACCTGGCGAGCGTGAAGTACCGAGACGAGAACGAGATCCTGGGTCAGGCCGACGATCCCGAGGCGGCGTACGTTAATCAGGTGTTGCCCGACAAGCTGGCGTTGGCCACCGAATACGTCCGTCGGGCGTCGTTTTGGTTTGACGTGCGACTAATCTTCGCCACGTTTTGGAAGGTGTTGCGCTAAGGATCGGCCGAAGAAAAACTTCCTGTCATATCGAACCCCTCACCCTTCCCTCTCCCACAGGGGGAGAGGAGTTCGAGGTGAAGTTATTCTTCGGCCGACCCTAAGCCGCGGCGCGCGATCGTCGTCACACGCTGAATTTAACGTGCAGCACGTCGGCTTCTTGCACGACGTAATCCTTGGGCTCTTGGCGCACGAGGTTTTTGGCCTTTACCTCGCGTTCACTTCCCAGTCGAATCAAGTCGTCGGCCTTCATCGTTTCGGCGCGAATGAATCCGCGCGCCAAGTCGCTATGGATGTTATCGGCCGCTTCGAGCGCTGTGCCCCCTTTGTGCAGCATCCACGTGCGTACTTCCTTTTCACCAGCCGTGAAGTAGAGGAACTGCCCCGACACGTCGAGCAGGGTGCGCAAAAGATCGTCGCGGCGCGAGCCGGTCATGCCCAACTCCGCCTCAAATTCCGCCCGTTCCTCGGCGTTCATCCGCGATAGTTCGTATTCGAGTCCCACGCGCACCGCGACCACGGACTCGGCGGCGCCAAGCTTGGCGCGATACGGCGCCGGATCGAGGTCGCCGTCGTCGGCAAGATTGACGACGATCAATCGTGGCTTCTGCGTCAGCAGCCGGAACGAGCTGATCGCCTTGCGCTGCTCGTCGTTCAGCGACAACTCGCGAAGCGCTTGGGCCGATTCGAGCGACGCCAACAACGGTTCGAGCAGCGCCAGCTCGGCCTGATCCTGCTCGCGAGTCGGCCGCGGCTTCTTGACCAGTTCTCGCAGCTTTTCCACGCGCCCGGTCACGATCTCCAAATCTGCCAGCAGGAGATCTTCTTCAAATGTCTTGAGATCGACCAGTGGGTCCGAGCCGGCAAATGCCGCCACGACCAGCACCAGGCACCCTGCTTCGCGAATGAGCGCCAACCGCGCGGCGTTCCCCTCGTGCGACCGGGCAAGGCCCGGCGTGTCCATCAGTTCGAGCGAGGCCAGCGTGATTTTCTTCGGACGGTAGATCTGGCATAGCGGCTCGACGCGTGCCTCGGGCACAGCCGCCATGGCCGTTTGACCCGTGTGGGCCTGCGCCGGATCGGGGACGACTCCCGTAAGCCAGGCGAAGAGCGTGCTCTTGCCCGAACCTTGATACCCCACCAAACCAATTCTCATCAGGCTGCTCGAACGCTAGAGACTCAAAAAGAACGCATTGCGCCGTCAGCGAAATGCCCTGGCCGACATGGCACGCCTTGGCGGGGCGGGCCCGGTAAGACGATGCTCGAAAAGTGCACCACTTGGCGGCACACTATCGCCGCGCGGCTAACGCCGTGCTCAACTGCGCGAGCGACTGTTCTACAAGTTTTCGCTCCGCACTGTCCAGGGGGGAACCGCCAAAGCGAACGCGGTAAAACACTTGCGCGAGCTCGACGGGCACTTGAGCCACGGCACTTGTCTCGACGCTCGCGGCCAGCCAATCGCGAGCCGCCTTGGCAAACTCGAGTTGGGTCGACTGCTCGGGGCGCGATTGTCGATGCCTGGCAAGTAGTGTTTCCAGCTTGTCGTAGAAGTCGACGATCACACGCTGGCGTCGCGCGACGGCCCATCGCGACCACCACGATTGGATTTGCCTTCGGCGCGGTCTTCGCCATCGCCAGGCGGCCCAACTCATGGTCAGCGCCGCCAGCAAAACGAGCACGCCCAGTCGCCACGAAATACGCCGCGTGCGCTCCCATTCACCAAGCCCGACCCATTCGTAGAGCCCCAGCCCCACCTGGGACCAGGTTTCCACAGAAAATGTCGCCCGTACGGCGTCGCTTGCCAGGCCCATGAGCGGTTCGTAGATCGATCGTAATTGCTTGTCGGCGTTCAACCCCATTACGTAGTTGGTCCAGAGGTACCGCGCGTATTCGATGGCTTGCCGCAGGGTTGGCTGGCCGGCCGGCGTCCCCAGTCGGGCCGATGAACCTTCGGCCCCCGGCGTTGGGTCGAGCGTAACCCAACCTCCATATTGCCATTTCTCCAGATCGCGGTCGCGCAAGTGCGCGGGGAGTTTGTCAGGGGGCAAATAGGCTTCGACCCAGGCGTGTGCGTGCAGCTCGCGGACGAGATAGAACTTTCCCCAAGGATTCCACTCACCGCCGTTAAAGCCGATGACAACTCTCGAGGGGATGCCCACGCTACGCAACATGAGGGCCAAAGCACTAGCGAAATACTCGCAATGCCCGCGCGGCTGAACAAACAGAAAATCCTCGATGGCGTCGCTGTCCGCCGGCCGCGATGGGGGCGAGAGCGTGTACGCGTACTGCCCTGAGTTGTGCAAATGACTCGTCAATTCGCGAGCGCGGGCCAACGGATCATCGACGTCAAACTGCGCAACGATTTTCGCCGCCAGGGCCGTGAGATCGGGCAGGAGCTCGAACTCGCGAAGAAGTTCGGGGGCTCCATGAAACTCCTGTGGGATGAACAACGATTGCCGGCGATTGACGAAGCCCGAGGTATCGAGCTGCAAAGTATCGGTATAGTGATCGACCCGATCCATTCGCCACGAGTTTGCGTCGCGCTGAATTGCCAGGCCCCGACTCGCCGCCAGCACGGGCGCCACGCAATAGACCACGCTGCTTTCCGTGGGCGCCATGTGGATCAACTGCCGCACCAGCCCGCCGACTGGGCTGCGGCGCGGCAAAGGATCGGGATCTGCATCGTGTTCGCTGTCCTGGCGCCAAGCATTGTCCTCGTAGTGCGTCAGGCAGACTCCACGGAACAGCGGGGCCTCGCCGAGCAGATAGGGCCGGCCGGTGTCAACGTCGAGAAACTCGACCTTCATGACCTCCAGAGGACTCTCGGAGATTTGCCCGAGTTCGCCCAGCACGATCTTTTCGCTCGCGCCTAACATCGGTTGACTGGCCAGAATCGGTTGCCGCCAATTGCGCTGGCCAATGCGAGGCACGATGAAGAAGAACGCGATCGCGAACGACAGCGCGATCGACGCCGCGAACGTCATCTGCCTCACGAACACCCACGACAGCGGGTCGCTCGCCTGCTCATCGCTGGCAGAAACAGGCGAGTTCGAATGGCTCACGGGCGATGCGGCCGCGACGCCATCGACTTCACTGCCGTTCGGCGCTTGAGCATATCGTGCGGTCTCGCGATACAGAAAGAAAAGCCCCAGCGTCATCACACCGCAAACGAAGTACGCCAGCAGCAAGAAGCCGAACAGGATCTCGAAATTCAGCACCGTGGCGACCGCCGTTTGCAATAAACTCAGCAATGCCAGCAGCCAGTAGATCGTGACCGTCTTGCGCTGGTACAGCAGGATGAACTGCAAGTAGATCAGCAGATTGGCGACGGCCAGCAGTTGCGTGTCGCCAGAAAACCGCTGCAGAAAATCCCACACGAATACGACCACGGCGGTGCTGCCGGCGATATTGGCCACCCGGGCATTGAGCCGTAGGTAGCCGCCGACGTCGGTCACAAAAACACTCGTGGCCGACACGATCATTGCCAGCACGGGCAACGTCAGATCGCGCTCGCCCATACCGAGCATGAGTGTCCCCAAGGCCGTCATCGTGGCCATGGCGATCTGCAGTAGCAGTTCGAGCTGAGAGTGTGGGGATTGTTTGGCCATCATCAAACTCGCTCGTCCTTGTCACTCGCTGGCGCGAGGCTCGGCCGGTGAGGCCAATCGATGCTACTCGGCAGACTCCACAAACACGGGCCTCGCAGGAGCGATGCCAACCTGCCGGATCGAGTCAACACCCGTCGGTAGCGACAGATAATCCACGAAACTCGGCGAACGCACCGCGACGATTTCGACGCCGCGCAGCCAGGCCAGTTGCCGCGGATCATGCCGTGACATCTGTGTTGCCAGTAGCGTCGCCGCGTCGAAGTCACGCGTCGTCACAAGCAGCGTCGGCACACCGGGACGTACGGCAGCGCTCCCCGCCTCGAGCACCTCTCCGAACTCGGTCGCATGAACCGGGGCCGTCGCCAATTCGTCCAATAGCGGTGTCGTCAAAGTTGGCGTCGCTTGACGATTCACACACATCGGCGTCGCGGGAGGCAGCAGCACGCTGACCCGCGCGCCGCGACGCCGGCACAGTTCTGTGAGCAGCGTAGCCGCAAGACTCACCGCCGCCTCGACCGCTGCCCGGTCGACAGCCGACGGCGCCCGGGGCTGCCAGAGGTCGAGCAGCAGTGCGAACTCCGGGTCGCGATGCTGCTCGAACTGCAGCACCATCAACGCGCCGACCCGTGCTGTCGTGCGCCAATGCACCCAGCGCGGGCTGTCACCAGGCCGCCAATCGCGCAAGCTGTGGAATTCGCCGAGGCGTCCGGCGCGACTGGCATTGGATTGTGAAGTACTGCGATCTCCGTGTCCGATCCAGCGCCGCGCGCGAGGCCCCAAGTGTCCCATTGCCGGCCACACCAGAACCGACTGCTCGCCGGTCAACTGGCGGCTCCCACGCACCAAGCCAAGCGGAAATCGCGTCACCGCGGTCAGCGGACCAAAGGTAAAGCGGCCGCGCGTCGGGGGGCAAAACGTGTAGGCAAGGCGTTGTTGGTGCTGCGGTCGAATGTGCCAGGCCAGTAAGCCCGCACGGCCAACCGGACCGTTCTCCAGCGGCCCTGCGGCCACGACACGATCCTCGATCGCCACACTCCAGAGGGCCAGCCAACGGCGGGGATTGAATGCCAGCACCGACACTCCGCACGGTTTTCCACAGACCATACGCTCGGGCAGGTGACGCTCGACTCGTATCCGCCGCAGGGCGAAACGGACGTACCAGAAGCTGTAGAGCAGCATCCCCGCCAAGAGACCGAACAACAGCATCAGCAGGTTAATGTCGCGAATCAGGGCCCCGAGGAAAACAAAACACAGTACGAGCACATAGCACAATCCCTCGCGCGACAAGCTGACGCGTCGCCGGCCGGGCTTGGTGCGACCGGCGGCGCGCATCTGATCGCCATCCTGGGCCGCGACCTGGCTCCGAGCCGCTCGACGATTGCGCAACGCGCGAAGAATCTGGAGCTTCATAGGTGAAGGCATTTCATCCGAAATGACATATGCCCCAACGATCGTGCCACGGCCGGCATCTACTGCGGAACTGGAACTGTCGCCACCAGTCGCTCAACGATCCCTTCGACCACATCTCGCTGGGTGCCGTACAGGCCACCCTTGGCAATGACTCGATGGGCGAGCACGGGCACGGCCAGCCGCTTGACGTCGTCTGGCACGACATAGTCACGCCCTTCGACGAGCGCCAACGCCTGGCATGCACGATACAAACCCAGCGTGCCGCGCGTGCTAACGCCGACTTGCAAGTCGGCCGAGAGCCGCGTCGATTCGACGATATCGAGAATGTAGCTATCGATGGAGCGATCGACGGTCACTTGCCGGACGACCGCCTCGACGGCCAGTACCTGGGCGCCATCCAGCACCGAAGTCAATCGATCGACCGGCTCACCTTGTCGATGACTTTCGAGCACGCGCCGCTCGTCCTCACGTCCGGGATAACCAATACGGGTCCGCAATAAGAAGCGGTCCATCTGGCTCTCAGGCAGGGCATACGTGCCTTCGTACTCGTACGGGTTCTGCGTGGCGATTACCAGAAACGGCCGCGGCAATCGGTAGGTGTTGCCATCGACCGACACCTGGCGGTCGCTCATCGCCTCGAGCAAGGCGCTCTGGGTGCGCGGAGGGGTGCGGTTGATCTCGTCCGCCAACACCACGTTGGCAAAGATGGGCCCCTGTCGGAAGACGAACTCTCCGGTCTTGGCCTGAAACAGGTTGCTCCCCACGATGTCGCTGGGCAAAAGATCGGGGGTGAACTGAATGCGGCAGAATTGGCCGTCGACGCTACGCGCCAAGGCCTTGCCCAGCAATGTTTTGCCGACCCCTGGCACGTCTTCCAGCAGCACGTGCTCGCCCGCCAACAGCGCGACGACGCACAGCCGCACTACGTCGGGTTTGCCGAGCACTACCTGGTTGACGTTGCGCTCGAGTCCATCGATCACGTCGCGCAATTCGGCGGTCAATAGAGCGGTAGCCACGCGGGATTGAACTCCCTAACGGCCAGATCGGTTCCTGAGTCGCGGGCACCATCGACGACACGAAAGTTCGACGGTCCCGGCCACGGCCGAGCCTCTTCAGGTGGGGACCTGAAAGCCCCCAGTAAGCAGGCGTTCCGAGCTTTATCGTACGCGGTAACCCGCGCGCACGTCCAGCGAATCTACGGTCAGAATCCGCAGTCAGGGGCCAGAGCGGCGATTTAGTCGCGAAAAAGCCGGGGCGAGTCCGCCCCTGATGGGGCCGCTACGGAAGCTCTTTCAGCTCGATGTCCTTGAACATCACCTGCATCGGATCGCCGACGTGCAATTGCAGAGCGATGATCCCCTCGGGGGCCCCTTTATCGCTCGTTTCGGTGTAGTCGACCGTGGTAAAACCGTTGAGTTGCTGGGTGATGTGAGGGCCATCCGCGGTGATGACGTACTCGTTCCACTCGCCGGCTTTGACGTGGGGGCGAACTTCGTCGGCGTTCACGTTCTTCAAGAAACCACGTCCCCCCTCCTCATAGAGGATGCCCATAAACTGGTTTTCGGCGATATCGGCCTGGTAGCCGCGAACGACGTGTTCGTCGAACAGCTTGCTGCGAAACTGCACGCCCGAATTACCGTTGCGGAGCTTGAATTTCAGCTTCAGCACGAAGTTCTTGTACGGTTTCGTAGTTGTCAAAAAAGTGTTCTTCTTGAGCGTCCGCCCCTCGGTTGCGCCGACAATCGTGCCATCCGCCACCTTCCACAACTCGGTGTCGCCGGTCCAGCCTGCGAGCGACTTGCCGTCGAACAGCGGCTTGAACTCCCCCTCGGCAGCTTGCGCGGTCGCTGCCCCCATGATGAATCCCAGTAGGGTCAACGATTTGAGGAGGCGTGGATGGGTGGCGAGCATGGTGTGAACTTCCCTCATTCTTGGTCGCGAAAGCGGGCAAATACGGGGATGCCCCCGGCCCGGCATTGTAGGCACACCGCGGGGGCTCTCGCCAGTGTTGAGCTTCGCGCGGCGCGAGGGTTGCCAAGCGCCCGATCTGCTTGGCTTTGGCAGCTAAACTCCGCTGCTGCGATGGGCGGCGAACGCAATGCCCCAGACGCCGCTGAAACGGCTAGGCGGTGCGCTTGTCGCGCAGCGTGCTGGCAAGCCGGTCGAGCTGGCTTTGCAGCTCGGCGAGGAGCGCTTCGTCGGCCGAAACTGGCTTAGCGGCCTGCGTGGCAAAGTTCGGCGGCGGCGGTCCCGGCGTTCCAGGCATGACCGTTGTATGCAACGACTCGACTTGCTGATCTAAGCGGGTTAGCCGTGCCGCGGTCTGACCCCGATCCTGACCGATGCGATCGAGTTGCAGCACCAGTCCAATCAACAGCCCCACCTGACTGGCCAACGTAATCGTTTCTCCGATGTTCCAGAGCTCGGGACGACCTCCCAATAGCGACCAACTCAGCAGCACGCTCCCGCAGACGAAGCCCGTCAATGCTGTGCCGAGCGAACACCAACTAACGATCGAAGACCGCGATGGCGGCCTATAGAGCCGCAGCGGCCTGGGAGGTTGGTGGTGCCAGCCTGATGGGCCAGAGTGGGCGCTGTCAAGCTGAGAGAAAGTCGGCGACTCGTGTCGCGGAATCTCTGCAGCATTTCCCAGCAGCAGGTCTGCGCGCGACAGCATTTCGTCGATCGATTCCCACGCAGAGTCCAACGAGGAATCGAGGTCGTTCCACCTCGATTCTGCGCGCCCGGGCCTGGCAGCGGATTCGTCGGGTTTCGAGCGGTCTGAGATGCCGTCCGGCAGGTCGAAATCGTGCTTGTCGATTCCGTTGGCGGGCCGCGCGACCGCGTCCCCCGCAGGGAACTCGCTTTTTAGCCCCGCCTGACACCGCGCGCAAAACAGCCCGGCTTCGAGGGCCGAGGCCAGGGCAGGCATATCTTGTCGACAGCTAGAGCACCACATGAATCCACTCGATGGAAACTGCCCACGCCGTATTGGGTGGGCAATGCTCCCACTCGCATGATCGGTTCCTATATCGCCTAACTTGACACACCGTGGTCACACCGTGGCCATTAGGTCCAGAGTGCATTCCGGTTCTAGCGATGGCGGAAGGAACGCGGCCGCACAGGTGTCTTCTGGCTCAGCGTCGTAGGAAGAATGTTGCAACTACCGTGGATCAATACCGGCACGATGACGCAGCCTGGTGGCAATGCGTCGTCTGCCAATTTCTCAGCAACTTGATTACATCCCACGGCCTCGACGATCACTGCCGCGGACCGCGATGACGCATACTTGGTGTGAACGATTGAGAGCAGAATGACAGGGCATTCGTCCTACAGCCGACGGTAGCCAAACGGTGCGTGGAATTGGCCTGAAACGCGGCATTCTTCGCATTTATCTCAAGCTGTGCGAAGCTCGCCCGACCCCTGCTTCAACCTGTTTCCCCTCGCTGCGCTGCTTGTCGGGCATATGAGACAAACGTTCACCTTTCGGGGAGAGAATTCCCCCCTGGAATCGCGGAAAAATTGCCGCTGGCAGACGCTGTCACGCGGAGCCACTCGCACGCAAGTCATTTACAACACAATGCTTATGGCGAAAAAACCGATATTGACTCACCCCGCGACCTCCCTATAATTGGCGTGTCTGGCAAATTCGGTAAGCTCGGTAGGTCCGGACGCACGTAACGATTCGGTAAGTTCCAAGAGCTAAACGACTTACGGGCATCTAGGGGCAGAGGGCATATCAAACCGGTTTGCACTACACGGATGGACTAGGGAAACGCCGGCTTCTTGCGTAGAGAGGGTGCGGCGCTTCCGCCTCTTAACAGACCTTGCCATCGGCTAGGGAGAGGGGTGGTAAGAAACCATGAAAACTGTCTTCACGACCGGAGAAGCTGCGAAGATCTGTAAGGTAAGCCAGCAGACGATCATTCGCTGCTTCGATTCAGGACAACTCAAGGGCTTTCGCGTTCCGGGCAGCAGGTTCCGGCGGATTCCGCGCCATGAACTGTTCATGTTCATGCGTGACAACGGGATTCCGACCGATGCCTTGGAAAGCGGCAAGCGCAAGATCCTCATCGTCGACGACGACCAGGAACTTGTCGATCTGTTGGTCGACGTGCTCGAGCGCGACAGCCGTTTTGAGATTCGTGCCGTCAACAACGGCTTCGACGCCGGCATGATGGTCAAGGATTACCATCCCGACCTCATCGTGCTCGACGTCATGCTCCCCGATATCAACGGCAAAGAAGTTTGCCAGCGCATGCGCTCCGACAAGACCATGGACGATGTGCGGGTGATCTGCATTTCGGGCATCGTCGAAGCGGACAAAATCGAAGAGCTGCGGGCAGCCGGCGCGAACGACTTCTTGCAGAAGCCGTTCGAGGTCGAGAAGCTACTCGATCGCATTTGCCATTTGCTCGAAGTCGAAACGGTCGCCGCCCACTAACGGTTGGCGCGATTGCTGTTTGACGAATCGTGAATTGGCGCGAAATCGGCCGCGCACGCGCATCGCAACTTTTGGATGCGCGTGCGCTGCGGCCACGGGTCACCGGCGATGCTGTGGTTGCAGGTCTTCAACAACGGCGCAACGCCGCGGCAATGGCCCTTGTCGCCAGTAATTGCGCGCGCACTAGGCGATGCGTTGATCTATGGCGCGGGCCAAACCGCGCACGGGGCTAGTGCCTGCGCCGCCACGCGCCCATCTGACGTTCAATGGCATCTCGCCTGCCGACTTGCTGACGATCCCCTGGTCGCCCTGTGGAGCTGTTTGCACGCTGCGCGAAGTTCTCCGACGCGCGACCTACGCACCGCCGACGATGTCGTCGATTGGCTCATAGCGCACGCGATTAGCGACCTGCGAAGCGATCCGGCGGCCATAAGCGATCAACCAACGTTGGACGCCGCCGGTAGTCGCGAAGTGGATCGAGCCGCCGGCCTGGTTGAACGCGCTGCTACCTTGGCACATCTCAGTATGGCCCTGGCCCGTGCCCACGACGACCGAGCGGCCGCGGGCGGCAGTTCCTCTCGATTGCCGGCCGAAGCGGCCCATTGGGCTCGACTGACCGTGGCCTCTACGTGGTTCGCGGACCCAGGCGAGCCGCTTGAACCGAACTTCAAATCAATTGCCTTGCAACTTCCGACAGCGATAGAAGTTGTGCTTCCCACATTGCAGTCGACCTCATCTACGACTCCTCAGCAGCCCGCGGTGCAATTCGTCGATACCGCCCAGCGGCGGCTCGCCGCGCATCGGGATGGTACGTCACCCGACGATGCCGCAATCGTGGCGGCGATCGCTCACGGCCGGGAGGTGCGCCAACGGTGGAGCGCCTCAAACAACCCCGCGGCGGGAGCGGCACTGCTGGCACTTGCCGCCAGGCTGGGCCGACTCGCGGACTTGGAAACGCGATTTGATTCCGCACTCGAGCGCGAAAAACTCGCGGCGCTCGCCGAATTGGCCGGCGGTGCAGGGCACGAAATCAACAACCCGCTGGCAGTTATCGCCGGCCGCGCACAGTTACTGCTGCCCGGCGAACTCGACCCGCAGCGTCGCCGCGAGCTGGCTGTCATCGGCGCGCAGGCCATGCGCATTCATGAGATGATCGCCGACCTGATGTTATTTGCCCGACCACCTCAGCTCAAAACAGCACGCTGCGATCTGGGCGAGCTCGTCGAGCAAACGTTGCGGCCAATTCGCGACGAAACTCGTCAACGCGACATACGTTTGGTGCTCGATCCACCCCAACTGCCCGTCGTGGTGAAAGCCGATGCCACCCAGTTGGCGGTAGCCGTTGCCGCCTTGATTCGCAACTCGCTCGAAGCCATCGTCGGGTCGGGCCAGATCGAAGTTTCGATCGACTGGAGCGCAGGTTCCACCGCGGATCGCTGGGCGGAGGTTGTCGTTAACGACGACGGACCGGGGCTGAGCGACGACGTCCGCCGCCATCTATTCGACCCGTATTACTCGGGTCGTCCTGCCGGACGAGGCCTCGGATTGGGGCTCTCGAAATGCTGGCGAATCGTCGCGGCACATGGCGGGCGCATCGACGTCGCGAGCGAGCCGGGGGCCGGCGCGACATTTCGTTTGCTATTGCCAGAGTGAACCGCCGCTCGGGCAACGCCCAGCGCGGTTGGGTTAGAGCGTCGTGTGCGTTTCGCCCGCCTTGGCACGATTCACGGCATCGAGCGCCAGCGAATACCAGAACCAGTTGAGGCCCGTTCCCCCGGTGGAACCCCAGAGCTGATTGACTGCCGAATCGGTAGTCACGTTGCTGCTTGGCTGCAAAGCGACGGCTCCGTTAAAGCCGCCCCCGTTGAGAATGTTGTTCACTCGAGCGCCGTAGGAATTGATGCTCGACCATTCGTTCATTATGGCCCCCAGGTCGACCACGCTCAGCGATGTGTTGCCCGCGATTAGGATGCTCCCCTTCCCTTCGGCGCCGTCGGCCAATTGATAGTCGTACAACGTGTCGGCGTTGCCACCGCCCACCAGGATATTACGGCCACCTCCTTCGCCACCATTGGTCCAATTCCCGTAGATGGTGTCGGTACCCGCGCCGCCGAGGAGGATATTGTTCCCCCCCTTGCCCTCCGCGCCGTTGATCGAGTTGCCGTAGATGGTGTCGTTGCCTGCGCCACCGACAACGATATTGTTCCCCTGCTGGCCCTCGGGTCCGTTGACTTGGGGTCCGAAGTTCGCGCCGCCGATCAGGGTGTCGTTGCCGCCGCCACCGTAAAGCGTGTTATTGCCGGTGCCCCCGTCGAGCCCGACGTCCTTCGTCGAAATTGCCGACGCGTCAAGCGTGTCATCGCCGCCCAGGCCCACTGCTCGAACGATGGCCGTAATACCGCTAAATACTTCTACAAAGTTGGTGGCCAGCCCGTTTTCGAGGGTGGTGATAACTCGGATCGAGGTCGCGCTGAGCTGTTCGAACGATACGTTGTCCGCGCCGCTCGTGCCGAACCAGACCAAATCGGTTAGCAAGCCGTTTTGCGCATTTGGTTGAAACTGCACTGCGCTGACAGTCACTCCGGTGGTTGCCGCCCCACCCGTGGCATTATGTTGATCGGTCGCCGTGACACTCACCGTACGCTGGCCGACCGTGCTGAACGTGTGCGTGACCTGTGTGCCCGACAAACCGATTACCTGTTGACTGGGCGAACCGTCCCCCCAGTCAATGTCGAAGGTGAAACCGGCAGCCAGGTCGGCGGGCGAGTCGCTGGCGGTGAGCGTGTACGTCTCCGTGGCATCCCGTGCGACGGACGATGGGCCCGAAATCCCCGCGGTCGGCGTTGAGTTAAAACTCAGAGTGCCGCCCACCGAGACGGCCACGGCGTTGTGAG
>Ga0163152_10002297_pt1 | contig 27598 bp, 30 predicted proteins | sample OliLakLV19MP8IB2_FD_148635 | JGI IMG/M metagenome (GOLD analysis project Ga0163152, IMG submission 148635) | Freshwater microbial mat bacterial communities from Lake Vanda, McMurdo Dry Valleys, Antarctica - Oligotrophic Lake LV.19.MP8.IB-2 | ecosystem: Environmental > Aquatic > Freshwater >...
CTTGTTTGGTACAACTATCACAAGATCCACCTTGGTATGGGCATGGACAAAAAGACCCCTGCCCAAGTGGTCTACGAAGCCCTTATTTCCAAATCCTCTTGTGTAAGGTTAATGCTGCAACCTAACACCATTTGACTATATCTATAAATTATTGTATAATAGATACAATCATCGATCTGGAACGAGTGGAAAACGCTCGTACAATCGGTGAGGAACACAAAAACCGTTCATGAGTCGATGGACGGTTTTTTGATTGTATCGACAAAGTATTTTTCATTTCAAGGCATTTGTCGGATATTCAGGAATGAAGTATGCTATCCCGATTTTCTGGCTTGCAGCCAAAAAGTCTGGAAAATTAGCACTCTAACCTTGTAAGTGCTAGACAAAGAATGATCCGCACGGTAGACTGCAGTTGTTATCTCATTCCCCTTGTTACCTATGTGTATCACTACGGGTGGAGAAGGCGGCTGCAGCTGCTAACTTCCTATCAGCCTCGCTGATCAAAAAAGCGGCCCTCTGGCCGCTTTTTTAGTGCAATGTAAGTCTCTTACCGCGAATGCGCGTAGATCTTGCGGTCCATCCATCCATTGAAAACATGCTTCACGCGACGTGCATGATTGCGCACATGGTGGTGGAAAGGGAAGCGGAGCTTCTCGCCCGTGCGCTGCAGCAAAAGCGCGTAGAACAGGAAACCCGCAATCAGGAAGAACGTGCCCAAAATAAGCTGTACGGCAATGATATCGACAGGTGCCTGTACATCGAAGACCGTTGTTGGCGCGCCATGCAGTGTTCCCTGCACCATTTTCCAGTGCGTCGTCTCCGGCGCGGTTCCCAGCGTAAAGCCGCCTCCGCTCATTTGCGCGAAGAGCATCTCGGAATTGGTCGTCCAAATGGTGACGCCGGCCATCCACAGGAAAGCGACCGAAGAGCTCCACAGGAGAGAATGATGAATGGGTTTGTGTGTGTGCGACATATTCAAAATATTGTAGCACAGTTCAGTTTGATCAACAAGGTGCGTTCGCTATACTCCGCCAGCCTTCGCTTCTGTCCGCAGAAGCTACTTGTCGGCCATAGCGCCGAAGCGCGACGGCTGACGGCTGGCAAGCCAGCTCTCTCATTATCTGCGACGAAGGCTGTCCCCCGTAGCTCCGTAGAGCGAAGGGGGAGCATGAAATCGATGTGTTCTGCCTTCATCTTTCACAACACGGCCCCATCGTCTAACGGTTAGGACACAGGATTTTCATTCCTGTAATCGGAGTTCGATTCTCCGTGGGGCTGCCATCACGTGCTTGTGCTTATAGACCCGCTTGCCCAAGCCAAAAAGTCCACATTGAGGTACATCCAATTTTGGTTCTAGACCGTGTTGCCTTCATCTGTATTTTCATAAATGACTTTGTATCTCCTGAGCCATAAAATCCAATTTTTCTCTGTCTGAATTTTTGTAATCGGAGTGAAAATTGACGTAAAACTTATCGCCCTCGAATCGAGGAATAACATGGAGATGTACATGCAATACTTCTTGCCCGGCCTTTTCCCCATCTGATAGCCAAAGATTGATTCCCCCTACTTGGAATCCTGAAGCTTTGATGCCAGCAGCCATGTCTTTTGCCACTTTTGCCATGTGCATCATCGTTGCGTCGCTCAACTCTAAAATGGATTGTGCGTGCTGATTGGGGATCACAAGGACATGCCCCGGCGTGAAAGGATTGAGCGGGACGAAAGCAGTGACGAGATCATCCTCATAAACCTTGCTCGCGGGGCTGCTGCCCTGAACGATTTTGCAAAAGACACAATGGGGATCCGCTCGCTTCATATCCAGTATCCTACGTTGTGAAGGTGTTTTCGGGTAGATCACTTTCCAGCAGCCCGTGCTGCCTCCTCAATCCAATTCCCCAAATTGGTGTAGCCGTCGCCGGAGACGTAATCATGTACTTTGTGGAGCTGCGAGAGATATGTTTCCCGTCCAGTGCCTTTGTAATTGGCGTAGGAAAGTCTTTCAAAAGGGCTCGTTCCCATTTGATCCGTGTACCCTTCGCGGTTCTTTAGCCCATGGATGCGCACACCCACAAGGCCGTGTCCCATCTCACAGCTTTTCTGAATTTCATACGTGACCCACCGACGGTCAGCGGTTTCGGCTCCGATCAAGACGACGGTCACGGACGTATTCACCAGTCCCTGATCAATCAGACGCTTAATGGCATCATCTCCTTTCTTTCTCGCCTCTTCCTCCAGGGAAGCATTCCAGAACCCCGCCTCTTCGCCCCCACGTATGATCCAGCTGTTTTTCACTTGGCTGGCTCTCCATATATCTCTCTCGTAATGGAAACTGAAGAATGCGCGACGGGCCATAGAGGAAGGAAGAAATAATAAGCGCTGTTACCAAAATAACACCATGGAAGAGGAGAGTACTCTCCGCAAGCATGGTCCGAAAGACTCTCTCTATCTCATGTACATGTGCATCCGTGGACAACATAAATGGTTCGATTTCTTTCTTACCCAAACGCACTTTATTGTAGAGGCGACGGAACAAGCGCTCCTGCCGCAAATAATAGGCATCCAGATACCAAAAAACGAGAATCGGGAAAATGGCCAAAATGGAGAAGATATGATCGCTATCTTTCGCCCCTAACGCGAAAAATGCCGCTGCAATCGTCACGCTCCATCCTTTGATCAGGAAAGAATTGTTCGCCATCCGAGCAATGATGGTCTGGATGAATTCGAGGTGTTTGGTCTTTGCCTCTGTCGTCATGATGTGAGGGGTACTCAGACGTCGATTCTACTCCAATTGTTTAATAGACCATATGTCTTCTCTTCTGACCATGGTTCCGAGGCAGCGACAGCACTGATTCTGTCGCTGCCTTGTGACAACGTATGGTCAATCACAGTTCTCCGCCTTCCTCCATCCCGCATCGACCGCCTCCTGTTCGGAACAGAACCACTGTTCTCCGGCGGCCTCATCGATCTTCGTCTGGTTATAACTCCCACAGCCCGGCACATGGTAGATCTTCTCCTGCTTGCTGGAGATATTACCTTTGATCTCACAGGAATCGTTCGCTGGTTCTTCCTCCTTCGGCTCAGGTGACGGTGCCGGTTCAGGCACGTCCGTCGTATCCGTTCCGTCCAGCAGCCTCCACACGATCCACACCACGTCCTTGCGACTCATCCCCGCACCGACGTTCACGTAGTTATTGAAGAGCACACCATTGCCCTTTGCATGGCTCAGGTACTGCTCGTACCATGCTCCTCCTGCTGATGCATTTCCCTCTATACCCAGAGCAACGTACGCCATCTTTAACGCCTCAGCGAAGTTCACGGGCTGCTCCGGTTTGAACGATCCGTCGGGATATCCCTGCACGATGCCCTGCTGCTTCGCATAGCGGATGTACGGCGTGTACCACGCATCCTCATTCACATCACGGAAGCCCGTGGGAGTGGAAGCGGAGGAAATATCGGTCCCATCAGCTGCAAGAACGATCTTGAGGAATTCGGCTCTGTTCACCGTCCTGTCCGGTTGGAATGTGCCATCGGGATATCCACTCAGGACGCCGCTTTCCTTTCCCCAGCGGATCGCAGCGATATACGGATGTGAGCCGGACACATCAGTGAATTCTCCGGCATCGCTTGCGCAGCTGCCCCACAGCCCTCGGCGTTCCTCCCGCGCTTCCTGCTCCAGCTCGTTGTACTCAGCCAGTCTCGGATGCGGATACTGCTTGTAGCTGTACGCGAAGCCTTCCTCGATCATCGATGCCCCGATGTCCTCGCCATCCAGATCCACGTATCGTAGCAAGCGGTCATACTTGTCCCGATCCTCCACAGGGTTCTGCTCCAATGTCACTTCCTCGCCATCCAGCAATTCCTTGAGCTTCGCGCTGGCCTCTTTCCCGAAGCATTGGACGGGTTTGCTCGGATGCACGGTCTCGGGCGTATCGATGCCGATGATGCGGACGGTTTCTATGGTATCGAGTTGCACCTTGAAGGTGTCGCCGTCGACGACACTGGTAACCATGCCCTGACCGCTCTGAGCGGCGGCGAATGCCGGGAGCAGGAAAGTGATGGAAATGATCGCCCCCGCGATCGCTCTTCTGCCGGTGATGTACAAGATAGGTCGCATTAGAATGAGGGGAAAGAGTAGATACACCAAGGGATGCCACAAACGTGGCAACGTGCCAGCGACGGTGCGCCAAAGGGGTCCTGTGTCCAGCGAATGCGGTCACTCATTACCAACAGTTATACACCAACAGTCATTGGTACTCAATCATAGGTGTTCACACCAAGATAATTGCCGTGAAGCAAGATGTCGTATCCAATCTCGGTCGGCACATCCGTATCCTTCGCCGGAAGCACAAGCTGACGCAGGAGGAATTGGCAGGTCGCGCCCATATCAGCCTGAAGTACGTCCAGAATCTCGAGGGGAAGACGCCGCAGAACCCGAGCCTCGTCATTCTCCAGAAACTGGCTGACGGCTTTGGCGTCCCGCTCTGGAGGCTGCTCAAGTTTGAGGAGTAGCCGCTGACAGCTCCTTTCCTGCGGCCTTCATTCCCGGCTCCTCTGATAGGGAGATCTTTCCATCCTTCAGGATCAGTTTGCTCCTGAGGCAGGACAGCAGTTCACGCTTCTCTTCCATCTTCCCTTCTTTCAGGATGTATTTGGCATAGGTTTTGATTTCCACCTTGGGCATTTTGTTGCCAACACTCTGCCCGAGGACTCCCGTTGTGAATTTCTCGTACCGTGCCACCTCCTCCTGCAGCTTGTGCTTCATGCCCAGCTGGTCGAGGTCGACGGTGTCGATGATCTCCAGAAGCCGCTCGAGCAATTCATCCTCTCGGATCGATCCGTCTTTGCAGTTGATGTCCTTGGCGTGGCAGCAACGGTAGTACACGTATTTCCGAATGCTCCCATCCTTCAATTTCTTGTGCTTCTCCTCGGCGGTCACGCCTGATGAGCATGCGCCGCAGAGCATCATTTTCGTGAAGGCGAACTCCTTCGTGCCCCATGCTTTTTTCGGAGCGAGATCCAAGACTTTTCCCGCCTCTTCAAACAGACGCTGGCTCACCAGCGGCTCGTAGGTGCCCTGATACCAGTTGCCGCTGCCCACCGGATACTCGAATTTCCCCGTATAGAAGGGGTTACGGAGCATTCGGTAGATCATGCTGAGCGTGATCGTCCTCCCCAGCTTTGTTGTGAATCCGACCTCCTGCATCCAGCGGTAGAGCTGTCTGCCGCTCGCATGCTGATACGCCACCTTCTCAAAGGTTTGCTTCACGAGCGTCCCTCGGATGGGATCGGGAACGACCCTGTTCTTCTTGTCCTCCGGTCGTTTCTCCAGCGCGTACCCGAGGGCAGGGATACAGGGGCGATGCCCCATCTCGGCTCGCGTTTTCATCCCACGCTTGGTATTGATGCCTCGGTTGTCGTTCTCCAGCTTCGCCTGTGAGCAGAGGATCATGAGCAGAAATTTCTCGTTGGGATTGTTCGTGAACCGCTGCCCATGGGTGCGGATCTCGATCAGGTGCCCTTGGTCCATGAGATCGACGACCGTACCAAGATCACCCGCGTTTCTGCTCAATCGGTCAGCGGCCCACGTCAGGATGCCCGTGAACATCCCCGCGCGAACGTCGGTAAGCAGTTGCTTGAAGACGGGCCTTGCTCCCGATGCCTTCGCGGAATGACTCTCGCGGCGCACCTCGGCGATCTCCAGCTCCTCCCTCTTGGCGAGTTCCAGCATCGCCTTGATCTGCGAATCAATACTGAGCGCTTGGCGCTCATCGTCTTCGCTCGATTTCCGCGCATAGAGACAAAATCGGACGCTACCGGGTGTCCTCACTTCGAGAGGCGTGAGGTCGATGTGTGTATTTTCCGGTATGGGTAATTGCGGAGCCTTCTTGCGGCTCAGAGTGGCGGTTGCCATAAAAATGAGGAAGGAAATAAGGAAAACTAGAGTTGTCGCACGTCTGGGTATTGCTCGGTGAAAGCGCGGTAGTTCTTCATGATCGCCAATGCTTCCTCCCGCGAGAGGCCGGAGAGATCGCAGACGACTGGCAGATCGAACATGTTCGTGACGCCGGATGCTCTGACTTCCTCATAAGCTGCAAACATTTCTTCCGTGATGATGGGGATGGCGGGATTCATACGGTTTCGGGAAAAGGAGATAAAGATTCGAGGTTATCGATGCACATCGACGCAGACGACGCGCAAATCGGGGTGGGTCGAAAGGGCGGCTTTGACTTCCTTGAGCCACTTTCCAACCTTCTTCCGCTCCGTCCTCCATTTCATCCATCCCTCTACGATGAACGTCTCCCACTCGTGCCACCAACCGTCGGGGGTGATCATCGCCGCAGGCAGAATTTCTTTGAGATTCTTCTTTTCCAGAAGCGTCGCTGCGACAACGACATTTTCCGGGAAGGTTCTGCTCCATCTCCCGCCAATCTCATACCAATCCCATTTGGCTTTCGGATTGAAGGTCTTGATGGAGAAGAGTCCTTTTTGGTCGATCCCGCCCGGACTCCCTTTCCAGTCCTCCATATGGGACGTGAGTGCTCTACGGTCGCTTCGTTTGACGCCGTAGTGCTTTGCCATCGCCGCGACTTCGCCGCTATCGAGATACTCTTTGTAGGGAGGCACTTCCATCTCGTCGCTGTAGAGCCGCAGTGCCTCCGCAACGTGTTCTTCGATATCGCCTTCCTGTGGGATGAAAACGTAGACTGAGTAGTGCATACATGTGGGGGAAAGAACCTATGCACAGCAATGCCGCAGCAGTACCCCAATATCCAGGTGAAAGACCCGTTTGCCTCCCTTATAAAACCCCTCAAATCCCTCCTTCTCTCTACAGTCTCTTCAGAATGTCCCAATGTTCAGCCTCAAAATCACCCGGCTCGTTGATCTCGCCTCGGATACTGTCCCATCCGGTTAGCGAGCCATCGTTTCCGATAAAGCACATGCCGAATGAATGCATCTTTTCTTCAAGCGCCTTAATGATGAGGAGAGAGAAGGCATCGGCCAAGTCGTCGTGTTTTTCGATACCGAAGTTCGTGAGTTGGTTGATGAGATCCTCGGCTCCCTTCCTTGGGAAGAGCACTTGCCCTGATTGCACCGCGTGGGAAGTGAGTGCGAGCCGCGCCCGCTTATCCTGCCCTTTCACCTTCACGGCCTCTGCATCACAGTTCTTCTCTTTCAAGTGTTCGACAAGTGAGGATTGATAACCAACATCCTCGATGAAGAGCTTGGATTCTTTCCCGTTTCCTGTCATTTCCGCCACCTGTTTCGCGCGTTCCAGCGTCTCGAGCGCGGTCAGCCTTTCATTGACGGGATTGGGCAAGATGTACATCCGCGTTTTTCCCTCGATGTAATATATCCGAGCTGACACCATAGCCGTGTAGTCGGCGCTGTCGCTCAAGGAAATGGCAAGATCGATGCCCGTGGCTGTGTGCATGAAACGTACTGAAGTGCCGCCTTCTCCGGTCGATTGCTCTGTTGGGAATTCGTCATAACGTTGAACCCATTCCGGATGGATCACACGCTCGGCATCGGAAAGAATCGTCAGGAGGAATTCCCGGTGCCACGCGGCCTCGTTCCCGATACGCATCCGTTCATCATCGATTGCTTGCTGGGTCGGGTATTTCCCCAGCCAGAGCGTCTTCCCTTGAGCATCGAGTAGCGGATACTCCCGGTATGTCCCGTTCATGGAGCCGTCTTGGATGTGGCGCTCAAATTTTTTCAGGAGACAGTCTTCATGGAGGAGGTTTCCGATGACAAACGTCCTCGTCCTGGGTCCTCCTGCCGGAATAACTTCACCCATGAGCCACTGGTAGGTCTTGTCTCGGCTATCTTTTGTTTTTACGGACTGCAAATCTTCGATGTCGTCGCAGATAATGAGCTGAGGGCGATGCGGCCCGTGCCGGATGCCACGGACGCTGGTTTCTGTGGACGCCGCAGTGATGCGAGCACCGAGGAGAGGGAGAACAATGGAAGAGGAATTCCATTCGTCCTCCCGCTCATCAAATGGCCCAAGGTCTTTCCGCAGGAGAGGATTGCGTTCAATCTCATCCTTGAGATTTTTTAGATGCTGGCGAGCTTGAGCTTGGGTCTGCCCGAGAATCAGCACGAACTTGATCTGCAATTTCCCAAGGATCGCCCAGAGCGGAAAGGAGAGGCTGACGATGGTTGATTTCGCGGAGCCGCGAAACGCCGTGATAGCGACGAGTCCTTGGCTTGAGTCCTCGGTGAATCCGAATATTTCCTTTTGAAACGGAGCCGTGGGACTCGTGACGTAGTGCCCGAAGTACACATGGAAGAAATAGAGATGACTTCCGCGCGTCACTGCGCGGCGCACTCTTTGGTCTTTGAGGACGAGATTCAGATCGGGGTTGTGAGAATCAGTAGTCATATAGGCAAGAGAAAAAAGAAGTAAATAATCACCACTGCATATCGAGCCAATTCGTTCCGCAGCCTGAGTCCCGGTCGTCGCTGTGGTCGGGGTACCAGAATTTCCGTTCATCGGCAGAGTGCTTCGGAGGCCCATCGTCCAATCCGTTCAATTCGCCAAGGGTAAACTCTCTGTTATTGCTGCCCTGAATCGGCAGAATGGGAAGCAGGAGGATCGCCAGAGCATCGGCAAGATCGTCGTACCGTTCGCTTCCGAAGCCCACAAGCTGGGTGATGAGCGTCTCGCATCCGACGAGCGGAAACAGCACGCGACCGGATTGTATGAGATGTGTGATGAGGGCAAGCCGCGCTCGTTTGTCTTGGCCCTTCGGCGGCACGCCGACAACATTCAATCCATCCCGCTCCAATTCTTCGATCAATGCATGCTGGTAGCCAACATCCTCGACGTGCAACACCGTCCGCTCACCATTCCTGCTGACGGCGACCGCAATGTCCTTCGCCCTGTCGATTGTCTCGAGGAAGGTCAGACGCTCGTTGACGGGGTTGGGGAGGATATAGATGCACATGTCTTCCCCGCGTCCGTAGACCACACCTGACACCATCGCCGTGTTGTCGGCGCTGTCATTTTGGGAAATCGCGAGATCGATTCCGGTCGCGACGAGACACAACGGAAAGTCATTGTCGGTCACAGGAAGATCTTTGTAGTACCGTATCCAGTCACGATGGATGAGCCGGTCGTGGTCGGGAAGGATATGCAGAAGGTATTCACGGTGCCACGCCGAGATATTTCCGATGCGTCGGCGTTCCGCTTCGATTGCTGCCTCATTCTTGTACTTTCCAGGCCACAGGCATTGCCCCTCAAGCGTCAGGAGGGGGAATTCGCAGTACACACCTTCCATCACTCTACCCTCGATCTCGCGCTGCAGGCGCTTCAGCAGACAATCTTCGTGTAGCAAATTGCCGATAAAGACAATCGTCGTCTCGGTGTCTCCGGCGGGGATGAGTTCACCCTTCACCCATCGGTAGGTATTGTCACGGCTCTCCAGCGTCTTCACGGAATCGAGATCCTCTATGTCGTCGCAGATTATAAGATCGGGGCGATACTGGCCGTGGCGCAAGCCTCGCACCGCCTGATCCATCGAGACGGCCATGATCTTGGCCCCGTATTTGGGAATGACGAGACAGCTATTCCTCCATTCGTCCTCGATCTCCTTAAACGGCCCCAGGTCACGCTCCAAGAGCTTATTCTCCTCGAGTTCTTTTCGGATATTGCTGTGGTGCTGGCGAGCTTGCGCTTGCGTGCGTCCGACAATCAGAATGAACTTTTTCTGACGGAAGCCGAGGATCGCCCAGAGAATGAACGACATGTTCATGATGGTCGATTTGCCCGACCCCCGGAATGCCGTGATGGCGATTGTCTGGAGAAGCTCGCGCTCCGTCATGGCAAACATCTTTCGCTGGAACTCCGCTGTCTTGAACTTCACGTAATGCCAGAAGTAGTAATGGAAGAACCAGTAGTGGCTTCTGCGAACGACGGCGAGGCGGTACTTCTTATCGTGCAACATCCGTTCACACATGGTCTTTGCCGATTTGATAAATTCAGGAGTTTTCATCGGAAGAAAGGGAAGAGGAAATAGAAGGGGCGTCCTCGTCTGTGAGGGACGCGAGTTTGAGCGCCTCCGTGATCGCTGCTTCCTGCTCGGGCGTGAGTGCTTCGTTGTCCTGTTTGATCCGTGCCGTCACCTCGAGCTTGTTGTTGTAATTAGCGTTGCGGTGCTTGAGCCAGTACATGACGGCGCCGAGGTTGCCGTCGCGGATCTGAGTCAAAAGCTGACTCTCGGCCATGTCACTCACAAGGGCGATGCCGTCCTGGAGCGCCTCGTCTGCGATCTGCGCAAACTCCGGATCTTCCTTGCGCCACCGGTAGTAGGTGGCGCGGCTGATGCCGGCTTTCTCGCAGGCGATCTGGACAATTGGCAGCTTCCGCAGATGCTCGAGGAGGAAAGCATGATCCTTCGCCTTCCGTGCATCGACGATGTCTTGGTGCTTGGTCATGGGTGGGAGGGGGAAGAAAGTGTCTCGGCCCTGATGCCGGTGAGTTTTTCAAATCGCTCGATCACGACTCGGCAGTATTTCGGATCGAGTTCGATCCCGATGCACCTGCGCTTCGTCTGCTCGGCAGCCATGAGGAGCGATCCAGAACCGAGGAAAGGTTCATAGACCGTATCTCCAATGCGTGAGCTGTTGAGGAGCAGATGCCGCAATAAAGGAATCGGTTTTTGTGTTGGATGCAATGCGCTGCGTGTCGGCCTCGGGTAGAAAAGAACACTCTTGTCTTTGGATTTCTGGAATGCGTGTGCCCCGTGCCAGCAGTACGCGATCAATTCATGCTGCGGCATGTAGTCCAGGCGTCCGAGGATCGCCTGGTTTTTCACCCACACGATCAGTTGCCCGAAATGCCACCCGGCGTCTTGCATTCCTTCGCGCAGCGCGAAGATCATCCGGTCCGAGTTAAAGCAGTAGCAGGTGTTTTTCTTGGCGAGGAACGGACGGACGGCCTCCAGCCACTTGCGCGTGAAGATGCGGTACTCATCGTCACTTTGCGCGTGGTCGTTCAGGATCGTTTTGTGCTTCGTTTTGCCCTTCAGGAATCCTTCTTTACCGTCCACATAGTCGACCCCGTAGGGCGGGTCCGTGCAGATGAGAGTTGGCCTTGCCTTGCCGATGACCCGCGCGACGAATGCGGCGTCTGTGCTATCGCCACATCCGATCACATGATCTCCCAGCCGGAAGACCGAGCCGATGGTGATTTCTGCGGTCTTCATGACTTGAGGAGGGAAGCCTTGAGACCGGAGGCGGCCTCGAAGCGGCGGATAATGAGGTCGCAAAAAATCGGCTCGATCTCGCAGAGGAACGCACAGCGCTTCATCTGGTGCGCAGCCACCAAAGTGGAACCACTGCCGCCAAACAAATCGAGGATCGCGTCCCCGGGCTTCGTGCAACGCCGGATGGCCTTCTCATGCAGTGTCGGCGGTTTGGAAGTCGCGTGCTCGTAGTCCGCACTCGGAAGACGCTTACAGAGCCATAGGTCTAGAAGATCGAGGATATCGTCGATAAGGCGGTTACCCGTCCCCACCTCCTTGTTCGCCACCTCATTCAAATTATGAAGGCGCGGGGAGAGATAGGGCTTCCCTCGGACACCGTAGACGCAGGGCTCGTAGCACTTATTGAACGCGACCTGCGGCGTCATGTTCTGGTTATTTTTCACCCACAGGCACACCCGCTTGAAATCGATTCCAAGGGTTGGGTAGAGCGCCTGCAACAGGCCGATGTACGCTTGATCGCACCAGTAGAAAACGTGCGCGTCGGGCTTGCTGACGGCGAGCGCATTCCCGATCGTCGCCGCCAGAAATTCGCGGTACTCCACCTCCGTCTTATTATCTTTCGTCTTCCCGCCGTAGTGCATCTTGCTGCTAATGCCGCGGGAGTAATCGAGCGAAATGTTGTACGGGGGATCGCAGTAGATCATGTCGATCTTGGCTTTCCCCACGAGCCTCTCGATATCCTCCAGTTTCAGCGCGTCCCCGCAGAGGAGACGGCTCTCGCCGAGACGGTAGAGCTGCCCCGGTTTCACCATGGGCTTCTTGATCTTTTCCAGTTCCTTCTCCACGTCAAAACCGTCGTCCTCCGTTTCGAGGACTCCGTCCCAATTGGCCGCCAGTTCCCCTGCGTCGAATCCGGCGTCTTTAAGGAAATCGGTATCGAATTCCTTCAAAAGATCCCAGTCCCAGTCCCCTATATTTTTGTTGAGGCGGAGATTCAGTTCCTTTTCGCGCTCGACGGAGGAAATATGGACGTAGACCACGGGGACGGTTTTGTAGCCGAGCTTCTTCAGCACTTCCAAGCGGAAGTGCCCGCCGATGACGATATTTTTTCTGTTTGGCGCACCGTTCACAACGATTGGCTCGACGACGGAGAAGCGCGTGATGCTCTCGGTGAGCTGCCGCTCCTGCTCCTCGCTATGGGTGCGGGGGTTGTAGGCCGCTCCCTTGAGTTCTTCGGGTGGCACCCAGACGATCTGGAGGTCGGGCGCGGCTTGCGTACGGGTGTGTTTGGCTGTAGGTTTTTTTGTGTGGCGGCGAGTAGCCATACGGAAGAGGGGTAAGTAATAAAACCCTCATGGTGTTTGGCACACTTGCACGTCGGTCAATGGTTTGGATGTTCTCCAGAAGTGGATCTGGAGATGATGCATTACTCTTTTCCATATCTCCAGCGGCTTCCCGATGCAACAAGGGAATGCCTTGCGCTTCAAAAAAATATGCTCAGGTACTACTTCCTAAGTAGCCAATGTGAGCCTAAGTGAATGGCTGAGTGAATGAAAAAAACCTCTTCAGAGCCATCCACCTTCGAAGCACCCAAGCTGCCGCGAGAGACACCAGCGATCCTCGCCGACCTTCTGGAGAAGGTCCTGAATTTCCAGCCGCTCGAAGAGTTTTTCCAGTTCGTTGATTCGATTAGAGATCGATCCCTTGCTTGATTCCAATGCATCGGCAATGGCATCCAGCTTTAGCGCGTACGTGTGAACGTGGAAACCAACATCGTAAAGATAATAAAGGAGGCGGGCGGGTAGTGCGTTCAGTTCTTCAAAATTCCATGAGCCATTCTTGTAATAGTAGAGGCCATATTTTTTCTCTTCCGGCTTATAACAGAGGTAAAAATAGGGATCCAATTCCTTGCATCCTGCCTCTGGCACAATGACTGCTGGGCGACCGTCACGATGCACGATCAATCGTTCGATGTAAACATTGACATGGACGTTTGTGACAGGGGGATCTCTGCGAACAGGAGGTGCATACATCGGGGTCTCATAGTCCGTATCCACTATAGGAGAAATGCTCATTTTGGAGAGAAAATCTACGTGCCTCAAGGCTACATCTTTCATCATGTCTTGGTATCGGGTGGACACATTTATCGCTGCTTTGAAGGAGTCGAGGAAAGAAGGACGCATGGCAATGTCGCAGATGGTCCCGATGGCACTTTTGTGGAAAGCAAAGAGAGACGACGGAGGCTCGACCAGTCTCTTTATTGATTCATAGGCCATATTCACAGATGCCAAGGAGTGAGCAGTCATGCCCTGCATAGTTTTTTGAAGTTCCACAAGTCTCTCCACAGCAGGAATATAATCTACTCTCAGCCGAACGAGATTTTTGCCTATTTCTGCCATATCCTGCTGGATCTGTTGCTGTTTTGGGGGAGCACCGACCACCTCCACGAGTTTGTTCTGAGGAATGTTGCCTGTGTCGTAGTCCTTCGCCATGTCCCGATTATAATCGTTATATGCTTACCTAAGCAATTTAGACAGAGGAGCTGTTTTTGTAAAAAAAGATGGACCAAAGTGGACTCTGGCGGTAGTCACTGACTACAGTGCGCTCTATGAAATAGAGCACGCGACAAAGATCTTAGCAGAGAAGACAATTTCCTGTATATTGCTGCTTATAGGTGCCCTGCACGGCAGTTGACTAAACTATAAATATGCTATAAATTCAAAATATGAAAATGGCTATTTCTCGGTCAATCACTCCAACAGTTGCCATTACCGTGTCTGCAATACTTTTCTCCTTCTGCCTACCGATCCAAGGGGAAGCTCAGGCCAAGGGGAAGCTCAGGGATTTCGGGATATAAGCGATGCCCATCCATACTACAAAGGAATACAAGCACTGAGTGCGAAAGACATCATACGTGGCAATCCCGATGGCACTGTTCGCCCTGACGCTCAGGTCAGCCGCGCGGAGTTCACGACGCTGATCCTTCGCGCAATGCAGACAGATCCAATTCCCTGTGGCGCACAGCCATTTTCGGATGTTTCCATTACTCAGTGGTATGCGCCTGTTGTTTGTTCGGCAAAAGAAAAGGGGCTTGTAGGCGGCTATCCTGATGGAACATTCCATCCTTCGCAGAATGTAACATTGGTGGAAGCCGCGAAGGTTGTTGTGCAAGCCCTTGTTCCATCTTCGGAAATAGAAGAGGCAAGAACGCAGCTCTACGATAACAAAGAGAACTGGTATGACGTATTTTTAGCGGTCCTTAGTAAGCGGAAATCCCTTCCTCATACAGTCTTTGTGCAATCACAGCCACTCACTCGCGGTGAAATTGCACAGATGTTATATCTGCTCCTTGATAGCCCCGAGACTGAAAAATCTATGACCTTCGAGGAATTTTCTGATCGACTCTATCTCGATCTTGGCGGAGGCTACAAAAGGTATGCGGAGGGAATATGGTATGACATTGGGGGATGGATCGACGGTGAAGACCCAGTGACATTTGAAGTGTTGGGTCAGGGAACTGCACGAGACAAATATCGCACGTATATGGGCAGAACAGGTCTTATCGGAGGCGAGCCCAAGACAAGTATTTGCTCACTTTTGTGGTGCTGGGATGCAAACCAGGTGTATGCACAAGGAGACACTATTCCAGGTGCAGATCCAAAAACTTTCAAAGTGATCGACAAGATATACGGGAAAGATGCGAAGCATGTGTACAGTGCCCGGAAAGAAATTCTGAATCATCTGGTTGTTGGTGCTGATCCAAAGACCTTTGAAATAGTCGATCATCGTTATCAGCGTGATGCGGAAGATGCGTTTTTCGAAGGTACACTCATATTCGGAGCTCACGGCCCATCCTTTCACATGCTCGGTGATACAGGCATCGACCAAAATCACGTCTATAACGACAATACAATTCTTGAAGGTGCTGACCCCAAAACATTCGCATTCACCCGCAGCTTCTACGCAAAGGATGCTCGATACGTGTATTACCGAAATCCTGATACTTTTTACTATGAGCGTATTACCAATAGCGATGTAACCTCGTTTGAACTCTTTCCCGATTATGAGTTCATTGACGAAAATAGTGTGTCCTATTCAAGTCCTGAGGATGCATTCGCGACTGGTGCCAAAACGGTTTCACTCATAAGCACCTTTGGTTTTGCGCGTGATCAGGCGCGTGTCTATTACCATGGAAAAGAAGTTCTAGAAGCAGACCCTGCCAGTTTCCAGCTTTTGCCCTGTAAGCTGTACCGAGACGATAATCATGTCTGGTACCAAGCAGTGGATGCAGACAGTCATGTGTTTCTGAAGATGATTGTTGGAGTAGATATGAAAACATTCACGGTAGACCCGCAAACATGTAAAGTTCGTGATGCGAAGAAAGAATATCCGTACGGAAAATTTTCCTACTAATTTTCTCGCGAGTTTTTCGCCCTCCTTCCCTTCTCCGTTATGAAATCCGTCCGCTTCGGTCTCTCCATTACAACTGGTCTATGTCTCGTTGCATCTGTGATTCCCGCATATGCGGCATTCTCTGACGTTCCATCCTCGCATCCGTATTATTCGGCGATCATGTATGTAAAAGCCGAAGGCATCGTGGGAGGGTATTCGAATGGCACATATGGTCCAGGGAAGACCATCAACCGCGCAGAGTTCGCGAAGATTCTTGTCGCCGCGAATTACTCCCAGAGTCAGATAGAAACTTGCATGAACAACATTCAGTCTCTCTTCACCGATACACCGCTCAACGCATGGTTCACCTCGTATATCTGCACCGCCTTCCGAAATAATATCGTAAGCGGTTATCCAGATATGAGCTTCCGCCCTGCCAATGCTATTTCCTTTGCGGAAGCATCCAAAATGATCAAGGAAGCCTTCGGAGTGTCATGGTCGCCAGAGGGTGATCAATGCACCTATTCGTACCGCAAGTGGTTTGAGACGAGCGGCAGTCTGGATGATGGGAGCAATCCCTACTGGTGGCAAAAATATGTCTGTGCATTGCAAGCTATCAACGCACTGCCCCCCTCGTATTCAAGGCCGGAGCAACTCGTAACACGGGCAGAAATGGCGGAAATGATCTACCGCATCAAGCATGGAGGGCCGACTTCCTATGTTCCCACACAGAATGTCGGGCAAAAGACATACTATGATGCAAAGACAGGCTTTGGGTTTGAGTATTTCAGTCGAATGAGCGTCAGTGCTCCCAAGAGTTTCTACGTGGGGTCGGGAGAAACCGGCTACCAAATCAGCGATTCGTCTTATAACGGAGAGATTTGGGTGGCACTTAAGCCCTATGACGATGCAGCAAATCGCTACGAGAAAATCTGCATGGAGCCGGATGGCTACGACTGCAATCGATATGGGCAATTGGATTTGCTAAAGCAGAAATCAGATATGGAGAAGCAACCCATAAAAGCAACAGTAGGACGTGCGGCGACAATAAGCGACGTCTATGCCGCTCCCGGTGGAAATTTATCCCGGGACTACATTTTCTTCACGGACAAATACAGAGTCTCAGTATTCGCTCATTATGATCTTTGGCCTCTCTATGAACGTCAGTCGAAGGTCGGCAGTGATGCTTCTCTTTCTGAGCTGGTGGAAAAGGATTTGTCCGGCAATCTCTCCAATCCCATCGAGCGCCTCATTGCGCTCTATCCTGGAGAAACGACTCTGAAATCATTCTATGGCGACGCTGATGCGATTGTTCGATCAATGTCTGAGAAGCGCACTGCTTCTTCCAAAAGTTCTATTTCCAGCCGCTCAGCTTCCTCTAAGAGTTCTAGCTCGTCCATACAGCAAACTACGCAACAGTCATCCAGTTCCACTTCTTCTGTAGCAAACGTATCGGGCGCCACCGATCTCTCCTTTACTCTCAAAGGTTCTTCGACCATTCCTGAGACTGGCCCCCTTCTCAGTTACACGGCTACAGTCACAAACAACGGGTCTCTCACGAGTCTTGTTCCCGTGACGGTTCGTTTCCCGAAAGTGAATAAGCTGACATATTCGCCGAATAATTCCGATGCAGAATGCGTACTACAATCAAACGGCGATGTTCTCTGCACTGATAGCAAGTTAGCGCCCAGCAAGAGCCTAATATTCGTCGTCAAATACACAGCGGGGATCGTCTGTGGAGAATCGGTCATGCTCAGCGGGAATCTGAACTCCTCGGAGCAGCAAGATACGTACGTTACGAATGATGCGGATTCCGTCGTGACTTCTTCGGGATGCGCGGCGGCTCCAGCGAACCTCTACGTCACCAAGGACAGTGTTCAGGTGCCTTCTCATCAGTTACTCGGTGGAACGATAGCCGACTCCGTTCTGCGATTGCAGCTACGCGCCGAAGACCAATCGGTACAGATCGACCAATTACAACTGACGGCAGAAAGCGCGAATGGTTCCACGCCTGTCAACAGCGCGGCACGCTCCGTGGATAGGATGGAGATTTATCGCACCAGCGATACGACGCCCTTTGCCAGCGCTACTATCGGCGCTTGCGAAGCTCAGCCTGTCCCCGCCAATACATTCTGCGTGAAACTGCCAGCAGGAAAACTCACTATCAGTGCTGGTCAAACAGCTGTTCTCTTGGTGCGTCCGCGCATGAGGACGGATACCGATGGTGCAGTGAGTGGCGATATGTTCCGCCTGACCGTGCGTGCGGACTCCGCTTCTATACAAGCCACCAACTTGAATACGGGCAATACTCTCAGTACGAATGACAGTGATCAAATGGAAGATGGCGAGGTATTCATCGGCACCTCTAATGCAGGAGCAAACGTGAAGATTTCCGGTGAAAACCAGACTGTCGTTCTCTCAAAAATCACCTCCGTGCAGAACAACAGTCCGCAGGGTGAAAACGCCGCTCTGCTAGGTGGTATTGCAGCCATTGGTAGATTCCGCTTCTCCGCCGCTGCCAATAGCAATACGAAGAATGGTCTGAACAAGGCGCAAATCTCCGATCTCATCTTCACGGTGCGGACGCAGAATGTTACCTTGGATGGTTCAGCCTTCCAGCTCTACAACGTTATCGATGGCAGCATAAAGACAACCTGTGCCGCCTTCCAAACCTACGGAGCGCCAATCACGGGCAATGCAACGGGAACTTTCCATGTGACGTGTAAATCGATTGATACCAGTAGCGTCAATTCCAAGATCGACTCCAATGGCGTTCTCGATCTGGCGCTTCAAGGCAACATCCTCAACGCGGGAGACATCACGAGTGGCACGCTGCAAGTTTCCATCGAGTCTTTCAGCAACCCGAATCTCACACTCATCAAGAACGCCAACGGGACGATCAACTCGGATGGCAGCCATATCGGCTGGAACGATACGGATGTGAACAGCGTTGGGCCGTTCTCTTGGGTTGATGTGTTGGAGACGGAAGTGAAGTCCACTATGTATAGCAAGTGATTCAAAGAGAGATTTTTTGAAGTGCATAAGCTCTATGTGTTTGCGTAACCTGGTTCTACCTGCTTGATGCTCTATGCAATCCAAGCAATAAAACAGCGGCAATTAACGTATCTAGAAATCTTGCCAAAGATTATTTTAGTCTAATAACCAGTCTCGGAAAGACTCCATTAAAATTTTTCCGTAACAGATTTTGAAATACTTCGAATTTTTTTGTGGGTTGTCCTTGATAGGAAGCTACTGCGCATTTTGGAAAAAATCCTGTTATGCGGAAAATAGTCTGTCCAGTATCGCCACCCCCCAATATGTAAACCTGCCCTGACTTACCGAACGGCATCAACACTTTCGATAAGCTGTCTTCAACGGCGGATGCAACACTTACTGGATCATAGCGAAAGAAAAACCACTTCCGTCTCACGAGGAAAGAAAAAACAAGAACGATCAGTAAAAGGATGATCGCTGTCCAGTTTTCAGAAAACGTGCGACTGATGGCCAAAATCAGCATTGTTAGAGCTACAAATAATATGTTGAATTTCAGAAAATTCCTTCCGGTTAATACGATAACCTCCCTGCGTGAAATGATCGATAAAGTTCCAAGAACAAGGACAGCAGTGTAGAGCATTTCCGCAGCCATGATTGAATAATAGCAGATCGTATGACATTATTGGGGGTATATGAATATGAGCCCCGTCATTTCCATTGTTCACGTAGACTTTGCTTCCCCAGAAAACGATTTGCGGTCAACGGAGCTGGAACGCTACCAAGAACTCCCACAGTGCGCAAAAGAGGATTTCTTGGTAGGGAGAGCCGCTGTGAAGCAGGCTTTGAAGAACTATGTCCTAGTGAATCCTGACAAGGGCACTGAAGACATATGTGTGAATAATTTTGATAGCGGCCAGCCTTATTTTGAGAACTATGCCGCCATCTGTTGTTCTATCAGCCATTCCCGAGGATATGGCATGGGTGGGGTCGCTCCGTACCGCATCGGAGTTGATATCGAGAGAATCAGACCGCGAAAAAAATTGCTCCTGCATTACATTGCCGAACAACAAGAGCTGGTGAGAGTGAAGGATTTTTTTGGCACCGATACTGACGAAACGACACTCATCTGGACTATCAAAGAATCAGTCATGAAAGGACTAGGAGTAGGAATGAATATTCCACCCAAACAGATCGTGATTGGCAAAAAAACAGCTAAGGGCGCATTTAAAATACATGTGAAGGGTGAAGAGCAGTCATGCTGGCAGGCTTGGCCTTTCAGACTCGATAATATTTACCTCTGTGTCGCTTATGAAAAAAAGCACCGGCGCGAGCCGCACATCCATTGGATTAGCAGGGATGTCGTATCGCCTGCCAAAGCATAAAGAATCAGTCGATGAACTGGAAAAGGATGGGCGACTGAATTCGCCGGCTTCTCTCCTGCGTCAGTTCGGGTTCGAGTATTGCCATTTCCAGAAAAGCAGCAATGATATGTCTGCACTCCTGCTTGAGAGTGCGCAAGAGATCGTCACTCCGAAGAACCGTGAAGGCATCTCGCGGATCTTCCTCTATTCCGGGGTGGAGGATGAGATAGAGACCGGTTCCAATAGCAATGTACTTGATCTGTTCCGTTATCCCGTCGCGGAATTGCGCCATAAACTAGGACTCACGACGCCAAATGTCCTCGCCGTATCCCAACAAGGCTGCAGCGGAATGTTGTCGATCATTGATATGGCAAGCCGCTTACTTGCGACATCGGATACGCCGAACGATTCCATTTTGTGTGTAGGAGCGGATACTCTGCCGAAATGGTCGAAGCGGGAGATCATGTACAACCTCATGAGCGATGCGGCAGCGTCGGTCATCGTCTCACGAGACTGCAGTAAAAATCGGATCGTACACTTCCATCAGGAGATACAGTCCTATTACTGGGATACCCCGCAACATGAGAATGAGCTGCTTGCTTCGTATTTCCCTTTGGCCCAGCGTGCGATTGAGACAGCGGTTGCAGGCGCTCATCTGAAAATGTCCGATATCAAATGGTTAATTCCTCACAACGTGAGTATGCGCAGCTGGGAGATACTGGCAAAGCTGCTCCATATACCCATGAATAGAATCTGGACTGAGAACATTGCGCGCATCGGTCACACTGTTTCTTGCGATCACTTTATTAATCTTGTGGAAATGGAGAAGGAGGGACTGCTGAAAAAAGGAGACAACTTGGCACTGTTCACATTCGGTTTCGGCGCAAGCTGGTCTTGTCTCATTCTGGAGCATTGATCATGAGTGAGAAAATTTTCATCACCGGCGGAACAGGGATGGTTGGATCAGAAATCGTCCCTCTTTTCTTACAAGAAACCGATGCCCATATTTATTTGCTCCTGCATGAAAAGGGCATTGCAGATGACAAAGCCAGCATAATTGAGTCGTTCTTTTCTCTTCCCCCCAAGAAAGAATTCCTGGAGCGACTCAACATTGTTCAGGGGGATATCACAAAAGACCACATGGGATTATCTGAAGAAGAGTACCGAGGCCTTACTAAGGTCATCACCCATGTTCTTCACGTAGCTGCCTCCACAAAATTCGATTTGCCGCTCGGAGAAGCGAGAAGAATCAATGTATTGGGCCAGAATACCGTTGCAACATTCGCGCGTGACTGCACGCATATTCGTCAGTGCGGTTTTTTCAGTACACTATATGTATGCGGAAAAAGAACAGGCAGGGTGAAAGAGACAGAGCTCGACCATACTGCCGGTTTCGTCAATACATACGAACAATCGAAGTACGAAGCCGAGATGTCACTTCGTGATTTCTCCAAAGAAATACCCATAAGCGTGTTCCGCCTCTCAACAGTCATCGGAAGCAGTACATCGGGGAAAGTCAGCCACTTTATTGCGCCCCATCAAGCGATTCGGATGATGCACCTCGGACTGGCAGCAATGCTGCCGGGTACTCCGGACTTCCTGGTTGATCTCATCTCAAGCGACTATACCGCCCGTATCATTTTCGATCTCTTCTGGAAAAAGTTTCTCCCCGACACCACTTTCCATATTGCAGGAGGGCGCAAATCATTCACTCTTCAAGAGATCATTGATGAGAGCTACAGGCAGATAGCAATTGTTGAGCCTGCATGGGCTCTGCGGGGATATCCAAAGCCAGCTATCGTACCAGGGGAGGTCTTCGACTTATTCATGGAATCAGCAATCGCCGCCAATAATCCTGTCTTGCAGAGTACCTTGCGTGCGCTGAACCATTTTGCGCATCAAATGCTTTACCCCAAGGAATTCGATCAGAAAAATCTCTTAAAAGTTCTTCCCGATTATAAGAAAAACCTGCCGGATATCAGGGATTACTACGGTAAAATCATTCAATACTGCTTGAAGACAAAATGGGGTAGACTGCAACAGCATGGAACAATTGACCAAGTTCATACGAAAAATATGTAAAGATAAGACTATGGCCATTACGCCGGATACCTTGCTTTTCAAGAGCAAGATTCTCGACTCCATGAACATTCTGGATTTGATCGGATACGTTGAGAAACAAATTGGCAGGAGGCTGAAGGACACAGAAATCAGCATGGAAAATTTTAGATCGGTTAGAATGATCGCAGACACTTTCTTCAAAAAATTATGAAGCGACCAATGAATCCCGAAGTGCCGCAGAAATGGATACAGCTCTTCAATGCATGGCTGGCGTTTCTTCCGAATTTGCTCAGGGAGCATTACGACGAGGATATGCGCCCGCCTTTGTTTATCTCCGAGCAAGTGCTGAAAGAATCGAAGTATCTTGAGCACTTCCCTCAACATATATTTGCCCTCAAGAAAACAGTGAAGAACGCAAAGCAGTACCTTACACCAGCGTCGTGCTTGCATGTGTACCCCCAGCTTAAACAGAAAAAGATACGGCGATTTTCCACATTGATCACGGCTCACTGTGCGAGATTTGAAGGTGGCAAATGGAAGCCTCCTTACCGCTTGCCGGACTTTCACATGGTTGAGCTTGTTGTCATTGGAGAAGAAAAATACGTGAACTCCGCGCAGCAGAAAATCCGAGAGCTTCTTACGAGCACTTTTACGGAACTGGGATTGCAGGGTGAGTTTCAGAACGCCACGGATGCTTTTTTCCTGGGTCAGAGCCGGGGCGCAAAAATAATCCAAAAGCTCAAAGGCTTGAAACAGGAGTACGTTGTGAGGGATGGAAGGCAGTCGGTGGCTATAGCGTCCATCAACAGCCATGAGGATTTTTTCGGAAGATGCTTTCAGATCAGGAGCGGCAATTCTCTCGCGCACTCGTTTTGTGCCGCATTTGGAGTAGAGCGTCTGACGACGTACAGTTTGAAAGCATGGGGAGGAGATCAGAACAATTGGCCAAAGATTTTCAGAGATTATGTCGCCATTCCACAATAAAACACGGCAAGCCTCCTCAATCCCCGCGAAGCTGATTCGTGAAAGGAAATGGCATCTCTTGCCTGTGTATTACCTGATGCTCACAAGTGAACTAGCGCGAGAGGGCATCAAACATTCGGGAAGTTATCGCTTTGCAGATCATATCTATGCGAACAAGCCCAAGGGAAAATTCTTGGTGGGCAAACTGCTTGATGCTCTTCTTCTAAAGTTGCCTTCAGCTCGCTCTCTTCGCTTGCGGTACATCTTCGCCAAGAAAGAGATTCAGAATTTTCTCTCATCGGTGCGCCACGATGATCCTATCGATATTCTCGTCGTACCGAGCGGATTGGCGCGGGAGCTTTTTGAGGTCGCTGATGAATTAAGGCAACAAGCTCATCCTCTCCACCAACGCATTCGGTGGCATGGCATAGATCTTGATGAAGGACTCGTTACGATTCTCAACGAGAAAAAGAAGCGTCATGGTCATCCTATGGAATTCAGAATCGGAGATGCATTTTCGATGGATTCCTATCGAAACCAGAAATTCGACATGATCATCAGCATGGGGCTTACAGAATTCTTAGGAGATGAGCAGACCGTTGATTTTTATAAAATCGCTCGTCGTCATCTGAAGGAGAGCGGGATTTTTTTCACGTCCGGGTTGGCATCACATCGCTTCTCCGAGTATCTCATGACGAACCTTGCAGAGCTCCACGCTCACTATCGTTCTAGAGAAAAGATTGAAGCCTTAGCCAAAAAAGCTGGATTTGAAAATATCCACACCTACCAAAAGGATTTGCAAACAATTGTCATTGGTAGTAAATAGATAACATGAAAACGCTTGAGTTAGCCAACAGCGCAATGTTTGACAGAAAAGTAAATTGGAAATCTATCAATAGGGAGCTGGCGCTTAAGAATACGAAAGTATTGGATTTGCTGCGCGAGGCGTGCCTCATCGAGGCGTATTTGCCGGTCTATACGTCAAAGATGAATGAACTCTTCTGGGATCACATCGCGGCCACGTCGATCTTCACGATTGAAGGGATCGAGGCATACGGTCACTATTTTGTCTCTCGGCGGTACTTGGAAATTGTCGGGTACAATCCGGTGACAGATGAAGATGTCATAGCCGTACGTAGCAAAGATAAGGACAAGGTGTATACCGACAAAATAAGGGAGCTGGTGAATTTCATGGGAACAGAATATTTCGCAGCTGAATTCTTTAACGATTTAGCAGAACTGACCGAAGAACCTGTCCTGAAATCGATTCTTCCGAAATTCGCTGCAGAAGAGGTCCACCATTCGGATTTCGCGTTTGATTTGCTTGAAGAGGCGATTGCAAAAGATGCGAGCGTAAAGGATACAGTGCTGAACTATGCCTCGAATTTTCAGCACGTCGGCGCATACGTCATGCCTCAGGTCTCGCCTGTGAAGGAAGACAATTTGAGAATCATCCTCGGCTTCAATGAAAAAGTCAGCCGCCTTACGGGAAAACGTATGGGCGATGCCCTTACCGCACAAACGATATGACACCGATCTCCGATCAAGAATTGTACATTTTGAGCTATTACCGGGCTTCCGAGCTGACGGGCGGACTGCTGTTCGGGAAGTTGGCGCTGCACACGTCTATCGACAAATACCGCAGCCCACTGACCCAGCATTGCGCCGAAGAGACGGGACACGCATGGCTATGGACTAAATTAATACATGATCTGGGGCACAGACCCGTGAAAGTGACCCATACGTATCAGACCGAGTACGGCAACCTCTTCGGGCTACCAGAAAATATGCTGGAAGTTTTTTGCCTGACGCAAGTTTTTGAGAAGCGGGTGATGGATCATTTCATCAAGCACAGAGATCTGCCGCACACACATCCAAAAGTGAAAGCGGTACTCCAGCAGATGATTGAGGATGAAACCGGCCATATCGGCTGGATTCGGAAAGAGCTCGACCTATACGAACAGGAAAATGGAAAGGAAAAACTCGATGTGATGATGAAAAGAGTGGAAGAAGTAGACGAGCAGATTTACAACTCACTCGCACAAACCCAACCGTTTAAAGAATATTTCAAAGACTTGCTATGAAAGAGGAAATCAAAGAACTCATCAGAGCCACGCTCTATTTGAAACCGGATCAAGTGACAGACGGTACTTTGTTGAAGGAAATCGCCAGGGATTCCATGGATATCGTAGAATTGGTGGCGGTGCTCACTGAGACCTACAAAATCGCGTTTGAGCCAAAGAAAATGAACAACGTTCACACAGTTGGTGATATTGTAGAATACGTCATCCAAAATAAGGGAAGCGGGAGCGGAAGGCCGTCTATAGAGACATTTTGATAGTCAGGCGATTGTTACTTCTAACACAACAAAAGGATTACCATGACAAGAAAGAATCATCTCGGGGTCTTTTCGGAGATTCCTTGAATGGTTTACAATAAACCCATGTCGAGAATTACAAAGGTAATATCCATCAAGGCGAAACCTGAAAAGGTTCTAGAGTACATTGCGGAAGTGAAGAACCATCCAGCTTTTATTTCCTCGCTGAAGGCTGTGGAAAACCTCCATGGCGATCCTCGCAAGGTTGGGGAAAGTTGGGAATGGACTTTTGTGATGGGCGGACTCGAAGTAAAGGGTCACGCGGAAACTGCAGAGTACGTTCCAGGGAAGCACTACTCTTTCAAAACCACGAGCGGCATCACAAGTAAGTTTACTTACAGTGTGGAGCCCGAAAGTGACGGCACTCGACTGACGATTGACGTTGAATATGAAGTGCCGAAGGGAGTCCTAGCGAAGATGGCAGATAAAGCAGTTGTAGAGCGGCTCAATGATCAGGAAGGAGATCGTGCTGCCGAGAACCTGCAAGCTATCCTCAGCGCGTGATACTATTGCGGGTATATGGATGCCTTGGTCACAGTTGCCCAGCACTGTTTTTATTTTTGCTGCCATTGGCTATTCACAATTCTCTTCCGTCCTGAAATTAGGGGGTTGGAATATATTCCACAGAAGCCTTTTATTCTCGCTGCTAATCATACAGCCAGAGTTGACCCCTTTCTTGTGTGTCTTTTGCCATTTTCAATCGTGAAGCACCTAATGCCGATATCGTTTGCTACGGCAGAATGGTATTACCGAAAATGGTATCTGCATCCGTTTTTAGTGACCTTGGGTTGTTTTCCGGTGATGGAAAGGGCTTGGACATTAGAGGAGTTTTCGCAGACCACACTTCAAAAATTGCAAGAAGGGAAGGTGGTAATGTATTTCCCAGAAGGAAGAATTGTGCGAGGAAATGAAAAGGCGAAAGCAAAGCCGGGGATCGGATATATAGCAGAGCTATCGCAGAAACCCATTCTCCCCCTCCGAATACAATGGGATAGATCGAACTCACCTTTCCCTAAATTAACCTTGGCTTTCGGAGAAACTCTATCGTTTTCAAAGGACGCAAAAGCCGATATTGCATCCTATAGGCAGAAGGCGGAAACAATAATGAATGTTGTTCATTCTTTGTGATAGAAAGGTTCTCCCGGGCTCATAGTCCGGAACTTCCGGACATTGTGCGGATTTTATTGGAAAAATCAGGGCTGTCAGCATATTGGATTGCCCTTTCATTAATACGATATCGAGTACGGGCCTGCTCAAATGGTAGATCTGTGTCGAGTAGACCCAGATCGTATGCCAGTTCGTCGGAGTAGCCTGGGAAAAGAACTTTAAAACTGAGGGGGACTCTCTTCGGCGAAATGGCATTGATATGCCTGACGATATTCGTCGTGCAGGTATTTGTAAGCGTATTGTAGAACTCTGGCTTCTTTTGGAGCTGGTTCGCTCTCTCAACCATGGATACAAAGAGTTGCTGGATTTTGTCCTTGGGAGCACGAACCGGATATACGTAGACGTCATCCTTCCTAAAGTTTGATCTGAGTTTGATTAAATCCTGCTCGTCACCTATCACGTACATGAGTTCGTACTGCTTAAAGAGACCCCAAAGAGAGGAGAATTTTTCCCCCTTCTCCTTCCGTATCTCCACAGAAATACCAACGAATTCAGATCCTTTGAACCCGAAACTCAAGAACGTGTGTGCCGCGCCTTTCCAGTCAGAGAAAGGCTCAACCACATACCAGAGAGATTCGAGATTATCGAGGTTATAGGTTTTATCATAGTAAGCGATGTCGTAGTCATCTGTAGATCGATAGGTGAAGTTGCGTATGTTGTGCATTTGGACCGCATCGCCTTCAATTTCAGCGTATGGGAGCAAGGCCTGGTCTCGATTCCAATCTCTATCATTGGATGGACGAATGGAGAACCAAAAAAGTAGTAGAGAAATACCAGCCAGAAGAAATAGGTACCTCTTTTTCAGCTTCACATGCATGGTACGATTGTACGCGTTAACCGCTTGAACTCAGAGAGAATCGAATTCGCAGTATCGGGATTCTGTAAAAGTAGGTCCGAGACTTGGTGGAAAAAGTATGAAAGATTATAATAATGATGTTGCGTCAACATTTGTTAGGTTGCAGCATTAACCTTACACAAGAGGATTTGGAAATAAGGGCTTCGTAGACCACTTGGGCAGGGGTCTTTTTGTCCATGCCCATACCAAGGTGGATCTTGTGATAGTTGTACCAAACAAG
>Ga0163152_10002299_pt1 | contig 27581 bp, 24 predicted proteins | sample OliLakLV19MP8IB2_FD_148635 | JGI IMG/M metagenome (GOLD analysis project Ga0163152, IMG submission 148635) | Freshwater microbial mat bacterial communities from Lake Vanda, McMurdo Dry Valleys, Antarctica - Oligotrophic Lake LV.19.MP8.IB-2 | ecosystem: Environmental > Aquatic > Freshwater >...
TGGGCACCGTGCTCGAAGAGGAGTTCCTTGTCCTGGCCCGCAACCAGCTCGACGTCGAGACCCCGGGAGATCTCGACCTCCGGCATCGCCTGGACCCAGGCCTCACCGGGCGGAAGTGCCAGGAAACGGGCCTTTCCGGCCGCATCCGTGCGCAGTTCCGGGTTCACCGCGATCGCATCGTGCATCACGACGACGCGCGCATTCGCGATCGGGGCCCCGTCGCTCGCGCGCACGGCCCGGACCGACAGGTCGGCGCCGCGCGCCAGCACGATCTCGAGCGCGGGTCCCGCGCCGACGTCGCCGACATGCGCCTCGCACCAGCCCGCCGCGCGTACGCGCAGCCCGTAAGTGCGAGCGGGCTCCACCTCGAAGCGGAACGTCCCGCTCTCCCCGGTCGTAACGGCAGCGATGCGGCGTTCCTCGTCCAGGTAGTCGAGGTCGATCAACGTGGCGAACTCGCCCGCGGGTCGGACGACGAGAGCGACCTCCGCGCCCGGCACCGGCTGGCGGTGCTCGTCGACCACTTGACCGTGCAGGAGGCTCGGCTCCTTCGCCCCCGCGGGCGCCGCGTCCGGCGTCGTCGCCGTCGCGAGGGCCAGCGGCGTCCGCTCCTCGGCGCTGGGCGAGGTCGTGGGGTCGGCGGTCGTCACCAGGGGTGCGTCGCGGCGCAGATCGGCCGCCGGACCCGTTGCCGAGGGCGCGGTCCGCTCGCCCGCGCGCAGCAGCAGGAGCGCGATGACGATCAGCAGCACGACAGCGATCGCGACGACGAGGAAATTGGGGCGTTTCACGGCGGCGCTTCCCTGCGCGGCCTGCATGAGACGTCGGCCGGGCGCGCATGTCACGCGCACGGCTCGAGGGTGCTCAGGACGCAGGCGGTTTCAAGACCGGCGTCGGCTGACCGCGGTCGTCGACCGCGACCATCGTCACGCTGGCTTCGGTCACGTGCACGACGTCGCCTCCGCCGAAGCGGCGCTGCGCCCACACGGACACGTGCACCGTGATCGACGTGCGCCCGATGCGCGTCGTCTCCGTGAAGAACGACACGAGGTCACCGACCTGGACGGGCTGCTTGAACTCGACCTTGTCCATCGCGACGGTCACGATCCGCGACGGGTGGAACTTGTGGGCTTCGACGGCGGCCGCGAGGTCGACCTCGGCCAGGATCACGCCTCCGAAGATGGAACCCATCGCGTTCGTGTCGCGCGGCATCATCAGGCGGCGGATCGAAGGCACCTTGTCGGCCGGGAACACGCGTTCGTCGCTCATGGGCTCGTCGATCCTGCTCGGGCCGCGAGGGATCGCACGGCGTAGGCGCGCACGATCTCCTGCAGCTCCTGGGTGTGCTCGTCGAAGAAGTGACCCGCGCCCGGGATCTCGACGATCTCGACGCGCGGCGGGAGGTCGGGGAACTGCCGGCGGATCTCGGCCGCCGTCCCGTACGTGTCCTTCTCGCCCATGACGACCAGCGCGGGCTGCCGGACGCGCGCGAAGTAGGAGCAGTCGAAGGCCAGCACGGGCAGCGCGACGAGCACGAGGCGTTGGATGCGCAGGTCGTCGACCGCGCGCTGTGCCGCCGTGCGCGAGCCGAACGAGAAGCCGGCGCACCAAACCTCGGCGTCGGGGTAGCGCGCGACCATCCAGTCGAGTGCGGCGCCCATGTCATCGACTTCGCCGCCCTCGCCGTGGTGCGCGCCCTCGGAGCGCTTCACGCCGCGGAAGTTGAAGCGCAGCACCGCGAGTCCGGCCAACTGCAGCCCACGCCCCGTGCGGAAGACGATCTTGCTGTCCATCGTCCCGCCGTAGAGCGGGTGCGGATGGCCCACGACAGCGATCGCGCGCGGCGTGGGGAGCCCCTGCGGTTCCCACAGCTTGGCTTCGAGCCGACCCGCCGGCCCCGGGACGAAGAGGTCCATGAAGCGCGGCAGTCTAATCGTGCCGGTGGACAACGGTGTCAGACACCTTTCCCCGTCGTCGGATGGCGGACGACGAGGAAAGGTGACTGACATCGCTGTACTGGCGGCGCCGCAGAGCGGTGCAAGGTGTCTGACACCCTTGTGCACCTGTAATCTGCCGCTCCGTGTTGCATCGCGTCCTCGCCCTCGCCCGTGCCGGGCTCGCGCACCACGTCGCGGGTGGCGCGATCCCTGTCGCGCCGCTCGTCGTGCAGGGGTCGGTCGGAGCGCTCTCGGCGTTGCTCGTGCGCGACATGCTCGGGCCGTTCCCGTTCGCGCTGGCGATCCTGTCGCTGTCGGCGGCTCTCGTCGCGTTGCCTCTGCTGGGCGACCTCGCTCCGCTCCTGCGGGCGGATCCGGCCGAGGAGTGGATCGCGGCCCAACCGGTGACGGCGCGCGAGATCCGCCTGGCGCGCAGCCTCGTCGCGGTGCTGGTTGTGGGCGGTCTTGCGGCTTCATTCCTCGTGCCGGCGGCGATCTTCGCGCCCGTGGACTGGAGCGTCGGCGATCGCCTGGCCTTGGTGGCGGTGGGACTCGGGCAGTCTCTAGTGCTCGCGGCGACGCTGCTCGCGGCGCTCAGCCTGCTGGGCGGACGCGCGGAAGGCGTCCTGATCGGCCTGCAGACGCTGCTCTTCGGCGCGATCGTCGTGGGCGCGCTCGTCGGGCTGCGCTCGATGCCCGAGCTGGCGCGCATCGCGGGACCATCGAACGGCCCGGCGTGGCTCGCATTCTTGCCGTCGACGTGGTTCGCGGCCGGGTTCGTCGGCTCGTGGAGCGCGGCGGCGATCGCGAGCGCCGTGGCGCTCGCGATGCTCGTCCTGGTCCCTTCGGCGCCGGCGGCGAGCGCGTCGCGGCGCAGCGCGCTGTCGATCGCGCTCGCGCCGCTGCACGCCCTCGCGGTGCGCACGTGGGTGCGGCGCGAGGAGCGCGCCAGCTTCGAGCTCGTCGCGCGCCTCCTGCCGCTCGAGCGCGACGTCGTGCTGCGCACGTATCCGCTCGTCGGCATCCCGCTGGCGTTCCTCGCGGCCGGCGCGCGCTCGGGCGGACCGGAACGCGAGGCGCTGCTCGCGCTGCTGCTCTTCGCGCCGCCGATCTGGATGCCCGTGCTGCTCGTGCACGTGCCGGCCAGCGCGAGCCACGGCGCGCGCTGGCTCCTGGACGGCGCGCCGCTCTCGACCGATGCACTGCACGCCGGCGCGCGCAAGGCGATCGCGGTGCGTTTCCTCGTGCCGCTGTACGCCGTGCTCTTCGTGCTGGCGGCGTGGCAGGCCGGACCGGGATTCGCGGCGCGCCTCGTCGTGCCAGCGGCGCTCGTGGCCTGGCTCGTGTTGCAGCCGATCTACGAGCTGTGCGTGCGCGACGTCCCGCTGTCACGGGCGCCCGATGACCTGCTCGTGGAGATGGACTGGACCGGCGCCATGATCGCCTTGGGGGCACTGCAGGTCGTGCTGGCCGTCTCGGCCTGGAAGTTCCTGGACCGGTGGCCGGCGGCCATCGGCGCGGCGGGAGTGCTCCTCCTGATGGCGGTGCTGCGCGAGCGTGCGCATCGAGCGCGGACCGCGTAGCCTCAGAGGCTGTGAAGAAATCACAGCCTCTCGCGCTGCGAAGCGGCGCCAATGGGATCAGAGAGCCCGTATGATCGGTTTTTTCACGGGCTCTCACGGCGTGCTCGCGCAATTCGCCCTGGCTCTCGCGCCGGCGCTGTTCCAACAGCCCGTCGTCGAACTCGTCGAGAGCTGGCCCAGCGGCACGACGCTCGACCACGCCGATCTGCGCGACGCGAGCGCCGTGTGGCTCGAGGCGATCGACGGCGCGACGTCCTCGATCGAGCTGGCGCACTTCTACGCCAGCGAGAAGCCCGGCGGCGCGGGCAAGCTCGAACCGGTGCTCGCGGCGCTGGAACGCGCCGGCGCGCGCGGCGTGAGAGTGCGCGGTCTGTTCGACGCGCAGTTCCACAAGACGTACCCCGAGACGATCGATCGGCTCGGTCGGTCGAAGGGCATCGAGACGCGCCTGCTCGACCTGAAGCCCGAGACCGGTGGCGTGCTGCACGCCAAGTACTTCCTCGTCGACGGCCGCCGCACGTACCTGGGCAGCCAGAACCTGGACTGGCGCTCGCTCGAGCACATCCAGGAGCTGGGCGTGTGGATCGATTCGGCGCCGGTCGCGAGCGCGTTCCGCGAGGTCTTCGAGTCCGACTGGGCCGCGGCCGGCGGGACCGCGCGTCCCTCGCGCGACTCGAAGGCGGCCGACCAGTTCCCGTTGTGCATCGGAGAAGGCACGAGCGCGTTCGCGCTGACGCCGGTCTACAGCCCGGCCGCGCTGGCGCCCGACCTGCGCTTGTGGGATCTGCCGCGGCTCGTCGCGCAGATCGACGCCGCGCGGCAGACCGTTCGCCTGCAGGTCATGACGTACAAGATGACGGGCCGCGGCGGCGAGTACTTCGAGGAGCTCGAGAGCGCGCTGCGCCGCGCCGCCGCGCGCGGCGTGAAGGTGCAGCTCCTGTGCGCCGACTGGTGTCAGCGCAAGGGCACGATCGACGGCTTGCAGGCGCTCGAGCCGCTCGCGAACGTCGAGGTGAAGCTCGTCACGATCCCGCAGGCCGCCGAGGGCTTCGTGCCCTTCGCGCGCGTCGTGCACGCGAAGTACCTGGTCACCGACGGCCGCGCCGCGTGGGTCGGCACGAGCAACTGGGAAAAGGACTACTTCCACTCCTCGCGCAACGTCGGCCTGATGATCGAGGGCGGCGACGTGCCGCAGCGTCTCGACACGTTCTTCCTCGAAGGCTGGAACGGCCCGTACGCGAAGTCCGTCGACCCGTGCGCGACGTACGTGGCTCCCCGGATCGGTGACTAGTCGAAGTAGTCGCGCATGTCGGCCGGCATCGGGCTGACCACCTCGATGCGCTGGCCCGATCCAGGCGCGCGGAACACGAGGCGGTGGTCGTGCAGCGCGTGCCGGTCCATGCCCAGCTCGGCGCGGTCGGCCGCGGTCAACTGGCCGTCGAGATCGCGCTCGAACATCATCTCGTCGAAGCCGTAGAGCTTGTCGCCGACCACCGGGTGTCCGAGCGCCGCCATGTGCACGCGGATCTGGTGCTGGCGTCCCGTCACGGGCTTGCACGACACGAGCGTGCGATCCTCGCGCCGGTCGAGCACGCGCCATTCGGTGCAGCACGCCTGGCCGTCGACGGCGACCGTCATCTTGAGCCCGACCTTCGAGGCGCGCGACGGCCCGATCGGCAGGTCGACGACGCCGGACTCGCGCTCGAGCACGCCGTGGACGATCGTCAGGTACTCCTTGTCGACCTCGCGGCGCTCGAACTGCTGCTGCACGTCCGAGTGCGCCTCGCCGTCGAGCGCCACGAGAACGATCCCGCTCGTCTCGCGGTCGAGGCGGTGGCACAGGCGCGGCGCGCCGGCCTTCTCGAGCTCGAATCCGGCGCCGTAGCGTGCGTGCACGCGCTGGATCAGCGTGTCCGTCAAGTGCCGCCCGCTCGGATGCACGACGACGCCGGCCGGCTTGTCGACGGCCACGACTCGGCCGTCGTCGTAGAGCACGGTCAGCTCGTCCGTGACGGGGCCCACCATCGGACGGCGCAGCTCCTCGGGGATCACGACGACCACGCGCGAGCCGTGCTGGAGCTTGCGTCCCGGACGCCGCTCCTCCGTCGTCGTCCCGGTGCCGCGCGGATGGTCGGGTCGGCTCGCGTCGATCAGCACGTGGCCGCTGCGGATCAGGTCCTGGATCGACGTGCGCGACCGCCAGGAGAGGTGACGCACGAGGAACGAGTCGAGGCGCACCTCGAAGCCGTCGTGCGGGCGCTGCCACGAGCTCGCGTTGACCACGAGGTCGACCTGGCTCGGCACCCGCGTGAGGTCACGTTCCTTGCCGAATAGACCCATGTGAGCAGGGTACTGGGTTGCACGGTTCGCGTACGGAAGGGGGCGATCCCCGACCCGTTTCGCGCCGGCGCAACGAGACGACGCACGCTTCCCGCGCGAATGCGGGCAGCGTGAGGCGGTGGCCTATACGGCCGACGGCGGACCCGACTGCGAGAACATGGGTCGGCGCATCGGGCGTGCGCGACGGCGCTTCTTCACCTTCGACGGGTCGTTCTTGCGCGTCGCCTTCTGGATGATCCGCAGGCGCTCGCGGCGCTCCCGACGGCGCTTGTCCGAACGCTTCTCGTGCCAGGTGTTCGCCTTCGCCAGGCGGAAGATGCCGCTGTAGTTGCACTGGCGCTTGAAGCGGCGCAGCGCAGCCTCGAGGGACTCGTTGGCACGGACCTGGACCTTGATCACACGTTCTATTCCTGCGGGAGTGGTTCGACGTCGCGAGGGCCTCGGATGGCCCGGAACGCGGGGCGAAGAGGATAACGGGCGCCGGGATGGGCACCAAGCCCCGGCTGGATTCGCCCGCGGCAGCCTGGGATCCTGCAGCGCGTGGAGAAGGGCGCGAGAGGACCGGCTGGTGCACCCGAGAGCGAGCTCGTCGGCGCCGTCGAGCGCGTCACCTACACCCACGAGGAGAGCCTGTACTCCGTCCTAAGGGTCTCTCCTGAAAAGGGTTACGAGCCACCAGCCAGCCGCTATCCATTCGCCCCCGACCTCGTGACGGCCGTCGGTCGCATCGACCGGCCGGCGCCCGGCATGCGCGTGCGGTTGGGCGGGCGCTGGATCGAGCACAAGGAGCACGGCACCCAGTTCGAGTTCGAGGTCGTCGAGGTCCTGCCGCCGGCCGGCCGCTCGGGGCTCGTGAAGTACCTCGCCTCGGACCGCTTCGAGGGGATCGGCGAGAAGCTCGCGCAGCGCATCGTCGCGGAGCTGGGCGACGACCCGTTCGCCGAGATCCTGGCGCACCCCGAGAAGCTCGACGCGGTGAAGGGGCTGCGCGCGAACGTGCGCGAGAAGCTGCTCGCGACCGTCGCGCTCGACTTCGGCGCGCACAAGGCGCAGGGCTTCCTGCGCGGGCACGGGCTGGGCGCCGTGCAGGCCGCCAACGTGGTGCGCAAGCTCGGGCCGGAAGCCGAGGAGCTCGTGCGCGCCGACCCCTATCGCCTGGCGAAGGCGGTCAGCGGCATCGGGTTCGTGACGGCCGATCGCATCGCGCACGCGCTGGGCATCGAGCCGGCCGATCCGCGGCGCGCGCGCGCGGCGCTGCTGCACGTGCTGCAGGAGGCGGCCGGTGACGGGCACTCGCTGCTGCCGCGCAGCGAGCTCGTCGTCGCGGCGCGCCAGCTCGTCGAGGAGGCCATGCCCGAAGCCGTGCTAGAGCAGGCCGTCGACGAGCTTGCGCGCACGGACGGACTCGTGGTCGACGACACGCTCGACGGGACCGCGCGCGCCTACTTGCCGCACCTGGCGCACTGCGAGGGCGAGCTGGCGCGCAACGTCGCGCGCGTGCTGCGATCGGGGCCGCGCTCGCCGCTGGCCGACGCGCGCGACCTGGAGCAGGCCGAGCGCCGCGCGGGCGTTTCGCTGCACCCGTTGCAACGGACGGCCGTGCTGGGCTTGCTCGCGCAGCCGCTGGCGCTGCTGACGGGCGGGCCCGGCGTCGGCAAGACGACGATCACGCGTTTCGTCGTGCAGCTCGCGCGCGCGAAGGGCACGAAGATCCTGCTGGCGTCGCCGACAGGGCGCGCGGCGAAGAGGTTGTCGGAAGCGACGGGCGAAGCCGCGCAGACCGTGCACCGGCTCCTCGGGTACGACCCCATGACGGGCGGCTTCGTGCACGACGCGCGCAACCCGCTCGACGCCGACCTGGTCATCGTCGACGAGGTGTCGATGCTCGACCTCGTGCTGGCGCACCACCTTTTGAAGGCCGTGCAGGCGCCGACACGGCTGGTGCTGGTCGGCGACCCCGATCAGCTGCCGTCGGTCGGGCCGGGCAACGTGCTGCACGACCTGCTCGCTTGCGACGCCGTGCCGCGCTGGCGCCTCACGGAGATCTTCCGTCAGGCGCAGGGCAGCCGCATCGTCGTCAACGCGCACCGCATCCTGCGCGGCGAGGAGCCCGAGCTGCCCGCGCGCGGCGACCGCGCTTCGGACTTCTACTTCTTTCAGGAGGAGGATCCGGTTCGCGCGGCCGAGCTGCTCGTCGACGTCGTCACGCGCAGGATCCCCGAGACGTTCGGGCTGACGTGGATCGACGACGTGCAGGTCGTCGCGCCGATGTACCGCGGCGCGTGCGGCGTCGACCTGCTCAACGAGCGCCTGCGCGCGGCCCTGGGTGCCGGCGGTCGCGAGGTGCGCCAGGGCGCTCGCGCCTGGCGCGTCGGCGACCGCGTCATCCACACGCGCAACGACTACGAGAAGGAGATCTTCAACGGCGACATGGGCCGCATCGCGCGCATCAGCGGCGACGGCGACGTGTTCGTGCGCTACCCGGAGCGCGAAGTGGCCTACTCGGGTGGCGAGCTCTCCGACCTGCAGCCGGCCTTCGCGATCACCGTGCACCGCTCGCAGGGCGGCGAGTTCCCGGCCGTCGTCGTGCCGCTCGTGCCGCAGCACTGGATGATGCTGCAGCGGCACCTGCTGTACACCGCCGTCACGCGCGCGAAGCGGCTGTGCGTGCTGGTCGGCTCGCGCCGCGCGCTGCGCATGGCTCTCGACAACGCCGAGGAGTCGTCGCGGCAGAGCGCGTTGGCCGACCGCGTCGGGCGCGCTCTGGCGACGCCATGAGCCGCGCATCTTCGCCCTGGCGCTTCCTGGCGCAGGAGCCGGGTTTTCGCCGACTTTGGATCGCGACGGCGCTGTCCGAGCTGGGCTCCGTCGTCGCGCGCGTCACGTTGATCCTGCTCGTGAACGCGCGCGCCGTGACGACCGGCGGCGCGCCCGAGTCGGCCAGTGCGCTGATGCTGATCGCCGAGATGGTGCCGATGATCCTGTTCGGGCCGATCGCCGGCGCGCTCGTCGACCGCTGCGACCGGCGCGTGTTGCTCGTCGTCGCGAACCTCTTGCAGATGACGCTCCTCGCGTCGGTTCCCTTCGCGGCGCGACTCGACGTCGTGTGGCCCGTCTACGCACTGGCCATGGCGATCTCGGCCATCTCGACCGTCTTTCCGCCCGCGCGTCAGAGCGCGATCCCGGACCTCGTCGGCGTCGAGCGCGCGCCGACCGCCAACGCGATCTCGTCGAGCACGACCAGCTTCGTGATCGTGCTCGGCGCGGGCGTGGCCGCTCTGGTGCTGGGGCGCTTCAACAAGGACACGTGCTTCTGGCTGGCGGCCGCCGGTTTCCTGGCCGCAGCGATCGCGGTCGCGCGCGTCTCCCTGCCGCGCTGGACGAGCGAGCGCCACGGCGTGCTGCAGCTCCTGGGCGAAGTCGCCGCCGGCCTGCGCTACGTGCGCTCGAACTCGACGATCGCGTACGTCGTGGCCTGCTACTTCGTCTCGTTCGTCTTCATCGGCCTGTGGTTCCCGATCGTGCCGGAGTACCTGCGGCGCGAGATCGGGGTCGATCCCGAGATCTGGATGCCGCGATCGTGGCTCGCGTTCGGCCTCGGCGGCATCGTCGGCGGCGCGGTCGGAGCCTGGATCGGGCGGCGCGTGCGCTTCGGGCGTGCGCTCGTGCTGACGTTCTTCGTCGAGCCGTTCGTGATCTCGGCGTTCTGGCTGGCCAGCTCGCCGTGGCCCATGCTCGCGCTCTCGTTCCTGTGGGGCGCGCTGGCCTTCGCGTACTTCGTGCAGGAGCACACCGTTTTGCAGCAGGACGTGCCGCCCGAGCTTCGCGGCCGCGTCTTCGGCATGCTGCCGCCGCTGCAAGCGCTGGGATCGCTCGTGGCCAGCGCCGCTGTCTACCTCGAGGCCGGCCGGATCGCTCCGCGCAACGTCATGTTGCTGGGCGGCGCGGGGTACCTCCTGGCATCGATCGCGTTCCTCGTCGCGTTCGTCGGCGGTCGCTCGCTGTGGTGGCGTCCGAACCGGGCCGGCGCCGACGAGAGCTCACTCGCCTGAGTCCGCGCCGTCCTCGCGCTGCTTCGCCCACCACGCCAAGCGTTTGGCGATCTCCTTCTCGAAGCCGAACGGCCCGGGCTCGTAGAACGTCTTGCCGCGCAGCTCGTCGGGCAAGTACTCCTGCGCGAAGTAGCCGGTCTCGGAATCGTGCGCGTATTTGTAGCCCGCGCCATGGCCCAGCGACTTCATCAGACCGGTCGGCGCGTTGCGCACGTGCAGCGGCACCGCTGCGCCGGGCGTGGCGCGCGCGGCTTCGAACGCGGCGTGCATGGCAGCCTTGACGCTGCCCGACTTGGGCGCGGTCGCGAGGTAGACGAGCATCTCGCTCATCGGCAAGAGCCCCTCGGGCACGCCCAGCATGTGGTACGAGTCGCGCGCCGCGACCGCGATCTGCAAGGCCTGCGGGTCGGCGAGGCCGATGTCCTCCGCCGCCATCGCGATCGAGCGGCGGAAGATGACCATCGGATCCTCGCCGCCCTCGACCAGCCGCGCAGCCCAGTAGAGCGCCGCGTGCGGATCGCTGCCGCGCAGCGACTTGTGCAGCGCGCTGATCTGGTCGAAATGCACGTCGCCCGACTTGTCGTGGACCGCGAAGCGCATCTGCAACGCCTCGCGCGCCGCTTCCGGATCGACGTGGCCGCCCATGCCGACGGCGGCGGCCGCGGCCTCGAGCACGGTCAGCGCGCGACGCGCGTCGCCGTCGGCCTGCACGGCCATCCAGCGCACGACGTCGTTGTCGACCGTCAGACGCAGGTTCCCGAGGCCGCGCTCGGTGTCCCCCAGCGCCCGTCGGACGACGCCCTCGACGTCCTCGGGCGTCAGCGGCTTCAGCACGAGCACGCGCGCGCGCGACAGGAGCGCGCCGTTCACCTCGAAGCTCGGGTTCTCGGTCGTCGCGCCGACGAGCGTCACGAGGCCCTCCTCGACGGCCGGCAGCAGGCTGTCCTGCTGCGACTTGTTCAGTCGGTGGATCTCGTCCACGAACAGCACCGTGCGGCGCGCCTCGCCGTGCAGCCGCGCGCGCGCCTCGTCGAAGATCACGCGCAAACGGGGCACGCCCTCGCTGACTGCGCTGAACGGCACGAACGCGCGGTTGCCGGCCAGCGAGATGATGTGCCCGAGCGTCGTCTTGCCCGAGCCCGGCGGTCCCCACAGGATCACCGACCCGAGGCTGCCGTCCTCGATCGCACGACGCAACGGCTTGCCCGGTCCGACGAGGTGCTCCTGCCCCGCCAATTCGTCGAGCGTGCGCGGCCGCATGCGCGCCGCGAGCGGCTGGTGCGCCGTGCTGCCGGGCGGCACGCCGAACAGCGAAGCCTCGCGCGGGTCAGCGCGCCGTGCCACCGACGGCTCCTCCGCGCCCTGCGGCGTGCAGCAGGATCGCTGCGGCGACTGCGACGTTCAGCGATTCGACGCTCTCGCGGATCGGGACCGTGACCCCTTCGAAGACGCGCGCGGCGGGCGGGAGGTCGCCGGTTTCGCCGGCGATCCACAACGCGACCGGACTGCGCCAGTCGTACTCCAACGGATCGGCGCCGCCGCGCGTGGCCGCGCGCACCTGGCGGACTCCGCGGACCGTCAGCAACGCGGCGGTCGCGGCCGGATCGACGCCCGCGGCGACGGGCAGGCGCAACAAGCTGCCCATCGAGCCGCGCAACGCCTTCTCGTTCCACGGCGAAGCGCCGCCCTGCGCGACGAGGAGCGCGGTGCAGCCGAACGCCTCGGCCGCGCGCGCGATCGCGCCCAGGTCGCCGGGATCGGCGACGCCGGCGACGACGAGCACGAGCGCGAGCTTGCCCGCGTCGGCGCGCTCCAAGTCGAACGGCGCCGGCGCAGGCGCGAGCGCCACGATCCCCGGCGATGTGGTCAACGAGGTCACGCGCCCGAGGAGATCGCGCTCGACGAGGTGCGGCTGGCGCCCGTCGCGATCGAGCTCCTGCGCGCGATCGACGCGATCGTCGGCCACGAGGACCAGGTCGAGTGGTACGCCCGCGCCGATCGCGTCGTCGATCAACCGGTCGCCCTGCAGGACGAGCGTCCCGGGCTCCTTGCCCGCCAGCGCGGCGCGCACGCGCTGGACGTGCGGGTTCTGGGCGGAGCGGATGACCTCGTCGGCGTGCATCGCGATCGTGAGTCTAGCCCCGGAATCGCCGCTGCCCGCCGCAGCCGCGCCTACAGGCCGCGGCCGAACTCGCCCGAGGACGAGCCACCATGCTGGCGCGTCGGCGGGGACGCGGGCTTCGCAGCGCGGTGCGGGACACCGGAACGCGCGGGCCGAGCACCGCTCGAGCGCGCGCCCTGACCGCCGCCTTGGGGACGCGATCCCCCGCGTGCCGGCGCGCCGCCGCGAGCGCGTCCCGGCCCCATGCTTCGGTTGCTGCCGCCGCGCTTGGGCGCCGGCGGAACGTGCGCCAGCGCGGCCGCCGAGCCGGACGCGACGCGCACCTTCGTGCGGATCAGGTTCTCGATGTCGCGCAGGAACGCGCGCTCCTCGCCGTCGCACAGCGCGATCGCGATGCCCGTCGCGCCCGCGCGCGCCGTGCGGCCGATCCGGTGCACGTACGTCTCGGGCACGTTGGGCAGCTCGTAGTTGATCACGTGCGTGATCGCGTCGACGTCGATGCCGCGCGCGGCGATGTCGGTCGCCACGAGGACGCGCGTGCGCCCGTCGCGGAACCCGGCCAGCGTGCGCTCGCGGTTGCCCTGCGTCTTGTTGCCGTGGATGGCCAGCGCGGGGATCCCGTCCTGGCTCAGCTTCTTGGCGACCTTGTCGCTGCCACGCTTCGTGCGCGTGAACACGAGCGCGCGGCCGACGTCCGGCCCCGAGAGGATGCGCCGCAGGAGCTCGGGCTTGCCGCCGCGGTCGACGAAGTGCACGCACTGGTCGACCTGCTCGACGGTCGAGGCCGCGGGGGTGACGAAGACCTTCTCGGGCTTCGCCAGGATCGTTTCGGCGAGCTGCGAGATCGCCGGCGGCATCGTGGCCGAGAAGAACAGCGTCTGACGACGTTTCGGCAGCGCCGCGATGATGCGCTTGACGTCAGGCAGAAAGCCCAGGTCGAGCATGTGGTCGGCTTCGTCGAGCACGAGGATCTCGACACCGTCGAGGCGCGCGTGCCGCTGCCCCATCAAGTCGACGAGGCGTCCGGGCGTCGCGACGAGCACGTCGAGCCCACGCTCGAGCGCGCGCACCTGCGCGCCCTGCGGAACGCCGCCGAAGATCACGGCGACGGACATCTGCAGCCCCCGGCCGTACTCCTGGAAGCTCTGCGCGACCTGCGAGGCCAGCTCGCGCGTCGGCACGAGGACCAGCGACCGCACCGTGCGCGGGTTCGCGCGCTGGCCGCCGTGCGAAAGCAATTGCAACATCGGCAGCGCGAAGCCGGCGGTCTTGCCCGTCCCCGTGCGTGCGCAACCGAGCAGGTCGCGGCCGGCCAGCACGTGCGGGATCGCCTGCACCTGGATGGGCGTCGGTTCGGTGTAGCCCTGATCGTGCACCGCCTGCAGCAGCGGCTTGATCAGCTTCAGATCCGCGAAGGTTCCGCCACCGCTCTCGGCGTGACCCGCGCGCGCCGGAACCGGCAACGCCGTGCTGTCGCCGACGACGCGCCGCGCGGCGCCGCCCGTGCTGCGCTGGAATGCTTCCTGGTGGCGCGCCGGCGCCGTCGTGCGACGACCCGGCTCGTCCGCGCGTCCGCGCGCATCGTGCTCGCGCGGAGCTGCCGGGCGCGCGTGCGCGGCGGCCGGCCGAGCGTGCGCGCTCGCGCCACGCCGCGGCTCGTCGCTGCGACGCTCGGGGGCGCGCCGATCCGGCGCGGGCGCGGGGTAGGTCCGACCCGATGCGGCGTGCCGATTGCCCGAAGGCCCGGCCTGCGGCGTCGACTTCGGTCGCGGCCCGCTCACGGGCGCGTGAGCGGCGCGGCTTGGCCGTGCGCCTGCGTGTTTCGATCCCTGGGGCGTTCGTCCGGGCTGTCCAGCCGACGAATGCGGCCCTCTTCTCTGTTCCAACATGGCGAGCACTCTAATCTTCCACGCGCCGAACCGTGCCGCTCGGCCGCGTTTTCACGCTCATGAGCGCTCCCATAGCCGCGCCGAAGGCCCTCTCGCTACCCTGCTCGCCGATGAGCACGTTCCAGATCGGCCGCGTGGTGCGCACGGACGCCAAAGTGTGCCACGTCGCGATCGACGGCCGGATCGTGCAGGCCGCGCCGCGCGGCGCGCTCTACGGCGAGGATTCCGTCAAGCGCGTGCAGAAGAATCCCGTGGCCGTCGGTGACGAAGTCGAGGTCGATCTGACGAGCTCGCCCGCGAGCCTCGAGAAGGTGCTGCCGCGCAAGAATCAGCTCTCGCGCGTGGCGTCCTCGCACGATCCGCGCGAGCAGGTCCTGGCTGCGAACATCGACCAGCTCGTGATCGTCGGCTCGATGGCCAAGCCCGGTTTCTCGAGCAATCGCACCGATCGGATCCTGGCCACGTGCTGGTGGCAGCACATCCCCGTGAAGCTGCTCTTGAACAAGACGGACCTGGTCGACGCCGAGGAGGTCGACGCGATCCGCGAGACGTACGAAGCGATTCCGATCGACGTGCTGCCGACGAGCGTGGTGAAGGCCGAAGGGCTGGAAGCGCTGCGCGAGGTGCTCAAGGACCGCACGTCGGTCGTCTACGGCGCGTCGGGAGCGGGCAAGTCGAGCCTGCTGAACGCGCTGCAGCCCGGCCTGAAGCTGAAGATCGGCAAGATCAGCAAGTTCTGGGACCAGGGGAAGCACACGACGACGTTCTCGCAGCTCCATCAGCTCGAATTCGGCGGCGCCGTGATCGACACGCCCGGCATCCGCGTGTTCCGCCCGTACAACCTGCCGGCCGCGTCGCTGCGCGACTGCTTCCCGGAGTTCCGCCGCGCGCAGTTGAAGTGCCAGTTCCCGGACTGCTCGCACGACCACGAGCCGGGCTGCGCCGTGTTCGATGCGGTCGAAGACGGACGCATCGCCGCGAGCCGCTTCGCGAGCTACGTGCAGATGCTCGACGAGCTGAAGGGCACGAAGCCGCAGGACGAAGTGATCGAGGGCGGCGACGACGAGTAGCCGGCGCCGGGCCCTTCACCCCGTCTCAGAGACGTGGACGTGCACGACCTGCCAGCTGCCTGCGCGCCGGACGAGCACGTCGGTCTCCTTGAAGTACGCCGTGCGCGCCGCGCCCTCCGGACCATAGCTGCCGCGCGAGAAGTACGTGACGACGCTCACGTCGCCGTAGACCTGCACCTTCGGCTGCAATTCCTGGAAGAAGTGCACGCGCGTCACTCCCGACCGCAGACCGGCTTCGAACTCGCTGCGGTCGGCTGTCAACCCCTCGACGCGGTAGGGGTTCGAGGGAGTCAGCACCGTGATCTCCTCGCCGACGAAGCGGAAGTAGCTCTCGGCGTCGTTCTGCGCAAAGGCCCGGTTGAAGGCCTCGACGACGCGCCACACCTCGGACTCGGCCTTCGCGGAGCTGGTCATCGCACCGCGTCCCCTTGCGCGTCCTTCTGCGCTTGCGTCGCGTACTCCTTGCAGCACACCGTCACGCGCTTTCCGCCGATGACCGCTGCAACCCCACCGTCCTGGATCTCCCAACCGCACACCGGGCACTTCTTCATCTTCGATCCTCCCGTATCGACGCCCGTGGCACCGCGCCATCGAGCGTCCGGATCGTAGGCGTGCCCGCGCGGCTCAGACTTGGAGGTTCTTGCTCATCCGGGCCAGCTCGGCTCCCGTCGCGAGGGGTCGAGCCCGGGACGGCGTCAAGCCGAACTCGCGGCGGAACGCGTTCGTGAAATGACTGTGGTCGGAGTAGCCGACCGCGAGCGCGAGCGCCGTCAGGTCGCGCTCTCCGTCGATGAGTCGCGCGAGTGCTTCGCACAGGCGCAGGCGGTTGAGGTGGCGGTGCAGAGGACCACCGGTTTCACGCTGAAAAACCCGCGCGAGGTGGTACGGGGAGCAACCGACCTCGCTGGCGACGTGGTCCAGCAGGACGCGGTCGCGCATGCGGCGCTGGAGCACGAGCTTGGCCGCCTCCGCGAGGCTGCGGTGCGCGCCCGCCGTCCCCGGGCGCGAAGCCGCTCTGCGCGGGATCCGGGGACGGGGCCTGGAAACCAGGATCGCGTCGGGGAGCCGCAGGGCGAGCTCATCGACGAGCAGCTCGTCAGCGCGGCCTTGCTCCAGCAACTGGTAGAGCTTCTGGTGCAGGATCTGGATCGACGCACCACACAGCGCGTGCGAGACATCGAACGGTCTTCCCTTCCGCTCGCGCGCCGCGGGGTCGTGCGCTTCGAGGATCTCGAAGAGCCGATGGTCCTGGAGCGCGAACGTAGTGCACGCGTCGCCTCCTCGAGCGGGGTGTCGGACGCGGTACGGCTCGTCGCGGTGGAAGAAGAGCACATGGTTGGCGTCAGCGAGCGTCTCCTCGCCGCGCACGCTCCGCACGAAGGCGCCACGGCGGACGATCGCGACGACGTGCACGGAGGAGGCTTCTTCGGGACGCGAGCCGTGATCGTGACCGTCGCAGCGGTAATCACCGATCACGAGCGCAGCGCTCCGGTACAGGCAGCGAGCGTGCGGTCGCGGCTCGTTGGTCGTCGAAGCCATGGTCCAGCGACGTCGCGCGCCCTCAGCGAATCCAGCCGCGCATGACGGCCGCCTTCCACGCCCACGCGCCCACGGCCACCACGCCGGCGGCGATCAGCCACCAACGCAGTTGCATCTCGCGCAGCACCTGGCCCAGGTCGCGACCGCGTACGTGCTTGAACACGGCGAAGACCGCGACGAGCGGAACCGCCAGCGCCATGAAGAGCCCGAACGGCTGGTTCCAGAACGACGCGGCGAACTGCCCGTGCGCGGCCAGCGCGACCGAAGTCGTCACGCCACAGCCCGGACACGGAATGCCCGTGACCTGCAGCATGCGACACGGCGGCATCCCGAACTGCTCGTGCGTCGAGTGTCCGCGCGGATCGGGCTCGGCCCACGTGCCCAGGATGATCAGGGCGACGAGCGCCAGCAGCGCGATGCCCAGGAGCACCCAATGCTCGAGCGGGCGACGGTTCACGGCACTCGCGGCGGCGGAGGTCGGAGAAGGAAGAGCCACGGCCCGCCCATCATGGGTCTCTGGACCGCTCTCGGTCCAGCCGGGCAGGCCGTGGCGCGTTCTTAGGGGCTACGTGACGCGCGGCTCGGGAGCGGCGTCCGGTATCTGTCAGTTGAAGTCGTACACGTACGACAGACGCAGCTTGTTCAGGATCGCGTAGGGCAGCTTCGTCACGAGCTTCAGGTCCTGGTCGCCGCGGTCGTTGAAACCGCGCAGCACCGGGTTGCGCATGATGAAGAAGCGCCGCGTCGAGCGGTCGTCGGCCTCGTACGAGCCCGGGCGGACCTCGCCGCCCAGCTCGACGTTCAGCGAGCCGGTGTAGAACACGCGGACCCGATGAAGCTGCTGGTTCTTCGCGAGGTCGCGCTGGCCCGGGTCGCCGCCGGAGTCCAGGAACTCGTGCGCCAGCAGGATCTCGTCCACGTTCACGTGCAGGAGCGGCGTGTTGATGCGCTCGCACGAGTTCAGGTCGATCAGGGACGCGTCGCGGACCTTGATGAAGTACCGCCGATGCTCGTCCAGGACCTGCGAGAGCCTCGTGTACTTGTTCTCGATGTTGCCCTTGATCAGGAACGAGTCCGTCAAGAGCATGTCCGAGACGATCGTCAGCATCGCGGTGGGAGGGCAGTCGGAGAGGCGGTGAGAGTCGGTCGCACGGCTCCCACGAGGTGGAAGGAGCCCGTCACCAGCACCCAGCCGCCGCCCGCTGCGTGCTGAACGGCCCTGGCGAGGGCGCTCGTCGGTTCCGACGCTGTTTCGGCGTCGAGCCCCGCGCGAGACACTTCCTCGGCCAAGGTGTCCACAGCCCGCAGCGGCCCGGAGGCCGCCGTAGTGCAAAGAAGCCTATCGGCACGGCCTTGGAGCGCCTTGAGGATGGCCCGGGCATCCTTGTCGCGGCCCAGCGCCAGCACCACGACGGGCTTCCGCGCCGGGAGCCGCGGATCGGTAGAGGCCTCGTCCAGGAGCGCCGCGATGCTCGACGCGACGTGCGCGCCGTCGAGCAGCACGGGCACTTCGCCGGCCCAGCGCAGCTCTTGGCGGCCGGGCAACTGCGCGCCCTGGATCGTGGCGGCGTCGAGGAGCGACCCGGAAAGGAGTTCCGATCGCGCGTCGCGCACGCCGCGACGGCCCAGCTCGTCGAGCACGAGGCGCGCCAGGTCGGCGTTGCGGTCCGTCAGCCGCGCTGCGACGCGCGCGGGTCGGAGCACAGGCACGTCGAGCTCGTGCGCGATCGCCTCGAGCACGCGCGCCGGGTCCTCGTCCGCGCTCGACAACGCGTCGGGCTGCACGCCGGTCACGAGCGTCGCGCCCGGCTTCAGGATCCCGCCCTTCTCACGCGCGATCGCGGCGCGCGTCGAGCCGAGGACCTGCACGTGCTCGAGGTCGACATTCGTGACGACGGCCACCTCGCCTTGCACGACGTTCGTGGAATCGAGGCGTCCGCCGATGCCGACTTCAACCACCGCCCAAGCGCAGCTCGCGCGCGCGAAGACGAGGAACGCGGCAGCGGTCACGAGGTCGAACCACGTGGCTTCGTCGGCGCTCGTGCTCTCGAGGATCGCGGCTTCGCGTGCCGCGAGCGCTTCCTCGAGGCACGCGGCCAGCTCGTCGTCGGCGATCTCGGCGCCGTCGACGCGCACGCGCTCGTTGACGCGCTCGACGTGAGGAGAGGCGTAGAGCCCGGTGCGCAGGCCCGCACGGCGCAGGGCTTCGGCAACCAGCGCCGCCGTCGTGCCCTTGCCCTTCGTCCCGGTGACGTGCACCGCGCGGAAGCGCAGGTGCGGGCTCCCGAGGCGCTGCATCAGGTCGCGCATGGGATCGAGGCCGACGCGCATCCCGCGCCGGTCGCGCCGCTCCCAGTCGACGAGCGCGTCGAGGGCGGCGAGGGCGCGATCCAGGCGCGGCGTGGCCATGCCCCGACCGTACGCAATGGCAGGATTTTCCACGACGCTGGCGCGGTCCTTGCGGCTCTAGGGGCCGGCGGGAGGCCGGGGCGGACAGAAACCGGCCCGGGCCTCCCGCCCCATCGGGGATCGTCCGATGGAACGGTTAGGATCTAGGAAGTCGCAGATTCTCCCCACCGACGAGCGATGAGCGAACTGCTCCACAGAGTCAAGGTCTTCGTCTTCCAGCAGGCGGGGCCCGAGCCGCACTACCTGCTCCTGCGCAGCGCGCAGGGGATCGAGAGCTTCTGGGGTCCGCTGCAGGGCACGATCGGCTTCGGCGAGAAGCTGGAGACCGCGATCGAGCGCGAAGTGCTCGACGACACGGGGATTCTGCAACCGCTCGACGTGATCGACCTGGGCATGCCGGCGCACTGGTCGCTGGGCGTCGAGGACGTGATCGAGTGGACGTACGGCTTCAAGGCGCTCGCGGGCGCGACGAAGCTGCGGCTCGATCCGCGCTGGGCGGAGGCCCGTTGGGCCAGCTTCAGCAACGCGTACCCGACGCTCGAGCTGGACACGGACCGCGCTGCGATCCTGCGGCTGCACACGCTGCTGCGCGCGGCCTGATCGCGGGCAAAATCGCGGGCAAAATCGCGGCCTGATCGCAGTCTGATCGCGGTCTGGAGCGTGGTTCGGATCCCCGCTGCCGGTCCGGGATTTGCTGCGCCCTACCCCGCCTGAGCGCGACTCCAGGCGCTGCAGACACGGCGCCGCAGGAGCGCGCCAGCGGCGTTTCGCGGGTCCCCCACCATGTTCATCCCCCTCCTCGTCGCGCTCTTTGTCGCAAGTTCCGTCCATCCGGCCCCTCCGGACGCGCGCGCGGGGGCGGAATGTCCCGAGCTGGCCGTGGACGCGGAGCGCGTGCGCGTCGGCCTGCCCGACGCGCGGATCGTCGTGGCGCGCCGGACGCAGGTCGAGGCGAGCGCGCGCGGCTTCACGTGGGTCGGACGTGTCGAAGGCGACGTCGACGGCGTGGCGTCGTTCGCGGTCGTCGACGACGTGGTGTCGGGCACGTTGTGGCTGGGCGACGAGGTGTTCGAGCTGGGCGGAGAGCTCGGCGGCCGCTGCGTGATCGAGGCGGTGGATCCGCAGCAGTTCCCGGCCTGCACGCCGGCTGCGGTCACCGCACCTCTACCGGGTGGCGCGATCGCGACGCCGCCGCCGCCGGGCTCGTCGCTGGCGAGCGCTTCGACGATCGACGTGCTCGTCGTGTACACGCCGCAGGCCCGCGCGGCGCAGGGCGGCACGAGCCAGATGGAAGCGCTGATCGACCTGTCGCTGGCCGCAGCGAACAATTCCTACGCCAACAGCGGCGTGCTGCAGCGCGTGCGGCTCGTCGCGCGCGCCGAGCTCGTGGGCTACACCCAGTCCGCGAGCATCCTGACCGAGCTGTCGCGGCTGACGATCCCGAACGACGGGTTCATCGACAGCGTGCACGCGCTGCGCGACGCCTGCGGGGCCGACGCGGTGTGCATGCTGATCCAGACGAACGCGTCGTGCGGCGCGTCGAACCAGTTCTCGTACCAGGGGTCGGCCTTCGCGCCGTACGCGATGTGCGTCGTGGCGCGCAGCTGCGCCGCTTCGAACCTCTCCGTCGCGCACGAGCTGGGCCACCTCATGGGGCTCGCGCACGACCGCGACACGTCGACGAAGAAGTGCTCGCGCGCCAGCATCGTCGGGTACGAGACGCAGGTCATGGGAGCCTCGAGCGAGCCATCCGTCTCGATCACGGGCTCGATCGTGGCGTTCACGAGCGCGGCGACGACGCTCGTCCCGGGCGACACGAACGGCTTCACGGACGTCTTCGTGCGCGACCGCGGCCTCTTGACGACGGCGCGCGCGAACGTCTCGAGCGCGGGCCTGCAGGCCAACGCACCGTCAGTCGGCGCGCCCTCGGTCGGCGGCGGCCGCTACGTCGCGTTCGCGAGCGGGGCCACGAACCTCGTGGGGGGTGACACGAACGGCGTGACGGACGTCTTCGTGCGCGATCTGCAGACGGGGACGACCGACCGCATTCTGCCCGCGCCCGGCGGTCTCCAGGCCGATGGCGAGAGCCGCGATCCGTCGATCGCGTCCGGCGAGCGCTGGATCGTGTTCACGAGCTGGGCGCCGAACCTGGGTGCGGGCCCGCCGACGCCACAGGTCTACCGCTGGGATCGCCTCACGAACACGACCGTGCTCGTCAGCGCGGCAGCCGGCGGTGCGCCAGGCAATGCCGCATCGGGCGGCGCGCGCGTGGCCGACGACGGCCGAGTCGCCTTCTGGAGCGCGGCCAGCGACCTCGTCGCCGGCGACGCGAACGGCGCGATCGACGTGTTCCTGCGCGACGTCGCGGCCGGGACGACGACACGCATGAGCGTGTCGACCTCCGGTGCCGAGATCGCGGGTCCGTGCGAGGCCGTGTGCGCGATCTCGGCCGACGGCCGGCGCGTCGCGTTCGCCACGGCATCCTCCGACGTCGTCGCGGGCGACGCGAACGGCGTGACGGACCTCTACGTGCGCGACCGCCTCGCGGCGACGACGCTGCTCGCCAGCGCCAATGGGCTCGGCGCAACCGGCTCCGGTCCCTCGAGCGAGGGCTTCGCACCGTCCTTCTCGAACGACGGACGCTACGTCGCGTTCCAGAGCCACGCGAACGACCTCGTGGCGGGCGACACGAACAACGCCAGCGACGTGTTCCTGCGCGATCTGACGACCGGCACGACCGAACGGGTCAGCCTCTCGAGCTCGGGCGCGCAGATCGCGGGCGGCGGCGGCGAAGGCGCGCCCGTCGCGATCTCCGGCTACGCGAACCACGTCGTGTTCGTCAGCCGCTTCGCGGTCGAGGTGGCCGACACGAACGGCGTGAACGACGTCTACGTGTTCGACCGGCAGGAGCCGTATCCGCCGGGCCACTCGGCCTACGCCTACGGCTTCCGCACGCCAGACAACGCGTACCGGACGATCATGGCCTACGAGCCGGGCCTGCGCGTGCCGTACTTCTCGAACCCGGGCGTGTCGTGGCAGGGTCGCGCGCTGGGCATCGCCAGCCCGAGCCCGTTCGCGGCGGAAGCCTGGCGCACGCTGAACGACACGGCCGCGACCGTCGCCGGGTTCCGCAGCGAGGTCATGAGCGCGTACTGCCTGGGGGACGGCAGCGCCACGCCGTGTCCGTGCGGCAACGCCAGCGCGACGAGCGACCAGGCCGGTTGCCTGAACTCGCTCAACCTCGCGGGTCGCCTCGTCGCGCTCGGCGGCGCGTCGATCTCCGCCGATTCACTCGTGCTGCGCGGCTCGGGGATGCCGGACAGCTCGGCGCTCTTCTTCCAGGGCACGACGCCGCAGTCCGGCGGAGCGGGCGCCGTATTCGGCGACGGCCTGCGCTGCGCCGCGGGCAACGTGCGCCGCCTCGCGATCCGCATGAACACGAGCGGCTCCTCCGCGCTGCCCTCGAACGGAAGCGCATCGCTCTCGATCGCCGGCGGAATCACGGCGCCGACAACGGCCTACTACCAGGTCTGGTACCGCAACTCGGCCACGTTCTGCTCCGCGAGCACGTTCAACCTGACGAACGGCCTGTCGGTCTCTTGGCGACCGTGAACAACGGTGTCAGACACCTTCTCCCGGCGAACTCGTCGCGCGCCGGCGGTTGCCGGGAAAAGGTGTCTGACACCGCTGTCTACACGAGCGGGAGCAGCGGGTAGCGCGCGCCCAGCACCTTCGGTGCGTCGGCGCCGAGCCAGCGGTCGATCGCGGTGGCGTAGACGCTGCGGAAGTCGGTCGTGTGCATCAGGTCGCCGTCGTCGAGATTGGTCAGCGAGGCGTGCTTGCCGTACAGGCCGCCCTTGACCTTGGAGCCCAGCACGAACATCGGTCCCGCGGTGCCGTGGTCGGTGCCGCGCGAGCCGTTCTCCTGCACGCGGCGGCCGAACTCGCTGAAGACGAGGACGAGGACCTCGGCGCCGGCCGTGCGGCCCTTCAGGTCGTCGAGGAAAGCCGTCAACGCCGCGTCGAGCCGCCGCATCCGGTCGTCGTGCTGGCCGCGCTGGTTGTTGTGGCTGTCGAACCCGCCCAGCTCGACCGAGATCGCGCGCGAGCCCAGGCGCGCGTCGACGAGCGACGCGGTCACGCGCAGCGCCTCGCCCAGCTCGTCGTCGGGATACGCGACAGCCGGCTTGTACGCGACCGACGCGCGGCGGATGCGCCCCGAGGAGTCGTTGGCGTCCGCCAGCACGCCGCGCAAGCGATCGATTGCCGCTTCCGACCCGGTCGGCTTCTTCTGCGGCTTGCCCTTGCGGTTCGCCTCGAGACGCTGCGTGTCCTCCTCCGAAGCCCTGCGGTAGGCCGCCAGGTCGTCCGACTCCGGCCCGATCCAGCGGTAGCTCTGCGGCGTCTGGAAGATCACCGGCGGGTGCGAGAGCGAGTAGACCGAGTAGGGCGCGTTCGCGCCGACGTGCACGACGAGCTCGGGGCACTCGACCGCGCCGTAAGCCGTCTCCGCCAGGCGACCGACCCAGCCCGCGCCGGCTACGCGACCGCGCTCGCTGGCCGTGTGCCAGACCTCGTACGACTTGAAGTGCGAGCGGATGGGGTTCGGGTAGCCGCAACCTTCGACGATGGCCATGTGACCCGCGTCGTAGTGGCGCTTCAAGCCCTTCAGCGCCGGGTGCAGGCCGCGGTAGTCGTCGATCTTCAGCACTTCCGCGTCGGGGATGCGCGTCGACGTGCGCGCGCGTCCATAGGCGTCGTCGGCGAACGGCACGACCGTCGAGAGACCGTCGTTGCCGCCCGTCAACTGCACCAGGACGAGCGTGCGCAGCGCGCGCTCGTCCGAGCCGTCGCCGAGCGGGCCGCTCAACCGCACGCGCGCCTCGCCGCGGCGCGCGAGCAGCGCGAAGCCGCCCAGGCCGAGACCCGCCGCGAGGATCTGGCGCCGACCGAAGTGCTCGTGCGTCGTCATCGGCTCACCCCAACTGCGCTTCGGGCAGGCTCAGGATCAGGTGCGCCAGACGGCGCAGCACGCGCTCGGCCTCGCCGCCGGACTCGAGGAACTTGCCCTCTTCCAGATTGCGCTGCATCCGCTCCGTCGCGAGGTACTCGCGCATTCGCGCGCGCGTGTCGTCCGGAGCGCGGATCGCCAGCAGGTCGTCGAGCATGCGGTCGACGATCTCGGCGTCCGTGCGCGCGCCGGCCTTCTCCATCCGCACGCGCAGGTTCAGGGCCGGATACCAGCCGCTGTTCTCGATCCGGCGCAGCACGTCGAGCGCCGGCCCGCCGGCTTTGCCGCCCTTCGGCTTGGCGGGCTTCTTGGCGTCGGTCGTCGCGGTGCCGGTGGGCGCGGAGGGCGCAGGCCCGGCGCGTTCTGAAGGCCTTGTACCCGTGCGCGCCGACGGCGCGGGATCCGCACGCGGCGGAGGTGCCGTACTGTCGCCCGCGCGCCCCGGCTGCATCGCGTCGTCGCCCTGCATGGGCGGTTCGCTCTCGGCCGCCATCTGCGCCTCGACGTCGGCCGTGCTCATCACGTCCTGCAGCTTCACGACGCCCAGCCGGAACCCGCTCAGGTTCCCGCGCTGCATGAACGACGAAGTCGAGATCCAGGCGTGGCCCTCGTCCCAGCCCTTCACGCTGGGCGGCGAGAACACGCGCTGGCCGAGCAGCGCGGCGCCGGCGCCGAGCACCGCGGGCGGCGCCTCGACGTTCAGGCGGCGCGCCGTGCCGACCATGTACTCGATCGGGCTCAGCACGCGCGCGCCGACGATCTCGTCGCGGTAGAAGCGCGGGTCGGTGAAGAGCTTCTGCAAGAACGGCTGGATGCGGAACTCGTTCTTGCGCAGGAATCCGGCGTATTCCGCCAGGCGCGCCTTCTCCGGCTCGACGCCCTCGAACCACGTCAGCAACCGGCGCGCGATCCACTTCGGGCAGGCTTCCTGCGCCAGCAGCACCTCGACGAGCTGGTCGCCATCGAGCTTGCCCGTCGCGCCCAGCACCGTCTTCGCGCCGTCGTCGTGCTGGCGCGCGCGGAACTCGTAGCGCCCCGCGCGGTCGACGCCGCGACCGGTCAGCGCGCGCGCCGCTTCCTTGACGTCCTCCTCGGTGTAATTGCCCTCGCCCAGGCTGAAGAGCTCCATGAGCTCGCGCGCCAGGTTCTCGTTCGGGCTGCCCTTCCGGTTCACCTGGTTGTCCAGGTACACGAGCATCGCCGGATCGCGCACGATCCCGCGCAGGAGGTCGGCGTAGCTGCCCAGCGCGTTGCGCCGCAGGAATTCGTGCTGCTGCAGCACGAGGTAGCCGCGCTTCGTCTCCTCGATCGACGTGGTGAAAACGCCGTGCCAGAACAGCGTCATCTTCTCGAGCAGCGGCGCGTCGCTCGCGCGCATGCGCCCGAACCACCAGCCGGTGTTCTCGAGCAGTTGGCGGCGGTCGCGCTCGCGCGCGTCACGCTTCAAGCGGTTCTGCTCGTCGGTCGGGAGCCCCTCGAGCTCCTTCTTCGTCGGCTCGTCGATCAGCTCGTAGGCCGGCATCTCCCAATCGAGCGGCGGCTCGAGCAGCTTCTGCACCGTGGCCGCGAGCCCGGCCGCGACCGCGGCGTCGATCTCGGGCGGGCGGGCGCCGAAACCGGCGCGGTTCAGCAAGTGCTCGGCCGCGCGCGCGTCCCACGGGATCGCGGGACCCCCGCCAGCCGGCACGGGCGCGAACGAGACGGACAGGGCCAGGATCGTGGAGAGCATCGATTTCCTCGTGCGGCGCAGCGCCAGAACGGCGCGCGGGAGCCGCGATCGTCATCGGACAGACTCCCGCAACCCCTCGATCCCGTCCAGGTTCCGCCCCGAAGAGTCCCCTGTGGCCGGCCTGGAGCGCGCGGCCTAGGATCCTGGGCTTCCGAACACCGCGTCCGACGATCCCCTCATGCGCACCGCCCACTTCATCGCCGTCACAGCCCTCTGCCTCCTCGCCGCCTGCAAGACCACGCACGAGCTGCCGCGCGGTCAGATCGTGGGCGAGCCGATCCAGCCTCAGGAGACGTATCGCTTCGCGGTCGTCGACGCGGATCCGCCCCAGTTCTTCGAGCGCACCGTGCTCGTCGAGGCCACGGTCGAAGCCGTGTGCGCGAAGAAGGGCTGCTGGATGAAGGTCGCGGACGAAGGCAGGGTCGCGATGGTGCGCTGGGAAGCGGGCTGCGGCGGCCAGTACAAGTTCCCGATGGACGCGGTCGGCAAGCGCGTGCTGATCCAGGGCTCGTTCTACCCCAAGTCGATCAGCGCCGAGGACGCCGAGCACATCGCCGAGGAGGCCGGCGGCAAGGTCGAGATCCCGCGCGAGGGCTACGAGTTCAACGCCTCGTCCGTGCTGATCCTCGAGCCCGCGCGCTGAGAGGCCGAGAAAAAATCGATCATACGGCCTCTCCGATCCTGGTGGCGCCGCTCCGCGGCGCGAGAGACTTCGAATTCTTCTCAGTCTCTGAGAGGCCGAGAAAAAATCGATCATACGGCCTCTCCGATCCTGGTGGCGCCGCTCCGCGGCGCGAGAGACTTCGAATTCTTCTCAGTCTCTGAGCTGCCGCGAGAGAATGCCGGCGCCGCGCAGAACCGCGCGCGGCGCGCGGAGGCTCACGGCCGCCAGGTGACCGCCACCTGGTTCGTGACGTTGAACGTGTTCGGCGTGCAGAAGCTCAACGCGTTGCGGTAGCGCGCTGCGTAGTAGCGTGTGCCGCCCTCGGGCAGGAGGCCGCCGCGCACCGAGATCGACGTGGCGCCCGCGCCTGGGTACACGACCACACCGCCGGTCGCCGGCACGGTCGCGATGCGCCGCAGCGGGGCGGACATGCACGTCATCCCGTCGCCGCCGAAGCTCGCCCAGGGCGAGAACTGGTAGTTGGCGCCCTGGAAAATCGTCGCCGCGGCGTCGGACATGCCATCGGCCGTGAGAACGAGCGAATCCGCGGACACGAGCGCCGATCCGATCGCGTCGAGGCGCGCGCCGAGCGGGTTGAACGAGCTGGCGCACCCGCGTCCCGCTCCGCCCTGGTTGCTGCAAGGACACACGCGGTACGTCCCGTCGCCGAGGCATTGCGCGATCCCGGGCTCGGGCACGTCGACGATCTGCACGTCGTCGATGAACCAGCCGATGCCGTTGTTGGCCGTGTCGTCGCCGGCCCAGAAGCGGAAGCGCAGACCGCCGATCGTCTGTCCGGCCCAGGTCGTCAGCGGGTGGTGCTCCGTCGTCCACGTCGACGAGTTGAACGTCTTGCCCACGCGCACCCAGGTCGTGCCGCCGACCAGGATTTCGGCCTCTTTCGCGTCCCAGAAGCCATCCTCCTCGGTGTTCGACAGAGTGCGGAAGCGCAGCTCGAGCGATCCGGTCGTGGCCGGCAGCTGGATGGGAAGCAGGTACGTCAGGTACTCGTTGTTCCAGCCCGCGTTCTCGAAGTTGCACGTGCCGCCGTTCCCGAACCAGGCGCACGACGTGCCGCTCGGGAAGGGCGCGACGTTCGCGGAGCACGGCTCGTTCGCGTTCTGCGGATTCCACAGACCGGACGTCGACCAGCTCGAGAAGCCCTTCTCGAAGTTCTCCTGGAAGACGATGGTCTGGGCCGACGCGGTGGAAGCGAGCAGGAACACCGTAGCGAAG
>Ga0163152_10002303_pt1 | contig 27554 bp, 19 predicted proteins | sample OliLakLV19MP8IB2_FD_148635 | JGI IMG/M metagenome (GOLD analysis project Ga0163152, IMG submission 148635) | Freshwater microbial mat bacterial communities from Lake Vanda, McMurdo Dry Valleys, Antarctica - Oligotrophic Lake LV.19.MP8.IB-2 | ecosystem: Environmental > Aquatic > Freshwater >...
ACGCTGCCGATGTGGGCCGGCGGCACCGGAACGTGGACGGCGGCGTCCAGTTCCACGAGTTGGAAGTCGGTCGATGGCGCCACGTCTGGCGCGTGGTCCCCCGGCCAGGCGATCTTCGCCGGCAACGCGGGCACGGTCACGGTGGACAACGCCGCGGGTGCGGTGACGTTCAACGCCCTGCAGTTTGCCAACACCGGCTACACCGTCACCGGTGGCACGCTCACGACCACGACCGCCGCCACGCCGCTCCGCGTCGGCGACGGCACCGGTGCCGGCGCGGCGATGACGGGTACGATCGCCTCGGTCATCACCGGTACGGGTGGTATCGATAAGACGGATACCGGCAGGCTCACCCTCAGCGGAACCAACACGTATGCCGGCCCAACCACGGTGACGGCGGGCACGCTCAACTTCAACGGCAACCAATCCGCCGCGACGGGCGCGGTAAGCATCGCCTCCGGCGCGACGCTCGGCGGCACCGGCACCGCGGGCGGTGCGGTCACGGTGCAGAGTGGCGGCATCCTGAGCGGCGCGGCGGGCAGCACCTTCACCATGCCGAGCCTCAACCTCGGCGCCAGCTCCCTGTTGAACGTGTCGCTCGGCGCCCCCAGCACCACCGAACTCTTCAAGGTCAACGGCGCGCTCACCCTCGACGGCATTCTGAATGTGACGGGAAGCGCCGGCTTCGGGTCCGGCCTGTATCGGCTGATCAACTACACTGGCGCTCTGACCAACAACACCCTCGCACCGGGAACCGTGCCGGCCGGCTTCAATGCCGAGATTCAGACCAGCGTGGCCAACCAGGTGAACGCGGTGTTCTCTACCGGTACAACTACGCCCCCGCCATCGACCGCCACCCGGCCGATCTGGATCGGCGGCGACGGATTTTGGAACGCGTCAGCGAACAGCAGCAGTTGGAAAACGGTTGACGGCGCCTCCTCCGGCGCTTGGGACTCCGGGCTGGCGATCCTCCAGGGCACCCCGGGCACGGTAATCGTCAGTAATTCCGCGGGCGCCGTCTCCTTCGCCGGACTGCAATTCGCGGTCGACGGTTACACGGTTACCAGCGGCACGCTCACCACCACCACGGCTCGCACCAATCTTCGCGTCGGCGACGGCACGTCGGCCGGCACGAACATGACCGGGCGGATTTTCTCCGTGATCACCGGTTCCGGCGGGGTGGAGAAAAACGATCTCGGCACTCTGGTTCTTACCGGAGCCAACACCTACGCGGGCGGCACGTTTATCAATGCCGGCACGCTGCAACTCGGCAGCGGCGGCACCACGGGCGCCATCACGGGCAGCGTGGCGAACAACGGCAATCTCACCTTCAACCGCAGCGATGCGGTTGCTTTTGACGGCGGCATCAGCGGCACCGGCGCGGTCACCCACGCCGGGGCCGGCACCACGACCCTGACCGGCAACAACACGTACACCGGCGGCACGACGATCAGCGCGGGCGCGCTGCAGATCGGCAGCGGCGGCACCACCGGACGCATCGCCGGCAACGTCACGAACAATGCCAACCTCACCTTCAATCGCAGCGACGCCCTCGCGTACTCCGGAGTGATCAGCGGCACCGGCGCGGTCACGCAGGCGGGAGCCGGCACGACCACGCTGACGGGCAACAGCACGTACACCGGCGGCACGACGATCAGCGCGGGCACGCTTCAGCTCGGTAACGGCGGTACCTCGGGAGCGATCACGGGCAATGTGACCAACAACGGCGCGTTCGCGTTCAACCGCAGTGACGCGGTTACCTTCGATGGTGTGATCAGCGGCAGCGGCGTTCTGGCGCAGAATGGCCGCGGCACGACGACCCTCACGGGCGCCAATTCCTACGGCGGCGCCACCGCCGTCAACGCCGGCACCCTCCTGATCACTGGCAACCAGTCGGCCGCCAGCGGTGCGATCACCGTGGCGGGCGGCGCAACGCTCGGCGGCTCCGGAACCTCGGGCGGGGCGGTGGCGGTGCTCGATGGCGGCACCGTCGTGGCGCCCGCCGGCGGCGCGTTGACCGTCGGCGGACTTTCGCTCGCGGCCGGCAGCCGCGCCGACTTTACGGTCGGCGCCCCCAGCACCACGCGCACCCTGCAGGTCAATGGCGCGCTGACCCTCGACGGTCGCTACAGTCTCGCGGATTCAGGCGGGCTCGCGCCGGGCACGTATCGGTTGATCGACTACACGGGCTCGCTCACCGACAACACGCTGCAGTTCGGCTCCGCCCCGGTGAATCCCGCAGACTTGTCGCTTAGCACGGCCACGCCGAATCAGGTTAACCTCGTATTCGCGAATACCGTGGCCGACTACTGGACCGGCGGCATCGGCACGTGGAGCGCCGCGGGAGGAGCCACGACCTGGGAGAAGTTCGACGGCACTGGCGACGGCGCCTGGCAGAGCCGGATCGCGACGTTCCGCGGCACGGCGGGCACGGTCACGGTCGACAACGTGCCCGGGACGGTAAACTTCACGGGCGCCCAGTTCGTCACCTCCGGCTACACTGTGGCGGGTGGCACGCTCACCACGGCCACGGCCGACACGCTGCTTCAGGTGGGCAACGGCGGGGCGTCCGGCGCCGGGCATACCGCGACCATTTCGGCGGTCATCACCGGTTCGGGCGGCGTCCAAAAGACGGATCAGGGTACGCTCACCCTGACCGGCAACAACACCTACGCCGGTCCCACCAACGTGCTGGGTGGCACCTTGCTCGTAAACGGCAACCAGACTGGCGCCACGGGCTCCGTGAACGTCGCCACCGGCGGCCGGCTCGGAGGCACGGGGACGGTCGGCGCCGTGGCGGTGCAGGACGGTGGCACGCTGCTCGGCGCTTCCGGCAGTGTCTTCACCACCGGCGCCCTGACCCTCAGCCCCAATGCCCGGCTCGGCTTCTCCCTCGGCGCGCCGGGCACCAACGGGTTGCTGCAGGTCAACGGATCCCTCACCCTCGACGGGTTCCTCGATGTGGCGAATGCCGGCGGCTTCGGCCCGGGCTTGTATCGACTGATCAATTACACCGGGGCGCTGACCGACAACGGCCTCACAGTCGGCAGCATGCCGGTGGGAGCCTTCATCCCGGTGGTGCAGACGAGCGTGGCCAACCAGGTCAACTTTCTCGTGGAGGTGGCTGCGCTGCCGATCTGGACGGGCGGCAACGGCACGTGGTCGGCCGCCGGATCGAGTGCCAGCTGGGGTTCGGCCAACGGCCAGTTCCAGGGGGCGTGGGACGGTGGCATGGCCATCTTCCAAGGGCCGGCGGGCACGGTCACCGTCGACACCTCGGGCGGCCCGGTCGCGATTACCGGGATTCAGTTCGCCTCCAACGGTTATGTGGTCAGCGGGGGCAATCTCACGACGACCACCGCCGCCACCGTGCTGCGCGTCGGCGACGGCACGGGAGCCGGCGCCGGCATGACGGGTACGATCGCATCGGCGATCACCGGTGCGGGTGGAGTCGACAAGACCGACCTCGGCACGGTGGTGTTGTCCGGCACCAACACGTATGCCGGCGGCACGACGGTGACGGCAGGCACGCTCCAAATCGGAGCGGGCGGAACGACGGGCAGCATCACCGGCAACGTGACCAATAACGCGACGCTGGCGTTCAATCGCAGTGACGCGACGACCTTCGACGGCGTGATCGGCGGCACCGGCACGGTGGTGCAGCGGGGCACGGGCACGACGAGTCTCACCGCCGCCAACATCTACAGTGGCGGGACCACGATCGCGTCGGGCACGCTCTCGATCGGAGCGGGCGGAACGACCGGCAGCATCACCGGCAACGTGGCGAACAGCGGCAGGCTGGCCTTCAATCGCAGCGACGCGGCGACGTATGGCGGCGTGATCAGCGGCAACGGCACCGTGAGCCAGGCCGGGGCGGGCACGACCACCCTCACCGGCGCCAGCACCTACACGGGCGGCACGACCGTCAGCGCCGGCACGCTCTCGATCGGCGCGGGCGGTTCAGCCGGTAGCATCGTCGGCAACGTAACGAACAACGGGACCCTCGCTTTCAATCGCAACGACCCGCTGAACTTCCCGGGTGCGATCACCGGTTCCGGCGTGGTCGTGCAGCAGGGTACGGGAACGACCCGGATCACGGGCGCGGCGTCCCACACGGGCGGCACGACGATCGCGGCGGGCACGCTTTCGATCGGCGACGGCGGCACCGCTGGCAGCATCGCCGGCAACATCACGAACCAAAGTGCCCTGGCGTTCAATCGCTCCGATGCCCTGACTTATGCTGGAGTGGTGACGGGCGCAGGCAGCTTCACCCAGGCCGGCACGGGCACCACCTCCCTCTCGGGGACGAACACGTATACGGGTGGCACGACGGTCAGCAGTGGCACGCTCTCGCTCGGCGCGGGCGGCACCTCGGGCAGCATCATGGGCAACGTGACCAACTCGGCCACGCTGGCCTTCAACCGCAGCGACGCGGTCACGTTTCCAAGTGTCATCAGCGGGACCGGAGCGGTCACGCAGACCGGCAACGGCACGACCACCTTCACCGCTGCGCAGGTCTATTCCGGCGGCACCACGATCGGCGCCGGCACCCTGCAGCTTGGCTCCGGCGGCACCGCCGGCAGCATCGTCGGCAATGTGCTGAACAACGCGACCCTCGCGTTCAATCGCAGTGACGCCACGACGTTTGGCGGGGCGATCAGCGGCAACGGTTCCGTGACTCAGGCCGGCACCGGCACTACGGTGCTGGCGGGCGAGAACACCTACACGGGTGGAACCCGCATCAATGCGGGCACGTTGCAGGTGGGAGCGGGCGGCGCGGCCGGCAGCCTGACGGGAAATGTCACGAACAACGGCAACCTCGCGTTCAACCGCAGCGACACGGCGTCGTTCCCGGGTGCAATCACCGGCAACGGTTCCGTGACTCAAGCCGGCACCGGCACGACGGTCCTGACGGGAAACAACACCCACACCGGAGTCACCCGGATCACAGCCGGCACGCTACAGATTGGCGCTGGCGGAACTTCAGGCAGCCTGACGGGCAACGTGGTCAACCAAGGCACGCTGGCCTTCAATCGCACCGACGATCTCACGTTCGCCAGTGTCGTGAGTGGGCCGGGCGGCGTGGTGCAGAGCGGCAGCGGTCGGACGATTCTCACCGCGGCCAACACCTACACGGGCACCACGACAATCGAGGCGGGCACGTTGCAGGTTGGCGCGGGTGGCACCGCGGGTTCGATCGCGGGCAACGTCACGAACCAAGGCACGCTCGCCTTCAATCGCAGTGACGCCGTTGTCATCGGCAGCACGATCAGCGGCATCGGCAGCGTGGTGAAACTCGGGAACGGCACGACCACGCTGGCCGGGACGAATACCTACAGCGGCGGCACGACGGTCAGCGCTGGCGTGCTCGAGGTGTCGGACAACGCCAACCTCGGCGCGGCGAGCGGCGCGGTCACGCTGAACGGAGGCACCCTGCGCACGTCCGCCGGATTCACGACCCAGCGGAACATGGGCGTTGGCGCCGCCGGCGGGACCCTCGATACGGGCGGCAACATTCTCGTGCTGCAGGGGGCGGTGACGGGGAGCGGAAATCTGACCAAGACCGGAACCGGCCAGCTCACGCTGGGTGGAGCCAACGTCTTCACGGGCACCACCACGATCAGCCAGGGCGCGATCCAGCTCAACGCGAGCAGCCTGGGGGCGACCAATATCGCCGCGAACGGCCGCCTCGTCGGCGTCGGTACGATCCGGGGCAACCTGGCCAATGCAGGAAATCTCAGCCCGGGAACCAGCGCGGGAACGATCACCGTGATCGGGAACTTCAGCCAGACGACCACGGGAACCCTTTCGATGGAGTTGGCGTCGGCCACGTCGTTTGACTCGATCCTGGTCACCGGCAACGCTTCGCTGGACGGTACGCTGGCGGTGAGCGGGCTGAACGGCTACCTCCCGGCCGCGGGCCAGACCTTTCCGATCATCCAGGCGACCGGCACCATCAGCGGGCGCTTCGCAACGCTGTCATCGCCGTGGGGCAACATCTCCCCAATGTTGAAGTTCGAGGCACTGTACGCGCCGAAGGAAGTCCGCCTGAGCATGACGCAGTTGCCGTTTGCCGGCGTCTCCGGACCGGTCACTCAGGTCGCCGTTGGGCGCGGCCTCGACGGCGCGATTGCGGCCGGCTCGATCCCGAACCTGCAGAAGGCTCTCAACTCTCTGCCCAATCTTGACCGCGTCCGGGCTGCGCTGAACGAGCTGTCCCCGCTGCGCTTCGAACGCTGGTATCAGCAATCCGTCTACAATGCAGGAGCCATGATTCACACCGCCTCGACGCGCCTCGATCAGGCGATGCGCGAACCACGCGGCAGCCTTTGGGCGGACATCGTGGGCCGGACGACGAAGTTTGAAGCCGGCACGGACGGCTTTGCCGGTGACGGCACTGCCAGCGGAATCAACGTGGGAGCCGACACCCGCGTGACTCCGGATTTTCACCTGGGCATGCTTTTCGGCTACACGGGGGAGAATCTGCGGCTGGACGATGCGGGCAGTTCGACGGATGTGCAGCGGTTCAGCGCCGCGTTGTTCGCCCGCTACGACCCGACGCCCTGGTATGTCGAGACGGTGATTGGTGCGACGATGGCGGATCTGGACAGCCGGCGGTTGGTCACCATCCCGGGAGTCGCGGGCGTTGCGACCTCGGAGACCGACAGCCAGGATGTATATGCGAGCCTGAGGCTCGGCTATATGCTGGCGTGGAACCGAATTAAACTGACGCCGTATGCGGCCGCCGACTGGGTGCGCTGGTCGTCGGATCCGACGACGGAAACCGGAGTTGGCGACGCGAACCTTCGGATCCGTGAGCTCCGCAGCGAATCGCTGGCGTCGCGCGTCGGATTTACGGTGGCGTTTCCGTACCTGGCCGAAAGCGTCAGCTTCGTGCCGCGCATCGACGTGGCCTGGCGTCACGAGTTTCGTGATACGCGTCCGGAGATCTGGGCGGAGATCGGCGGCAGCCCGTTCCTCGTGCAGGGCGGGCTCCCGGTGACGGGCGGCGCGCAGCCGCTCGGACTCGGGGCGGGCGCAAACGCGGACGCCGAGAAGTCCGACGGTCTGGTCGCGGGCGTGGGCGTCGATGTGACCTTCGGCTCATGGATGACCGCGTATCTTCGCGTCTCGACCGAGTGGTCGACGGCGGCGAAGCGGGCGATCGAGGCGCGTGCGGGCACCGAGTTCCGGTTCTGACCCAGGCAGGAAATCAGCGGCCGTCCGGCGTGGATGCTCAAAGATCGTGGCCGCGCCGGTCCATCGACTCCACCAGCCAAATTATCCTAAATTCCGCAGAAGAAGTAACCACTGATGATCACTCATAAACACTGATCAATTCGATCCAGATCGATGGGGTAGAACGTTCCCTTCACTTACGGGTGAGCGGCCTCCATCGCGCAACTCTGATTGCATCAGTGGCCATCAGTGAAAATCAGTGGTTGAACTGAGTTTTTAAGGACCGTGTTGGGGCGGTGCTCTGGGTGGCACGCCGGGGTCAGCGCTGGGCGATCGTGGTCGCCGACGAGTCCGGCCCGCTGGAAGAGGTGTAGAAAATTGCGCAGACGCGCCCGATCAAGTTGTCCTCGGTCACGGCTTCTCGATCGGCTGCAACATTGTTGTCGCCCAGCACCCACCATCCGTTTTTGGATCGCTGTAGCAGACGATGGACCACGGCCCGGCCATGTTGGTTGCGGTAGACTACGATATCGCCCGACTGGAGTTCGTGATACCGCGCCGGTTCAAGTGCCACGACGCTGTTCTCGTCGAGCGTGGGTTTCATGCTGCCGGTTTGCGAGACGGTGAACACCTGGCCGCCGAGGGCGTCGGCCGCGTCCTTTGCCATCGCGATCGCCTTGGTCCGCGAGAGGCTGGACTGCGGTGCCACCGGTTGATTCGTGGCGCAGCCGCCGGAGAGCATCCCGGTGAGGATGATTGCCACCGCGGTGGTAAGACGGTGACGGGAGGTTCTATGACATCTGCCTGGCATCCGCCGGTGGATCGGTACCGATGGGCCCGAGCTTGAAACCGGTCGGATATCTGGCCTGAGCTAGCAAAGAGAATTACCGGTGGTTTACGATCGTTCCGGTGGAAGGCCCGGCCATGAAGAAGCCGTTGGTAAGGAAGGAAGAACCTGTCGTTCTGCACCGATCTGGCGCGCCAGATACTTGAAAGGTCGTGTGGCAGAGTGAGTCTTCCGCCGGAAAACGTCCATAGGCGATCCAACCGCGGTTGCGCGTACGCAGGGAAGGTATCAGCACGCCTTTCCGATCCGGGAATGGCGTGGTCGAATGGAATCCGAGAGGATTCGATTCCGCAGACCCTTCAGTCGCTCGGCAATCCATGGAGGGCGGAGTTCGCCGCGGCGCTCCAGCTCGCTGAGCAATTTCAGGCAATCGGTGGCGACAGCCTCGTACCGTTCCGCCTCGGCGGACTTCCGTATCGCGCGCCAGCACGTGGCGAATTCCGGATCGATCAATCGATTCTCGGCCGCGGCGGCGTCAACCAAGGCGAAAAGAAGCCGGGCTTCCACGTCGATCTTCGATCGATCAATCTGCAACAGGTCCATTGATCACGCCTGGCTGGAGGCCCGGGTGGGAGGCCGCGCTCTGGAGAAGGACCGAATGGGTGCGCGATTGCCCGGAGCGTCGAATTGCCTCCGTTGGGATTCGAGGACTTCCCGAGTTTCTCGCCGATTCACCTTTCCGAAAAACACAGCCTCCGTCCGTCTCGTCAACGGCAGCGCGGTGACATTCCGGTGACGGGCGAAGATTTCGCGGAAACGCACCACCAGTTGGCTCCAAAACGGAGACACGCTCCTTTTTGGCACGGAATCTACTGGAGTTGCGGGGGCCCGGCCAGATTGAGCCGGTAGCCCACACCACGCACCGTTTCGAGATGCTTCCCTGCGGTCCCGAGTTTACGGCGCAGACGCTTGATGTGCGTGTCCAAAGTCCGGCTTTCGACCCCATGACGATATCCCCAAACCTCTTTCAGCAGCAGCTCGCGTGATTGTACCGACTGATTTTTCCGAGCCAGCAGATCGAGCAGTTTGAATTCGATCGGAGTGAGTAGCACTGCGCCGCCGTCGACCACCACGTTGTGGTAGCTGGAATCGATGAGCAGATTGGGGAAGCGCAGGCAACCACTGGCCTGTCGACCGCGAAGCTGGCTGATTTCGAGCAGCTTTCTGCAACGCAGGATCAGCTCCCGTCGGTTCGCTGGCTTGGTAAGATAGTCATCGGCGCCCAACTCCAGCGCGACAATTCTATCCGTCTCTTCCGTGCACGCGCTCAACACCAAGACGGGAATCCCGGTGGAGGAAGTGTCCTGGCGGATAGTCCGGCAGACATCAAATCCGCTGGTTCCCGGTAGCATCAGGTCGAGGATAACGAGAACCGGATTTTCCTGGCGGTAAAGTGCTATCGCCTCATCGCCGTTGTGCGCCGCAATCAAGCGGTGGCCAAGTTCGCGCAGTTGGACCCGTAAGATCTCCAATGCATCGGGCTCGTCATCGACAATCAGGATCGGCCTGGCGCGTAGAGTCGCCGCGGCGGATGGAGACGGGCGGGCACCGGAGGAGACGGGCGGTGCAACGGAAGAGACGGGCGGTGCAACGGAGGGCGCCGGCGGGTTCGTGGGGGAGGCGAAAGCGTTCAATCGAAGTCGTGGCTAAAGAAGAGATTCCAGCAGACGCGTCACGGTGCCGCGGCTGAGACGTTACAAGCAGGTAAACCTTTTCATTTCCGGGGCGGAGCGGATTGCGCTGAGCCCGATTCAGAGGGCGAATTCAGCCGGGGGGGCCACCGCCTTTGGTCGGTCGCGCCCAAGAACTCGATATGCGGGATCCGTATGTAGAAACCTTGGTACACCAGCAGCCCCTTTCGGCCATAGGTTCTCGCGGCTGGTTGCGAGTCGGCGGCGCGCGCGCTGCAGGCGCCGTTTGACTATCGCTACGATGGCGGAGCGCATGGGCGGGGGCGAGAACACTTACTCACGGCTTGAGCGCGGCGACCCGACGGTGGCGATGGGTGCCTACGCCATGGCCCTTTTCGTCCTTGGGTTTGGTGGTGCGCTCGGTGACATGGCGGATGTTCGGCGCGACGACGTCGGGCTGCAACTTGACGAAGAGCATCTGCCCAAGCGCGTGCACGTGAAGAAATCTCCGACCTCCCGGTGAAACGCATGCTTCACGTCTTTATCGGCAACGAAGCCCAACTCGTCGGCACCGTGCACTACGATCAGAACGGTGCACGGGAACATGCCGCATTCTCCTACGACGAAACCTGGCTGACCGCCGCGGATCGATTTCCGCTCGAACCGAATCTGCCTTTGGTCGGTGGGGCGCAGTTTCAGCGCAAGGCTCCCGAGGGGTCGGCGTTTCACGCGGCCATTGCCGGTACTGAACCGGACGGCTGGGGTCGTCGGGTAATTCTCCGGGGTCAGGCCAAACGCCGTCAGGGCGCGCGTCGAGCTGACAAGGATGCCGGCGTGGCCCAACTCAATGCAGTGGATATTCTCCTGGCGGTGGATGACGGCAGCCGCGTCGGCGCTCCGCGTTTCCGCGATGAGGAGGGAGTGTTTCAACGCGCCGGTGAGGCCGGTCGGCGACAGCTCCGCCCTTGCTGGAGCTACGACATCTCATAGACGCTTCCCGCGCGGTGGAAACCGAAACGGAAACGGCGGCCGATCTCGCCTGTCTCAGGAGCCGGGGCACTTCGCTCGGTGGACTTCGGCCGAAATGCACCGTGCTTTTGAACCATGTGTGTCCGTGTCGTTCGGCCAAGTGGAGGAAGAGTCGTTTCACTTTCACTGAAGTGCCTTGAAAAAAGTTGGGCGCAAAGTTGGGTTCAGGTGTCTCAAAGTTGCCTCACGTTGCCTGATGCAGCACGCGGGCAATTCTTTCTCCGAAGTTCGCGTAAGCCTTTAAACAAGAAATCCTCCGAAGGGAGCACTACTTCCAGCCGGGCCGGGAAGATTTCCGGCGCACGCTGGCCGGTAAACTGCCGGGCCTCTTGGGCGGCGGCGCTACGGTGGAACCCGTGGCCCCGGCGGAAGTGCGGGCTAAACTGTTCAGCATGGCGCCGAGAACGTGGAAGAAGATCCGGGACGAACTGGTGGCCCGCTTTCCCGCCGAACCCGGAGCCGCCATTCCAGTCGCGGCCACCCCATCGCCGCCGGAAAGGCCCCGTGAAGTCACGGATTGAATGGCGCCGACTCGCCGCGCGAGACCGGCTGATCGAATTTGACTCCCGCCCGGTTGTGTATCTCTTGTGTTGACATCAAACTCCTCGCCATGGCTACCGCAACCGCCCAAATCCATCTCCGCACGCCCCCGAAAACCAAGTCCCTCCTGTCGTTGGCAGCGGAGCTTTCGGGAGCTACGAATCTCACCGATTACATCCTGCGGGCCGCCGTCGAGCGGGCGCAGGCAGATCTCAGCAATCAGCAAACATTTGGACTAAAGCGAAACCAGTGGAACAAGTTTACCAAGCGGCTGGAAGCTCCGCCGCGGAGCCTGCCCCGCTTGCGCAAGCTTTTGAGGGAGCCCGATGTCTTTGACCGCGCCGCTACACCGGCCTGAACCAATTGGGGCGCACCATCAGGTCGCTGCCTTCGATTGCAACGCACCGGCGCTGGACGAATTCCTGATTCGTCGTGCGGTGACGAATCATCAATCGGGCTCAGCAAAGACCTTTGTCGCCACGACGGATGACCACGTCGCCGTGGGATACTACAGCCTGGCGGCTTCCCAGGTGCTGTATGCGGACGCGCCGCTCCGACTGCAAAAGGGCGTAGCGCGGTATCCGACTCCCGTCGTGCTGCTGGCCCGTTTGGCGGTCGATCGAGCTTGGCAGGGTAAGGGCCTCGGGCCGGGTCTGCTCAAGGACGCGGTTCTACGCGTGCTCAGCGCGGCGGAGGGGGTGGGTATCCGGGCGCTCCTCGTGCACGCCAAGGACGAAAAGGCGAAGGCATTTTATCAGCACTTCAATTTCGAGCCACTGCCCGGCTACCCGTTGCACTTGGTGCTCCTGTTGAAGGCCGCGCGCAAAATCGTCAATTAACGGACCGGCCGAACGCTGGGCGGATAAAACTACCTGTGTGGGTCTCGTCCCACCCGAGATCGGGATCGATTTCTCCGCCGGTTCTTCGACTAAAAATCCACGGTCCACAATGAATCTCCGTGGGCGTGATATTCGTTACCCGTAGTGGCATATCGACTCCGCTCAAATCGCGTATGACGGCGTCGCCAACTTGGAGGTCGTTCAGCGATTTCGCTTTCATGAATTGTCGTTAGGCTATTCCCCCCGCGCGGGCGCGCGCAGCCTGGTGCTAATGTGCGCGGCGACTTCGGAAGGATCGTAGTAGATGAAATGTCCGACGCGATGGTAGGGTATGCGGCGAAGTTTGGTCCAATTTCGCAGGGTGCGGATCGACGGTTCGCGTCCTTTGGGAAAGATTCCGCAGAGACGGCGTCCGTTTGTGTCGGTGAGTTGGCTTGAAATGCCGGATGCTGAGTTTTCCACAGTGAAGGAGTTATTGCGAAGGGTGTCGTCGCCTGCGGACGAACGACCGCACACAACGAATGCCATCCGGTTAGCCGGAGGGCTGAGAGTTGTATAAATTGTGCGGATTTCATGGGAAGTGGCAGCGAGACGATTGAGTTACTGAAGAGTTACAACGGTTGTTCCGGAAAAGAAATCAAGGGGTGGGCTGAAGATTTATTCCGGTTTGTTACGAAATTCGTTTTGGGACGGCTTCGACCTTGACTGAAACTGCGCGGGCTTGACCACGTGGCGGCTTACGAAGGACAGCGTGCTGCATCCCGTCGAAATCTTTCCCGGCATCTGGCGGTATCCTTATGCCCAGATCGAGAAGATCGCGACTGCCGGCTGCCACGCCAACGGCGAGGCAGTAAATGACCCGATGGCCTCCGCGGCCTAGCGGATCGGCGGCCGGTTAGGTCGCCCGGAGAGGGGCAATACGGCACTGGGCAGGAGCATTAGCCGGGGGAAGGTGGGCAATGGAGCCCCGAGGGCGCTCAGAACGTCTGCAGCAGGGGAGATATCGTCAGGTCCGGCGGTTCCTCAGTGAGTTGCGCGCGAATAAGTCGACGTGCTTGCCGTGATTGCGCACATGCGTGGAATGGAGCCGCGACTTTTTTCGCGGCCTGCGTCCACTTCCGATGCACTTTCGCGAAAAAACTTGCTCCAGAACTTGGGCAAAGGTTGCCCAAAATCGCCCAAAGTTAAAGAAACGGGCGCGAACAAAACTAAAAGGAGCTCACATGCGTGGCCGAACTTGTCGTCGGAATTGCGCACCGCGTGTCTTGCTGTGACACGAAGTGCCGGAGTGAGATAGCTGAATCATTGAGCGGGCGTTGTCATTCAATTATGCGCTCCTCTTCTTCCGCGATGGTAATGCCGAAGAATTTTTTTTTTACCTTCTTTCGAGGCACGAGCTCGTCGGCGTTTCCTAAAAGAGCGAAGAGAAACGCGGCCGCATTCTTAACGGCAAGGGGTTGGTTGCTCTTATCCTGCGATTCCGATTTTCCGGCGATGGGATCCGAAATGCCGCGAATAACCATGCGATGGGGGATATTGTTTCCTGCGGCGGCTCGCATGAAACCGTAGGCCTCCTTGTCGACGACTTGGGAGTCGTTGTACGCCGACACGATATGCTGGTACATGACAGCGTCCTTATTCTTGGCGGCGAGGACGAGTTCACCGGAAGCGATCACCGCCTGCGCCGCCTTCGGCTTTGGCATGAAATCCTTGGGTTGCCAACCGTCCTTTACACGAACCGCCAGCTGACCAATGGATCGCGGCGTGTCTTCAAGTTCCGGCCGCGCCTTAATGCCGTCCTCTTCCTCTTTGCCGCTCTCGTAATAATATACCTTACCGCTGTACGCCACGTCGCCGACATCGAAATCTTTGCGCGCCCCTCCGACGCCAACGAAGAACGCGAACATCGGTCGGGGCTTTAGTCGCATTAGTCGTTCGCTGATCTGAAGGGCGCTCACGTTGCCCTGGCCGGTCATACAAACGCACACTTCAAACAGCGGATTTTCTTGCGGCCAAACCGCGAAATCCGCCTCGAGGCCAGAATCGTAATCGAAGCGTCCAAGCAAAGCAATGACGGCCTCCCACTCCAACTTCAGCGCCGTCGCCACAAGAACCCTAGGCAGTCGGACTCGCTTGGCGCTGGCCCCGCGTTCATACGTTCGTGAATTCTGATATTTGCTCCTAATTTTTTCGTCGAGGGGCGCCACGTCGTGGCGATGATACTTTTCCACTGTATCGCGAATCATTTTAGCGGTCTCGGGAAAATCGTAACGAAGGAGCAAACTTCCAAGGTCCTGACAAACCTGTCGGGAAACCGACCGCTCCGCGGTGCGCGTGAAGTAGTCCACGAGCCATTCGTGGCATCCGGCATCATCTAGAAAGGTCAGTTGTCCGAAAGCGCGAAGACCTGCCGCGACGCAGGCCGGCGGCGCCATTTTGCTGAGAATTATGAGCCGCTTCCGGAGGGGAAACACGCGCAGGACAAAGGCCGTGTCCACAAACGTGATTGAGCCATTGGTAATCAACGTACGCTCGATTTGCCGCTGCAGCAACGTTTCTAGAATCTGTCGAGATTGGGTCGGCAGAGAAGTGCAGAGCCCCTCGACGTTGGCCAACGACTCGAACAGGGACGGGTCCCTTGCCGCGCATAGTTCGCAAAACTCATGGAATTCCTTGTCGCTAGACGCCGGTTCAAGCGCAGTCCGAAGTGATTCCCGCAGCTTGGAGGGAACGGTGTCCTCGGTGGCTCGAAGCGCCGCTGTTAGTAGACGAACTCGGCCCGGACAGTCATCGGGGAGCGATGCTTCGCCTCGGGCCAGTAGGCTGCCTGCGAATTGAGTGAGACCCGCAAGGCTATGACTGCAGGCGGCGCGCAGGATAGTTTTCGCTCCGAGCTTTGCCGTCAGGAAGGTCAGGCCTATGACCGTTTCTTTTTCCTTCCTGGCATGGGCCAGCACGGCGGCTTCGCCGTCCAAAGTGGCGGCCAAGCAGGCGGCATAAAACGTCCACCAGCGGCGCGCTTCGGCTAACGCGAGGATAGCATCTGCATCCGTCGCGATTATTTCCTTCGGTAGAATCGCGATGAAGGAAGATTCAGCCGCTTTGCTATCCGGGATCGCCTTTGCCAATCGCGGTCCGATCACCGGAGAATTCAATACCGGCAGCACGAGGCGTGTCGCGGGTCCGGTCAGCTGCGCTAGGTTATCGTCGAGCCATTGGAGCAAGGGCTTGGCCCACCAATCGCCCTTCGCTTTCATTCCTTGCTCGAACAAACTGACGAGGGGCGACACCGGTTCTTTTCCTTCGGCCAGAACATGGATCCGTTCTCTGATCGCGGGCTGAAGAGCCTTCACCAGTTCGGGAAGTTTGTGACTGTCGAGATTCCGCACTTTGAGAAGATCCTCCACCGACGCGCCAGCGATCAACTGGACAAACCGATCAAACAGCCCGTGGCGCCGGTCGGCGGACAAAGCGGTTTGCTTGGAATATTTCCCGACCACGATGCAAGCGCGACGAACCTGCGCGAAATCCAAAGCCTCAATCTTGGTGGCCAATTCGGCGAACTCAGCCAACACGTTGAAGCGGGTAAATTCAGTGAAGCCTATTTCGTAGTCGCTTAGGGTTTGCTCCAGCAAAGCGGTATTCGCCGCTCCGCCGAGCCAGCGCTGCACTAAATTCAAGGCCGTTTGTCCTTGGGGCTCCTCTTTAATTACATGGTCAGAAGCCCATCGGTTCACGAGTCCGGGCAACGTCGAGACGACTTGGGCGGCGCATGGCACGGAATGTTCCGGATTGAACTGAAAGAAGAAAGCGAATGACGGACGGCAGGTGGCCGGAATTCGGGCCCAGAGCGCGGTAATTGTCGCGAGTGACGGTTCTTCGAACGGCCAGATCGCCGGTAGGATCGGGCTCGACGCCCCTAGATAGTTTGCGAGCGAAGCTAGTCGCGGAGTGATCGGAGGAACCGTTGCCAGCTCTTGGTCTGAGACTTCAAGCGGCAAAATTTGCGACGCCCCCGCGACGACTTGCTGAGGGAATTTCGCGAAGATCGCCTGCAGGTTCCGAGTCTTCTCCAAGTCAACGAGTGGGATAAACGCGGCGTATGTCCTCACCATTCCCGCGCGGCCGGCCTTCCGATCTTCAATCGTCTGCAACAACACATAATGGCCTTGGAACGGAAAGGCGCTTTGGATTGGTCCCCAGTTCTGGCCGTGAGGAGGATCTCCCGGCCGGTCTGTGTGCGGAGTCAACGCCGTCGCAAGGGGCAGCAGGCCGGAACCGCCCAGCATCGCGTGCCCTTTGTTCTGTTCGCCGTAGACAGCCCAATCAATGTGCATGTCCTAGCGCCGCTGCATCAACCAGGCGATGGGTAGAGTCAGGTCAGTGCTTTGCGGCCCGTCCTCCGGTCGGACATAGCCCATGTTTTCAGGGCCTCGATCAAGGAACGCCTGATTCGGGATCGTTTCAGACAAAACCCCGTCAGTTGAGGAAAGGGCGTAAACCTGGAGGTGAGCGGATTCCCAGTTCGCGCGCAGGAAGCTAGCAAGCAGGGGCGCCTTCATTCTAAGCAGATCCAAGGGCGACATTTTGCGTTCGTTGGTCGGCACTTCATCCCAACAGGAAAGTGCGACGGCAAGACGAGGCGCATGGAGCGGATACTGGAGAGGGGCTCCCTTCAGAAAGAGCAGGCGTTGCAAAATTTCGATTGTGCCGATCTCGGTCGAGCTATCGTGCTTCAGGGCCGTGAGATTCTTTGAAGCAGGTGGCGTCGTCGTCGTGGGCGCGGACTCGACCTTTTCTTCCATGAAGCTTTTCGTGGCGCGAATTCGATCAATGCGAAGGAAGATCAGCCACGAATCCGCGTTCCGCACCACGTCAGTCCAATGAGCCGCGATCGCATTCGACGTCGCCATTTTCCGGATTTGCTCGCCCCCGTAGTCTGCGAAATCGAGCACGCAAGAAATTCCAGAGGCATTGGCGATTTCGATGCTGGTGCTGTGAAATGTGTCCGCTGGTGTGTGCAAAACCTGCAGCCCCCTCATGAGCCGTTGGACATCGGCGTCAATCGCGGACCAATCTCCAACCGATTTGTCTAGTTTCAGTGCACCGGGATTGTGCATCAGGCGCAGAACAAACTGTGCGCGGTACGTGCTCTTGCCGGAGTCAGGCCCGCCGATAATCAGAAGTCGGGGCATGTCGGACTCGTTCATGGACGCCCTCCGCGGTAGGCACAGAATGGCGAACTGGGAACGTTGGACACAATCGCTCGCTCTGGTACCGCTAGTGGTGTGAGTAGCTGGTGGAGCAACTCGACGCTGGAGCCATCCAACGCCGACAGATTCAACGAAGGGTGGTCGCCAAAGTTTTCTTGAAGACTCGATCGGACTGCTCGTTCGACGGTTGCGTTAGTCTCCTGATCGCTCTTCGTCCAGGCAGCGATGATCGGACGGTCCCTTCGATGTTCGGCGAGGACCCGGGCCAAAGCCCGAGTCGTGTGGCTGAGCATCTGGCGATCGTTCCCGGCGAGGCCCTCGCGATCAACCACGTAGACGAAGCGACTGGCATTTTCGACGATCCAGCGGGCACCCTTGGCGTCATCGGCGTCATGTTTTTTTTGCCAGCGGGTAAACCACTCGCCGGGCGCGTCGGTAAAGAGGTAATCCTTAACCGGCTCCGAACTCTTGCGGAAAGCCAAGTGCAGCAAGCTCGGGACACGGTCGTTGGAATCAGGCGTATGCGGCGGGAAGGAATGGCCGTGAGCATTCGGCCACTTTGTGTATTCACGGAGGAGACTCCACCCTTCAAGACTGAAGGAACCGGCAAATCGCGAATCTCCAATCGCGCCTAACTTTGCCAAATGGACAAACATTGAGGTGAGGAGGGCGGTCTTGCCCGCGTTGTACGGGCCAACGAGGGCGATCAGCTCGGCACCTGATCGGGCTGAGGCGAGAAACAAATCATTTAAGCCAAGGGCACGGCCCGTCCAAGGAAGGCGGAATGCCTTCTCACCGCTATCTGGTGTGGTTTTTGATCTGTCGATCGGTGACGAGCTGGAGTCTTCGCCACGTTTAAAGTACCGGCAGTTTTCCAGACTGGTCTCGCCGTTGTCGCAACCGAGCCCGTTCGGGTATCCACAGTCGGACTTGGAGCAAGTCCCGGTCATGATTGCGAGTTCAGGAGCTTCCGAATCTGCAACTCACGGTAAAAATTCACTGCGAGTTCTCCCAACGTCGCGCTGTAATCTTCCGGCACACCGGTCTGCTGCTCGAATGATGTGCTGTTGGGCCGCAGGATGCGCTCCAGCCAGCTACAACGTCCCTCCGGGCCAAGCGGAGATTCACTACCGATCGCCTTGCCTTCAGCGGTCTCAGCTAATTTCGGCCCGATCTCGGTAAGGAGGGCGGCGAGCTTCGTAGACTGAGACTTCGTTCCGTGCACCAACTCGCGTAAGAAAAACTCCACACTCGGTGGGGCAAGGGGTTGAACCGCACGAGAGACATCGAGCATCGTGTGCAAGACAAGCTCGCCCGGCGACAAATCGATCAGGCCGCGTGCCGCAGAAGATGAATAGCGGCTCGCCGACATCCATAACAGCTCCGATTTTGCGTCGCGAATGGAAAGCCGGTTCAAGCCTTGGACCCAAGTCTGCATTGTTTCGCGAAGAGCTTCTTGCATGTCTTCGGCGTACCCCTTGAGCGCGGCTTGCAACGCAGCCGCAACGGTTTCTGCTGTCACCCCTGGGGCCATTTCGTCCTTGATGGCAGGCTTCTTGATTTTTGTGCCGAGCTTTGTCTGAGAGAAATCAACCGCGGTAACCCACGTCTCTATCATCTCTTTTTCCGAATTCGCTGCGAACTCGCTGAACATTGAGCGGACGGCATCTTTCGCGTCGTCCGGTGCACCGATTGAAGGCGTGTTTTGTGCAATAAGTATCAGAGCTGAGCCGATCGCCGATTTCTCCGAAGCAACGAGCTGCAGCGCGCGCAACGCCACTCCGCGATATATCTGAGTCGGCGCCGCTCCAGTCTTGTTTTTCATCGTATGCCACTTCGCAGTCGCCGCTGCTTCGACGAGCTGATGAACGGGATCCGTGGCGGGGACACGCCCATCCAATCCTACGAGCGCAAAACGATAGGCTAGCAATGGTTTTGCGGCTATCTGCAGCGACAATTCTGCCGCCGCGGCCTCAAGATGCTGCAGCTTCTCGTCTCCATCGCCAATTGGAAGTAGGTTGGCGTCGAGAAACCCTTTTAGTATGCTAGCCATGATTTACGATTTATGCAGTGGGACGAAACCTTCCGTAATTAGCGAGCTGTACGGTAGGTGGAGAGATCTAAGGAAATGGACGCTGGCACGAAGTGCGACGCCAAAATGTGGCCAGCCGGAGGGTTCATGTCGTGACTGGTTACAAACTGGCTTACATTCGGCGCATTTGCGGACGCTGTGGGCCTTTGTCACCAGTCACAACATGCCCCGGTTCTTCTCTCCCTGAGCTGACTCCGTTATTTTTACATAGCCGGTCCACGCCGCTCTCATTCTTGTCATCCGATGGAACGAGAAGTCCTTTGTTACACCTCGCTTCCTTCCCGAGCAACGCCGAACTGTTCGAGTTCGAGGACGAAGCTGTGCTCCACGTACTGAGAGCCGCGATCAGAATGATGCAGCAATCCAGGAGACGGCTTTCGGCGCGCCACGGCGTCCCGCCAGGCCGCGAGCACGAGGAGCGCGGCCAAGGTTGGGGCGCAAGCCCAGCCGACCACCCGCCGGCTGAACGCATCGAGGATCGCGGTTACGTACAGCCATCCCTCCGCCGTTTCCAGATAGGTGATATCGGTCACCCAGACTTGATTGGTCGCCGTCGGCCGCTCAAGCAGTGGCAGCAGATTCGGAGCCACCGGCTGGCGATGCCGGCTGTCCGTGGTACGCGGCTTTCGCCGATGTTTCTTCCGACCACGGATGCCGCGCTCGTTCATGAGCCGGGCACAGCGTTTTTCGCTGGTATCAATCCCGGCTGCCTTGAGATCGCGCAGGATCCGCGGCGCCCCGTAATTGCCCCGGCTCTTCGAGTGGAAGCCGACGATCTTGTCGGCCAGTTCCGCATCCTGCTTCGCTCGAGCGCACGGCCTCGCCGTCAGCCACCGATAATATCCCGACCGGCTCACGCCCAGCGCCTCGCAAAGGAGTCGTATGTTATGTTCGCCGTTCATCGCCTTGATCCGGGCATACCGCTCTCGGGCGTTTCGGAGAGGATGCCCAATGATTTTTTTAGTACGATCTCCCGCTCCCGCATCCGGACCAACTCGGCGCGCAACCGCCGAATCTCCGCGTCTTTTTCCTCCATCGTTTGCGGCGCCGGACCAGTGCCCTTGACCGCCGGACCATACAGCTTGCGCCATCGATGGAGCACCCACGTCGAGACGCCCAATTCAGCTGCCACCTGCTTGAGCGGGCGCTCGTGTGAGCGTAGACTGATCTCCAACGCGTTGCGCTTGTACGTTTCATCATGGGCCTGCGCCCGGTTCATTCCTGTCGTCGTATCTTTCATGTGTTCTTTCACGCCGCTGACCACTGCGTCTCCGGCGCAGATAGGTCGCTTCCTGCGGCAAGCTCTTCGGCTCCTGTCCTCGGAAGCGACCTATCTGCTACCCGTCAACCCAGATGTCTGTGTCCACTAATTCGGGGGAATCTCATAGTCAGGGGCAAACCGGAAGGAGGAAATCAAACGGTTGAGGTTGTACCGTGTACCGGTACGAACGCCACGTCGGCCCGTTGCGGATCACATTTCTGTCCGAACATCGTGAAGAAAGGTGTCGAGATCGCGGAGTCTGCCGCGTGATTCGGGCATGGAGTCAGCGACGGCGGGCAGGCGCGCAAGTTCAGCGTCGATGAACTGATTGATGATCGGCACGGCGGCGCCTTCATCTAATTCCTCGGCGGCTTTCTTGCGCTCCACGAGTGCGTCGATCGCAACGCGCAGTTCGGGTGCGATGTTGGCGGCGTTGAGCGCGTCCAGAAACGGCATGGGTGGCGGACCGGCGGCCGGGTCGCGCTCGATCCAACGGCCACAGAGCAGCGGACGGGTGATGTAGAGATATTTTTTCAGTTTAACATTGGGCGAACTGCCGTCGCGCATGTGTTCGCGATAGTTGTGGCGCGCCATGGAGAGATAGTGATGCATGGCGGCTTTAGGCGAAAAGAACGGCACGACCAAGTCGCGCACGCGTTTCCAAATCGCAGCCTCCTGGTAAACGATCAGGGACTGCATCCACTCAAAGCAAACCGGGTTCGACTTGTTCACTAGACCTAGGAATTTCCGCAAGTCCCACCCGGAGAAATCCAGCAGGGGATCGGGTGAGACGATGTCGGCGTTCTCGATCACGTCGCGGCGTGGATAAACCGTTAGGTAGTCCTTCAGCGGCGAGAGGTAAATGAAGCGGACATCGTAATCGCTGTCCGTGGATTCAAATCCCCACGCGCGACTGCCGCTTTCGACCGCGAACCATATTTTCACCTCACGGTCTTGTTCGATCCGGTCGAGGGTGGGTTTTATGAACGAAGTGACGGCAGGCATTCACAGAAGGTAAGTCGCGCAGCATCTGCACTGGCAACATCCCTTCACCACCCACAGGGGCCCCGGGCGGCGTTGGTCTTGGAACCGATTCTTGAACTTGTCGTGTGGGACTTCTGTGCGCTAGAGTCATCCCGACTTGAAAACCGCTCAACCACGCACCGCGAAGATTGACGCCGCCACTAGCCAGGCGACGCGGCTGGCTCGTGCCCGGAAGATGCCAGCAACGCTGCGGGTGTCGGCGATTGACCGTTGGCTGCGGGCGATGCCCAAGACCCCAACGGCGGACACGGTTTTCTTCCGCAAGGAGCTGCTCCGGCTTCGGGATCAGAGCCGTTTGGAGGCAGGGATGGTCAGCTCGAGCGAGCTTCACCGGGAAAACTCTCCTTTTGCCGGGATGGATTTTCAGACGGCGCGAATCAATTTCCGTCGTCGCGTCCGTGCCTGAAGAAACCCAGCCGCAGGATTTCGATCCGATTTTTTCACAAGGGGTCGTCATCGTCGGCGGTCATGCGGTCAATCTCTGGGCGTCGTTTTACGCTGATCGCGGCGATCCCATCTTGGCCCGCTTTGCGCCATTCACGTCAAAGGACGCAGACATTTTCCTGAAAGATCGCGATCTCGCGCTGGCCGTTGCGGCGGCCGCAGGCTGGCGATTCCGCTCAAATCCTGAGCCGCGTTCGCCCGTGCTCGGAGCGATTGTGATGAAGAAAGGTCGAGTCGAGCTGCAGGTTGACGTGTTGCGTTCGGTCACCGGGCTGACGGCGAAAGACTTGGCCGCGACCGAATCCATCACGTTCGCGAACGGGAAAAGCTACTCGGTGCCCGCGCCGGAAGTGATGCTCAAAGCGAAATTGGCAAACCTGGCTACGCACGACCAGAAGGAGCGACAGGATGAACGCCACGTGAGGATATTGACGCGGTGCAGTGCCCACTATTTGACCGATGCCTGCGCGGCAATTAAGTCGGGAGCGCTCTCCGAGCGCGAAGCCGTGGAACGGTTCGTGGCGACCCATCGAGTGACCGCAAATGCCGGGGCTCGACGGTTGGACAAGAAATTTACGCTGGGTCTTTCGGGTGCAATTCCCGCCCAAAACACCCTGGGAAAGGCGGGCCAGTTGCCGAGAATTCGCGCGTTTTTCGAGCATCAGATGGCGCAGAAATCGTGAACCGAGAGGTAGTTTTCCGGCTCTTTCTTGAGCGAATGCTCGGACTTCCGAGGCGGCGCGACCTACATTTACGGGGCCGATGCGGTGCGGCTCAGACTTTCACTTTCCAACGACTTACATGCCCAACGAACTCGTTAGGGTATTGCGTCTGTAAGAAAAAAGCGCGGGCGACGCTGAACTGAGATAACGGTTCTTGGTCGCCTGAGATCTGCGAGCAACGAGGGTGCGCGCGGTAACCTCGCCCTCAGCTCTCGCGTTAGGGCGAGTGAAACACCGAAGCCCAAGCCGCGAAACAGCGCTCGATCATCGCAAGACAGCGGGAGACGCGTCGCGGTGCGCACGACCAATATTCGCGTACCGTTTTTTCGGTAGTCCACCTACCGGAAATTCGGCAGACGCGCTCGCTTGGCTCGGACTGTAATGCCCTGAACGTTTCTGCGTCATGAATCCGACACTCGTTCAACAATTGGAATTGGGAGAATTCGCAAAGGCGCTGCCACGCGCCACCGCTTTAGAAATGCCCTCGGCGCCGAGGTGCGCGAAAGCTTCGTCGGAGCCAGCATCTGATCCGCTCGCTCACGCAAAACGCCGCAGCCACGGTTCTCCCGCCGCAGTCGAGTCGCTGCTCACTTTCGCTCAAGCGGCTCGCGGGCTGGGAATTTCGTTGCGGCAATTTCGGCGGCTTGTGGACGCCGGCAAAATTGCTTTCGTAAAAGTCAGCGAGCGGTCTCCCCGCGTCCGTCAGGGAGACCTCAATCGATTCCTTGAGGCGGCCATCGTCAAATATTCCGAGGTGCAATCATGATTGAATACGTCTTCAGGCATTCCCGCATGGTCGGTGACAAGCGCGTCACTTCCCGTGTGTTCAGCGGCCGCTACGCGCTCGCGAAGGGCGAAAGGCCCGTGACCGTTTGCCTGAACACGCCCGACAAGGAGATCGCGAGAAAACGGCTGCGTGCGCTCGTGGTCGAAAAGCAACGTGAGCAGGAAGGCATCATCGCGCCGAAGTCGATTCGGACGACGGCGACGTTGCCGCTCGATGCGCTCGTGAACGACTACGAGAACGATTTGCGCGGTCGCGGGCTCGACGAAAAGCACGTGCACGATACCACGACGCGGTTGCGTCGCATGTTCGCAGAAAATGGCTGGAAACTCATCAGCGAGGTGCGCCCGGGATTACTCGTGGAGTGGCGGGCGCGGCTCACGTGCTCGGCCAAAACGAAAAAGGAATATCAGGTTTCCGCGTGCGCGTTTTTAAACTGGTTGGTGAAGACGGAGCGTGTGCTGACAAATCCATTGGCGAAACTCGACATGATCGAGGTGCGCGGAAAAACCGTACGGGCTTCGCGCGCGTTCACCGAAGAAGAATTACAGCGCTTGTTCGCGGCGGTGGAGAAACGTCGGCTCGCTTACCAGCTGCTGCTCTACACGGGCCAACGTAAGTCCGAGGTACGGGCGTTGGTGTGGTCTGATCTGCACTTGGACGAGCCGCAGCCGTTCGTTCTTTTTCGCGAGGACACGACGAAAGACAAAGACAAGCGCGCGGTGCCGCTGCGGCAGGAACTGGCGGAGGAATTGCGCCGGATCAAACCGGCGGACGTTGAGCCGACGAAGAAGGTCTTCAATCGCACCTGGCCCACCTACGATACGTTGCGGGCCGATTTAAAGCGGACGGGCATCGAGTGGAAAGATTCGCTCGGGCGCGTCGTGCATTTTCATTCTTTCCGCAAGACGTGGCAGACGCTCGGGGTGCGGTACGGCATCAATCAACGGGCCGCGCAGGAAGTGCTCGGGCATTCGGACGCGAATCTCACCGCGAAAGCTTACACCGACGTGCCGGCGTTGGCGCTGCACAGCGAGGTGGCGAAGCTGCCGTGGATTTCACGCACACAAAGCACACACATACGCACACAAAAATCAGGAAATCCCGGTCATTTGGCGTCACTCGTTGGCATTTTGGACGAATTGGCCAATTTGGTCCAAGCGGTGAAAATTGTTTCCCCAGAGGGGATTGGGCACGAATTGACGTCTGCCGTCACTTCCATGCCCAACCCGAAATTGGGTGCAGGGGCTGGATTTGAACCAGCGACCTTCAGGTTATGAGCCTGACGAGCATGTGTTGAGAGGTAGAGACTTAGATGAAGAAATGCCCAATGTGGGGGCGATTTTGGGTCTTTTGACCTCGAATTCCAATGTGGGCGTCCGCTCGCGTTCAGGGGCGTTCGCTGGTGTTCAGTTTCGCCCGGGCCTCATTCCGCGCGTTACCGCAGAACATGTATTTTCTAGCGATTGTGCTCACCCTTACTGGACTGGTAGCCAGCTATCTTCTGGCCGATATCTGTCGCCGACTCCCAGGGTTGCGCGCCATCCTGTAGCTAGAAGCCGAGGGAACTGGGCTTGAGAAACTGAAGTGGCACATTGGGCCCCAGATTGGCCACTGACTGTGGAAGCGTGCCCCTTCAGTGAATCGCCCCACATGAGTCCCGAACGCACCCGCGTAGCCAGCGATGCGCAGCATCGGCATCCAACCGGGGGTGCCAGAGCAGTGAAACCGTGACCTCCGGCATGGGGATCGGAAGAGGAAAACTATGCATTCCGGTGCGTAGGTTCCCGGTGTGGCGTTCGGGAACACTGGCAATCAGGTCGGAGCCCCGAGCGAGCGCGAGGGCGGTCGAAAAGCCACCGACAATCGTGACGATCTCTCGTGTCAGCCCGAGGGACTTTAGGGCTTCGTCAATCCGTCCCGTGTCGAGCCCCCGCCGTGAGACGAAAATATGGCGGCCAGTGACATAACGGGCGGGAGTGAGCTTGCCCTTGCACAGCGCGTGGCCTTTTCGCACCACGCCGACGTAGCGATCCCGGAACAAGGCCTGCACCCGCAACTCCGGCCCTGTCGTATTCTCCACCACTCCCGTTTCCAGATCGACCGTGCCGTCACGCAGCGACGCACTGTCTTTGTCGGGCTTCTGCACGAAGCGCAGCTTCACACCGGGAGCTTCCTCGCCTACGCGGGCAATGAGGTCCGGTCCGAAGTTTTCCACAAATCCTTCGCTCGTCCGCAGCGTGAACGTTCTGCGGAGCTCCTTGAGGTTAACCTTGTCAGCGGGGCGTAGAACGGCTTCCCCGTCCTTCACGAGCTGACTCACTCGCTCACGGAGTTCGAGCGCTCGCGGGGTGGGCACGAGACCGCGGCCTGCCCTGACCAGCAATGGATCGCCGGTCGCCTCCCGCAGTCGGGCCAGCGCCCGGCTCATGGCTGAAGGACTAAGGCGCAATCGTCGTGCTGCGCGCGCCACACTGCCTTCCGCGAGGAGCACATTTAGGGGGATCAGCAGGTTGAGATCAGATTTCGACATCGGGCTATCGCTAAGCAGTGAATTGAGACATGGCGTTAAACGCACGGATAAAGTGCAAACGGTGCGTCTTCCGCCATGTCATGCGATAGACTATATTACGTCCATGTTGAAACCAACCATGGCAGGACGAGATCAGGCAGTCGCTGGTAGTGCCGAACAGGCACCATCGGTGCGGTGGGCACTCACGGGCCTTTCCCTCTCCATGTTGATGGCCTCGCTCGACACGAGCATCGTTAATGCGGGTTTGCCGACGCTGGCGCGTGCATTCAACGCCTCCTTCCAGGACGTCCAATGGATCGTCCTAGCCTATCTCCTCGCCATCACGACCTTGATCGTGAGCGTCGGTCGGCTAGGTGACATCGTCGGCCGCCGCCGGCTTTTGCTGGCCGGAATCGGGGTGTTTACGGTGGCTTCGCTCTTGTGCGGCATCGTATCAACACTCTCGTTGCTCATCGCGGCCCGCGCGGCCCAGGGCCTAGGCGCGGCGATCATGCTGGCCCTCACGGTGGCCTTTGTCGGTGAGACCGTGCCGAAGGCAAAGACCGGCAGCGCTATGGGGTTGCTCGGAACGATGTCTGCCATCGGCACCACGCTCGGCCCCTCGCTCGGCGGCGTGTTGATCGCCGGGTTCGGCTGGCGGACCATCTTCCTAATCAATGTGCCGTTGGGCACCGTGAATTTTCTGCTCGCGCACCGCTACCTGCCCGCCGATTCCCGGACGGCGAAGATGGATCGGACGAGCTTCGACCATGTGGGAACGCTCCTGCTGGCGCTGACGCTCGCGGCCTATGCACTGGCCATGACTCTAGGGCGCGGCAGCTTTGGTTCGCTCAACCTGGTTCTGCTGCTCGCCGCGGGCGGTGGCCTCGCTCTCTTCGTGTTTGCCGAGGCGAAAGCAAAATCACCTTTGATTCGATTGGCGATTTTCCGCGATCCCGTGATGAGCGCGAGCCTCGCCACGAGCGCGCTCGTCTCGACGGTGATGATGGCCACGCTGGTGGTCGGTCCATTCTATCTATCGCAGGCGCTCGGGCTCGAAACCGCAATGGTTGGCCTCGCGTTGTCGGCCGGTCCGCTCGCCGCCGCGCTCAACGGGGTGCCGGCCGGCCGCATGTTGGATCGGTTCGGCGCACAACCCATGACCATCGCGGGACTGGTCGGAATCGCGGCCGGCGCCATCACGTTATCCCTGATGCCGGCAAAGTTCGGCATCGTGGGCTACATCGCCCCCATCGTTCTTGTTACCGCCAGCTACGCTTTGTTCCAGGTGTCCAACAACACCGTCTTCATGACGAATACTCGCGCGGAGCAGCGGGGCGTTACTTCCGGTATGCTGAGCCTGTCGCGCAACCTCGGACTCATTACCGGTGCATCTGTCATGGGCGCCGTGTTTGCC
>Ga0163152_10002304_pt1 | contig 27552 bp, 28 predicted proteins | sample OliLakLV19MP8IB2_FD_148635 | JGI IMG/M metagenome (GOLD analysis project Ga0163152, IMG submission 148635) | Freshwater microbial mat bacterial communities from Lake Vanda, McMurdo Dry Valleys, Antarctica - Oligotrophic Lake LV.19.MP8.IB-2 | ecosystem: Environmental > Aquatic > Freshwater >...
GTTTGTGCTGCGGCGCGATAATGTCATCGCCTTGGGCAATTCCGGCACGGGCAAGACCCACACAGCACTCGCTTTGGGGCTGGCCGCGTGTCAACGCGGCTTCTCCGTCGCCTTCTTCACCGCCGCCGGCCTCGTCCATAGCTTAAGCGAAGCGCGTGACGAGCGGCGGCTGTTGAAACTGCAGGCTCAATTGCAGGCCGTAAAGCTCCTGATCATCGACGAATTGGGCTACGTACCGCTCTCGCGCACCGGCGCCGAATTATTGTTCGACGTTTTCTCCCAACGCCATGAACGCGGCTCGACCATCGTCACCTCCAATTTGCCGTTTGACGAATGGACCTCCGTGCTCGGATCGGAGCGACTGACAGGCGCGCTGCTCGACCGGCTCACCCATCACGTCCACATCCTCGAATTCAACGGCGACAGCTTCCGCCTGAAACATTCAAAAGCCCGTCGCCGCGCGGCCGCGCAGACCGAGCCGCCGCCGGAGCCCGCCTTCGATCCTGAAACCGGCGAAATCCTCGACCCCTGAGCTTGCTCAATATCGCCGCCGAAACGCAGAGGGCCCCCGATCGGGGGCCCTCTGCGTTAACACCTGCATCCACCGTCAGTGATGTACTTTTACGCCGCCCGCGTGATGTACTTTTGGTCCGGCGTTGACAGTTTTGACCTTGTGGCACTTCGCGCACATGAGCTGGTCGGGCTTGGCGCGCCGCCACGTGTTCGGCGTTGAATGCTCGCCGATAAGATCGTCGGTCGCTTCGCAGTCTTCGACGCAACAGGCGCCGTTCTGCTTCTTGAGCAGCGCTTCGTACTCGCGCGCAGTGAGATAGAGACGGCTCATGTCGAGGCGCGCCTTCTTCATTCGTGTTGAAGAGAAGGGCGCTGATGTCTCGACGTGAATGACCGCAGCGTGCGCGGCCAAACGGTCCCCAGATGTGAGAACAAAACAAGCACAAATTGGTTGAGCGTGCAAGAGGTCTCTCGTAAACGACGCATCGCCTTGGCCGGCGGTGGGGGACACGCGCGTGGCGTATGAAGAGAAAGTGCCAGCGAAGTTTGGCCAGCTCGGGCGTTTGAGCGGGCTCTATTTCGGCTGCACCGGATGCGCGCGCGGCACGCTCTTCACCGCGATCGAATTGGTGCAACGCTACGGCACGGAGGGACGTGTCGCCGATCTTGCCAAGCGCCTGGCGTGCAAGTTCTGCAAACAACATCGAAGGCGGGCGCCGCGCGTCTATGTTGAAGTGTCGCGACCGTTTTACACCAAGGCCGAAGTCGCGGCGCTGACAGCATCCAATTTAGATGCGCTGGTCTACAGACTTGAGACGTTGAAGCCGACCAAGAAGATTTCGTAGGAGGCGAACCCGCGCTCCGCGCGGGACGCGCTCTCGTGAACCGAGCCGCGCTTCAAACGCGCGTCTCGGCCCTCCCGGGCGTCGATCGCTTTCGCGCCAACGCAGCGAGACCGCCGACGTCGCTCTCGGCGCACTCTCACCCTAGAGCGAGGCGGATGTCCTTCATCAAGAGGAACATGTGCAGAGGATCAGTCGGGCTTTCCTCGAAGTCGAAGCGCTCGTAGAACGCTTTGGCGTTTTCGTCCTTGGCGTGCGCGATCAGCGCTCTGACGCCGATCAGATCGGCGGCCTTCGCGGTGCGCACCAAAGCATCTTTGAGGAGCGCCTCGCCAAGGCCGTGGCCTTGCGCGATCTTATCGACCGCTAGCCGCGCCAAAATCACAAGAGGGATCGGGTGGCGCGCGAGGCCCTTGCGGACGCGCGCCGTGGCGCCCGCATGCTCAACCGCGCCGGCGGCAAGCGAGTAATAGCCGGCGACCGTCCCACTGTTTGTGGTGACGCGCGAGACCGCGCCATCGGCGCGGGTGTTCTGCAGAGCGTGCTTTTGCAGATATCGGTTCAGTTCTTCCGAGCCGCAATCAAACCCGGTCGTCACGTGACCGGCATTGATCTGCTCAATGGCGCTGAAGTCGCCTTTCTTGCTGGAGGTCAATCAAGGATACTCTTCTTCTTGAGAAGTTTGGCCAGGCGCTTTTTAGGCGCGGCCGGGCGATCGAGAGCGGCCACGAACGCCGCCCATTTGCCGGAGGGGACTGCAAACGCCGTGCGGTTGGCGAGTGCTTCTTCAGCCGCGATGGCCGCAGCGTCGTTAATGAAATCGGTCATGGTCGAACCGCGTGCTTCGGCCGCCCTGGCAAAAGTGTCTTTTTGCTGGGTCGTTACTCTGAGTTCGATGCGCTCTGATTTGGCTGCGGTCGCCACGTTCATGATCCTCCGGATTGGTGATATAGCACCCGTACAACGTACGGACAATAGATAGTCGCCGGAAATGTCGGTTAATTCGGCATCCGCCTGACCGCGCAAACTATGGAGCGGTCGGACTCACCTGCCTTCCGCACCGCCGTTTCTGCGCCGTGCGGCGATCCAGTCATCGAGATCTTGAGGATCGTAGCGGACGGCCCGGTCCGTGGATTTCACAAATCTCGGGCCTTTGCCCGCGCACCGCCGCTTGTCCAAAGTCGACTTGGAGAGTCCGAGCCGCGCCGCCGCTTCGCGAACATTGAGCAGCACGGGCGGCGGAGCGACGACGCGCTGAGAGGACTGACGCGCGGCCGATCGTGCTCGCGCCGACGGCGCTCGAACAGATGGTGGCGGAGAGGTTTGCGCCGCGTCGCCGAAGAGATCGGGCTGGGGCAGGCTCTCCTTCTTGGACCGTTGCTTTTTCACGGCGGATAGGGACGCAGCAGAATATCTTGGCTAACCAAAACGCGGAGACGGGCGCCGGCGCGAATCCTCAATGTCGGGCGCACGTTCAATTCGCGGTCGACGATGCGCGATCCGGTTTGCGCGGCTTGTTGGGCCGCGGCGTCGCCGATGCTCTGCGAGAGGCGGGCGTCGCCGTCATCGCCTTCGCTTTCATTGGCGGCGACGCCCAGCACAGCTGAAAGAAGTGAAGCGACTGCTATACGCCCGATGTGCGCGTCAACATCGCCGCCTAATCCGGCGCTTCCGGTCGCGTCTGCGCCAGGCATGCCGCGCAACGGGATCGACCAGCCGTTCGGCATGATCAGCCGGTTCCAGACAACGAGCAGGCGGCGTTCGCCATAGGCCGTGTCGGCATCGTATGCGCCGATGAGACGTGCGCCTTGTGGAATGAGCAGTGTTTCGCCGGTGACGCTGTCGAACACGTTCTCGCTCACCTGCGCGATGACGCGCCCCGGCTGATCCGAATTGAGCGCGGTGACGAGCGCCGCGGAAATCGTCGAGCCGGCTTGGATCGTGTAAGGCGAGCGGGGAGGCGCATAGGCCGCGTCGAGCACGCCATCGTCGCGTCCCCGCTGTCCGTTGAGGAAGGCGCTGCGACGATCGCTGTCGGTGAAAGTTTGATTGTTCGCAGGCGCGCGTGCGCCGCTGCCTCGTTCACCGAAGAGAATGGACGATATGCGCGCGGCGTCCGCTTCCGCTTCGAGCGGTGAAGGCTGCGCTGGCGCTTGAGGCGTGGGCGCTGGCTCGGAATCGGCCAAGGCCGCATCAGACGGCGCGTGATCGCCCCAGAAATAGTCGCGGCCGTCTTCGGCGGGCGGTTGCAATTGGGTGAGGTCGTAATTCGCCGGCGCTTCGCGGATGTTCTCCGGGGGATTGGCGCCTTGCTGGCTTTGCTGGGCGTCCTCGTCCGAGCTCGTACTTCGATCGCGTTCGGAGAGGCCGTTGACCAAAGCGAATGCGATAAGGGCGCCCAGCGCGAGCGTGCCAGCCATCAGGGTCTTACGCGAAAGGCGGCGCGGTTTTGGGGGCGCGGCGCGAATGGCGGTGATTGACGCCGCGTGCGGCTTTGGCGCTTGCGGCGCCTCGGCTGCGCTTGCGGGTGCCTCATTTGTCATGGGTGTCTCCGACGAGGCGACGATCGTCGTGGCTGTGTGTTATCGCGGCTAATGCGCACGATGGTTGGGCGCTCGGCGCCGAGGCGAAGCTCTGCAGTGTCGAACAGGCGATCGACGACATAGCGGTCGCCGGAGACGCGGTAGTTCACCAAGGCTGCTTCGCCGTGCTCAGTAATGAAGAGCGGCGGGGCTTCGCTCGTCGCCATCGCTGGCGGAAACTCGATATATGTTTTGCGGCCGTCGTCGTAGACGCGAACGGGGCGCCAGCGCGGGGCGAAGCCACGAACGGTCCGGATGCGATAGTCGAAGTTGAGCGTTTCCGGCGACGCAGGCCCGCCGGCAAGCGCCGCATCCGCATCGCCGGGATAGCGCCAGGCGGTTTGCGCCGAGTAGGTCTGGCCCGACACCGCGATCGCTTCGATCGAGTACGAGCGGCGATCAGTGACGAGCACAATGTTGGTACGGACGTTGGTGCGCGTCGGCTTGATCAGCAGCATGGCGCGCGGGTTCGCGATGTCGCCGCCTATCGCCTGTTCCACCATCCAGCGCGTGGTGTCGCCGGCGGCGACGGTGAGGATGGTCTCGCCGGGTTCAAGTAGGACGGTCGAGATAAAGCCTGGCGCGCCGTAGATCTCGTAAATGGCGCCGGGCGCGTAATCATAGACGTGCGTCGCGTCGCTGAAATTGGCTGGATCGGGCCGGCGACGCGCTTCGGCGTTTGCCTCGGCAAGCGCGGTCATCGGCGTGACCGTGCGCACACGCGAGGTCTGAGCGTCGGCCGGAGCCACGAGCGTCAGAGCGGCGACACCCGTCGCGAGGAGAAGAGCTGTCGGTTTCATGGTTGCACGCGGGTCGTGGTGGCGGATGCTGGCGTTTCAGGCGACATCGAGAATTCGGCGATGAAAAGCCCAAGCGGGTTAGCCATGAGCGCGTCGGCATTGCGTGGCCGGTCGAAGCGTACCGTGAAAAGACCGGTGAAGCCTTGGCGCGCACCCGCGTCGGCGCCGTGCGTCGCCTCGATCCAACTCACTTGCCAGGTAGCCTCAGAGCGCTGAACGACCGAGGTGATGATCGCGGTACGCGCGGTCGAACCCAGCCGCGCGAAAGGATCGTCTTCGCGCGCGATCTCATTCAATTGCTGCGAGGATTGCGGCGTCAAGAAACGGTACGCCTCGAACCAGTTCTGACGCAGCACGACCCCATCGGTCGGAATCTCGCGCACGAGACGCACGAAGTGTCCCAGGAAGTAGCTGACTTGTGCATCGGTTGGCGTGTAGCGGCCCGATAACGGCTCCACCGAGAGCACGCGCCCTTGCGGGCTGACTTCGACGACGTGCACAAACGTGCGCTTTTGCAGCGCCACGAAGATGAGACCCGCTGCGAGCACGATCGCAAGCGCGGCAGTCCCAAACGCCACCCAGCGCCAAGTGACCGCAGCTTGCACGGCAGAACCCATGCGCATGTCCCATGCTTGTTGCGCGCGCGCGAACGGCGTATCGGCCACCTCGGCCGCGTAGGCGCGGGGAGGCCGGCGGAAGGGAAAGTTCATGTGGCTTCCTTCTCCATGCTCAGGGCTTTCGTTGCGGTGGACGCATCGCTGCGTAATTGGGTTGAGGGCGTGCGCCGCCGGCGGCGCCGCGGCCGCGCGCGCCGCGCGGGCGCGAACCGCCGCCACGGCTTGAGGTGAGCAGCTTTGTTGTAACGGCGGCGCCTGCGATCATGCCGGCGCCCGCCATCCCGGCTTGGATCGGTTGCGCGGCCGAGAGGCTTGGATTGCCTTGCATGACTTCGCTCGCGAGCGCGGGCGCTAGGAACGAGAGCGCAAGGATAGTGAGGCCGAAGAGGAGCACATCGAGGGCGCCGCCATTTTCGAGTGTCATCGTCTGGGGCAGTTCCGACACGAAGCTCAGTGCGACGCTTGCAACGAAGGCAAGCAGGAAAAGCCTGATGGCCGAGCTTGCAACCCAACCAAGCGGGCGCTCGGCCGCCCACGCGGTGCCGGAGAAGACACCCCACGGCAGCGCCACGAAGGCGGCCAGCGAGCCGAGCTTGAACGCGATGAGCTGCACGAAGATTTGCAGCGCCAGCACGAAGAAGGCGATAAGGATGACGACGCCCGCAAGCAAGATGGTGGCGAGTGTCAGAAAGTCGGTGAAGATATTCATGCCGTCGCCCATCTCCATGACGCGGCCGAAGAGCTCCTTGCCTTGCACGGCGACGCGCGCGGGATCGTGGAGTTCAGCGAGGCTCATGCCGGAGCCGCCAGCTTTCAAACCCAAGGCGGCGCCTGATTGGTTGATGGCGCCGGCGATGGCGTTCCAATTGTTCACGAGGAATGCAAAGAGCCCGACGAACAGCACCTTCCTGAAGAAGGGCGCGATCGGGGCTTCGCCTTTGAGCGCCCACATCGCGCCAGCGAGTGTCACCGAGATCACGATGAGTGCATTTAGAACAAACGCCACGTCGCCCTGAATGAGCCCGAAGCCGCGGTCGGCGAGGCCGAGGAAGCGGTCGAGGAAGGCGTTGACGCTGCCGGTGTTCATCGCCGCCTCAAAACCGCGGCTGCACTGCGGGCGCATCGCCCGTGATTTCGGTCGGGAAGGCGCGGCGGCGCACTTCGCGGGCGCGCTCCTCGCGTGCGATCTGTTCGAGACGTTCGGAGGCGAGCGCGCGTGCTTGCGCCGCCTGCAATTGCTGAAGCTGTGCGATCTGTGCTGAGAGAACGCCCAGCGCTTGTGTCGAGGCCTGGATCGCTCCGGTCTGACCTTCGGCGCCGGCGCTCGCACTTAGCGCGCGCTCCATCGCCGATTGCGCATCGCCGAGCTGACGGGTGCTAGAGGCGCTCGCTTCCATCAAGGTTTCGACGCTGGAGCGGCTTTGTTCGACCCAACGGTCGGACTGCGTGAGCAGAGCCTCGAGATTGAGGCCGCTTATGTCTTGCGGGTAAAGCGCCTCCATGTCCTCAGTGATGGTGTCGAGGTTCTGGCGGATGCCGCGCGCTTGTTCGAGTAATTGCCGCGCCGCGCCAATTGATTGCGAAAGTTCGGGAGAGAGCTGAAGGTCGAGCTGCGTCAGCATGCGCGCCTCGTTGGCGAGGCTCGTCAGCTGGTTATTGATCTGTTCAAGCGCGCGCGCGGCCTGGATGATGTTTTCGATGTGATTGCTGGGATCGTAGACAACCTCTTGGGCATGCGCCGGCGGCGCCAATGGCGTCGCCGCAACGGAGACAGCGAGAACAGCTTGCGCTAGCAATCGAGCTTTGAGACGCATCATGTGAGTGCTCCCTGGGTTTCGCGTTGCGGAGGAACAGGCGCTTGGACGGCAGGCGGTGTCTCGAAGCGTTCGAGTGCGAGCGCGGCTGCCGCGAGACCCTTGTGCTCCAGCCAAGCACGCGCAAATCCGATGGAGCCTGCTTCAGCCGCCACCGCATCGATGGCGCGCTGATCCTGCGGCGTTGAGGCGCCGAGGAAGGCGAGCGCTGCTGGTCCGAGCGCCAGATCGATCAGACGCGCGCCGTTTCGGGTTTGCACATAATAGTCGCGCTTAGGCGCTGCTTCGCTGATCAGCCCAATCTGTCGGCTGTTGAGGCCGAGGCTCTCATAGAAGGCTCGTGTGCGCGGTTCTCGAGCGCGGTCGTTGGGCAAGTAGATGCGGGTGGGACAGGCTTCGAGAATTGTTGCGGCGATCGTGCTGGCCTCGACGTCAGCCAGCTCTTGGGTTGCGAACACGACCGCGACGTTCTTCTTGCGCAAGGTTTTGAGCCAAGCCTGGATTTGCTCAGCGAATGCGGGGTCGCGAAGATACGCCCAGGCTTCGTCGAGAATAAGCAGCGTGGGCCGCCCGTCGAACCGTCCTTCAAGCGCGTGAACGAGAGCGGGCAGGACTGCGGCGAGTGCATCGCCACTCGTCAAAAGCTCGCCCATTTCGAAGGCCTGCACGTCATGTTGGGCCAAACGGCTTTCATCGGCGTCAATCAGCCGGCCCCATAGCCCCGCATGCGTGAACGGCTGGAGCGCGGTGCGGATGTCACTGTCTTGGATCAGCGCCGAGAGCACAGAGAGCGTGCGCTCAGGCGCCGGCCGCGCCGCGAGCACCGAGAGCGCCGCCCAAATCTCATCGCGGCGCTTCGGATCCAACGTGATGTTGGCGCGCGCGATAAGCGCGATCAGCCAATCTCTTGCCCACGCGCGTTCCGCTTCGTCATCAATGCGCGCCAAAGGCTGCAAAGCGATCGGCGTTTCATCGGTTTGGTCCTGCATGAGATCGACGAACGCACCGCCGAGGCCGAGCGTCAGAGCGCGGCTCGAACGGCCCGCGTCGAAAGTGAAGACCTGGGCGCCCGGATAACGGCGCCATTGCGCAGCCAGAAGACCAAGCAACACCGACTTGCCCGCGCCGGTTGGGCCAACGATCAGGGTGTGGCCGACGTCGCCATGATGGAGGTTGAGCCGGAAGGGCGTAGCGCCATCGGTCGCGGCCATGAGGAGTGGCGGGCCATCAAGGTGCCTGTTGCGCACATCGCCCGCCCACACCGCAGAAAGCGGCAGTAGGTGCGCCAGCGACGGCGTCAACAGCAGCGGCCGGCGTAGGTCGGCGTACGGTTGGCCTGGAAGCGAACCCAGCCAGGCTTCGACCGCGTTGATGGTTTCAAGCGCGGTGACAAAGCCCATCCCGTCGGCCACCTGACGGATTTGCCGGATGCGCTCGAACGCTGTTGCTTCGTTTGCATCAGCAACGGTGATGGTGAGCGTCACATAAGCCGCGCCCGCCGCTTCGCCGTTGACCTGCTGCAATGCGAGATCGGCATCCTCGGTCGCGTCATTGTCGAGGAGCGTTGCTTCTTCACGGTAAAGCGCTTCGCGCAAAAGCGTGAGGATGCCCTTGCGCTTGGAGAACCAGCGCTTGCGAATCTTCTCGATTTCGGTGCGCGCCTCTTCGCGGTCGAGCGGCATGACCCGGGTCACCCAGCGATAGGGAATGCCCAGCCGATTGAGTGCATCCAACAGTCCGGGCTCAGTCTCGCTGACATACGCGCGCACCGACAGCACCTTGAGATGCACGTCGCCAAGCTTTGGGGCGACGCCGCCGAGCAATGGCGAATCAGAAATGAGGTCGTCGATATGAAAAGGTGTCGATGGGACCGCGACAGTATGGGGATTGCTAGAAACGCACGAATGCAAATAGGTGAGTGTTTCAGCGCTATCCAGGAAGGCCACGTCGGACATCACCAAGTCGAGCAGCGACTTGAATGATTGGGTTTCGTCGATGAAGCTCTGCAGGCAGGCCTTGTAGTCGACGCCGACAGCGGCGGGCGAGGAGGCGCTCTCGAACAGAGCTGCTTCCAACTTGCCAGCCGCTTCGCTTGGCGGCAGCCATGACAGCGTCAGGTAGTACGCGCTCTCGTAGCGCCCGCCCGCTGCGGCGAAATCCTGCGCGCGCTCCTGGTCGATCAGCCATGAGAGCGCGTCCGGCCAGTCGCTGTTTGGATAGAGACTTGTTTCGGAACGGCGCGCTTCGACGTGCAAACACCAGCCGGAGCCAAAGCGCTTGAGGGCATTGTCGAGCCGTGCGCTCGCGCCCATGAGTTCGGAAAGCGTCGAAGAATCGAGATCGGGACCGCGAAAGGTGAGCGTGCGAGCGCAGGCCCTGCAGCAGCTGAGTTGTAGAAGTTCTCGTTGAAGATGGCTTCTTCGCTGTGAGCGTAGGCAACTGAGCCATCAATGACCCAATCGCTGTCGCCAACCTCGTAACGTAGGCCGCCCACGCCAGACCATGCGCGGATTTCAGCGCGATTGATGATGGGACCAAGGTCGTCACCCAGATAGTAGGAGACCGTGAGGTTGCCTTGGCCGAGAAAGAGGCCATTGAGCTGGCGATAGTAGTTTGACTCCGGCACGATCAGGTTCGCGAAGAGTTGTTCGCGTTCGAGATAAACGTCGCGCTCAGAACCGATCACGCGGCCATAGAGCTCCAGCGACGGGGTCAAGTCCTGCCGCCCGCGAACAAAAAGCGATTGCGCTTCTTGGCGCGGCAGAAAGAAGGCGAGCTCGTTGATCTCGTTGCGGTTGAGCGGCCCGGTCACCAAGTCACTCTGCGAAAGTGACGTGCCGTCCTGGCCTTCGGGAATGGGTAAACTCACCGTTGTCGCGCCGATGCGGATGATGTTGCCAGGATTGGAGCGCGTGCCGCGGAAGTCTGTACCGCCGCGGTCGGTGAAGTCGGCGGTGGCGAGAAATGGGCGATCGAGCATGTTGAGTTCGTCGCGTGCGCGATATTCGTAGGCGCCCATGATCTGCCCGGTTCGCCAGCTCGCGCCCCGCACTTGGGAGAAAGTGCGTTCACTCGCGCCGCCCTGCGAAGTGGCCCCGAAACGAAGGCCGGTTTCCGCGCCATTGAAGTTGTCACGCAGGATGATGTTGACGACGCCTGCCACGGCGTCGGCGCCATAGGCGGCCGAAGCGCCATCGGCGAGCACTTCGACGCGCTCGACGGCGCTTAGGGGGATTGTCGAGATGTCGATATGCCCGCCGACGCCTGCGGGTGCGAGCCGGTGGCCGTCAACGAGGGTGAGCGTCGCGTCGGCGCCTAGACCGCGCAGGTCCACAGTCGAACCATAGGTGAAGTTTGAGCGCGCATTCTGCGTGCCCTCTTGTGTGGCCTCGTTCTGACTGCCAGCGAAGTTTTGCGGCAGTGTTTGGAGGACGTCTTGCACTGTACCGCGCCCGGTTCGATCGATCTCCTCTCGATCGATAGTGATCACGTGGGATCCAGCGGGCGCGGCGCCTCGAATGCGCGTCCCGGTGACGACGATCTCTTCGTCAGCTTCGGCGGAGGCGTCTTCGTCTTCTACCGTTTCAGCGCCGCTCGCCGCGGCGCTCTCCCGCTGGGGGCGCGAGGCGTCCTGGACCAGGACCAGATTTGCCCCATTGATGCGGCCGCTATAGCCGGAGCCGCGCAGCAAGCGGTCGAGCGCTTCTTCCCTGGTAAATTCTCCAGCGAGCACAGGCGCGTTCAAACCACGCAATCCTTCGCTGAGATACAGTGCATTGAGGCCGGCCTGGCGCGCGTAGTCGCTGAGCGCGCTGCTGAGCGGTTGCGCCGCGATGTTGAAAGAGACGCGCTCGTCAGTGCGGACGCTGGCGGGGATTTGCTGGGCGAGGGCAGGGTGAGCTGTCGCACCGATCGCGCCTGCTAGGAGTGCAAGCGCAAGGCGTCGTTGTTTGGCAGGTTGGCGTACGTTCGCCTTCGGCGTGGTCTTTCTCGACATGACTCCCCCTTCGCCGCTTCTGACGAGCGGTCTCGGGGTGAAGACACGCGAGGAGGCAAAGTGCGTCACCTAACCAGGCAATCGCTCGGTCCATTACGTGCTGGCGGAGAGCGTTGGCGAACCGTCAGATATTTGTCAGGCCGAAGCACCCCAATCGTCAGGAGGGTCGGTCCCCCCGCGGAACCCGCCAATCGTCAGATAAGCGTCAGGCTTTGAGCGGTTAATCGTCAGATGCTGCCGCTAGAAAAGGCGAGCCCAGAGGGATGGGGAGGTTCGGAGGACTGGCGCGAACGCTTCCCGCGATCTCGCCATCCGTCCGGTTGAGCCGATTGAGCCGTTTCTGCGCGCGCGAAGACGTTGCCTAGATCTTCAACGTCAATCTCCCAGTCCCGCGGCAAGCGCTCCGCCATGCGCAGCATCAACATGCGCGCCTTGGAATCGACGCCGGGGCAATTGAACTGGCGCCGGTTGGAGCCAGCGATGATGGAGGACGCGCGTGGGGCGCTCGGATGGCGCAAGCGCACCATGGCGGTCATCGGGCCGCATCTAACGTGCAAAGTTCTTGTAGGAGAAGGCGAGGACGCCGCCGAACAGCGCGTGGCCGATCAAGGATCCCATGCCACGCGCGTCGGCGAACCATGGAAAGAAACTGGTCATCGCGTAAAAGTTGACGCCGTAGAGCACCACGCCGAACATAGCGCCCGCCGCCACGGCCGGCCAAAGCGTCAGCCGCGACGCGGCGATAGCAAAAACAAGTCCGTAGAGTACCGAGAGCGGAAGGTGGACGCCCATCGCCGCCATCATCACGCCCATGTCGAAGGTCGCTGGTGGCGGCAGCGCATCTCGGCCGAGGATGATCGCGCCCATCATCCTGGGTGGACCCCAGGGGCTCTGCCCCATGATCATCAGCATGGCCATTTCGACCATCATGAAGACGATGCCCGCGATGAGCCCAGCCCAGATAGCGGCGCCGATATGCAAACGCGCGGAGGCCGGGCGCTTTGAGGCTTGGTGATCCGTGACGCTCATGGCGCGAAGCTCCGTGGACTGTGTTCTGTTTCAACAGGCTCACGTCGGCGACGTTCCACCGCAGCGCCAGAAAATGGTCCCGTGAAAACGCGCGAGCCTTTGAGGCGAACGCTTATTCGCTATTCCTGGGAAGAATGCGCCGTTGAGGTCTCGCCGGGCAGGGGCGAGCCGCAAAAGAGGACGCCGAGGGGTGTCCCAATGGCGGCTTCGCGGCAGACCTTCGCCCGGTTGCAGCGGCGAGTATTGCCTGGACGCCCAAGCAGCGCGCCGCCTGAACGAGAAGCGGGAGCGACCGGACCTCTGATCGGGCGCTCGCGTTACTCAGTACCGATACCGGAGTCGCGCGTATAAATAGCGGCCATTGACGCCGATGGGCGAAAGGATGTCGTAGGGCAAGTTGCCGAAGAAGTTGATGTCGCTCGATGACCGGTCTGGATATTCGTCGAGCAGGTTGGCTGCACCAAGAGCCAACGAAGCTCTGCCGGCGAATGTATATTCCGCCTCGGCGTCGACCTGGATCTCGGCCCCATATTCTTGCCGAGGCTCGAAGCCGCCGCCGAAATTGAAGACGCGCACCGTTGTGTCATAGCGGCTGACGCGACCAAGCAGGCGCCAGTTTTGGTTCGACCACACCGACGTCAAAATCAGCTTCGAATCCGGCGCAGCTTCCTCGATCGTGTTGATCTCTTCAACGCCGATGAGCGCAAAGTTCGGATCGAGTGCGGTCAACGCCGCAGGCGTTGGCGCAAAGCGAGTGATGTCCGTCATTGCATATGTAAACGCGGCGGAAAATTCGAGCGCACCGCCGGCAAGGCGACGCTCATAGGTCATAACAAGATCGACGCCCTCGGTTTCAGTGTTGATGGCGTTGGTGAAAAACCGCACCGATTGAATGCCGGCGCCGCCCGGTTGGGCTTGCACGAAGGCCTCAAGCGTCGGCCCAAAGAAGCGATCCGACAACGTGATGCGGTCATCGACCGCGATGTGAAACGCGTCAATCGTGACGCGCAAGCCAGGCGCAAGTTCGGCGCTGGCGCCGAGGCTGTAATTGATTGAGGTCTCGGGACCGAGCGCCTCGGCTCCCAAGGACTGAGCGATAGGATTGGCAACCGGCAGCGTGCGCGTACGCACCAGGCTCCGGCCGACGCCGAAATTGAGCGTGGTGTCGGCGAAGCCGATTTGCTGCAGTGCAGGCGCGCGCACGCTGTTGGAAATTGCACCGCGTAGACGCATGCTATCGGTCAAGCGATAGAGCAGGGCGATCTTGCCGGTCGCCTCCTCGCCGAAGTCGGAATAATCCTCGTAACGCGCCGCCGCTTCGACAAACAAGCGCTCGGTAAGGTCGCCGCCGAGTTCGCCATGGATGCTGAACACATCGCGTTCGAGATCAGCCTCGTCGTCAGGCGTGAGCCCGGGCGCGCCTTGCGCACCGATGGCTAGATCGAACAAACCGGCTTCATAGGAGGCCGGCTCGCCGCGGCGGCTCTCATAGCGCTCGTTACGGAATTCGAGCCCTGTCGCCAGCGTGAGAGGTCCATGAAATAGCCGCGCGTTGAAACTGCGCAAGAGATCGACATTGGCGCTCAATTGTTCGAACGCGAAGGCGCCGGATCGAAAACTGGTGGGGCTTGTGGGACCAAGTGATGCGTTGAGCGAGTTCTGAACCCCGTACGTGAATTCATTACGCCCGAAGTTTAGACTGGCGTCGACGTCCCAGCCCTGCACGACGGTCCGTAGGCCGCCAGTGAGGGACGCATCTTGGTTCTGCCCAACCGATTGAGGTCGGTATCCATTGGGGTAGATCGCCGGCACATTGTCGAAGGCGTCGGGATAGCGAAAAAAGGTGGCGCCGATGGTTTCGCGGTCGCCATAGGTTGCAAGGCCGTAGAGTTCGCCAAAGGAGAGTTGCGTCGCGGCGTTGAACCAAAGATTCCAATCCTCCACCTCGGGATCGCCTTCGGCATAGTTTCGCTGGCCCTGCAAGGCGAGATTGGCGGGCGTTTGGGCGACAAAGAAGGGGATTTGATCAAACCCCGCGCGATTGGTGGCGTTGCGCGTTTTGAAATCGCCGCCGAAGCGGAGAAATCCGTCGCCGAGAGGCACGCCCATGGACGCATCGATGGTGAACGTCTCGCCATCGGTGATTGAGCGCCCGATCGGATCGAGGTCAGTGAGGTGGGCGCCAGAGGTCAGCGTGAGCTCGGCGCCGTTTGGACGATCGTCGAGGATGACATTGACGACGCCAGCGATTGCGTCGGAGCCATATTGAGCGCCTGCGCCGTCGCGCAGCACTTCAACGCGGCGCACCGCGCCCAGAGGGATAGCGTTGAAATCAACGGCGGCTGTACCGCGGCCGATTTTGGTTTCCGAGTTGACGATCGCCGAGGTGTGGCGGCGGCGCCCGTTGACCAGCACCAGCATCTGATCGGGGCTTAGCCCACGCAATTGGCCGGCGCGAACGTGATCCGAGCTGCCGGAATTGGACTGACGGGGAAAGTTAAAGGACGGCGTGAGCACCGCCAGCGCCTGGCCCAACTCGCTGGATACCGCGCCCGACGCACGCAGATCCTCGGCTGAGAAAACGTCTACCGGAACCGGGCTCTCAAGGAGGGAGCGCGCGCGCCCGCGTGTGCCGGTGACGACAATCGTCTCTTCGGCGTCGACCTCTTGCGCAAAGGCTGCCCGCGGTGTGTCGATCGCGACGATCCCAACACCAAGCGCGAAAATGAGGCCAGCGCGCGAGGCCGTGTTGTGGAGTTGCATCCCGAATCCCTCGGCTTTTGTGTCGCTCCGGGCCTCGAAGCGGGACAGCGACATGAATGCGGTGGAGCCTAGTTGGCTCCGTTGAGCGACCAGTCGTAGGCGTAACGAGATATCTCGGTTGCGCTCGTCAGTTGGGCGCGAAGCGCAGGCGCCGCATACTGACGAAGGTGGGCTAGCACCCGCGCATCGCTGCCGCCGAAATCTTCCGCGAACCATTGATAGATATTCGACGCGGTCACGCGTCCGTTTGCATCGACCGATACGCCGCGCCGATGGTTGATATAGGCGCGCGCCGCGGCGCCGAGATCGGCGTCCATCGTCGCCGCGCGCCAGGCGCTGGCCTTGAGGTTCGGGCAGCCAAACGAAGCGCAATTGATCGCATAATGGATGCGCGGTTCATTGAACTCGCGGCGAAGGATCGAGTTTTCGATCTGATCGAGTGTCAAACGCCGTCCTTCAACCGTGACCCGCTGTGTGCGCCAAGGTCCGATGAGGCCGCGCGGATCGAGCGTGCGGCTGCGGATATCGCGGATGGATTGAACCGGATAATTCTCGAGAATGATTTGCAGCGTAACGGCGTTGTAGAGATTGATCCAAAAAGCGAGTTGCTCAACGCGGCTGAAGCCGGAGGGACGGTCGCGTTCAAGCGAGCCGACGTAGGCGTTGAGTGCGCGAACGTCCCCTTCATTGGAATGCCAAGCCGCGTAGCGGACCCGGTTTACGCCATCGGGCGAGGAAACGACGTAGGCGCCAAGCAGCCGATCATAGGCTGCTGTGTCCGCGGCTTGCGCTGGGGCTGGCGCCAGCATCAGCCCGAGCACCAAGGCCACAACGCCCGAAATCTTACGCATTTTGATTTGCAACATTTGCTCTCCTCAGAGCGTATTCGCGGTAGGGACCGCGGGGTTACACCCAGGCAGCGCCGCCAGGCTCGGAAGGCAGGATATGGAAGCGATCTATTGGGTGCTGACCTGGGCGTGTCACCGGCGGTGCCCGCATTGTTATGACGACCGGTTCCGGCCGTATGTCCGAGATGCCCTCAAGCGCGTCGTCGGCGAGGGACAGGCGGCGTATCGGAACATCATCGCCAACCTGCCTGACGATATGGGCTTTCTCGACGCGAAAGGTGTGCGCAAGCGATCAATGCTGGTGATGGCGGGCGGAGAACTTCTGCTCGATGGCGTGCGCGAGGAACTCTTTTATCCCGCCCTGGATGAGATCCGCGCTCGTTGGGGCGAGCGCGCGCCGCACGTCTCGATCCAGACCACCGGCGATATTCTCCAGCCCGAGCACATCGAGGGCATGGTCGGGCGCGGCGTTCGCACTATGGCCATCTCATCGATTGACGACTTTCACGTGGGATTGGAAGGCGACAAGAAATTCGCGCTGATGGACAAGGTGCGCGCCATGATGGCGCCGTTCGGCGCCCGCGAGGTCGGATTGGGCGGCGCGCGCGACCCGCGTCTGAAATCGCCGACAGATCGCCCCGCCGATGATGACCCTGGCCCGTTCTTTCTTTTCTTCGGCGCCCAGCCCGACTTGTGGATCGGCGAGTTGTGGCCGCGTGGTCGCGCCTGGGCAAACGGTCTTTCCAACGCAACCTATGAAACCAACTTTTGCGCGCGTTGGAGCGGCGGCAAGAATTTCTTGAACTACGGCCACGCCGGATCGGAGGTCGCGATAGAGCCGGACGGATCGGTGTATCCGTGCTGTCTCAAAACCAAAGCGCCGCTCGGCAGCGTTGCCGAGGAGCAGCTGATCGATATCTTGGACAGCTTGAAGGGTCATCCGGCGTTTGAGGCAATCAATGCCGGCGACCCCGAATCGATGGGACTGAGCGTTGGATGGAGCCGCGAAGATTATCGCGCCGCTTCCGCGGTGACCGATCCGAAGGGGCGCCCGTTCGCTAATGTCTGTGTTGGGTGTGACGCTTTCTTCGCGGCTCGGCTGGGGAATGATCTCGCCGTCATTCGCGAGCAGCGCCTGGCGCGCCGCACTAAAACTATTCCATCGCCAGTCTAAGTGCGCGCGAAGCGCCGTGCGCCGATCGCATCGAGCTTGCGCACCAAATCCTGGTCCCAATGCTCGGGCGCGGTGATGATGGCGCTGTCGAGACAGGTGTCGATCGGTGAGGGCGTGCGCGCCGCTGAGCTAAGCGCGCGGGCAAGCTCTGAAGCCACCAGGCGGGCGCGCTCGACATTGCCGCGCATCACCTCAAGGATGCCGGCGATGTCGATGTCGGCGTTATCCGCGCGCCAGCAATCGTAATCGGTGACCATGCAAAGCGCCGCGTAAGGTAGTTCCGCTTCACGCGCTAGGCGCGCTTCAGGCATGGCCGTCATGCCGACCACGTCGCAACCCCAACTGCGATAGAGACGGCTTTCGGCGCGCGTCGAAAACTGGGGGCCCTCCATCGCCAGATATGTCGCTGAGTTTTTGATCTCCACGCCTGCTCGGGCGCCTGCGTCGCACACCAGGGCGGAGAGGCGCGGGCACACGGGGTCAGCCAATGCGACGTGTGCGACGAGGCCAGGGCCGAAGAACGAGCTTGGCCGGCTACGTGTACGATCGATGTATTGGTCGGCCAGCACAAACGCGCCCGGCGCGAGGTCTTCGCGCAGCGATCCCACCGCCGAGACTGACAAGATGTCGGTACAGCCGGCGCGCTTGAGAGCGTCGATGTTGGCCCGGGCATTGATGGCGGACGGGGAGAGGCGATGGCCCCGACCGTGGCGCGGTAGAAATGCGAGCGGGACGCCGTGCAGGCTTCCCGTCAAAACTTCGTCGGACACATCGCCCCATGGGCTTTCCATGCGCGTCCATCGGCGCTCTTCCAGCGCGTCGATATCGTAGAGCCCCGACCCACCGATGATACCCAGCCGCCAAGTCATGTGGAGCGCTCCTAGGGAAGAAATGAGAGCAGCCGCACCAAAAACTTGGTGCGCGCCGAAAATAAGCTCTCGGTGTAGAATTGCCCCGCCGCACGTTTCAAGATTTCCGCGCGCGTGGGGTAGGCGGGAACGAACCCGGATGTGAACGCGCTGATCTTCAGCTTGTTTGTCATTGCCAGTGCAAGTGTTGCAATGGTTTCACCGGCATGGGCGCCAACCACGGCCGCGCCCACAATCTGCCCGTTGTTTTTGACCACAAGTCGCGCGAAACCTTCTGTGTCGCGTTCGGTTTGGGCGCGATCGTTGTCGTGCATGCCAATCTTCAGCACGCGTACGTCATCGCCCCAGCGCTGGCGCGCCTCTGCTTCTGACATGCCGACGGCGGCATATTCCGGCTCGGTGTAGACCACGCGCGGGATTGGCGGCTCGTCGGCGCGACCCGGCGAGAGTTTGAAGAGCGCGTTGCGGATGAAGAGCGAGCCGTGCAGACCGGCGCTGTGGGTGAATTGCTCCCGCGAGGCGATGTCGCCTAGGGCGTAAACGCGACGATTGGAGGTGCGCAAATGCGCGTCTGTGGTCACGCCGCGTTTGTCGTAGCTGATGCCGGCGGCCTCCAGGCCGAGGTCGTCCACATTGGGGCGCCGTCCGGCTGCGACCAAGAGATGAGAGCCTTCGATCTTTTGCGCTGCGCCGCCGGTTTCGATGTGCGCGGCGATGCCGACGCTTGTGGCTTCAAACCGCTCGACCTTGGCCGATTCAAGTATTGTCACGCCTTCGCCTTTCAATTGCGCGCGCAATATATCAGCCGCGTCTTCATCCTTGCCGCCGAAGATGCGATCCGCCTCGATGATCGTGACCTTAGAGCCGAGCCGGCGAAAGGCTTGGCCCAGTTCAAGCCCAATGGCGCCGGCGCCCAATATTAGAAGATGCTCTGGCAATGCATCGATGCCGAACACGGTTTCGTTGGTGAGATAGGGGACATCGCTCAAGCCGGGAATCGGCGGCACGCCAGCACGGGCGCCTGCGGCGATGACCATGAGGCGCGCCCGCACCGTCACATTCTGTGATGCAATGGTGCGATCGTCGAGGAAGCGTGCGCGTTCGCGCACGACGCGCACGCCCAATCCTTCAAACCGTTCCTGGCTGTCGATAGGGGCGATCGTGTCGATGACGCCGCGCACATGGGCGCTGACGCGCGGCCAGTCGATGCGAGGTGGATCCGCATCAACGCCAAAGCGAGCCGCCGTCCGCGCGGTATGCGCCGCGCGCGCCGCGGCGATCAGCGATTTCGATGGGACGCAACCGTAGTTGAGGCAATCGCCACCCATTTCGCCCTGTTCGAACAAGACGACCTTCTGGCCCAGTTGCGCGGCGCCGGACGCGGCGACCAGGCCGGCGGAGCCGCCGCCGATAATGGCGATGTCGGCGTCTATGCGTTGCATGCATGCTCCGTGGTCAAGCGGCGACCGTTGGCTTCGGCCGTTTGAAGCGGCGATAGATGGCGGGCGCGATCGCCAATAGCGCAAGCGCTGCAAATGCCGGCGCCAGTTGCCTCGCGAAGGCGCCGAGATCAGGCGCTTGGCCCGCATCGAACGCCGCGCCGAGGCCCGCGCCGATCCAAGTGTAAGCGATGACACCGGGAATGATGCCGAGCGCTGTCGTCCAAACAAAAGTTGTCAGACGCGCGCCGACAAAAGCCGGGGCGACGTTAGCGATGAAAAATGGCACCACAGGAACCAAGCGCAAAGTCAGGAGATAGCTGATCGGACTCTCCTTGAAGCCGGTCTCAACGCGCTTCAGGAAGGGTCCAGCGCGTGCGCGCAGCGCGTCCGCCAAGAGGTAGCGCGCGACGAGGAAAAGAATCGCAGCGCCGATGGTAGCGCCAATTGTGGTGGCGATAGCGCCGCCGGCCAAGCCAAACAAATAGCCGCCCAAGATCGTGACCCATGACGCGCCGGGGAGCGCGAGGGCCGTCACCAGCACATAGACGGCGATAAAGCCGGCAAACGCGAGCACGAGGTTGTCGCTCACAAACCCGATCAGCTCCTGGCGCTGCGCTCTCAGCGTCTCGAAGTTGAGATAGTCAAGAATGCCCAACCGCCACGCCGCAAACAGCGCCAGCGCGATGATCCCCAGAACGATAAGCCGTCCGGCGATCCCGCGTCGGGCAGGAGGCGCGTCAGTTTCGGAGCTTTCCATGCGCAAGTCCTCGTGTCCGTGCAGCGCGAGCTATCAATGCCTTGGTTTCGGGCGGGCCACCACCGGGTTACAGTTCGTCATGACCTATTGCGCGTGCCAAGTGTCACCGTTCAGATATGACGCGCGAAAGCACTAGGCGTGATGGGCATATCAGTCATTGTTCCGACTTTGAACGTCGAGGCGACCTTGGCGGCTTCGCTGCGATCAGTGCGGCAAGCCGACGAGATAATCGTGGTCGACGCCGGGTCAAGCGACCATTCGGCATGCTTGGCGAGAAAAGCTGGGGCGTCTGTGCTGACCGCACCCAAGGGCCGCGGTTGTCAGCTGCACGCAGGCGCGCTTGCGGCGCAGCACGAGTGGCTGTTGTTCCTGCACGGCGACACCACTTTGGCGCCGCGATGGCGTGACCACGTCGACACGCAGTGCCTTCGCTCAGATGCGCGCGATATCGCGTGCGTATTTCGTTTCAAGCTCGACGATGCGTCATGGCGCGCGCGGGTGCTCGAACGATTGGTTGCGCTACGCGTCTTCTTGTTCGCGCTTCCTTATGGCGACCAAGGGCTGTTAATCCATCGCGATTTTTATACTGCGCTCGGCGGGTTTAAGCCGCTGCCGCTGATGGAGGATGTCGATATCATTCGCCGGATCGGCAGACGGCGGCTGACCACGTTACCCTGCGCGGCGATAACCTCTTCGCGGCGCTGGCGCGAGGATGGCTGGGTCGCTCGCAGCGCGCGCAACGTTGCGTGCCTCGCTCTCTACACGCTTGGCGCGCCGATCGAGCGAATTGCGCGTCTATATGAGCGCTGAGTATCGCCACCTTATCTTGATGGCGCGTCGCCCGGCCTTTGGGTTGGGTAAGCGAAGGCTCGCGGCGGGGGTGGGCAATTTGGTGGCGCATCGCTTCCAAAAATTCGCGCTAGCGCACCTGCTTCGGGACCTTGCCGCCGATCCACGCTGGCGGCTTTGGCTGGCGCTCACCCCCGATCGCCCATTGCGCCTTCCGGGCGCCAGGCGCGTTATTGCCCAAGGTGGCGGCGATCTGGGCGTGCGCATGCAACGGCTGTCTGGAGGTCTGCCGTCTGGCGCTGTTGTCTTCATCGGCAGCGACACGCCGCAGGTGAATCGCGGTGACATCGCTGCTGCCTTTTCCGCCCTGGGGCGTGCCGACGCTGTATTTGGTCCCGCGCGCGATGGCGGGTATTGGCTGATCGGATTTACCCAGGCGCAGCGTCGGCGTCTGCCCTTCTCGGATGTGCGTTGGTCGACGCGACACACCCGCGCCGACACGCTGAAAAACCTTACCGGCAAACGCGTTGAGATGTTGCGTGAACTGGAGGATGTGGACGATGCCGAGAGCTACGCACGTTGGCGCGAGGTAAGAGTGGAGGGGTGATGAATGACACGGGTTAAAGGCTTTTTGGTGAGCGCGGCGTTGTTCCTATCATTGGCGTTGCCGGTTTATTTTGCCAGCGCTGCACTCTTGACGCGTTTCGGTATAATCGATTGGCGCTTTGGCTTTGCGACGCTCACGCTCGGCTACGGGCCGATGGCGCTCGTCGCCGCGGCGGTGGTGGCCAGCGTCGCGCTTCTCGCTGCGTTACTGGTGAAGCCTCGGCGTGGGATTTGGGCTAGTGCTGCTAGCGCTCGCGATTCCGGTCCTTGGGCTGGGATATGCTAGCTACGTGCGCAGCCAAGCGGCGTCGCGACCGCCGATCCACGACATCGTTTCCGATCCCGCTGCGCCGCTGGTCCTGTCCGAGCGGGTGCTTGCATTGCGCGCCGCGACGCCCTTCGCCAATCCAGTCGAGGCCGAGCCGCACGTACCTGATAATCCGCGTTTCGGCGCCGCTTCCGGCCAGCCGGCGCGCGCGCTTCAACGCGCGGCCTATCCGGACATCGCCCCGATCACGCTTGCGCGCTCACCGAGCGAAGCCTTTGATGCGGCGCTTGGCGCCCTCCAGGCGCAGGGTCTCACAATTGACGCCGCCGACGCGGAGGCCTTGCGCATCGAGGCGCACGCGCAATCGTTATGGTTCGGCTTTGTCGACGACATCGTCGTGCAGGTGTCACCCGCGCCCGAGGGCGCGCGCATCGACTTCCGTTCGATTTCGCGAGTCGGTGTTTCGGATCTGGGCGCCAATGCCAAGCGCATGCGTGCATTTCAAAGTGCGATGGAGCAGGCGCGCCCATGATCGTGACTGAGGCTGCCATCCGCCTTGGCGCGTTTGCGGGCGTGTTTGTCGTGATGGCCGTGTGGGAGGCGGCTGCTCCTAAGCGGCACCAGGCTGTCAGCCGTACCCGCCGGTGGGTCAGCAATGTTGGCATAGCGGCAATCAACACGTTCTTGTTGCGGCTTGTGCTTCCGGCGGGGGCGGGGGCGGTGGCCCTGTTCGCCGAAGCGCACAGTTGGGGCCTATTTCATATCGTCGCTGCGCCTGATTGGTTTGCCTTCATCGCCACGGTGCTTGTCCTCGATCTGACGGTTTATTTTCAACACCGCTTATTCCATATGGCGCCGGTGTTTTGGCGCGTCCATCGCGTGCACCATGCCGATACAGAAATCGACGTGACAACGGGCGTTCGTTTCCACCCGATCGAGATCGCTCTATCTATGCTGATCAAGGGGAGCGCGATCATTGCACTGGGCGCTCCGGTATTGGCCGTGCTGGTTTTCGAAGTGCTGCTCAACGCCACGGCCATGTTCAACCATTCCAATATTCGTTTGCCGGCGTCGGTGGACCGTTTGTTGCGTTGGATCGTGGTGACGCCGGATATGCATCGCGTGCATCATTCGATTGAAAGGCAAGAGACCGACAGCAATTTTGGCTTCAACCTGCCATGGTGGGATCGTCTATTCGGCACCTATCGCGCGCAACCGTCAGCTGGCCATGATCGCATGACGATTGGGGTGCCCCAATTCCGCGGCGCGAAGGACCGGGAGCTCATTTCGATGTTGCTTCAGCCTGGGCGCCGCACCACCTGAGCGTCGCGGCCGAATATCTCGCCGCAGCACGCTTCAAGCGGCTCGCAGGCTTGGCCGGGCGAACGGAACGTCGAGCGACGTACACACTGTAACAATGTGGTTGGACAGACCGAAGGCTACGATGAGTTAAGGGTTCTGGCCTCGCTGCGAAAGATCGGCAAGGCGTTACAACGCACGGAGGTCAGGCCGTTGTTGTCACGGCGATCATTGCTTGGCGTCGGCGCGGCCAGTGTGCTGTCGTCCTCGATGTTGGCGGGTTGCGCAACAGCGCGCGGGCCGGCGCCAGACCTTCGGTTTCTGTACAATCGCAGCGCTCAATATCATCGCCCGGATCGCAATCCCATCATTGTCATTCCCGGCTTGCTGGGCAGCCGTTTGCGCGATCCGGTCACGAGCGCAATTGTTTGGGGGGCGTTCGACGGCGACGCTGCGAACCCGACGGATGGAGCTGGCGCACGCGCCCTGGCTGCGCCGCTCGAAGCCGACGGGCCGTTCACCGACCCGACCGTGAGCGTCCAGGCGGACGGCGTGCTCGATCGGCTGAGCGTTAACGTTGCCGGAATCCCTTTGGAGTTGGCGCAATATGCGCAGATTCTAGCAACGCTTGGAGCGGGCGGCTATCGCGACGAGTCGCTCGGTTTGGCTGGCGTCGATTACGGCGGAGATCACTTCACCTGCTTTCAGTTCGCCTACGATTGGCGTCTCGACAACGCGCAAAACGCTGTGGCGCTCAAACGCTTCATGGACGAGAAGCGCGTCTACGTGGCCGAGAAATATGCCGAGGTGTTCGGGACCGATACTCGCGCCAGCGAAATCAAGTTCGACGTCGTGGCCCATTCCATGGGCGCTTTGCTGCTACGCTACTTCATGCGCTACGGCGACCAGCAGCTTGAGGGCGAGGGCCCCCATCTTGATTGGAGAGGCGCGAGCTATTTCGATCGCGCCGTGTTCGTCGCTCCACCCAACGCCGGAACGGCGCTGACACTCCTTTACCTGACCGAGGGACGCGATTTTGGGCGACCAATATTGCCGTTCTATCCGCCAGCAATTCTCGGTACCTACGCGTCACTTTATCAGATGCTGCCGCGACCTAGGCATCAGCCGGTTCTGTGGGGCGGAGACGCCGCGGCGCCGCTGGAAAATCTGTTCGATCCAGTAATTTGGCGCCGGTATGAGTGGGGTTTAGCGGCGCCAGACCAGGATCGCGTCCGCGCCCAGCTGCTTCCGACCGTGACCGGCGCAGCCGATCGGCTCTCCATCGCCACCGTGATGCAGGAGCGCTTGCTCCGTAAAGCCCGCGCCTTCGCCGCCGCTTTAGACCGCCCCGCGGGTCGGGCGTCCGGCGTTGAAGCGATGCTTGTGGCCGGGGATGCGCTGCGGACGCCACAGACGTTGAGCATGGACGAGCAAAGCGGAAGGCTCTTCATACTAGATTATGGTCCCGGCGACGGCACGGTGCTGCGGTCAAGCGCGTTGCTCGACGAAAGATCCGACGAATCTTGGACGCCAACGGTGCAATCGCCGCTGCGGTTTAACTCGACATTGCTCTTGCCGGGGGATCATTTGGGCCTGACGCGTTCGTCGGCATTCAGTGACAACGTGCTGTATTGGCTGTTGGAAGATGTGCGCGACCGATCCGCATCCACGGCCAATCTTTAGAGCAGCACCCGGATTGCGCCGCGGCGACGACAAGCCTGAGCGTGCCCGTAACCTTTGAGCGGCCGGACCGAAGCCTTTGACATGCTCGACCCTCATGTCGCGCGGTTGAGGGAGTCCACCATGAACAATGATTTGCTCTGCCGGGTATCGGCGCTTTGCGATGGAATCTTGCCTCTTGCCGGCGCGGTCGCCGCGTTTGCTGCAATCGCGTCGATGTTTGTCTTCGCCTGATCACCGAAGCGAAGCGGGTGCGCGTCTTGCATCTACTCAATGGAAATATCCGATGATTGCTCTTTACACCGCCGCCACACCGAACGGATGGAAAGCGTCCGTGACGCTCGAAGAGCTTGGCCTTCCCTACGCGGTGAACGCGATCAATCTCGGCGCAAAGCAACAGAAGGAAGCTTGGTATCTGAAGATCAACCCGAACGGGCGTATCCCCGCCATCGTTGATCGCGAGGCCGAAAATTTTGCCGTGTTCGAATCCGGCGCGATCATGATCTATTTGGCGGAGAAGGCCGGCCGGCTGATCCCCCGCGATCCCAAGCGCCGGTCAATCGCACTGCAATGGCTGATGTTTCAAGTCAGCGGTGTCGGTCCGATGATGGGGCAGGCGAACGTATTCTTCCGCTATTGGCAGGAGAAATTTCCGGCCGTCATCGACCGCTACCAGAATGAAGGCCGCCGTCTGTTTGAGGTGCTAGATGGGCGATTGGAACAAGCGGAATATCTTGCCGACGAATTCTCGATCGCCGACATCGCCAATTGGACCTGGGTGCGCACGTTTCCGTGGTCGGGTATATCGGTTGATGGGCTCGCGCACCTGCAGCGCTGGCTCGCAGCAATGGAGGGGCGCCCTGCGTCGCAGCGGGGATTGCGCGTGCCCATCGATCTCCAGGCGCTCGCGCATCAAGAGGGCAAGGATGCCAAAACACTGATTGATACGGCGCAGGGCATGCTTCAGCGTTAGCTTTGGTGGCGAAGCCTCTTTGAGTGTTGATTAAGCGCCAGCCACAGCACAAGCAGAGCAATTGCGATACCGAGTGAAATGAAGCATTGAGGAATGCCGCTGTCCGTGCGCGGACATACATTGCCTTCGACGAGTTCGAAGACTGTCCCTGCTGAGGCAAGCGCGGCGATCGGCGTCCACCCCATCCAAAATGCCCACGCGGCGCGGCGTATAGGCAGCCAGGCGGAAGCCAACACCAGCGCATAACCGGCGAACACAAGATAGCAGGCCGGCACGGGTCCAAGCTGTGGGCAAGTCTCGCCGGTTTGGAAGTGTTGAACTGAGAGGACCAAGCCCGCTATTGCGCCGACGCCCGCGGTCAGCGTGAGGAGGATGCGCCAGATCATTGGTCGGACCGCTTGCGTCCGGTCGACAGTGCGAGAAGCGACAGCGTGAACACGACGACATGAGCGGTGTTCATGGCTGTGGGAAGGACGATCCAGCCGAGGTCTGGTCGCGAAAAATAGAGCGCGAAGACCGCGCCCAACAACAGTGCGGGACTGAAGATCGCCATCCAGCGCGGATACCGGCTTTGGCCGGATGCGATCAGCCAAACCCAGGCGACAGAGAAGATGACCATCGCCAAGCGAAGCGCGTTCACCAGCGGCTCGTTGTGCGCGGCGAGATCGTGCAGCAGAGCGTTGTTCGCATCCCCCGCCGCGATCGCCTTTACCGTCGTCGCCAAAAAATAGCGTTGCCCTATCCAAACCGCACCGAGGATAAACGCGTACGAGGTGAGCCCAAAAAGCGCTGTGGCGAGGCGCGGACGCGCGGGCGCCAGATTGCGCGTTAGATGCCAGTATCCTGGCAGGTAAAGCGGCGCGGCCAGGATCGCGACAAAGTGGCCGAGCGATTGGCGTGCATCGGGAACCGAGGCGAAATAGCCGTAACTGACGTCGGTGTAGTCGGCGTGCGGCACGAGTTGCAGCAAGCCTTCGCCGAGGCCGGTCAGCAGCGCGCCCGCGAGGCCAAGAAGGCAGAGCGCGAGGTATCGATCATTGCCGACATTGGTCGGTGCGGTCATCGTGCGTCCCGCCGCCAGTCGAGCACGCTGCCGGCGACGACGTCCGTTGCCTCGCGGGTTTCGCCATCGCGAAAAACGACACGGACAGTCTCAGCTGAAGTGTCACCCCCTAATCCAACCATCATCGTTGCGGTTTGATCGGACCCAAGTCCTTGCGCCGGCACGACTTGGCGCACCATCGTGCGTCCGCCGGCTTCGATCTCGATGCGAGCGTTATAGGCCGACACGGAATCATCCAGCCGGATAGCGATCCAATTGCGGCTCGGCGTAACGTTGATGAACGCGCGCGCCGGGCCGCGTAGATTGGCCCAGATGAGATCGGGCAGGTGGTCGCCATTGAAGTCGCCAACCAATGGCGAGATGGCGAACAAGCGGTTCTCCGCGCCAGCGCGTTTCTCGACTGGCCTAAAGCGCAGCCCGCCGTAGTTTTGCAGGATCTTCCCAGCATAACGGTGGATGATCGCTGGCTGGCCGAACTTGGCGTAATTCTGCGCGACCGCGATATCTTCCCAGCCATCGAGATTGAAATCGGTCGCCACCGCGCCCCAGCCAAAGCCCAGACGCGCAGCGTGCATGTCTTCGGCGATATCGCTGAAGGCGCCGCTGCCGTCGCCGCGGAACAGCATGTACATCGGATTGAAGGGCGCATCAGCGGCAAGGTCGCCGCGCAGCAATGCCTGGGGAAGGGTGTGGCCGACATTGGAAAAGTAGAAGTCGAGAACGCCGTCGCCGGTGAAGTCGCCAGCGGCGATGCCCATCGGGTAGGAACTGACCGATGGATTATCGACTGGCGTCAGCGGAGCGACGCCGTCATTGCGATAGGTTTC
>Ga0163152_10002306_pt1 | contig 27523 bp, 17 predicted proteins | sample OliLakLV19MP8IB2_FD_148635 | JGI IMG/M metagenome (GOLD analysis project Ga0163152, IMG submission 148635) | Freshwater microbial mat bacterial communities from Lake Vanda, McMurdo Dry Valleys, Antarctica - Oligotrophic Lake LV.19.MP8.IB-2 | ecosystem: Environmental > Aquatic > Freshwater >...
GGTAGGCAAACTCCCAGCCCTGCGCGATCGCGGTGCCGGAATTAATCGAGGTGCGCTCGATCCAGCCGTCATATTCGCCGTCATAGCCGTTGTCCAAGCCACCGGGGATGATGCCCACCTCCTGATTGGTGACGATGAAATCCTCGATCGACTTGTGGAACCAGCCGACGGTGAAACTGCCCACCGGTTCGAAGTAATATTCAAGCGTGGCATCCCAGTTCGTCGAGGTCTGCGGCTTGAGCGCGGGGTTGTTGACGGTGAGCCGGCGATTGTTTTCGTCGATGGTTTCACCCGGACGGATATTCGAGATATCGGGACGTCCGAAACTCGTGGACCAGCTAACCCGGGCTTTCAGGTTCGGGGTGATGTCATGAAACGCGTGCACGCTCGGGTAGCTACCTTTGTAGCTACCCTTGATTTCGCGCTTGGTGTTGGCGTAATCCTGCTCCGCGGCTCCGACCGGGTCAGCCAGTCGCTCCGCCGTTGTGCTGAGGCGACGAGCCCGCACCCAGCCCGCACCCGCGGTGTCTGTCTTTTCGAACCGCACCCCGCCCAGGTAGCCGGTGCGTCCCAGCCACCCGTCGCGTCCGAGGCGCCCATTGGCCATGAGGTAATACGCCGTCACCTCTTCGCTGACGTAGTTGGTTTGGGTGAATTTTTGTGACTCGCGAAAATAGTGGTCTTCCTCCCAGAGCGCGGGGTCCTTGGGCCAACCGTCGGTAGTGACCATGGACGACTGCCACATCGGAATCGCGAGCCCCGTCTTGGCGCCGATATGACTGACCCAATTCGGATCGCTGGGCAGCCGCAGATTCGGATCGTAGCGGAGCGAACCGACAAACTGATACCGGTGGCGGTCCTTGCCCCACACGTCGCGCGTGGCCTCGCGCCACGCGATTCCGGTTTTGAGGAAGGTCGGCGCCGACAGCGGCGTCCGGTATCTCATATCGTAACGAGACTGATAGAGCACTTGATCGTTCTCGTTGCGCTGCTGCGTCAGCCCGTCGGTCGCCCGCGGCAGAAAGTTCCTGGGATCGGTCCAATCCGCTCCGCCGTTTTGCACGAACCGCGGATAAACATCGGAATTCGTGCGGTCGACAATCCACCCCGCATTACCAAAAACGACCGGCCGTCCGGGGGTTTGCAGCGCAGGGTCGAAGAACCGCATATTGAGGACACCGCCGCGCCCCTGCCCGTTGTTCAGATGCGTCTCCCCCGCACTCACGCCGTATTCGATCTGCCAATTCTGATAATTGTGTTCGCCGTTGAAATCCACGCGGCGCATCCGGACGTTGTAGTTCAACGGGCCGTCGCTGATCGATTCGATGTGGGTGCCGTTCGCGTTGTTTGTGCCGTTCGGGTTCGCGCCGCTGATGGGACGAATCACCGTGACCTTGTCGGTGAAGGTCCCCGGCAAATACGCCGTCGCGGCGCTTGGCTGAGTCGTCTGGCTGGCAGTAAAGGCCCGGATGATGGGCCGGCGCCGATGCCGCTCGAAATTGTCGTTCTCGACCAGACCGAGCGAGAACTTCGTGGTGGCCGACCAGCGGTAGTCGGCCTTGAAATTCACGCTCATCTGTTTCCGGTTATTCGTGTTGTCGTAGGTCTGGAACTGTCTCACCGGCGCCGGTCCGCTGGGAACATTCACGTAGTCATACATCGTGTAGAACCCACCCACGGCATTCTCGCTGTAGAAAACGTTGAGCGAAACACCGAGGTTCCGCTGGTCGCCGAATACACTGAACACCTGCTGGTGCGTCAGATTGAGGATGGGATGCGCGCGGTGCTGCGCACGAATGGGCGTCTGCTCAAAAAACGGCGGCGCCCACCGCGTGCTGAAATTGTAGGTCGTGCGGCTGTTTTCCCTCATGCTGAACGTGGAGCGCGACTTGAAATTGATCGTGCCGCCGAGCGAGTCGGCGCCCTTGTCGGGCGTATGGCCCTTGATGAGTTCCAAGCCTTCAAACATCGCGCCGGTGATGCCCTGTAACTCGAAAGCACGGCTGCCGGCGCTAGTGGTGGTCATCGTCATGCCGTCAACCGTCACGTTATTCAACGCCGGCGGCATGCCGCGCACGTTGAACTGGTAGTTCAGCCCCTCGACCGTCGGACTGCCGGCGACACCCGGCAGACGCATCACGACCTCGCCCGCGCTCATGTTGGGGAGATAGCCAAACGAATCCATCGCGATCACGTCCTTCACGTTGTCGGCATTGCGCTTTTCGGTGATCATCGCGGCGTTGCCTTCGCGTTCGCCGGTGACCTTGAAGGCCTCGAGCTTGTAGATGCCCGCGCTCATTTCAAAATTGCGCACCGCACCCTGACCGTCGCCGACAGTCACCGTGCTCTTCGACAAATCGAGGCCGATGTAGGCCACGGTGATTTCATGCGTCCCCGCCGGCACATTGTTGAGCACGTACCGGCCGGCGCTGTCGCTGAGCACGGAGAGGCCGAGTTGGGGAATCCCCACCCGGGCACCCTGCAGATTATTGCCGGTGGCTAAATTGCTCACCGTGCCGGAGATCGCGGCGGCATGGGCCGCTGGCACAACAAACGACAGGAGGAGCACGCAAAACCACAGCGGCAACGCAACGACGCTGGATCGGGAGGGACGGGCGGAAAAGGTATTCATCGAGGGTGGTTGAGGCACTCCGACTACTGAAGAAACGGACTCCAGTCCCCACGGGAAGAAGCTAAGAGGCCGAATAAATTTCAGCCACGCGAGACGTGGTCGAGCAATGGGCAGGGAGGCGCTCATAGGTTTGGCAAGCCAGGGGGAGCAAGCAGGATGGAAAGGTTTAACCGGCACCTTCTGAGAACCTATCCCGTCCCAGAATGACAAGGCTCCGTACCTGACAAAAATGTAAGGAAATGACAATGCGGCGGCGATCCCGCATTTTCGGGTTTCAAACTAATAGAGAAAGACAATATCTACTATAAATAAAACCGGGGTAATGTTCGCACCGCGAATCTAACTTCTGATTTTCCTCAGTTTCCAATTTCCCACTTTTCCGATGAATGGCACGTAAGGCTCGTAAGGGATCGCTTCAAACCTGAATACACCGGAACTCTTTACAGGAGTCCGAGATCGCCCAGCCTGATAACCCGCGCGATCCAACGCGGCCATGACGGCAGCCTCGGTCGCTGCCTCATCACCCATTACCAGGTTCCCATGAAGATGGGCGATGTCGTGATCACAAATCACCGACAATGGCGGTTACTTTTGAGTCGCCTGTAACCAAGTCGTTACCCTTTTCCACAAGGCTTTCCCCTTACCCGAAATTGTCATCGCGAGCCCGAGGAACGAGGGCGTGGCGATCCAGCTAGATGGATTGCTGCGTCAGCTGCGCTCCTCGCAAAGACGAGGCAATAATGGACGTACACAGGATGTGGAGCGTTCACGCCAGAGCGTGAAATATCCCGGCTAACCACATATCTTCACTGATCGGCACTGATTCAATCGGTGAAGAAACGGCCAAGGGGCGAGGTCGACGGATCACGTCTCAACCACTTAACCCATCCACTCCATCCGCGTTATCCGCGATGGATCGATGCTTGGAGCCGCGGACCCCATCCTATTTCACGACCACGTTTCGCCACAGCGCATTGCCGGCGACGCGGTTCGGCACGAACACGCGTTGATAAAGGCGCAGGATGGTGTCGCGACCAGCGAATTCCTTCAAATCGATATCGAGCGTGCGCCAGGCCCGCTCGCTGGACGTAGACGCGATCACGTCTTTGAACAGAACTTTGTTGTCGGCATACACCGTGAGCTCCCAAGCCCGGCCCGGTTCGGCGCCCGCTTCGAAGCTGAGCCGGGGCTGGTCGCCGAGTTTCACGGTGCGCCGGAGTAAACACGCCCGCACTTCGTCGCGGGGATACGTGGCAAGAATGTCACCTTCCAGATGGGTGATGCCGCGGATACCCGCCATACCTCCACCGGCACCGCCAAAGCCGGCGCGCTCCAGCGTCCAGTCGGCATTCCAGTAACGCGTGAGATCGGCCAGCGTGAAACGCTCAGGTGGCTGCGTGACGACCACTTGGTCAGGAATGCGCAGCGTTGTCCCCGCGATCCGGGCACCCTCGGCGACGACGATCTTTTCGCCGATCGCGGCCGTGCGGCGGGCGAGGGCCGATATGCTCTCGTCCACCGGCAGCGTAAATTCCTTCACGCTCCCCATTCCCTTGCCGACGATGCGATCGTTGAACTGGGCCACGAGCGCAGCGGGCAGCGCCTTCATCCCGTGCATTGCCCCGATGACCGCCACAGCGTTGGCGCCATTGCAGTCGGCGTCGGTGAAGTCCGCCGCCCGCGCGATGAGGTTTATCGTCGGCCAGAACTCGCCGCGTCCGAACCACAACGCAGCGGCCACGATGCCGCCGTTCGCGACCGCGTTGTTGGTTGCCGGATACTCGATGTGCCAACGGTCTTCGACCGCATTGACGATCGCCTCGAACGGCTTGCCCGCGTCGGCGAGTGCGATTACCAGGTCGATACTCTGGCGATAGGGCGAACTGGGATCGAGGATCTTGGCGGCCTCGCGGACGACGGCTTGCGGATTGTTCGTGGTGAACGCGAGGCTGATGGCGGCGGCCGTGAACACCGCGCCGTCGGTGCCTTCGGCGTAGCCGTTGATGTGCCCATACGCCCTCGCCATGCGGCCAGCGACATTCGGCAGACCCGGAGCGAGCGCGCCATAGAGATCACTGCTAAACTGCGGCCCGAGCGTGAACCAAAGTTTATTATAGCGCGGGTGACCCAGGTCGGCCCCCTTGAGGCCTTTCGCGAGATTCAGACGGGCCTGCTCGCTGGAGCCCCACGAGCCGCAACGGTTTTCCGCCCACTGTTCTCCGAGCTGCTCGACGGTGAGGCCGATACCGTGTTTTTCAAAGGCACGCACCGCCACCATCTCGTAATACCAATCGTCGTCCACCGGGGCGAACGTCGCCGGCTTCCCTTCCCACTTCATGGGCAGACGGTCGATGGGAACGACCGAGGCGGTACGGTGCTCGAATTCGAGCGCCACCAGCACCGCGATGATCTGTCCGTGCCAGATCGCGTTGACGCGATCGCTGTAGTCGGCCCGCGCGAGCGTGAGCTCCGCGCGCGCCGGCATTACTCCGCCAGCCAGCAACAGGAATACGAAAATGATCCGAGATGTTGTTCGCATAGGGTCAGCGTGCGAGCGCCGTTGAGGCACGGTTTTCATTGCGAGTCCGAGGAACGATGGCGTGGCAATCCCTTGAACTCATGAGTAAGCGGAACTGGCAAAGTGGACATTGTCGATCCGCACCTCGTGACCAGCGGCGGACGGCCAGACATTGCCGCTTGCGCCGACGTCGAGACCAGCACGAAGGCGCAGCGCGACGTCAGCGTCATCACGAGCAACTCAGAAGCTAAACGTGTTCGTCAGATACCAGCGGCGCTCCGGCGCGAGGCGGACAGCCGCCGGTGAGCCGTCGGGTTGTGCCGTGATCGCGATCGTGGCGTCGTCGCCGATGAGATTGCGGACGTTGAGCTGCACCTTCCAATCGATCCGGTTGCTCCAGATGCGGCGGGTGTAGCTCAGCCAGCCATCGACGTTGGTTTCGGCCGGGGCGTAGTACGGCTGGTCGCGGTCGATGAAGACAGAGCCAGCGGCGGTGTAACTGGTGGGATAGCCGATGCCGACCTTGTCCTGCCAGCGCACGCCGGTGCCAACGCCGAATCCCTTGAGGAAAGTTTCGCGGCCGAAATTATAGCTCGTGACCAAGTTCACGCGGTACTTGCGAATTTCCGGGCTGCTCACGCCTTCAGCGGCGAGGATACTGGCCAGCGGCACATCCACGTTGGCGAAAACATATTGCGCGACGGTTTGCTCGCCGGCGCCGGCATCGAGCGACGTGACTCTGCCCGTGACGGGATCAGTTGGATAGGTATAGCCGGTGGCGGAGCCGAGGCGGGGACGGTTCGCGAGCTGGTTCAGCACCGGACGCAGGCGGGCAAGGAGCTCCTGCGTGCCAGGCGCGATGTTACTCTGCACGGTTTTATTTTGGGCGAAATTGACCAGCATGCGCCAGTTCCGGGTCGGATTGTAGACGACGTCGATTTCCGTGCCCTTGGCGATGTAGTTGGCCGTGTCGCTGTAGCTCGGAAGCTGCGTGAAGGTCAGCGCGTAGTTTTGCGTATCCGGGCTGCCGGTATAGGCGAAGCGATTCAGCTCTCTCCAATTGGCGGGAAACGGACTGAGGAGCAGATCAACGTCGGCTTGCCGCGAAGCGTTCGGGTTACGGTTAATTTCACCGATCCACGCACCCGCGGTCTGCAGCACGACGTTGTTGATCATCTGACTCAGCGGGGCGATGCGGCCGATGTTGGCGTCGTTGATCTTCGTTTCGTAGCGGTTGACGCGAACATTGAAACGATTGTCGAGGAACGAGAAATTCAGACCCATCTCGCGCGTCGTACCCTGCGGCGACGGCAGCAGTTCGCCGTAGGCGTTCGTGTTGGCACCGTTTGGCGTAAAGTTCTCCGAGATGTTATTGAAGAGACTCACGTCCATGTTTTTTGGCAGACGGTAAAGCTTCTGGGGCCAGCGCACGACCACGCTGTAGCTCTTCACCTCTTTGCCGGCGGCAAACGGTGGAGTCTTCGGCAGCACGAACTCATCGAAGCCGCGCTCGACCCGATTGACATTGGCGAGCCCCGCGGGATTGACGCCCGTCGGGATCGAAAAGAGCTGGAAGTAATCCTCATCGCGACGTATTCCAATGTTGGTTACGACGAGATCGTCGAACCAGTAGCTCATCAGATTGGCCGCTTTCGATTTGATGACGTCTCGCGAATAGTTGCCGTTGCGGAACGTCTGGCGGATCTCCCACGGGACGGTCGCAATTTGCGCTTGCGCAGGGTCGCCAGCAGGAACGAGGAAGAAGGTGGAGTTCGCGGTGACCGTGCCCGTCAGAGGTGCTGATGAAATGGGTTCGAGGCGGAGCGGGTTGTTGTTTCCGATCACGGAGGGTCCGATGTAGGCGACAAGCTTCGCGAGACGATTGAAGCCGTAGGGATCCACGCTGGTGAAGCGTTCATATTCGCCGAAAAACGTGAGCTTACTCTGCACGTTGAGCTGATCGGCGCGGGTGCGCTCGGCCAGGATCGTCGTGGTGTGTTTCCCGAGCCACTTGCCCCACGTCGGCGAGAGAACCTTGAAGTCGTAGCGCAAATACGCGGTGCCACGCATTGCTTCACGCTCGCGACGATTCTGGTTGAAGATGGCCTGAGCGGAATCGACATAAGGACGGCCCACGTTGGGATTGGGACGGCCGTCAGGCAGGTAAAGGTTCGGATCGATCCGGATGTGATTCGCGTTGGCCTGGGTGGAGACGTAGTTGTTGCGGTTCTTGCGCTCGTATTGCTCCGAGAAATACGCGAGCTCGACGCCCACGCGGTCTTTCCATGCGCGCTGCTCAGCGGAGAGGGTGAAGTTGCGGAAGCTGTCGCCCTGACGACCCGTTTCGTCGAGCTGGCGCTTGGCGAAATCAAACGCGCTGAAATCCGTGAAGCCTTGCGTTTTCTGGCCGGCGGGAACGCGGTTATCCGCGAAGAACGCGGCGGGCATCTCGAAGATGTTGCGCGTCTCGTAGAACGCAGCGCCGTCGTCGGCACTGTCGCGATTGAAAGTCGGATCAAAGACCGTGCGGCGAATGGTATTCAGCGTCAGCGCGCCGGTGCCGGTCGAGGGACTCGAGGGCGGCGTGGCGAGAAAACCCAGGCCCAGTGCTCCCGCCCCGGCGGTGGGGTTGGCGACGGGGAAGACGATGGTATTAAAAATCTGTTGCGACCCAATATAGTAGCCACGGAATTGCTGTGCCGGGCTGGTGTTGGGGACGTTGCCACCTGCGCTCTGCGTCGCGGCATTCGGATTACGCGCCGGATCGTCATAGAACGTCCAGTCGAACGCCTTTCGGTCACCTTCAAACCACGGCTTGCTACTGTTGAACGGCAACACGGAGAACGGACGATTGGCCTTGGAATGACCGGTTTCGAAGTTCCCTCGGAAGGCGGTGGAGCGGAACGGCTCGAAGGTGACAGCACCATAGAGGCGCTGCTTTTTTTCGAACGCAGGCCGCTGATCGTAGCGCTCATGCTCGTCGAGGCCGGCGACACGCAAAGCCAGTTTCTTGGGAATCAACACGCGGTTGAAGTCCACCGCGGCGCGCATGCTGTCATTGTCGCCGTAGCGAAATTCGGTGCGGTTCAGATTCCGCCGGAGATCGGCTTGAAGCAACGTGGTGTCGACGACGCCGGAGGGGCTGGCGACGCCGAAGAGAATGGCGTTGGGTCCACGGTTCACCGTGACGGCGCTGGTGTTGTAGCCGTCGATTGCCACGTCGGAGACAAAGAAACCGCGGGTGTAGGTGGGACCGGAGAGGCCGCGCGCGCGCGTCCCGCCCTGTGGGGCGTTGCGCACGCTGTCACCGACGACGTTGGTCTCGGTGATATTGGCGCCCGCGCCGTTGGAGAAATTTCCGCCCGGGCCGGCCGCTTCCATGCCAGTCGCGTAAATGAGCAGCTCGTTGGCGTTGGTCGCGCCGATGTCATTTAGAAAATCCTTCGTGTAGACGGAGATCGCGGCGCCGAGATCCTTGATCGGGGTATTGAGGCGCGAACCGGCGAGCGTGGACGTGGCCTGATAGCCGGTGTCCTTCTCGCTTTGCACGGTGAACGGGCTGAGGACGATGGCTTCTTCCGGCTTCGCAGTCGGCGCGACGGCGGTCTGCGCGTCGACGATCGGCGGGGCGAGCAGCGCGAGGAGCGCAGCGAGGCGAACGACAAGGTTGGAGGGTTTCACGGGTGTTTGGGTGGGTTGGGATTTAACGGTTAAAGTCGGGTTTTGGTCACGGGTTTGGAGCAACGACCACTCAGCGGTCGGGCGTAAGGTCATCGCGGGCCGGCGGTGGGAATCAGTCGGTATGTTTGGAGCTGCTGGCGGGAGAAACTCACGGGCACGCTGTCGGCCTCAGTGAGCGCTACGGCGGCGATATTCGTTTCGATGTGAGTGGTGCGGTGGGCTGCGGAAAGAGTGCGGGCAAACGTCAGCGACGTGTTCGCCGGTGCGTCGGCGAGATTCCACAAGCGTGCGACGATGCCGTGCTCGATGCCTTCCTCGGCGGGCTTCAGAGCCCAAAGGAGAACATTCGGATCGTCCACCGACAGCAGCGAGAAACGCGTCGCGTCGTAAACGCCCGATTCGCGTCCGATGACGGGCGCGGCGACCAGCGGATTTTGATGCTCGAGGGCGAAACGCATCGCCGCCGCCGGATCGTAACCGCCGTGCGGACGAAGCGCGAAACGCTGCAGGAAATAGCTCGCGCCGTTTTGATCGCGAATGCCCAGAGAGCGGCCGTCAACCTGACCGCCAGCCAGCGCGTGCAGTTGCGGCGTCTCGGTGTCGAGTGTCGTCAGCGTGCTCCGGCCGAGCCGCGCGAAGGCGAGGTCGGCATTGGAGAGCGTCACCCCGTGTGAGCCCTTCCCTGCGGCGAAATCCGCGAAATGGTTCAGCGTGATATAATCGTAGCGCGCATGAGTGTCGGCGTAAGCGCCGCCCTGCGCGGCCAGCCGGTTGAGATTGATCGCGCCGACCTCCTCGGTGTGCACCGCGGGAGCCGCGAGGTTGAAACTGAAGGCCCAGTGGCGCACCTCGCTGAAGTTGGTGGTGATTTCGTTGCGGACATCGATCCGCTCGGAATCGCGGTAAAGCGTGATTGCCGTCGCATGCTCGAGACCCGCGCTGCTACGCGCGCGGAGCGTGACGGACACCGGCCCGCGATTCTCAACGATCAACGCGTCGCCGGAATCGGAGTTAGCGGCGAGATCGTTGAGCCGGAGACCATCGATGTCGGCGGCGAGCTCAACGTCGCCCCGACGTTTGTCCACCAAACTGCGGATCGCGCCGTCACCCGCGATCACCAGCCGGACGGCCGAGTTTTCCAGCACCTCGGAGCCCTCGCCGGAAACCGTCGCCGCATCTTCGAACCGCGCCGCTCCGGGGCCAGGCACAATTTCAAACACCTTGTAGCCGGCGGACGGAACGTCGCGCGCGAGAATGCGCAGGTGGCGCGCGCCCCGGAGCGAGACCAGCTGGTGGGGCACCTGGACGCCGCTGGCGAGGTCGCGCACGTGAATGTCCGTGGCCCCACGATACGGAAAGTCCGCCGCGTCCGTGCGGGCCCAGCCCAACGGGTTGAGGACGAAAAACCGTTGCGCTGGCGCCGGCTTCGGAATCATCCCGCCGAGTCGGAGCAGGCCTTCCGCGTGAATGGAATCAACGTAGTAGTCGATGCCGGCCATGAGCTGCTCCTGCCAGGCGGCCCGCTCTTCGCGGGGAATCGGACCGTCCGCCGTCCAGTTGTGCTCCCAGTAAAGTCCGAGATTGGTGAATGCGCGGTCGCGCGCCGGAGCATGGCGGCGCATAATCTCGGGATACTCGAGACTGACGAGTGTCGCCAGCAACTCGGCGCTCCGGAGTTTTTCCACCGCGCGTTTGGCCCGCGCGGAAGTTTCCGACATCGACGCCGAATAAAGGTCCCACTCATTGCCGTGAGTGACGCTGCGCGTCTCGAGCGTGGCGCCATGCGTGCGCTCAAAGTCTTCGAAGTAGTCGAGCTCGTTGGAGACGATGACTTGCCGCTCGGCGTTGCTCTCGCACCGGGCGATGTCGTGGAAGTGATCGCAGTAGGGCGAGGAAATCAGCTTCGGGATTCCGGGCAGCGCCGGAATGGTGGGCGGCGGAGTCACGCCCGTCTTGCGGCCGAGGTCGTCGCCGCCAAAGCCGAAAAGGCCGAAGACGCGATAAGGTTCACCGGAAACCGGATCGACGTGGCGACGGCGCACGCCGGGATCGGTGGCGAGGTAGTTGAGCGCGGCGACGGGATCGCCCGCTTCCAAATAGCGACCGACATCGTGCTGCCCAAGTGAATACCACTTCATCAGCAACCGCTGGCCGTCGGGCCCTGCATACCAGTAATTCTCCCGTGGACGTTCGCCCAAGAGCGGATTGGGCAGCTTGCTCGCACAGGCGCAGACCCCTCGCCAGCTGTAACGAGCACCCGAGCCGGCAAAGAGCGAGGCGAGGCCAAGCGGGAGCGTTTGATTCTCCATCGCGATCGCGAGGGGAAAACGCAGGTCGAACCGGCGTTCGAGTCGGCCCGCGTAATACATCCCCCGGAGAACCGCTTCGACCGGCTGGCCGCCGAAGCAGGAGACGAGCGTGTTGAGCGGCGCGCTGATGGTGCCGTCCTTCACGCGGGCGATGAGGCGCGCGAATTCCGCGGGTGATTTCGATTCCTCATAGGCAGCGAGCCAGAAACTGCCATCGGTGTTGAAACGCGCCCGATACGGCGACGGGTTGCCGGCCGTCTGGTCCGCCAGTTCGAGGTGGAAGTCGAGCATCTCGACAAACGTGCGCCGATAGGTGTCGGCATCGGCCGTCCAAAGGTAATCCGTGTGATCGTCGTTGGCGAGGTACACGCGCGTCGGCTCCGCGGCCGCAGCTGCATCGGCCACGATCACGAGCGCGGTGAAAAGGAAGCGCAGGCGTTTCATCCCGAAAGCGAAATTTTTTGCGGCGGATTTCTTTTCGTTTCGCAGGACAGCGCGATGGCTGCAGCCACCGCGAGCACGACGCCGATGCTTTCAAGCCAGCCGATGCGCTCGCCCAGGAAAATTAGCGCGAGAACTACGGTCACGACGGGTTGGCCGGCGGCGGCGAGCGGGGTTACGATCGAGGCTTTGCCCTCGTAACGATACGCAGCAAACGCGGCGATCACTCCGAAGCCATTGAGTGCGCCGGCGGCCAGGCCGGACCCCAGCATCGCGGTGGGCATGTCCCATTTGAGCTCCTTCGTTGCCACGATCCAAAGGGCGATCGGAACGAAAGCGGCGCACCACGCGAGATAAGAGAGCTCGGCCGAAACGTGATTCGTCGAAACCTTTTGGGTCGCACTAAAGACGCCCCAGAAAACCATCGCGGCGAGCGTGTAGCCCATCCACGCGTTGAGCCCGATGCGGCGCAAAACCGCCCCGGGATCGCCCAGGTTCTTCGCCTCGCCGCTGAGCAGCACGATGGCGGCAACGGCAATCAGGATTCCCAAAGCCTGGACCGCATTGAGCCGTTCCTTGAACCAGAACCACGCGATCACGAGCGTAACGAGCGGGTAGACGTTGGTGAGCGGAATCGCGACGGCGGTGTCTGCGCCTTTTTCGAGCGCGAGGTAAAACGAAATGTTGCCGGCGGCGGCGAGCAGGCCGGACACGAAACCCCAGAAGAGCCCGCGCGGTTTGTCGGTGCCGGTGCGCACGTGCTTGGAGCACGCGGCAACGATCGCTGAAGGGATCAGCGCAAAGGTAAACAGAATCTGCGTCATCCAGCCGGAGAGTTCGCGACTCGGGCCTTTCGCCAGTACGCCCCAGATGCCCCAGCAGGTCGCCGCGACGAGCGCGTAAACCAGCCACGCGGGCAACGCGAATAGCCGGGATGAAGGGACGACGCTCATGAAACCACGGGCCGAGAAACGGTGGAAGCGCGCGACATCGCGTTAGGTCGTAAATGCATTTCCCCGGTAGCTATGCTGCCGTGGTAATTTTGGTGGCCCGCTCGAAGCGCCCGGCCTCCCGTCCGTCACGGGCGGCGATCGCCAGCGACAACATTTGCACCGGCAGGATTTCCACCAGCGGCAACAACGCCGGCGCGACCTTGGGCAACTCGAATGCCGGCGCCGACGCCTGATGTGCGGAAAGAAATGCGACGCGCCCACCCGCGCGAACGATGTCCGCCCCGAGTTGCCGATGCAGCGCAGCCGTGCGCGCATCGCCCGCGCAAACGAGCACCAACACCTGATCGTTCACCATCTCGAGCGGTCCGTGGCGAAAGGCAGCGCAACTCATGCCTTCGGCCGGTTGACGGGTCGCTTCTTTCAAGATCAACCCACCCGTGCCCGCCGTCGCCAGCGAGACTCCGCGACCCGTGACGAATACCGCGCGAACCCCGGAAACCCAGGTTCCCAACGCGGCCACGTGCTCCTCGAGATCCGCCAGGTAACGTTGCATCGGAGGCACCAGAGCCCGCAAGTCCGCCACCGCATCTCGAAGATCAGAGCCAACGAGTGCGGCGGCCAGTCCGTGCAGAACGGCAAGTGTCGCAACGTACGTCTTGCAGGAGACGGTCGCCTCGTTTCCCGCGCACAAAGGCAACACGGTCCCGGCCGCCTGGCCGAGAGTCGACCGCGAATTATTGGTGATGCCAACCACGTGACCGAACGCGTCGGCGCGCCGCAAGAGGGCGACAATCTCGGCGCTTTCGCCCGACTGTGATACCACCACCAGGAGAGTGTCGGAGCGGCGAAGCGGGTCGAACGCCAGCAGCAGCTCCGAGGTCTCAATCCAGTAGGAGTCCTGCCCTGCTCCCGTCAGGGCCAAGTGCAGCGGATACAACGCGTGCCACGAACTCCCCATCCCCGTGAGCACCACTCGCTGAAACTTTCGGCGCTGCTGCAGCCCGGCGAGACTGGACAGCGCGCTGCCGGGCTCCGCCATCGCAGCGGTAGCCGCCAGCAGCGCATCCGGCTGAGCCAGGAGGTCGGTCACATAGGGACCAGGAACGAAGACCGGGGCGGAAACCATAGCTTTTAGGCAAGCGCTTGCCTACACATTCCGGACGTTCGATCAAGAACTTTTATTCGATCCCGCATTTCATGGCATCGCTTGCCTGCGGCTGCCCCACCCAGGAGTGTACTTGGAAGTGAAGACGGTCCGCGGTGGCACGGACATTCCTGGCTGTGGCCTGGACTCTGGCCCGGCGCTCAAGCCACACAGGCAGGAACGCCTGTGCCACCACCCCCACCCAGCTCAACGTCCGGTCGCGGCGGGCCCCGCAGACTCGCGCACCACCAATTCCGTCTGGAGAGTCGTTTCCCCGCCCATCCGGCGCGGCGCCACTAACATTTGCTTCAGGATCTGGAACGCGATCAGGCCCAGTTGCTCGGCCGGGATGCGCACAGTCGTCAGGGCCGGATTCGACAACGCGGCCAACGGCACATCATCTGCGCCAATCACCGACACGTCCGCGGGGACCTTGAAGCCGCACTTCAGGCAGGCGCGGATCGCACCTAGCGCCGTCAAATCGTTGCTGCAGAGGATAGCCGTCGGCCGCGTCTCGAGGGTGAGGAGACGGGTCGCCGCGGCCGCGCCCGAATCCGGATCGTTCTGCGCCTCGACCACCCGCAACTTGAGTCCGAGTTTTTTCAGTTCGCGCTCCAGAGCTTCGCGATAAGCCGCGTGCGAGGCCCGGCTCTGCGGGCCTGCGATCAACGCAAATCTGCGGTGTCCCAAGGTATGAAGGTAACGCACAGCCTCGCCACAGCCTTGCTGGTAGTCGAGGCGGATATTGCTCTTGCGCGGACCGGGACCATCCGAATCAAGAAAGACCGATGCCACCCCACGCTCGGCCAGTCGCACCGCCATTTCTCCGCTCACGCGCGAACTCATGACGGCGACACCCGGCGCCTTGTTTTCGAGCATGCGTCGGAACACGTGCTCCGTCCGCTCGAGGTCGTACTGAGTACTGGCGAGCAGGATTTCAAACCCGTGCTCCAGCGCCGCGGTTTCAAAGGATTTAATCAGCAGCGGAAAAAACGGATTCTCGATGTTCGATATCACCAGGCCGAGAAAATCGCTCCGGCCCCGCGCCAGGCGGCTCGCATGCAAGTCCCGATGGAAATGGAGCTCGGTCATTGCCTTCTCCACCGCGGCCTTGGTGTCGGGCGCGACGAACTTGGTGCCGGTGAGAACCCGCGACACCGTCGACTCAGCGACGCCAGAAAGCTTGGCGACGTCTTTCATCGTGGGCCGCGCAATAATCTTCATGCGCATTGCCATAGGGAAGCCCGGCCAGACCGCAACCGCCAAGCGCAGGCGTCGCGCAAGCAGTGAAAGCGCTTGCCTGGCTATTACTTGGCGCGCGCTAAGCCGGAAACCAGGTCCGGCAAGAATGCCGGTGTCACGAAGCGCAGCGCTCGGAGTGACACGGACATTCTTGTCTGTGCTAAAAAACCGCTCCACCTTCCACCGGCTGCGATTCCCTACGCAGTGAATCGCATCACCGGTTCATGGGCCAAACTGATAAACCGCGCGGACGCCGTGCTGCCGGCCAAGCGTTCACCGATCAGATGCATCGCCTGCGCCACCATCGTGGTCCACGGGATTCCAATGGTGGTCAAACGCAGGCGTTCCGCGACGGGGGCGTTGTCAAACCCGACGAGCGGCGGGCGCTTCACGCCGCGCTCGGCGCAAAATGCCATCACCGCTTCCGCCAACCGGTCGTTGGCCGCGAAAATTCCCGTCGGCTTGGCCGCGAGGATCTGCGCCGCCTGCTCCATCCCCGCCTCGACGAACCACGATTCAGCGGAAACGACCAGGGCAACACCCGCCTGCGCCGTAAATCCAGCCACGCGCTGCACGCTGCGGACGTCATCCACCGGGCCGGCGAGCACCGCGAAACCGCCCGCGTGACCCGTGCGCTCCTTCAATAACTCTGCCGCACACGCGCCGCCGGAAAAATCGTCAGTCGTCACCGCATCCACATACGTGCCCCCGAGTCCCACGGGCGGGCGGTCGTTGAGCGAGAGCGCAAAAACGCGTTCGTTGGCCGCCGCCCGCACCGCGGCCCGGCACTCCCACGCGACCGGATAATACTCGGCGCGCCGCCGGGGCGCCGCTCCCTCATCCGGCCAGCTGCGCACGAACTCGATCTCCTGTTCGCGGAGCGCCGCCTCCAGCTGCTCCAACAGATGCGCGCCGAAACTCCCCTTCCGCTTCGCGCGGGGATGGAAGATCAACTGCACCCCGCGCAACGCACTGCGTTTTCCCGGCACATACGAACCGGACGCTGCTTCCCGCCGCAACAGTCCCTCCGCCTGCAACTCCCCCAGCAACCGGTGCGCCGTCTGATAGCTAACGGTAAACCGCTGCGCCACCGCGCGCGTCGAGAGAAACCTGCCTCCGGGATGCGCGAAGTCGCTGCGCAACCGCGCGGCCAGCGCGGCCTTGACTTCAAGCACATGAGAGGAGCGCGGCCGGGCCATGGCCGTGAGCAGTTATCATATCAGTTTCCCTGTCGAGCGATTTGTTATTGGTTGAGCGGATTCCCGCGCGTCCTTCCTTTCACTGAATGGCCGAGAACCCCCTTTCGGATAAAATCCTGGTCGTGATCGGCGGCACGACCGGACTCGGCTTGTCCGCCGGGCAGGCGTTTCTGGCCGCAGGCGCCCGCGGCGTGGTGGTGACGGGACGCGATCGCGCCAGCGGAGAAACGGCGTTGGCCACGCTCGGCGGAACCGGCCGCGCCGCCTGGCTCGAGGGCAATGCCATCGACCCGACGCACGCGCCCGCGGCGATCGCGCTCGCCCGGGAGCGGTTCCGCGGCTTCGACGCGCTCTATCACGTCGCCGGTGGCAGCGGCCGGCGTCTCGGTGACGGCCCCTTGCATGAGGTCACCGACGAAGGCCTGCGCGCCACGCTCGAACTGAATCTGCACTCGGTGATCCTCTCGAATCGCGCGGCCGTCCGGCAGTTCCTCGCCCAAAACAGCGGGGGCGCAGTCCTCAACATGGGCTCGGTTCTCGGCTGGTCGCCGTCGCCGCAATTCTTCGCCACCCATGTCTACGCCGCCGCCAAGGCCGCGATCGTTGGGTTCACGCAGTCCGCCGCCGCCTACTACGCCTCGCGCAATATCCGTTTCAATGTGCTCGCGCCGGCGCTCGTCGAGACGCCGATGGCGCGCCGCGCCGCGGCCGATGAAACGATCCGGCACTTCATCGCCACGAAGCAGCCGCTCGATGGCGGCCGCATCGGCCGGCCGGATGATTGTGACGGCGCCGCCGTGTTCCTCCTTTCCGACGCGGCTCGGTTCGTCACGGGCCAGGTGCTCGCCGTCGATGGCGGCTGGACCGTAAGCGAAGGCCAGATTCCTCCGCTCGCGCCATGAGCGTGGATCGCATCGTTTTCGGGATCGACCTCGGCGGCACGCACGTCAAGGGCCTCGCGCTGGCGGCCGATGGACGCGTGCTCGCGGACGAGTCGCTACCGACGCAAGACCGCGGCGACCTTCTCTGGCGCCGCCAGGTCGAGGCGCTGTTCGCCACCTTGCAACGGCGCTTCCCGACGGTTTCTGCCGTCGGCCTCGGTGCACCCGGTCTCGCGAGCCGCGACGAGCGCGCCATCCGCAGCATGCCGGGGCGTCTTCAAGGCCTGGAAAACCTGGTGTGGAGCGACGTGCTGAAAGTGCCGACGGTGGTGCTCAATGATGCGCATGCGGCGCTGCTCGGGGAAGCGTGGCTCGGAGCTGCGCGCGGAGTCGAAAATGCGCTGCTGCTCACCTTGGGCACCGGCGTCGGTGGCGCGGCGCTGGTGGACGGAAAGCTGTTACGCGGCCACCTCGGACGCGCTGGGCACTTAGGACACCTCTCCCTCAATCCCGATGGGCCCGCTGATATCGTGGGCACGCCTGGAAGCCTCGAAGACGCGATCGGCGACTGCACCGTGGCCCAGCGGACGCAGGGACGATTTGCCACGACCCACGAGCTCGTGGCTGCCGCGACGGCGGGCGATGCTTTCGCACAGGACGTGTGGCATCGCTCGGTGCGCGCGCTCGCTGCGGCCCTGGCCAGCCTGATCAACATTCTTGATCCGCACACCATCGTGATCGGCGGTGGGATTGCCGCGGCCGGCGAGGCCCTGTTCGGCCCGCTGCGCGCCACCCTCGATTCCATGGAGTGGCGCATCGGCGACTTCCGCGTCGCCCTCGTTCCCGCGCAGCTCGGTTCCCGCGCCGGGGCTTTCGGCGCGGCGTATCGCGCCCTCCAGATTTCATCTTCGCCATGACTCCTGCCGAAACTTACCTTCACCGCGCCCGCGGTCTCATCGATGCCGTCGGTCACCAACTGCCGCAAATTGCCCAAGCCGCGGATTGGTTTTCCGCCACCATTCTGGCCGGGCGGATGGTGCACGTTTTCGGCTCCGGTCACTCTCGCATCATGGTGGAGGAAATGTGGCCGCGTTACGGTTCGTTCGCCGGCTTCAATCCCATCGTCGAGCTGTCGCTTTCATTTCACAATCTCGTCGTCGGTGCCAACGGCCAGCGCCAGGCCATGTTCCTCGAGAACGTCAGCGGGCTCGCCGAACGCATCCTGCGCAACTTCGATCTCGCGAAAACCGACACTGCGTTCGTCGTTTCGTCCAGCGGCTGCAACGTCGTCCCCATTGAAATGGCCGAGCAGTTCCAACGCCGCGGCGTGCGCGTCGTCGCCCTCGTCAGCCGTGCTCACGCGGACGCCTCGACTTCGCGTCGGACCGACGGAAAGAAACTCACCGATTTCGCGGATCTCATTCTCGACACCGGCGCTCCCGTCGGTGACGCGATGGTTACCGTGCCGGGACTGGACACGCCCGTCGCACCCGGATCCACCGTGGGCGGGTGCCTCGTGGTGAACGCGATCAAAGCCGAAGTCGCAGCGCGGCTGACCGCCGCGGGCGCCCCTCCCAAGGTGTTAAGCGCCGCGGCGATCGTCGGAAGCGCGCGCGCCTCCACCCTCTTCGAAGCCGCTTACGACGAACATGCTCACCGGCTCGCCCAGCTCTACGCGAACGTCGGCCCCGCTTGAGCCTGGCCCGCTAGTATCCGTTTTCCCGTGACGACTGCGCCCCTCATCCTCGAACGCATCCCCGTCCTCGCCACGGTCGACGTACTCGTCGTCGGCGCCGGCTCGGCGGGGTGCTGCGCCGCGCTCGCGGCGCGCGAGTCGGGGGTCGCTTCCGTGCTGCTCGTCGAGCGGTATGGGTTTCTGGGTGGCTCAAGTACGCAGATGCTGGATACGTTCTACGGTTTCTTCACTCCCGGAGACACGCCGAAGAAAGTCGTCGGCGGACTGCCTGACCGCGTGGTGGATGCGTTGGACGCCGCCGGCGCGGTTTTTCTCCGTCCGAACACCTACGGCGCTGGCACCGGCGTGAACTACAATCCGGAGCGCTTGAAACTCATTTGGGACGAACTGCTCGCGTCCGCCGGCGTGCGCGTGCTGCTCCACGCGACGCTCGTCGCCGCCGAACAGGATTCCGCCGGTCGAATCACCGGAGTGGTGATTTCCACCAAGCGCGGATTCTTTCGGATCGCGGCGCACCGGTTGGTCGACGCCTCAGGCGACGCCGATCTCTGCCACCTCGCCAACGTGCCCTACGAAAAAGCGGGCGAGCACGAGCCGGCACAAACCCTCACCACCACGTTCCGGATGAGCAACGTCGACCTCGACGCCTATGAGCGCGCAGGTGGCAAGAAATTCCTGATGCAGGCGATGGCCAAAGCCGTCGATCGCGGCACCCATCCCCTGCCCCGCAAGAGCGGGAGCCTGCACGCGATGAACGCGCCCGGTTGCATCTCCACGGTCGCTGTGCGCGTCGCCGACGTCGACGCCACGGACTTCGAGCAGCTCACGCTCGCCGAGCGCGAAGGCCGCCGGCAGGCGTTTGTCTACGAGCGTTTCTTCCGCGACCGCGTGCCGGGGTTCGCGGCGTCAAACATCATCGGTCTTTCCCATCAGATCGGCGTGCGCGAGACGCGACGCGTGTTCGGCGATTATCGCCTGACGAAAGCCGACTGCATGTCGGTCGCGCGTTTCGACGATCGGGTCCTCCTCTGCGGCGCACCGATCGAAGATCATCGCGCAACCCCGGACGGCGGCGAGGAGACGGTCTGGGGCTACGTGCCGGGCGGCGCCGCTTACGATGTGCCTTATCGCACGCTGGTGCCCCGGGGAAGCGACGAACTTTGGGTCGCGGGCCGCTGCTTTTCGGCGACCCACGACGCCCATGCGTCGTGTCGGTCGATGGCGCAAACGATGGCCATGGGACAGGCCGTGGGAACGGCCGCCGCGCTCAGTCTCGCCGCCGGTTGCAGCGCTCGCGAAGTATCAATTTCGGAACTACAATCGAACCTGCGCGCCCACGGGGCGAGGCTCGAGACGCCCGCGACTTCAGCCGCCACCGGTCGTAACGACTGGCAGCGCAATCGATCCCTTCCCACCGCATGAAGCCACTTTACTCTGAACTTTCCCGGCGTCGGTTTCTGGGCGGTGCGGCCACGGCCGCCGCGGCCGCATCGATGTTATCGTTCCCGCTCGGCGCCGCGGACGCAGGCGCTCCCGCCACGACCCCGGCAGTTCCCGCTAAGCCGACGTTCGCGCGCAAGATCAAGCTCGGCGTGATCGGCAACGGCGGACGCGGCGGCTGGATCGCGAAGCTGTTCCAGGCTCACGGCGGTTACGACATGTGGTCGGTCGCGGACTATTTTCCTGATGTGGTCAACAAATGCGGCGACGAGCTCGGCATCGACCGTTCGCGCCGGTTTTCCACCCTTTCCGGCTACAAGAAACTCATCGAGAGCGGCGTCGAAGCCGTGGCGGTGGAGACGCCGCCGTATTTTATTCCCGAGCACGTGACGGCCGCAGTGGACGCGGGGCTGCACGTTTACATGGCCAAGCCCGTTGCGTCCGACGTTCCCGGAGCCTTGCGCATCGAGGCCGCCGGAAAACGCGCGACCCACGATCGCCGGTGCTTCCTCGTGGACTACCAGCTTCCCACCGACCCGATCAATATCGAGGTCGCCACCCGCATTCGCGACGGCGGTCTCGGCCGGATTGTTCGCGTGGTCACCACCGGCCACTGCGGGCCGCAGAAAGATCCGCCGAGGACGAACACCATGGAGGATCGTTTGCGCGAGCTCATCTGGGTTAACGACGTGGCGATGGGTTGCGACTACCTCGGCAATTTCGACATTCATGCGATCGACGCCGCCTTGTGGGCGCTCGAGCGGCGACCCATCGCCGCGCTGGGTTTATCGAGTATTCAGCGCCCGGATCCACACGGTGATGCGCGCGATATCTGCGCCCTCACCTACGAGTATGCCGACGGTTTGATCCACCAGCACGCCGGACAAGCTCTTAAGAACAACACTCCCGTTGAGCTGAGTGCCGCGCTTCATGGTACGGAGGCCAGCGCGCTCCTCACGTACTGGGGCAAGGCTTTCGTGCGTGGCGGCTCCAAGCATTTCGGCGGTGGAAACATCGATGGCCTTTATGCCGCGGGCGCCGAGCGCAACATCGCGCGTTTCCACCGCGAAGTTACCTCAGGCGTCTTCGCCAACGATACCTGCCAGCGCGCGGTCGACGGCGTGCTCACGTGCGTGCTCGGCTACGAAGCCGCCGCCCGTCGCACGCGACTCACGATGGAGACCATTCTACAAGAGAACAAACGCCTCGAGGTCGATCTGCGTGGACTAAAGACATGAGGTGCTCGTGAAGTAAACGCCGCGCCGGCTATAACTGTTTCCCAAACCCATCCCCTCTCATGAAGACTTCGCATCCGTCCGAGATCTCGCGCCGTCATTTCCTCGCGCAAGCCAGTGCCGGTCTCGCCGCCCTCTCCACCTTGAGTCTGGCGGTCGCCCAAGGCAGCGCCGCGAACAGCAAAATTCGCCTCGGGGTCGTCGGCTGCGGCAAGCGCGGTCAATGGCTCGCCAATTTGTTCGCCCAACAGGGTGGCTACGAGATCGTCGGCGTGGCCGACTATTTCGACGCGGCGGCGAAGTCGGCGGTCGAGAAACTCAAGCTCCCCGTGGCCACGCCCACGTTCACCGGACTGCAGTGCGCCGAAAAAATGATCGCGCACGGCGGTCTCGATGCCGTTGCGATCGTGAGCCCGCCCTATTTCCACCCGCTCCAGGCGCAGGCCGCCGTGGCCGCGGGATTGAATGTCTATCTCGCCAAGCCCGTCGCGGTCGACGTGCCGGGCTGCCAGTCGATCGCCGCGAGCAGCGCAGTCGCGCGGGAAAAGGGAAAAGTTTTTTACGTGGATTTCCAGACGCGCACCAACGAGTTTTTCACTGAGGCCATTCGGCGCGTCCATGCCGGCTCGATCGGCGACCTCTGTTTCGGCGAGGCCACGTATCACGATGGCCGGCTCGCGATCAAAGCTCCACCCGGCTCACCGGAAGCGCGGCTCCAAAACTGGGTCTTCGATCAGGCGCTTTCCGGAGACATCATCGTCGAACAGAACATCCACACGCTGGATGTGATGAGCTGGATCATGAAGGACGCTCCACCCGTGCGCTGCACCGGGACGGGCGGTCGCCGGGTGCGCATCGATGTCGGGAACGCGTGGGATCACTTCGCGCTGCTTTACGAATATCCCAATCAAGTCGGCGTCACGTTCAGCTCCCGTCAATTTGATGCGCATGGCACGCCGGGTGGAATCCTGAATCGGATGTTCGGCACGAACGGCGTGTTGATGACCGCCTACGGTGGCGACGTGCTTATCCGGGGCGGCGCGGAAACATTCTATCGCGGCGGCAAGACGAGCGGCATCTATCAAGAGGGTGCAGTCGCCAACATCCGCTCATTTCACGAACTGGTCATGAAGCGCGACGCCACGAATGCGACCGTCGCACCGAGCGTCACGAGCAACCTGGTGGCCATCATGGGCCGGATGGCGGCGTACGAAGGCCGCACGGTCACGTGGCAGGAATTGCAGACGTCGAAGAAATCCGTGCAGCCCGATCTCTCGGGGCTGAAAACGTAAGCATCGCGTTGTCGTCTGCTCTGAACCACCGAACCATGAAACAGATTCTTCGCCGCACCTTCCTCAAACAGTCGCTGGGCGCGATCGGAGCCGCGGCGCACGTTGCCTCCAGTCCAAGCTCGGCAAAAACGATCGCGACTCCGGTCGGAAATGGTTTCCGGCTTTTCGCCTGTGATTGGACACTGCAGAAAACCTGCAACCCGGACGCGTTTGCGCTCGCCGCGCGCATCGGTCTCGACGGCGTGCAGGTTGACTTCGGTCGTCTGAAGGAAGGCGTCACGACCCTGCCCCTCTTCGATCCGGCGCAGCAGGATAAAATCCTCGCCGCCGCGGCAGAGCACGATGTGACCATTGCGTCGCTCGCCTTGGGCGTGCTGAACAACGTCGCCTACAAAAGCGAAGCGAGTGCCGAGCAATGGGTCTTCGACAGCGTGAGCGTGATGCAACGCATGAAGATCCGGTTGGCGTTACTCGCCTTCTTCTCCAACGGCGATCTGGTGGGCGACGCGGCCGGTGTCGCCGAAACGATTCGACGTCTGAAAAAACTCGCCCCGCGGGCCGAGGCCGCCGGGCTGGTCTACGGGATCGAATCGTGGCTCAAGGCACCCGAACTCGAGCACATCCTCGATGCGGTGAATTCACCGGCGATCAAAGTCTATTACGATGTCGGTAACATGCAGAAGGTGAGTGAAGATATTGGCAGCGCGATTCGCCGTCTCGGCCGGGAGCGGATCTGCGAAATTCACTTGAAGGACTACGACGACCTTTACGGCAAAGGCTCGATGGATTTCCCGAAAGTACGCGCGGCACTCGACGCCATTGGCTATCGCGGCTGGCTGGGGATCGAGGGCATCAAGACGCCCCTCGGCGTTGAGGAAAGCATCCGCTACGACGTGAATTATCTCCGCCCGGTTTTCCCGCGCGCCGTCTAATCCCATCTCATACCGCCTCCTACCGGCGCTGTCGCGCCACACTCAACAACTGCCACCGGATCGAGGATCGATGGGACCGCGGCCGCCCTCGGCCGCATCAGCGAACTTCCAAAATTAACTTAACTCCACCGCCATGCAATCGTGCCCTCTCCGCTGCTCCGTTATCGGCAGTTATCCTTTTCCCAGCTGGCTCGAGTTCGCCAGCCAGCACCTCGACGTGTTCGGCCGCACCGACGTGAGTGAAATTCAGAACGACGCCGTCATCGCGGCGGTGCACGATCAAGTCGACGCCGGCCTTGACGTGATCACCGACGGCGAGCAGACGCGCCTCGATTTCAATTTATCGTTCTACGGTTACATCGAGGGAATCGAACTCGAAGCGGATTCGCCGCGAAAATTCGGCCCGCCGGCCCACGATCAACGCGGCAAACACGCGATCACCGCCGAGCTTCGAGCGCCGCGCGGACTCGGAGTCGTCGACGAGTTCAAGCGCCTTCAGCGGCTGGCGCCTGCCGGACCTACCCTGAAGGCGAGCGTTCCAGGACCGTATACCTTAAGCGGACGACTCGTGCCCAATCGCCAATATGCCGACCGTTGGGCCGTCACCGAGGCGCTGCTCCCGATCGTGCGGAAGGAACTCGAAGACCTGGTGGCCGCAGGTTGCCGCGAGATCAGTGTGGATGAGCCGTCCATGAGTTGCTACGCGCACAAGGAAGACCCGCGCCGGTTCGTCGACATTTTCAACCGCACCGTCGAAACCGTGCACGGCCGCACCCGACTCTGCACGCATCTGTGCTTCGGCAATTACAAGGGTCGCGCCATCGGGCCCCGCCGCGTCGCGCCGATGTTCCCCGCGTTTCTCGACTTCAAGGCCGACGAGATGCACGTGGAGATGGCGAGCCGCGAGTTCGCCGAGATCGAGATCCTCGCGTTGATCGCGACGCGCATGGATGCGGCGGTGGGCATCGTCGACGTGAAGAGCTATTATATTGAAACGCCCGAGGACATCGCGGACCGCGTGCGGCGGTGTCTCCGCCACGCGCCGGCGGATAAACTCGTGTTCGCGCCGGATTGCGGTCTCAGCCAGACCGCGCGCTGGGCGGCGCAACCGAAGCTGCGCCATCTGGTCGCTGGCATCCGGCAGGTGAAAAAAGAGATCGGCCTTTGAACCGCACGCGATGATCGCCCCCGCCCTTCAGGACGACGACTTTCTCGCTGACGTGGCGCGCGCGCGTGCCGACGCCATCAGCGAGAAAATGTTCGTCTGGTGGCTCGGGCAAAGTGGTTTTTTGATCTGCCATCGCGGCAACTGTCTGCTCTTCGATCCTTATCTCAGTGATGCGCTGACGAAGAAATATGCCGCGACGGACAAGCCGCACGTGCGCATGACCGCGCGCGTGATCGATCCGGCCCGGCTCGATTTCCTGTCGGCTGTCACGTCATCGCACAACCACACCGATCACTTCGACACCGAGACGCTCGCACCGATCTTTGCCGCCTCACCCGCCATGAAGTTGGTCCTGCCAGCGGCCAACGTGGACTTCGCAGTCGAACGCCTCGGGGATGCGGCCCGAGCGCGGTTGATGCTCTTGACGGACGGGCAGCGCGCGACCGTCGGGCCCTTCACGATCGAAACGGTGCCGGCGGCGCACGAAGCGCTTTCGCCGACCTTCGCGGGTTTTGTGGTGAGCGTCGGTCCCTTTCGCATTTACCACAGCGGCGACACGGTGCTGTTTCCCGGAATGATAGAGCGGTTACGGCCGTTCGGCGTGGACCTCGCGCTGCTGCCGATTAACGGCCGCGCACCGGAGCGCCGCGTGGCGGGGAATCTCAACGGCGTCGAAGCCGCGCAACTCGCCCGCGCGATCAGCGCGCGCTGGGTGGTGCCGTGTCACTACGAAATGTTTGAGTTCAACACCGCGTCGCCCGCCTCGTTCGTGGCGGAGTGCGCCCGCCTCGACCAGCCGGGTGCCGTCGTGCGCGCCGGCGAACGCTGGACTATTTTCCCTACGGCATGAGCTTTGTTCGCACCGTGCTCGGCGACATCCCCGCGGAGACGTTGGGCGTTTGTTACGCGCACGAGCACGTGATCATCGATCGTAGTTTCACAACCCACGCGAATCCCGAATTCCTGCTCGATGACGTCGAACTCGCCGCTCGTGAGCTCAGGGCGTTTCATGCCGCGGGTGGCCGCGCGATGATCGATTCGATGCCGTGCGATTGCGGACGAAACGTGATCAAGCTGGCCGAGCTATCACGCCGAAGCGGCGTGCACCTGGTCTGCCCCACCGGACTTCACCTCGCGAAATATTACGATCCGGGCCACTGGGGGAACAGCTACTCCGAGCAGGAACTCGCCAGCCTTTTCATCGCCGAGATCGAAGCAGGCATCGACGAGCGCGACTACAACGGCCCGCTCATCCGCCGATCCGCGCATCGCGCCGGTCTGATCAAAATCGCCACCGGCCGCGCGTTCACCGCACGGGAAGAAAAGATCTTCGCCGCGGCCGCGGCGGCGCACCGCGTCACCGGCTGCCCGATCCTCACTCACACCGACCAAGGCGAGCTCGCGCACGAGCAAGTGGAGCGTCTGCAGCAGGCCGGAGTTGATTTGAGCCACGTCTGCCTGTCTCACACCGACGGCAACCCCGACCTCGGTTATCACCGTGAACTGTTGAGTCGCGGGGTGGGCGTGGAGTTCGACCGGGCGTTCCGTTGGCGACCGCCCGCGCCAGGAAACCCCACGCTCAATCTGATCGTCGCGCTGCTGCCCGAGTTTCCCACGCAGATCATGCTGGGGATGGATGCAGCCCGCCGGACCTACTGGCACAGCTACGGGGGCGCACCGGGCTTGACGTTTCTACTCCAGGAATTCTCTGAGGTGTTACGCAGCGCCGGCGTGGACGCCGCTGTCTTGCACCGCATCTTCGTTTCGAACCCGGCCGCCACCTTCGCTTTCGTCCAGCCATGAAAAAAATTAAAGTCGTTGGCCTGAATTTCGACCACATGCACATGGGCGATCTCCTGCGCCAATGCCATGAGCATCCGGGCGTCGAGATTGTCGGCATCTGCGACGAAGACCCCGCCTGCATGCAGGCGGCGATCGCGAATTTTGAGATTCCGCGCGCGCGGGTTTTCACGGATCTCGACCGCTGTCTGCGCGAGACCGCGCCCGATCTGGCGGTGCTTTGTCCCGCGACCGCCGAGCACGCCGACTACGTCGAGCGCGTCGCGCGTCACCGCGTGCACCTGCTCGTGGAGAAGCCGTTCGCCGCCACCTTGCGCGACGCGGACCGGATGATCGCGGCCGCGAAAAAAGCACGACGGCTGCTCGCGATCAACTGGCCGCTGCGCTGGTATCCCGCGCACGTCACGGCGCATCGTCTGCTGCAGGAGGGACGGATCGGCGCCTTGCAGGAAGTCCACTACTACGACGGCAACCGCGGTCCGTTGTGGCACGCCGCTGACAAGATCGAGGTCTCGCCCACCCCGGCGATGAAACGCAAAAGCTGGTTCTACAAAAAATCCCGTGGCGGCGGCTCGCTCCTGGACTACCTCGGCTACGGCACGACCCTCGGCACCTGGTATCACAGCGAAAAAAAACCGCTCGAGGTGACGGCCGTAGTTGATCAGGGACGCGGACTCGAAGTCGACGAACACAGCGTGACGATTGCGCGCTACGCCACCGGGCTCTCCAAGTTCGAAACGCGTTGGGGCACGTTTTCCGATCCGTGGACGCAACAGCCGCAGCCCAAGTGCGGTTTCGTGCTCAAGGGTGAAAACGGCACGATCAGCTCGTACGATTTCGAGCCTACGATTCGCCTGCAAACCCGCGCCAACGTTCATGGTGAAGATATTCCGGTCGATGCGTTGCAGCCGCCATTTCAAAATCCGATCCAGTATCTGGTGCACTGCATCTTAAACGAAC